>Ga0265316_10001212_pt1 | contig 27775 bp, 30 predicted proteins | sample 4522metaG_FD_202092 | JGI IMG/M metagenome (GOLD analysis project Ga0265316, IMG submission 202092) | Rhizosphere microbial communities from Carex aquatilis grown in University of Washington, Seatle, WA, United States - 4-5-22 metaG | ecosystem: Host-associated > Plants > Roots > Rhizosphere >... | reverse complement strand
AAGCCGCAATTCGATCGCTTTCCTAATGGAGGGAGCAGGGGCCTTCAGGCCCCTGAACGGAGGCTTGCAATAAAGGTGGCTTTAGCCACGGAACGCGGCGAAGCCGCGCGGGCTGACCATTCCCGAATCGCAATGAACCGACGCCAAACTGAAACTCGCCTATAGATTGTCCTGATTCCCACAACACTCTTCGACATCTTTTCGCTGTACGATACTCGCTAAGGGAGACGATCGGAGCAACGGTCCGCCGCCATGGAAACCACAACCAGAGATAAGTTGCTGGCGCGCATCAACCGCAAGGATTGGTGGCACGTTCCTCCGGCTGACCCCAAGGCATACCAAAAGCGTGGCAAGTTCCTCGCCTCCACATTTCGCGAGGCCGAGTTCTGGGGCCGTCCTCTTGACATACCCATTCACGTCCGCGTCAATAATCCAATCATCGGCGACGAACCCTCCATCGAGACTGAACTCCTCGGCGCTCCCCACGTCTATCCGGGAGACGATTACCCAAAGATGCTCGAATGGAGATGGAAGCTGGACGCAAAATAATGGAACTCAACTGCGATTTGAGTCTTGCAGCGAAGTATCATAGTCCCTCCCAGCAGGCCCGAGTGCTTTCAGAAAGCTGGTTTGCCAGGAATGCTTACTGTCTAGCTTGTGATGCTGATTCAGTTGAGCAGACAAGAGCAAATACGCGGGCAACCGACTTTGTCTGCTCAAAGTGCAGGCAGCGTTATGAGCTGAAGACATTTCACCGTCGCCCGCACGGCTCGCTGGTAGACGGAGCATTTGCACCGATGATGGAGCGTATAAATGCTGGAACAGCCCCAACCCTCTGTCTACTTGAGCGAACGGAAGAGTGGCAGATTCGCTCGCTGACGGCAATCCATTCCAGCTTCCTGGTGTCTGAGGTAATCGAAGAGCGGCCTCCGCTAAAACCGACAGCAAAGCGGCACGGGTTCGTAGGCTGTAACATCCGACTCGACCATATTGCCAGCGACGGCGAAATTGCAGTCGTCTCCAGAGGCGTCATTCAGCCTGTTGCGGAAGTCAGAGCGCAATTCCAGCGCTTCCTTCCTCTCGCGAAAAAATCCGCTGAACAGCGCGGCTGGACATTGCTCACATTGCGCATGGTCCGAGAACTACAAAAGAATTCGTTCAATTTGCACGATTTGTATGCGATGGAGAAAGACTTCGCGAAGGCTTACCCACAGAATCGCCATATTAGAGACAAGATTCGTCAACAATTGCAAATTCTGCGCGATTTGGGTGTGCTGGCATTTGAAGAACGAGGTGTATATAGAATCCTCGATTGACAGAACGGGCCATTTCGTTGATCCTGCTGATCGCGATTATAGAATTCGCCGCCCAAGAGCGCTTCGGGAGACTTGGAGAAAGGATATGTACTATGGCAGGGCCGAGCGAAGGACTAATTACACCAAATCATGACGAGGTACTACAAGTTGAGACTTTTCTGACAATTTGGGTCATGCAACTACAGCGTGGACACACCCGTCAGCAAATGAAAGACTCTCGGCTGCTAATGGTGCGTGGGTACGACATCGTCAACTCGCCATCCGAAGAGGAGGACTGGTATTCCGAGGTAAATATCTTCGATGATGACCCTGAAAACTTGATTGATGGGACGTGGTACGACCCCCAGATTTGGAGTAGATCGATTGCGTGAAAGGCGAGAGAGATGAAATGAAAGGCAAAGTGGAGAAAGAAACTATCAGGATTCGGTCCGTAGCGGGTTTGTATGGTGCCATCGAATACTTCCATACAATGTACGGCATGGAAGGAGCTAAAGTGACTGCTTCGGGCGGACTTCCACTGGTCAGCGTCACACATGTGTGGAGAACCATGAAGAACGGAACAAAAATCTCCGAGCTTGTCCTTTCGGACCGATGGCAAAAGGGGGCAGTCGAGAGTATGAGATACGAGAATTATCGGGTTATAGACGAAGTCGAATGTGGTGAATGAATTTTGAACAAGAAAAAAGGCTACTTGACCGCGGACGGGATTCAGGTTGTGGTAGAGAGGTTTGATGGGGTCCAGGACAAGCGACCTAGCCATCCGAACCTAATCTCAGACATTCTTCTCACGCGGTCGAAAAAGCCAGACAAACTTGCCATACTTATGGCATCGATAGAGCGAGTATGGCGCTGCGAGGAACCTGATGAGGTCCTCAGAGAAATTGATCTATCGTTCAAACCAGGCCTTCCGGCGGATTTACTTCTCAAAGCGCTCAAATGGCTTTTCATAGAGCAGGACATCACATATTGGAACTATGACGGGCGCATGATGCTCTGGATTGCAATCCAAAATGCAATCGCTTAAGCCGCCAGCGCCCATAGCCCCGAAGAAGCCGCCTACTTCTCCCAGGTAGTTCGCCGCATTACCGCCATCCTCCTCCTCGGCCCCGCTCTCGACTTGAGCTACAAGTCCATCCTCCCCACCGCCACCGGCCTGCCATCCCCGCCGCCTCGCCGCTCAAATCGCATTTAAAAACACTCAAAAACACCCCAAAATACGATCAAAACGCGCCAAATCGCATAAAAACTGTAAGTTTTCAGTGTGTTTGTCCAGCCATAACACAACAGATGCATGGTATTTGTAGGCTTGTATACGGACTGATTCGCTCTTTGGCCCTCTTTTCGTCAATCGCTAGTCTTATAAGCCGACGAAATTTCCCTCTTTTGTACCCGTATAAGCCAACAAACCCTCACCTTTTTATAGCCTTCTAGGCAGAGATGTTTTGCAGGTGTCACGTCTTTTTCTGTGCCTGTTTCACCGGCTCGATTACCCGCTGACTCGCCGACTCGCTGACTTGCTGCCTTACGGGTAAATGCGATGCAGCGTCCGCGCAAACGGAATCGTCTCCCGCACATGGTCCAGGCCGCAGATCCACGCGACCGCGCGCTCGATGCCCATGCCGAAGCCCGAGTGCGGCACGCTGCCGTAGCGGCGCAGGTCGAGATACCACTGGAAGGCCTCCTTGGGCAGCTTGTGGTCTTCGATGCGGCTGTTCAATAACTCAAAACTCGACACGCGCTGCGAGCCGCCGATGATTTCGCCGTAGCCTTCCGGCGCCAGCACATCCACGCAGAGGGCGTAGCGGGCATCCAGCGGGTCGGGCTCCATGTAGAAGGCCTTCACGTCGGCGGGATAGCGGTGGACCATCACGGGGCGGTCATATTGGCTGCTGAGCCAGGTTTCGTCGGGAGAGCCGAAGTCGTTGCCATATTCAAAAGCCGCTTCCAGGTGGCCGTCCTTGTGGGCCTGGTTGAGCATCGCGACGGCTTCGTCGTAGCGGAGGCGCGGGAAGGGCGGCGCGATGCTCTGGAGCTTTGCCGGGTCGCGTCCAATCACCGTCAGCTCCGACGCACGATTCTTGAGGACGGATTGGACGATGTGCGAGAGGAAGTTTTCGGCGAGTACGAGAAGGCCGTCGAGGTCCATGAAGGCAACCTCCGGCTCGATCATCCAGAATTCCGTAAGATGGCGGCGGGTTTTGGATTTTTCAGCGCGAAAGGTGGGGCCGAAGCTGTAGACCTTGCCTAGCGCAAGTGCAGTGGACTCGATATAGAGCTGGCCGCTCTGTGTGAGGTAGGCGGGGTCGCCGAAGTAGTCGACGGGGAAGAGCGTCGATGTGCCCTCGCAGGCGGCTGGGGTCAGGATGGGCGGATCGGTACGGATGAAGCCGTTGCTGTCAAAGTACTCCGCCGCGGCGCGCATGATCTCGGCTCGGATGCGGAGGATGGCGGCCTGGCGCGGGGAGCGGACCCAAAGATGGCGGTGCTCCATGAGGAAGTCGACGCCGTGCTCCTTGAGGGTGATGGGGTAGGGGTCGGATTCCGGCACGCGTTGGACGACCTCGATGTCTTCGATGTCCAGTTCGAAGCCGCCGTGGGCGCGCTGGTCGGCGCGGACCTTCCCCCTGACGATGACCGAAGATTCCTGCGTCAGGCCCTTGAGGGCGTCGAAGACGGCGGACGGAACGCTCTTGACGTGGGCAACTCCCTGGATGGTGCCGGTACCGTCGCGAAAGATGGGGAAGAGCAGCTTGCCGCTCTCGCGCAGGTTGTAGAGCCATCCGCGGAGTGTGACGGACTGGCCCTCAAACTGGCCAATCGTGGCGATCGTGGCAACAGGGGCTGAGGTTTCTGCGGGAGAGAGATTTTTGTCTTCTTGCATGGCTACCTTTACGGCTAAAAAGATGCTATCCAGCCGGACTCTTTAGCATAACGCGGGGCGGGGGTAGACCGTAGCGGGTTGCCTATCGATAGCATGGACATTGATTTTCCTGTGGCAAACACGACACCTACCGTCGACCAATTCGATTTAGCAGCATTGGAAACCATTTTGATCTGGACAATATTTTGCCTGGCAATGCATCCTGATTGTGTGCGGGCAGGAGGATTGGATGGCTGAAGCGGCAGCGGCGATTAGCGAAGAGACGCAAAAGACCCAGGTCGATACGGAGACCACGGAGCGGATTATTGCGGAGAAGCACCTTGGCGAGCGGATCAAGCGGCTGCGGCTGAAGAAATCGATGGGGCTGGTGGAACTGGGCCGGCACACAGGGCTATCGGCCAGCTTCCTCTCCCAGCTTGAAACCGGGCGGGTGGTGCCCACGCTGCGCAACCTCTCGCGGATCGCCATGGTCTTCTCGAAGGATCTTTCGTACTTCTTCGAGACCGAGCCGCAAGCGCTCTTCCGGGTGCACCGGCGCAAGGAACGGGTGCGGCTGCCACAGACCGGCGTCGAGGTTCCGGCGTACTTCTTTGAAAGTCTGGGTTACATGGTTCCAGACCGGCAGATGGACCCCTACTTTGCCGAGTTTGTGCCGCTGGCGAAGGGCCAGGAACCGAAGGCGCATATGCACCCGGGCGCCGAGTTTCTGTATGTATTGGAGGGGGAGCTAGGCCTTCGTCACGGAGACCGGGAATGCAATTTGGAGGCCGGCGACGCGGTCTATTTCGACGCCAGCACGCCGCACTCCTACCAATGCGCGGGCAAGAAGCCGGCCGGGGCAATCATCGTGACCATGCATCAGACGCCGCAAGGGATGCCGATGCCGCCGCGGGCGGCGGTTACGTCGCACACCACGCCTGGCGGGCCGGTGAGACCGGGGATGGCAGACGGTGCGAGCAGTTAGTTCACAGGGCTGCTGGAGTGTTGCTCCGGCAGCCCGGTATTGTTTTCGATTTATGGGAGGCGATAAAGCGTCACGCGCTCGATCTTTTCCGGATTGAGAACCAGCAGTTCGCCTTGTCCATCGTCGTCGCCGGCGATTCGACGGGTGATGACCCACTTGCCGTCAACGAACTTGCCTTCCTCCACATCAGCCATGCCGACATTCTGCGCCCCAGGAAAGTTACCGGTAAAGTCGACGCGCACGCCGCCCCCGGCGAAGTAAAACTCGTCGCGGTCGCCGGCAATAATCATAGTCACCGCTTCAACCGGCGGCAGGTTTGAGGTATCCGACGATCCCAGGCGCGGCGAAACAGCCACCCCACCCTTGGCTTGCACCGGCAGGCGCAGGTTGCGGCCCGTGTATGTCAGGGTCAGCGTGTAGTCGCCGATATTGACCTTCTTGGGCGCGTCTCCCTTTCTCATCCGGACGGCGGTGATGCCATCCGTGCCCTGGCGAGAGAGAATGAGCGGTGCCAACTGGTTGAGGATGCCGTAGGTGGTGGCCAGCTCCTGCGGAACCGGCCGCACGCTGTCAACGCCGAAGGGCGAGAAGCCGATGGTGTTGTATTTGCCGACCGCCATCAGGGCATTGGGCGCATTTGTACTGGTCTCCGGAATGAAGAGCGGATTGCCGTTGCGCAGATAGCGCTCACAGACATCGTCGAAATATTCAATGTGAATATCGGGCGCGAGGATTTCCATGTCGGGAGCGCCAGCGCGCCAGATGTCGTGCACCTCGGGCAGCGGGCCACCGCTGGGATACGTTCCCGGCCAGGCTTCGTCTCGCGATTGCAGCCATGTGTTCACAAACATGGGAATGTTATATTCGGCCTTGCCGGCCTTGATGACCTTTTCAAGGAAACGGGCGTAGTTCCACGCCATGAATATCTCATCCGAGGGCCAGGTCAGCTTCAGCCATTCGGCGTCATGGCGATAGAGCCCCAGATACTCGATGTTTGTCTGTACGGGCAGTTCGAGTGAAGCCGGCTTGCCGGGACCGAAGACCTGCTCCCATGTGCCGGACTTTTTGTAGCCGTTGGCGGCCCAAACTTCACGGAACTCAGGAATCAGACTGTCCTTGTGGGCTTCAAGATACTTCATCAGCTCCGCGGGGACCTGGCCAGCATAGGCGCGGTTGGCGGCGGGCGAGCGGTCGCGCGAGTCGCGCAGAACGCCGACTTCGTTTTCCACCTGCATCATCAGCACGGTGTGCTGTTCGCCGTCTACTTCCTTGATGTGGTGCATCAGAGCGGCAAAGGCTTTGGCGTCGGCCGTCACAGTGGCTTCGCCGAGGGTGCTCAGGGTTTCGAGCGGACCAACGATGGAAACGGTTTTGCCTTCGTTGATCTGAATACGCGGGAAGCGGGCAAAGTCCTTCTTGACCCAGTTCGGCGGGTAACTCGATGTGCCGTTCTTCCAACTGCCGAACCAGAGGACGACGAGGCGCAGATGATTCTCCCGCGCCTTTGCGATCACGCCATCGAGCGCGGTGTAGTCGAACTTGCCCTCTTCCGGCTCGAACTGCGCCCAGGAGATGGCGACCAGCGCGGTGTTCAGGTTGCTGGCGACAATCTTGGGCCAGACAGGCTCCAACTGCTCAAGGCTGGAGGCCGCGTTGTTGGAAAGCTCGCCCGAGGTAATCAGGAACGGCTTGCCGTCCACGACCAGTTGTGTGGCGTTGCCCTGCTTTTGCAGGTGTGGAATGCCTGAGGCATTCTGCGCCGCGCTGGAGACCGCCAAGGCGGCGGCACAAAGCATCAGGCCGAGAATAGAGATTCGATTCATTCGCATAAATAGCTCCAGTTGGGTTGTTCAACGGAGAAGTTCATCTGCATGGCGCATCCCATTCACGCTGGAGGCGCTTTCAGTCGCACTTTTCTGTTGTATCCCCGGTTTCGAGCTATTGTACGCCCCGTTGCGCTGGTCTGGCATCGGGTTGGCTTCGCCTGTCCAGAGCGGCTTCAGCAGGCCCGGGTTGGCTGTTCCCGGGCAGGGCGAAAAGAACTCTCAACCGGGCTGGGTGGCGAAGTATTGGGCGACTTCTTCCCAGTTATTGACGCGAACGAAACCGGTCGCGGCCAGGTTGTGCGGAGCACTGTAAAGGAGGCCCTGGCCTTCAAAGCGGAGCAGATTCTTGGGCAAGTCGTCGATCAGGTAGTCGGCGCGGAGGATGGACTTGTTGCCGCAAAAGACGTAGTGGGTGGGCGGGATGAAGGGAAAATGACGCTGGAGCCAGCGGTACTTGGGGCCCAGTGAATTGGGCACGGTCATCGCCTGGGTGGCAATGAAGATTTCGTAGCGGGCGGAGAGCAACCGGAGCACCTCTTGAGCGCCGGGCATCAGGGCCAGGTCCTCGAAGAAATCCTCGGCGTCGAGGAAGGCGCGAAGCTGCTGCTGGCGGTCAACGGGCGTGACCTCCCAGATGCCTTTTCCGGCCAGGTCCTGCGGGGTGACATCTTCGTCGAAGGTCTGGTTGTAGCGGCGCAGGTACTCGGCCAGGGTGTCCGCCATGACCTCATCCATGTCCACACAGATGCGCAGCACTGCCTGCTCCTCGATTCCAGCAAAGGGGCGATGCCCCTTAGAAAGGTTAGCAGGGAAGGGTGTGGGTGGCCGCACAACCGGCCAGATCGCTCATCCTGACTGCACCGGAAGATATGAGTTCAACCCTGTTGGATATTCTCGGATGGAGCGGCCTGGATTCGAGTCTCCCCTAGTGTACCGCCAGTGCGAACCTCCACTGGAGCAACCCAAAACGTCCTCTAGGCCGCGCTTACTTCTCGTCCTTCCCTGCCCACCATGCTTTGATGAACTTCCAGTGGATGTAGACGGAGTGGTTCAGGTGCAGCAGCAGGCCCTCGCGCCCGTCGAGAAAGCCCAGCCGGAAAAAGTAGTTATAAATAAACGTTGCGGCGGGATTCAGGACGGCATTCCAGATGAACGCGGGCAGCGATTGACTGTCTCGTCCCTTGTTGTGCAGTAACTGGGCGATCTCCGAGCTGTAGCGGTTCATATGTTCGAGATAGATATTCATATCCGGATAGGCGTAGTGGAGCATATCGTGCCTGAGTTTGCCGCGGGGACCCGTGAACTGGGGCGTCGAGTGCGGGCCGACGCCCTCGCTGAGCCGGGCGGAGTCGCGTTTGAAGAGGCGTAGCTTGCGGTCGGGATAGAAGCCGCCGTGGCGCATCCAGCGGCCGAAGATCAGATTGAGCCGAGGAATCCAATAAGCGTTGTACTTAGGTTCGCCGCTGAGCACCTGGCGGATCTCGTCCTGCAATCCGGGCGTGAGCACCTCGTCGGCGTCGAGCAGCAGAATCCACTCCGAGGTGCAAAGGTCGAGGGCCACGTTTTTCTGCTCGCCATGGCCGCCGAAGGCGTGGTAACTGGTCTTGGCGCCAAAGGATCTGGCAATCTCGAGCGTGCGGTCCTTCGATCCCGAGTCGACAACTATGATCTCATCGGCCCAGCGGACGCTCTCGAGGGTGCGGGGCAGATTCGCTTCCTCGTTCATCGCAATCATGGCTACAGATAGGGTTTTGCGCACGACCCAAGGATAAACCGGAGGGCCGCCGGCGTGGTAGAGTGGGATTCCACGGAGGGCACTGCGCGAATGGCGGCTGGATTTCAGCATCCCGGCGATGGCGAAACAATCCACTTGCAGCAGCAAGTGGCGCGGTTGCAAGCGCTTCTGGAGGCTTCGCGGCAGGTCCACTCGACTGTCCGCGAGGAAGAGGTGCTGGAGCAGGTGCTGCGTATCGTGGTGCGAGAGCTGGAGATGGCCGGGGCCGCATTTCCAGGCACAGGGCTAGCCTATGGCGATGCGCCCGATAAAGGTGTGAAAGGTACTCCAAGTTATCCACTCGACGACCGTGAGGGTCGCCGGTTGGCGGAGCTGGTGGTGGCGCCTCCGGATGGCCGCGAGCTTACGCTCTACGAGGCCGACTTCATCGAGGGTTTGGCCTTGCAGGCGGCGGTGGCTCTGGAAAATGCGCGGAATCACAAGCGCAACATCGAATACGCGCGGGTACAGCAGGATCTGGACGCGGCCCGCGAGATTCAGCGCTCGCTGCTGCCGCAGAAACTGCCATTGATTCCCGGCTACTCGCTGGGCTTCCGCTCGGATACCTGTTATGAGGTGGGTGGTGATTATCTGGACATTGTGGAGCAGCCCGACGGCAGCGTCCTGATGGCGGTGGCCGACGTAGCCGGCAAGGGGCTAGCCTCGGCCATAATGTCCACCGGCTTTCGGGCCGCCTTCCGGGCGATGACTGTGAACAGATGGCCGCTGGACGAACTGGCCGCGCGGATGAACCAGCACCACTGGGCTGAGGGCGAAGAGGCGCGGCGGAAGTATGTGACGGCGATCTTCCTCCGGCTTCATCCGGAGGCGGGCGAGATCGAGGTAGTCAACGCGGGGCACAATCCGGGATTTCTCATCGAGCCGGGTGCCAGGCCGCACCAGTTCGAGGCTGCGGGCACACCGCTCGGTCTTTTGCCGGGAATGCGTTACGCGAGCGAGAAGCGCGGATTTCCGCCGGGATCGCGGCTCTTGTTTTATACCGATGGGTTGACGGAGGTCTTCAGGGGGGATGAGGAGTTTGGCTCCGAACGGCTTCTGGAGGTGTTTTTGAAGTGCCGGGCGCAGAAGGCCGATGGTATTCTCGATGCATTGTGGGCGGCCATCGAGGAATTCTCCGAGGGCGGCCCGCAGTGTGACGACATGACCGCACTGGCGCTATGTCGCGGCGCGGATTCGATGGAGAAATCGGCGTGAGTGAGCCTACACCTGCTACCGTGCAAAAACCGACGACCGTTGAGGTCCGGCTGCCCTCGCGGATGGGCTACGAAAAGGTAGCCATGAGCACTGCGGCGGCAGTAGCCAAGCTGATGGGCTTCCGCGCGGATCGCGTGGAGGACCTGAAAACGGCGGTGGCCGAGGCCTGTATCAACGCCATCGAGCACGGCAACCGGATGAACGAAAAGCTGTCGGTGGGCGTGGTGCTCTCGGCGGGCGCGGACGAGCTGGTCGTGAAGGTCATCGACGACGGCAAGGGCATGAAGACGCAGCCCGCAAAGCCGGATATCGACCGCAAAATGCACGGAGAGGAAGGCCCGCGCGGCATGGGCATGTTCCTGATCCAGGCGCTAGTGGACGAAGCGGAGTGGGTAGTCGGCTCCGACGGCAAGAGCAGTTATGTGCGGCTGGTGATCCGGCTGGATAAAGATGCGTAACAACCAATAGAACACGGAGACGACAAGATCGTGCAGAACGAAACCAAGTCGCGCGTTGACCAGCTAACCTCCCCGGCCGGGCATCCGGTAACTGTTCTGCGCTTTGAGGGCGATATCGCCAGCACCTCGAAGGATGCTGTCCTTGGCACATACCAGGGACTCCCCAAAGACACGGCGAAGCTGATTCTGCTGGACTTCACCAAGGTGGATTACATCAATTCCAGCGGCATCGCTTTGGTGATTCAACTGCTGATCGAGGCCGCCAGCGCCAAGCAGAAGGTCTACGCCTTTGGGCTTTCGGCGCACTTCACAAAAGTGTTTACCATGGTGGGCATCACCAAGTACGCAGGGCTCTTTCCCAGCCAGGCAGAGGCGCTGGCGGCGCTGTAGAGGTGCGTGTCCCTCTGGAATTGCAAAGTGCAGGTCCTTCGACTCCCCTTCGCTGCGCTCAGGGTCGATCAGGATGACTGCATCGAGGGAAGTTTGAGAGCAGCCCCGCGCGTATCATGACGGATATGAACCTCGAAACAATACAGGCGGCCATTCGCGAGGCCGGCTTTGACGGCTGGCTCTTTTACGACCATCATCACCGCGATCCCATCGCCGCGCGCATCCTCGGCCTCGACGAGAAGGCGCACATCACGCGCCGCTGGTATTACTTTGTGCCGACAGTGGGCGAGCCGCGCAAGCTGGTGCATCGCGTCGAGCAGGGGCGGCTGGATTCGTTGCCCGGCTCGAAGGCGCTCTACTCAAGCTGGCAGGAGTTGGCCGGCGGGATTGAGGCGATGCTCTTCGGCGTGCGCCGCATCGCCATGCAGTACTCGCCCAACAACGCCATTATGTACGTTTCCATGGTCGATGCCGGGACGGTGGAGTTTTTACGCAGTCTGGGCAAGGAGGTCGTCAGCTCCGCCGACCTTGTCAGCCAATTTGAAGCGGTTTTGAATGAGGAGCAGGTGGCCAGCCACGGCGTCGCCCAGCGTGCTATCGATACGATTCTGGCCGAGGGCTGGCAGGAGATGGGCCGCCGTCTGCGCCCCGGCGCCTACACCGAATTCGATCATGTGCATTGGTTGAGCGAGGCGATGCGTCGCGAGGGCCTGGTGTGGGAGGACGGCCCCAACGTGAGCGCCAACGCCAACTCTTCCGACTCCCACTATGAGCCGACGGCGGAGAGATCGGCACCAATTCGCGAGGGCGATTTCATTCTCATTGACATTTGGGCCCGGCTGGATAAGCCCGCCAGCGTCTACTACGACATTACCTGGACTGGCGTGGTGGGCCGTGAGCCGACCGAGCGCGAGCAACTGGTTTTTAACACAGTGTGCGCCGCCCGCGACGCAGCCATCGCCACGGTCGAGCAGGCTTTCGCCGAGGGCCGCGCCATTCGCGGCTTCGAGGCCGACGATGCGGCCCGTGCAGTGATCGGTGCGGCGGGTTACGGCGAGTTTTTCACCCATCGTACCGGCCATAACATCGCCCAGGAACTGCACGGATCCGGCGCGCACCTTGACAATCTGGAAACCCACGACGAGCGCCTCCTATTGCCCCAGACCTGCTTCTCTGTGGAGCCGGGCATCTACCTGCCCGAGTTCGGGGTGCGCAGCGAGGTGGACATGATGACCGCGCCGGGTATGGCCTGGGTTACAGGCCGCATTCAGCAGGAGTTGGTGCGGATCTGACAGAGATAAGGGATCAGGAGTTAGGAAGTTCCCCGGCCCTGGTGCGGTATAGTCAAAAAGGAATGGCTACAGAACAAAACAAGAGCGCTGCCGGTGAGACAGGATTTGTGCACCTGCCCCTGATAGCCGGCTGGCTGGTGCCAGGAGCGGGGCATTTTCTGCTGCGCAAATGGGGCCGCGGATCGCTGCTGGCTGCGTCAATCCTGGGCATGTTTGTGCTGGGAATCGCCATGCAGGGCAAGCTCTACGGCGGAGCCCACGATATTCTTGACGTGCTAGGACTGGCCGGCGACCTGGGCAACGGGTTGTTGTACATTATCAGCCGGGTTCTGGGACTCGGCGCAGCCCAGGTGCAGGTGACCACGGCCGACTACGGCACGCGCTTTATCGTAGTGGCCGGCTTGCTCAACGTGATCGCCGCCGTAGATGCGCACAATCTGCGCACGGGGCGGAAATCATGATCTTTCAGCCATCTCATTTTGCGGCGGTTGTGCTGTTCGCCTTGTTCGCGTCCGTGGTCTTCGGCATCACCCAGCGCGAGACGCCACGGCGCATGATCCGTTACGGGATCTACTGCTTTGTGCTGTTCGTAGGCTCGGCGGTGGTACTCAGCTGGCTGATGTATCTGATCGCGCGATAGGCTTCCTTACAGGTTCTGAAAGTGCATCCAATACGTCTGCTCCCGCTTTTCGCCGCTAGCATTCTGGCCATGCCTTTGGCTGGAGGCCTAGCGGCGCAAACGCGCACTGTTGCCTTCACCATCGACGATCTTCCTTTCATGACGGGAGACAGCAGCTACCCCATGCTGCCCGTGGACGCCAAGTCAGCCGCCGCAGCCAATCACAAGCTGCTTGTCACTCTTGCCCGTCACCATGTCCCTGTCACCGGCTTCGTGATTCAGAAAGGTGTGGAAGAACTGGGAATTACTTCCGGCACCGAAATCCTGCGCGAGTGGACACGGCGCGGCTTTGACCTGGGCAATCATAGTTATTCACATCCGGACTTCAACGACCTCTCCATCGAGCAGTTCGAGGACCAGATCATCCGCGGCGAAGCCACTTCCCTACCCCTCATGAAGTCAGCGTCCCGCCGTATGGAGTTTTTCCGCTTCCCCTTCAATCACACCGGCGATACAGAAGAGAAGCACGACGCTATGGCCGCCTTCCTTGCGCAACGAGGATATCGGCTTGCTCCCTGTACCATCGAGACTTCGGATTGGATGTTCAATATTGCCTATGGTCGGATGCTTGCGCGCCGCGACAAAGTCTCGGCAGCTCACCTGCGCGCGGAGTATCTGGCCTTCACCAGCGCCCAGATTGACTACTTCAGCGGACTTAACAGGCAAGTCTTGGGATATGAGCCTCCGCAAATCATGCTCATTCACGACAATCAGCTCAACGCGGTTATGATCGAGCAACTGCTCGCGCTGTTTGAGAAGAAGCAATATCGCTGGATCACGCTCTCCCAGGCCGAGCAGGACCCGGCTTACCAAATTCCCGAGACTTTCATTACAAAATTCGGCCCCATGTGGGGCTACCGCTGGGCAAAGGAGCGCAACGTGAAGGTGGATGGCAGCCTGGAGCCGGAGCCGTTCAAATGGATTACCGATTACGGCAGAGATGAACCCACGCCGCCTCGCCGCAAACGCTCAGAGTTCTGAACGCGAACGATGCATGGCCTTGGCGGCAGCCGTACGAAGTTACTTCTTTGTGCTCTTCGGAGACTCTCAAGCCATGCGGTTCCGCTGCCAAACCGCGGCGTCAAAGCTGTGCGGGCAGGTATAACCCTCGGATCGGTAAAGATCGATAGCCTCGGAGTTGGATTCGGTAACGGTGAGGGAGATTTCGGTGGCGCCCAGGCGCATGAAGTGGAAGGCTGCTACAGAGAGCAGCATGCGAGCCAGACCTTGCCTGCGGTAGGTTGGATGGACGCAAACCTGGGTGATGTGGCCGCTCTCGGGGCTGACGCGCGAGCCCAGTACCAGGGCTATCATCTCCCGGCTATGGCGCTCTATCACAACGTGCGAGACCGGAGCGGAGAAGGTGCCGCAGCCGGAGTAGCGGACAATGTTGTGGAGAAAGCGCTGCGAACCATGGACGGAGCGGTACTGGTCGTTGATCATGCTGTCGGGATGGTCGCGATAGGCCTCGGAGATGAGCTTGCCGGCGGAGTTCAGATCTTCGTCGCGCCAAAGTCGAATCTCCAGTTCGCCAGGCAGATTTATGCGGGGCGGGGTCCAGAGACCTCGAAGAGGTTGCACCATGAAGAGCCGTCGGAAGATCTGGAAACCGGCCTTGCGAAAGATCGCGGCGTGGGAGCCTGAAGGGTGCAGAAGGAGTTGCGATTCGATGCGGTCGAGTTGCGGCGAGTTGAGCAGCGTCTCAAAAAGATGCTTAAGCAGCGTCTCCTCAACTTCGTGAGCTGAACCTCCTTCGGAACTGGAGCTGGACATGGCAAAAACATCGCCGATGACAGCCTTGGTCTCCTCGTAGACACAGAAGACATAGCCCGTTATCTGGCCAGCCTCAAGGGCTGCATAGCCGGGCAGCAGGTGGTTGTCGAGATATTGCATCAGCAACCTGGCTGAGGTGTGATAGTCCCAGTGAAGACGCTGCCTCCATAGCTCGCCTTCGACATCCAACACAGGGCGGAGCACCGGCGCGGCAAAGTGCCGCAGGTCGAGGATTTCGATGGAAGCACTCGTTGCCATGCTCACCTGTAAAGACAGTTAACAGCTAGCTGTCGTTAACTGTCTGCTGCTCGCTGACAGTTTACCGGCTGCCCACGAGATAAACCACCAGCCCCTGTTCCGGCCAACTGAAGAGCTGTGCATAGGGCCGGCCTTCGAGCAACTCTTCGAGGTCTGCCGAGGTGTGCAGATCCGCGCCATGAGCTCCGATGACGCGCGCCACCAACAGGTGCTGCTCATGGGGTACGCCGTCCCCCTCGTAGTTGACCACCTGACGGTTGCGGTAAAAGGAAAGGCCATATTCGATATCGCGCCGGACGCGAAATACCGCGACTGTTTCGTTGCCAGGCGCGGTGGTCGCAAGCCGGGCGGCCAGCGGGCGCGCGGAGTAAGAGCGGTCCAGCAGGTGAATCACCTGCTTGGTGGCGCTGACCTCAGGTATGCCGAAAAAGGGGCCTACGCCAAAAAGAAATAGAACCAACACCACGAGCACTCCGGTGGTGACCAGCCGGAGCCGGGCCAGACCGAAGCCCTTTACCACAATCAGAATCAGCATCACAGCACCGGAGGCGGCCAGCACCGCGGCAATGAGCGCGCGTGAAGGCGGCATTTGCGCACCATGAATCACAAACCAGGGCAACAGCAGCACGGAGATAGTCATCACGCCAGAAAGCATGGCATGGCCCACCAGCACCCAGCGGTTCAGGCCCAGCTGCCGGCGGCGGAAAAGGTAGTCCCCGGTGAGGATGGTGATAGGTGGAATGGAGGGCAGAATGTAGCCAGGCAGTTTGGACCGTGAGAATGAAAAGAAAACGATTGGAATGAGCGCCCAAATCACCAAAAACTCAGGAAAGGCATCGCCAGGGCGGTTGGCGCATGGCTTGCACTTGCTGGAACGGCGTTCGCGCCATTCGCACACGGATGTATGGATGCCGTCGATCAGCGCCCTGGCGGCGATCACCGTCCAGGGCATCATGGCCAACAACATCACTACCAGGTAGTACCAAAAGGGCTGCACATGCTGGTAGCGATCGGTGGCAAAGCGCTCCAGGTTGTGTTCGAGAAAGAACTCGCGGAAAAAGGTGGGATTCTGATGCTGCACGGCGATGAACCAGGGCAGCACCATGGCAAAGTAAAGTAGTATCCCCGGCCACCAGAAGGAGCGAAACAGGATCGACCAATCCCGCCGCAGAAAGGCAAAGGCAGCAACAATCACGATAGCCAGAAATGGCGCCACCGGTCCCTTGGCCAGCGTAGCCAGGCCGGTGAAAAAGTAAATGTCGTACAACCAGAATTTGGAGTCGGTCTCGTACCAAGCATACCAGCCGAGCAGACCGATGGCCAGCGGCGCCGCCATCTGCATATCCGTCGAGGCGCTCCGAGAAAAGCCGATGACGGCGGCACAAGCCAAAGTGATGATCGCAGCGTCCAGATGCCCGCCGGGGCGGAAGCGACGCATATGCAGGTAGATGAGCGCCACCATAATGAAGGCGAAGGTAGTCGAGGGCAGCCGCGCGCACCAGTCGTGAACGCCGAAATCCTTAAATAAAAACATCGCCCGCCAGTAGTAAAGCGCCGGCTTCTCAAGCCAGGGATGGCCGTATAGATAGGGAGTTACGCAGGCGCTCAGCCTGTCTCTCACGGCATGCGCGGAGTCGAAGCGGTCAAGCATCTCATGGGCTATCTGCGCATAGCGGGGCTCATCGGCGCCTACCAGCCCCAATCCGTCGCCGCCCAGGATCGGAGTCAGCCCATAGGTAAGAAAGAAGACCGTGAAAGCAAGAAAGAGAATCGCTTCGCAGATGCCGGCCCAGGGGGGGATTCGCCAGCGCAGGGTCTCGGGAGAACCCGGATCGGGCGGCTCCAAAAAGGGATCCAGGTAGCCGATGGCCCACTTGGGCAGCTTGTGAGGCCGCTTGCCCTGGTTATCAGGTGAATCCGGGGCGGAGGGTTCCTGAGTAGTATCCACTTCCAGCGTCTCTCCAACAGGCGGGGCATCGCATGTTCCGCGCAGTACAACGGGTTCGGCCCCGGACAGGGTAATGGGGGAATACTGACCCGGTCCGCTACACTCCGCGCCTGCAAGAAGCGCGAAGACTTGGCTGCAATTCGACTGGGACAAGGCTAACAGATTCGCGCGAAATCTCAAGCGTTCTCAAGTCGAGTCCTTGGTGAAAGAGGCCACGCCGGGTCGCAATTCGGCCAGATGGCAGAGTGGATGCTGGATCCTGAGAAGTGGGTTCCATGCGCAGCTACTCGGATGGAGCCTCTTGTTCCAGTGGAAGTATAGGCTCCACAGACGTCTTTTGCCGCTTACGCGACCGGTCCATCAACTCTGCGATCCGGACCTGAAAACGGCCCGAACGGTCGGCCAGAAAGGTCAGCTCCGGCACATGGCGTACGCCCATCCGCTCCTTCAACGTAAAGCGAATGTACCCCTTGGCAGCTTCGAGGCCGGCCACGGTCTCCTCTTCGGCCTTGGCAATGTCCTGGACCGCGCTGTCCAGCGCCACGTAGACCCGCGCAGACTTGCCCCCAGGGTTCAGAGCCACCTCGCTTACGTAACAAAAGTGGATGCGAGGATCAACGAGTTCGCCTTCGATCAGGACGCCGATCTCAAGCCGCAACGTCTCCGCCACTCGGTCCTGATGGTGTTTTCGTCCTCTATGCTCCGGCATAATCCCTCGCAATGTACACGGCTAGACCAATCAGCATAGCAGAGGCGTTTGGCTGGAAGACCGAGCGATGGAACGGAATCGGAGTCCGAGTCAGGCAATCGTCACGAGGGCGCCTCAGCTTTCGATGTACTCCCAGAAGGAGTCAGCCAACTCGGCGCCGAGTTCGTTGGCCATGCGCCTGATGGAGCGCTCCACCTCCTCGATAAGGCCGTGCAGGTAGTCGCGGGAGCGGGAAATGGCTACCACGCCGATGGTGGCCGACTGCCACGTGACCGCCTCGTCCATCTCTGCCACGGAGACGTTGAAGCTCTGCTTCAACTGGTCCTTGATCGAGCGGACAACCTGCCGCCGGTCCTTGAGTGACTGGGCATGCTCAATGCGGAGTTCGAGGGTAAGCTGGGCGACGGGCATAGTGTCACGGCGTTTGCACCGCCAGTGTACGGCTGACCGCGCCGGACGGTTGAACTTTTTTCATGAGAAAACCCGTTCACCCTTCCTTGTGCGCTGCGGGGGCGTCGGAAATGCCCTAATCCGCAAACTGCGCCAGTTGCTCCGGCGCGGGTTTGGGAGTAAACAGGCTGACCACCACCATGGCCGCCACAGCCGCAATCAGCGCAGGGAAGATGGCGTCGCGTGCGGCCAGAATGGGCGGGAAGAACGCCTTTACCGCGGGCACATCCCATGCCAGGGTAACCACGGTGCCGCTGGCGATGGCGGCCACTGCCCCCCAGGCCGTGACGCGCTTGGAGTAGAAAGCCGCCAGCACCACCGGGGTAAGCGCGGCGGAGTAGACGGTGTAGGCATAGAGCATCTTCTGCAGGATGCTCTCGGCGTAAACCGCCTGGTAGAGCGCCCAGCAACCCAGCAACACTACGGCAAGCCGGGAGACGATGAGCACTCGCTTATTCGATGCCCTGGGAGCGATGTAGCGCACAAAAACGTCGTTGACCAGGTTGGTGGCAGGAGAGAACAGATAATTCGAGGCGGTGGAGATGACCTTGGCGAAGACCGCGCCCAGCAGCAGCGCCCCCATCAGGGCAGGCAGTCCGTGGCGGGCCGTATACGGAATAATCTCGCGCGGATGCAGGGCTACTTCTCCGGTGGGATAAAGCGCCCGGCCAAAGACGGCGATAGCCACGATCAACGTTTCCAGCAGCACGGTGCCCAGAATCCAGCCGACGACCGAAATACGCGCGTCCTTCTCCGATCTGGCGGAGAAAAACTTCTGATACATCACCTGGTTGCCCAGCATGAGCAGCATCACCGGCACCAGAAACTCCATTCCGCGGATCACACCCATGCCCACGGATTGCCGCACGTGATCGGGGCTCAACCGGTAGTTGCCTAGGACATGAAAGTACTCAGGCGGAAGCAATGCGTGAAGACCATGCCACCCGCCGGCCTGAAAGAAGAGCATTGGCGCGGCAATGACGCAGATGACGGTGACCAGGGAACCGATGGCCACATCCATATAGGCTACCGACGACATGCCGGCCATGGCCGTGGTAAGGATGACGAAGGCGGCAATGATGTAGGTGCCCAGCTCCGGCGTGACGGTCTCGGGAAAGATCAGATGCAGCACGTCTCCGCCGCCGCGAAACTGGTAGCTGGTGATGGCGATATAGGCAATCAGTATGGCGATGGTGCCAAGCACCCGCGCTGTCTGGTTGTAACGGACCTCGAGCAAATCAGGCAGGGTGAATTGGGCGAATCTGCGCGCCCTGGGGGCAATAAAGTAGATGAGCAGTAGCCCCAGCCATCCGCCAGCCGGCTGCCAAAGTGCGGCAAAGCCGTTCTTGTAAGCGTTCTCCGCACCGGCAAAAAGCGATCCGGCGCCGATCCACGAGGTGAGCAGGGTGAGCACCAGGACCATGGCCGGAAGCGACCGCCCGGCCACCAGGTAGTCGGCCTTGGTCTTCACCTGGGAGGTCCGATACAAGACAACAGCCAGCAGCGCTACAACTATGATGGCCAGAACAGCAACGTAGAGTTGAGACATCTGCGGGGTTCCTCGCTGGCGCTACCTGCGTTCCCGTCAGTGTACCGGATGGTGGAGGAGGTCTGCGCGGCCCAAATATCCCGTGGGCTATCATCGGCTTATGCAGTCTCATTACAAACTGGGCGACATTCTTGCCAATGCCATTACGCACGGCATTGGAGCCGCCTTCGCTGTGGCTGGAGCCGTGTATCTAATCGTTGCCTCAACACGAGGAACGGCCTGGCACATCGTCAGTTGCTCCATCTTCGCCGGCACCCTGGTGCTCGTCTATCTCTGCTCCACCCTCTATCACTCGCTTGTGCGGACGCGGGCGCGTCATGTCTTCCAGATACTTGACCACTCCTCCATCTACCTGCTGATCGCGGGCACCTACACGCCCTTTACGCTGATCTCGCTGCATGGGCCTTTGGGCTGGTCCATCTTCGGCGTTGAATGGACGCTGGCCATCGCCGGAGTCATCTTCAAGAGCTTCGCCGTGGACCGGTTCGAGGTTGCGTCGGCACTGGTTTATCTCTTCCAGGGCTGGTTTGTGGTCATCGCGATCCGCCCGTTATTCCACGCCATCGGTTGGCACGGGATCGCGTGGATGGGCGCGGGCGGATTGGCGTATACCCTAGGCATCGTCTTCTTCGCCCTGGACCGGCTGCGTTATTTCCATGCTGCGTGGCATCTCTTCGTGCTGGCCGGCAGCGTCGCTCACTACTTCGCTATTCTTTTCTACGTCGTTCCGGCGCGCCCGTGAACTCCAACCCTACTTACAGATTCTGGCGGTTGGGCAGGCTACTCTTAGTCAGAGTGCCGCGAATGCGATAGATAGCAATAATCCACGGAACCAGAACGGAAAACAGGAAGCGGGCCAGAATAGCGCGCAGCCCGTATCGCCACAGCAAGCGCCAGTCGGGGTGGTAGGCATACCAGATCTGGAGCGCGAGGATGGCCAGGAACGGAAGAACCGTCCAGGGCAGAATGAGCAGGGCCAGTAGTTGCACGATGCAACGCGCGGCGTTGCGGTACAACCGCGCGGGACGAACGCCGAGGATGCCGTCGCTGATGGCATAGCTGCCGAGCTGGCGGCAGGCCGACCGGAAGGTCAGTTGAGAACGATAGAGTGCCTTGGCATGCTCGACGAAGGCGGGCGGAGCCAGCCGCCGCGCCTCCAGGTCGAAGAGTGTGTCTTCCCCAAAGAAAACCGACTCCGGGAAGCCGCCGATTCGCTGCCAGAGATCTTTGGTAAATGCCATGGAGCGAGCAGTGCACGACTTGCTGGGCGTGGATTCTGAGAGCTTGACGCCCAGGAAGGGCGCCGAGGCCAGGTCCCAGAGGGTTGGATCGGCGAGGTCCAGGCAGGCGCCTCCCAAGGCATACTCGGCGCTTCCGGCGACGAGTGACGCACTGATGCGGGCCAGCCACTCCGGCGGGTAGGTGCATCCGGCGTCTGTGCAGGCAATAAATGGAGAGCTGGCAGCGGCAATGGCCACATTGCGGCCTCTGGAGATGGGGCCGGGACAGCTCTTCAGGTTGCAGCGCTCGTCGCGGATGGGTAGGAGATTGGAATGCCTGGTCCGGGCCTCAATCAGCCACTCCCAGGTGCCGTCCGTCGAGCCGCCGTCCACGATGATGACCTCGGCCGGGGGAGGAATCTGCGCCAGAAGGCTGGGAACCAGCCTGCCGATCTCCTCAGCCTCATTCAGGACGGTGGCAACGACGCTGACAGGTTGCATGTGCGCAGTATAGCGGCGCAGACGCTCCCGGTAACGTTGAGACCACCGTAAATTGACCGGATTCGCCGTTTAACGATAGAATTATAGAGTTTGGCGATGCACTCCGTTGAGGATGTGCAGGGCTATGCTGGGTTCACCGCCCTAAACCGTGGCGTGTGTGCGGCCCGCTCCCGATGCAGTCACTCTCTGTATGCGCCCCAATGCAGTTGACGGTATCCGATTTTGAATGCGCCTCGTTTTGTTGCCGGAGCGCTGGAGGGTTTGTTATGTACGCAGTGATTCGAACCGGCGGTAAGCAGTACCGGGTCGCTCCGGGCGACGTGTTGAAGATTGAAAGCGTGGTCTCCGGTGACAATACCGTCGAGTTCAGCGACATTCTGGCCGTCAGCGGCGAACCCGGAACCGTGGCCAGGCCGGCCACGGCCAAGGTAACCGCCGAGGTGCTGGGCGAGGGCCGGGGCGACAAGATCCTGGTCTTCCACCTGAAGCGGAAGAAGCAGTACAAAAAACTACAGGGCCACCGCCAAAACTTTACCGAGGTGCGCATCAAGGCAATCGAGGCCGATGGCGTGACCTACACCGCCGCCAAGTAGGCAGCGCGAGAAAAATCAGAAGGGGATTCGGCAATGGCACATAAAAAAGGTGGAGGCAGCTCCACAAACGGACGCGACTCAAATGCACAGCGGCTGGGCGTGAAGGCCTTTGCCGGAGAGCTGGTTACCGGTGGTTCCATCATCATGCGCCAGCGCGGCACCCGCATCAAGGCCGGCGTTAACGTAGGCAGAGGCTCCGACGACACGCTCTTCGCCAAGGTCACCGGTCGGGTGAAGTTCGTTGACCGCGGCAACCGCGGACGCTTTGCCTCCATCGAGCCGGTAGCAGCCGAGTAAGAAAGATCGACGCAATGGAAAAGGCCACGGCAATCCCGTGGCCTTTTCTCTATTCTCGATTCCCTGTACTTACCCTTCCGATTCCCTCTTCTTCAAGTTCCGGGTCAACACCTTATCCACCACGCTCTCTACGTCGGTCAGGAAGAAAGCGTTGGCCGGCTGTTGCACGGCAACCTGGGTTCCGGTGTGGCCCAAGGCGGAGGCGATCTCGTTCCAACGATAAATCGTCGAGTTGACCGGCATCACCACCGGCTGGCGAGCCGGCTCCGGCAGGGCGACGTAGGCTACCCAGATGCCCAGCGCAGCCAGAATCACAGACTCGTAGACAAATTGCAGTGGAGCGGTCAGCGAAGTCTTGTAAGACCAGAATAAAGAGACGATAAAGTCGCTGGAGGACATCAGACCAAGCCCTAACGCGATCCCGAATGCCATGTCGCGAACTGAGAGACGCAGCGCATTCATGCTCAGGCAGAGGAAGGCCAGCAGGCAAAGCTCAAGGATGCTCACCGAACGCATCAGTGAGAAGGCGATGTCGGGAATAATCAAAAAGCCGCGATGCGAGAAAGAGAGCGTCGACAGGCTAACGAGCGCCGAGACCAGAACCGCCCAGCGGAAGATCACAATACCTAACTTCATCAACCCTGGAAACGCCGACAGAGCGGAGCGGAAGACCTCAACGCAGATGAAGAACAACAGCACGGCGCTGGCGATGTAGACCGTCCAGTAGACATAAAAGTAAATGGGGAAGCAAAGGTCGTTGAACCAATGCCTCGCCTGGCCCTGGAAAAGAAGGAGCAACACAGGCATGGTTGCCATGCGCAAAACCAAATAGCTGCCCATGGCCGGGAAGCGACGCTGCAACTTCTTGGACCAGAACAGGAAGCATAATATGGCCCAAAGCCCGAATTCTGCCACGCTCATTAGGGACATCGCAAACTGTAAAGACATAAACCCCTTGCCATCCTAAGAATACTTAGAATAGCGCCGAATACCCCTAAGCTCAACAGAAAATCGGATTTGGCTCTGGCACTTTCGTGCCATTACCTCCGCTTCTAATTGCCAGACGGATTCGTAGGGCAGCCCATATAGGGTCCGCATCCTGGAGCCGGCATGCTCGCGGTTGCCGACTGGTGGCTCGCGACCACATGCTTCGTTGAGGGTGTGATGGAAGCGGCAGCGACGCCGACGAAAACTATGGCCAGTGCGAAGATACGGATGGTAAGTTTCATTGTTGGTAACCCCTTGTGATTTGAATTGGCTGGAAAAACACCTTCCAGCACATTGAAATAGTAGCGTATAAATACTAACAAGTCTAGATTATTCATATACATAAACAAGTAGTAACTAGTAATATTACCAATGTAATATTTTCTCGACTAATATTCACTCGATGAGAACCACTTTACCCTGACAGTCTCACCTCCTTTTCATCCTCCCCGCATGATAAAATAAGCCTAGGCAAATGCGCTTGAAAGCCCTAGTTTTTCAAGCGGTTAATCCCCGTATTCCAACCCGGAATCGCGATCGATTACCGCGCCCATTTTGAGAGAACAGCGAAAGCCTTGCGAACGGAATCCTATGGCAACTCAAGTACCTGACGGCATCCCCCTTCCCGACGAGAACGGCAGCTATACCGGCGAAAACATTAAGGTACTGGAGGGTCTGGAGGCGGTGCGCCTCCGTCCGGCCATGTATATCGGTTCAACCGGAGAGATGGGCCTGCACCACCTGGTGTACGAGGTGGTTGATAACTCCGTAGACGAAGCCCTGGCCGGCTATTGCAAAAAGATCGACGTCGTCATTCACGTGGACAACTCGGTCACCGTGACCGACGACGGCCGCGGCATTCCGGTGGACATGATGCCGCTCTCCAACGGACAGATGATGCCGGCCGTGCAAGTGGTGCTTACCAAGCTCCACGCCGGCGGCAAATTCGACGCCTCCACTTATAAAGTCTCCGGCGGCCTGCACGGCGTCGGCGTCAGTTGCGTGAACGCCCTCTCGCAGGAGTTCAACGTCGAAATATGGCGCGACAATCACACCTGGGAGATGGACTTCAGTTGCGGCGATCCCGTCGGCGAACTGCGCCAGGCGGGCACCAGCAAAAGGCGCGGAACTAAAGTTCATTTTTTGCCGGACAAGAGCATATTTACCGTTACCGAGTTCAACTTTGACACCCTCGCCCAACGCTTGCGCGAGATGGCCTTCCTGAACAAGGGCCTGGAGATTACGCTCACCGACGAGCGCACCGCAGACCCCAAGACCGGTAACGCCCGGCGCACAGAGTTCCGCTATGCCGGCGGCATCGCCGAGTTCGTAAAGCATCTGAATCGCGGCAAGACCGTACTGCACGACAAGCCGATCATGATGGAAGCGACGCGTGACAAAGTCGAGATCGAGATCGCGCTGCAGTACAACGACAGCTACTCCGAGACCGTCTTCAGCTTTGCTAACAACATCAACACCGTGGACGGTGGATCGCATCTCTCCGGCTTTCGCACCTCGCTCACCCGCACTATCAACGCCATCGGCCAGCAGTTGGGTCTCTTCAAAGATATGAAGGAGAACCTCAGCGGCGACGACGTGCGTGAGGGGCTGGTGGCAGTGGTCAGCGTCAAGCTCTCGCAGCCGCAGTTCGAGGGCCAGACCAAGGGCAAGCTCAACTCTGACATCGCGGGAACTGTGCAAGCCTTCGTCAACGAGCGGCTGGGCGCGTTCCTTGAGCAGAATCCGCCCATCGCCAGGCGCATCATCAACAAGGCCATCGAGGCAGCGCGCGCTCGCGAGGCCGCCCGCAAGGCGCGCGACCTGACCCGCCGCAAGGGCGCCCTGGACGGCGGTGGGCTGCCCGGCAAGTTGGCCGACTGCTCAGAGCGCAACCCGGATCGCTGCGAGCTTTATCTGGTCGAGGGCGAGAGCGCCGGCGGCACCGCCAAGCAGGGCCGTGACCGCAAGTTCCAGGCCATTCTGCCCCTCAAGGGCAAAATCCTCAACGTCGAAAAGGCCCGCTACGACAAGATGCTGGGCCATGAGGAGATCCGCGCCATGATTACGGCGCTGGGCTGCGGCATCGGCAAAGACGACTTCGACGCCACCAAGATCCGCTACGGCAAGATCATCCTGATGACCGACGCCGACGTAGACGGCTCGCACATTCGCACTCTGCTGCTTACCTTCTTCTTCCGCCACATGACGGAGTTGATCAAGCGCGACAATATCTACATCGCTCAGCCGCCGCTTTTCAAGATCAAGAAGGGCCGTTTCGAGCAGTACATCAAGGACGAGCGCGAGTTTGTGAAGGTCATGGTCAACCGCGCGTCAGAAGGCATGATCGTCCGCCACGGCGAGGCCGCCAGCCGCATCGAAGGCGCGAATCTCACCCGCTTCATGAGCATCCTGGACGAGTATCTGGGTTACGTTGAAAGAGTCGATAAACGCATCCGCAATGAGAAGCTCACCGAGATGCTGGCCCGTGCCGAACTCATCCACCGAGCTGATTTTGCCTCTCAGGCTGAAAGTGACGTTCCGCCCAAGCTGGCCCTGCTGCACGCTCAACTGACCGAACTGGCCGACGAGTTTCAATTCAAGGTGCATGATCCTGTCGAGGACGAGGAGCATCACACTTGGTCCATCTGCTTTACTGACGCGCAGGGCGCCACGCGCTGCATCGACTGGACCTTGGCCTCCAGCCCTGAGTTCCGCCAGATGATGTCCAAGTACACCCTCATTAAGGAGTTTCTGGAGCCGCCCTTTCTCATCGAATACGCCGCCAAGGCCGCCGCTGCTAGCTCAGCCGAAGCCGATGAAGCCGAAGAGGCAGAAGGCGCCGAGGCGCAGGCAGAAGCCAAACAATCCCGCCGCACCTCACGCATCCCGCGCGAACCAGTCGAGAAGCAGACCGCCCGCGAACTCTTTGCCTATATCGTCGAACAGGGTAAGAAGGACTACCAGGTTCAGCGCTACAAGGGCCTGGGCGAGATGACCAGCACGCAGCTCTGGGAGACCACCATGGACCCCGATCGCCGCACCCTGCTCCAGGTCAAGCTCGAAGACATCGCCGAGACCGAAGCCATCTTCACCACCCTCATGGGCGAAGACGTTGAGGCGCGCCGCAAGTTCATCGAGGACAATGCGCTGGACGTGAAGAACCTGGACATTTAGACCGACCGTTTACCCTCCTATCCCACAAAAGCCGTGCCACCGCAGCGGCCCGTGTACCATTTGGGCATGGCGCTGGTAGAGGTCAACTCGGTATCGAAGAGCTATCCCCGGTGGGCGGGACTGCGGACAGAACAAATCGCCGTCGTCGAGGATGTCTCCTTCACCATCGAGGCAGGAGAGACGCTGGGATTGGTTGGCGAGTCCGGTTCGGGCAAGACCACGCTGGCGCGGATGATTCTTGGGCTGGTCGCGCCCAGCCGGGGTAGCGTGCGCGTGAACGGAATCGACATAGCCCGCGCCTCACGGGCCGAGCTGCACCACTTGCGCCGCCAGATGCAGCCCGTCTTTCAGGACCCCTACGCCGCCCTGAATCCACGTATGAATGTGCTGGAGATTGTGACCGAGCCGCTGGTAATCCATCGCCGCGAGACCGGCTTCAAGACCGGACGCGCCGCACTGCGCGCCAAGGCGATTGAACTGCTTCGCGAGGTGGGCCTGGACGAGTTGACGCTCAAGCGTCACCCGCACGAATTCAGCGGCGGACAACGGCAGCGCATCAACATCGCCCGCGCGCTGGCGCTACGGCCCAAACTGCTGATTCTGGATGAGCCGGTTTCGGCCCTGGATGTGAGTGTGGGAGCGCAGATTGTGAACCTGCTGCGCCGGTTGCAGCGCGAGCATGGCCTGACTTACCTGTTCATCTCCCATTCCATGCCGCTGGTGCGCTACCTGAGCACGCGCATCGCGGTGATGGAGCATGGGCGGTTGGTGGAGAGCGGCGAAGCAGTGGCGCTCTGCGCAAATCCTAGGCAAGCGTATACCCGGCAACTGATTGCGGCCACGCCGGAGTTGCCTGCCGGCGTAGCTTGAGAATCTGTTAAAGCCCGGTGCGAACCTCCCAGGTATCACTTTGAAGCCGAACCACGGCATCGGACTTTGTCTGCGAGCCTTCGAGCAGTTGCACCACGGTTCCAGCGCGAGGAACGACAGCATCCGGCGCAATCTCGTTGAGAGGAATCAGAACGAAAGCGCGCTCGGCCAGGCGCGGATGCGGAATCTCCAGCCCCGGCTCGCCGATTACAAGGTCGCCGAAGAGCAGAATGTCGAGGTCCAGCGTTCTGGGGCCGTTGCGGATGCTCAGCGCGCGGTCCCGGCCAAACTCCATTTCGATGGCCAGCAGGCCGCGCAGCAGCTCTTTCGGTTCCAGTTCGGTCTCAAGACCTACGACAGCATTTACAAAACGCGGCTGCGCGGCATACCCCACCGGCACGGTTGAGTAGAGCGATGAGCGGCAGACCACGCGGCCCAGAGATTCTAGGCGCAAGGCCGCGGCGGCCAGCGTCGCTGCCGGTTCCCCGGCCCAACTAGCCATGTTGCCGCCCATTCCGATGTAGGCCGTGCGCATGAGTTCAAGAGTATCGCGGCGGGCGCAGGCCCCCGCACCGGAACGAGTGGAATATGAGCGTCAGACCCTTAATCTGCTAGCATCCTCTTTGGAGATTCTCAGAATGGACACCCTCA
>Ga0265316_10001209_pt1 | contig 27826 bp, 18 predicted proteins | sample 4522metaG_FD_202092 | JGI IMG/M metagenome (GOLD analysis project Ga0265316, IMG submission 202092) | Rhizosphere microbial communities from Carex aquatilis grown in University of Washington, Seatle, WA, United States - 4-5-22 metaG | ecosystem: Host-associated > Plants > Roots > Rhizosphere >... | reverse complement strand
CCGGCCTGGGGAACCGTCATGCGTATGTCGTAGTCGCTGCCGGTAGGCGACGCGACGGTGGAAATCAGCGTCGCGCCGTAGCCCTGCGGCAAAGGGTTCCCGTTCTGCGTCCACGTCGCCGGGTTGATGCTCGTAAGGTTGTCGGTATAGTAGAACTGATAATTTGCCAGCAGGCGGCCGGCTGCCAGCAGGGCCACGCCAAATCGCAGGACCTTCATGGCATCGCCACCTCGAACTTATCGAGACTAAAGCCTTTCTTGACTTTTTGCAGCGCGGTCTCAATCGCGGCCTTGCTCACGAGGTTCTTTTCGAAGCTCGTCACGGTCGCGTCAGCGAGGATCGCCTCAAAGGCCTTGCGGTCCTGCGCCACGAACTCGACGATGGCGAACTTGCCGTCGTCGGTGGGCACCTGGGTAAAGGCGATGATGTCTGTCGGCAAAGCGGTCTGGACCGCCTTGACAGGCGGCGCGTACTGCGGGCGCCGGGGATCGGCGGCGGTGCCGGTTCCGACCAGGGGAACCACGCAGATGACGCGGTGATAAGTGTTCTTAGGATCGACACGGCGCTGCGCGCAAGCCACGACGGCAAGCATCAGCAGGCCTGTTATAAGGCGCTGAACCATAGTACCTCCGAGCCATTAAGGATATTAGGACCCGTAAGTCAGTAAGTACAAATAATACCCCCCCCTGCGAATTGTCAAGTACCAATTTGCAAGACAGGTGCTGTTATTTGTATGAAACAAACCAGCGCCGGCTGAGTTAGTCGGATCTCGGCGCGCCTATTGGGGGTTTCCCGGAATTCTGGCTCACCTTTGTGATCGGTGCGCCTATGGCATCACACGCCGCCTGACTCCAGTTAAACAAGGCGGGGCCGTTGTGGTCGGGCGGTTCGCCGCATCTCTGCCAAATGGACGGGGCGCGTGCCGCTTCCTTACGAGCACTACCGGCCGGACGCCCGCAAGCGAGCCGACACCGATTCCAAACTCTGGCGCGCCCGCTCGAAATCCGGCTGGATCCGCAGAGCCTCGGAGAAGTGCGCCACGGCGTCCTCAAGACGCCCGGAGTTGGCCAGCGCGGCTCCCAGATTGAATTGCGCATTGGCATAGTCCGGGTCGAGCCGCACCGCCGCCGTGAACTCCTCCAGGGCCTGGCTTACCTTTCCCTGGGAAGCCAGAGCCAGCCCGAGATCGTTGTGCGCCTTCGGGTCGTCGGCCCGCAGCTCGACGGCCTGGCGGAATTGCGCTTCGGCTTCGGCGGTCCGGCCCAGACGCGCCAGCGCGGTCCCCAGGTTGCCGTGCGCTTCCGCGGAACGCGGGTTGATGGCGAGCGCCGCGGAGCTCCAGCGCGCGCCCTCCTCGAAGCGGCCCTGCGCCTGGCAGGCGTCGCCCAGGTTGATCAGCGCATCCGTGAAGCGGGGGCGGATCTCGACGGCGCGCTCGAAATCGGCAATCGCCTCGTCGATCTGCCCCTGGCTCCGCAACGCGCTGCCCAGGTTGTTGTAGGCCACGTAATTGCCGCTGGTCACCTCTAGGGCGTGGCGGAACAGGGTGATGCTGTTCTCCCAATATTGCACCTGGAACCAGGTCAGACAGAGGCAGGCGGCGCAACTCGCGGCGCCCAGCCCGGCGATGGCAGGCTTCGCGCGAGGCCGTCGCTCGGCCAGCTCCGCCGCGCCCCAGGCCACCATGATCCACAGCCCCACCGCGGGCAAGTACGTGTACCGGTCCGCGTGCGACGCCGCGCCCACCTGCACCAGCCCAATCACCGGAACCAGCGTGCCGAGATACCAGAACCACCCCACCGCGAACCAGGGCCGCCGGCGCAGCCAGCCCAGAGCCACAACAGTGACGGCCAGCAAAGCCAGCGCTGCCGCGCCCACCTGCCACGCGGCCAACTCCTGGGGGTAGGGATAGAAAGCCGCCAGGCGGGTGGGCCAGAACACTTTGAGGATATAGACAACGTAGGAGACGACGGCGTTCCCCAGACGCCGGGCGAGCGGAACGGAGTCCAGTGAGCCGACCGCGCCGGCGCTGGATTGGACCATGTATGTCGCGAGCGACGAGGCGATGGAGAGCGCCACGAGCGGCGCCTTCTCCCAGAGCACGCCGGGGCCGCGGGTGGGCGGTGGGCCAGCCTTGGGGCTCGCGGCTGGCGGGATGTGGCCGGGCGCGCTGTGGCCCAGTGGGATGCGGCCGAGCGGCCAGACATCCAGCAGGAGCATCGCCAGTGGCAGCGTCACCACCATCGGCTTGGCCATCAGACCCAGGCAGAACGGGGCCGCCACAAGCAGATACCGGCCCAGGGAAGGACGCCGCGCGTAGTGCACGTAGGCCGCGAGCGCCAAAAACCAGAAGAAGCCGCTGACTACGTCCTTCCTCGCCGCGATCCACGCCACCGATTCCACGTGCAGAGGGTGCAGCGCGAACAGAGCGGCCACCCACGCGCCCGGCCAGAGAGACCCGGTGGTGCGGCGGAAGATCCCAAACAGCAGCAGCGTGCTCAGGACATGAAACAGCACGCTCGAGAGATGGAGCATGCCTGCGTCGAGGCCGAACCACTGGTAGTCGATGAGATACGAGAGCCGCGTCACCGGGAACCAGTTAGCGGAGTCGCCGGAAGTGAGCGCCCAAACAAGCCCTGGCGCGCTCACCCCGGCGCGGACGTGCGCATTTTGGCTGACCAGGTCGGGATCGTCGTAGTCGACGAAATCGTAGTGCCGGACCTGCCCGTACACAGCGAGGATCGCGAGCAGCAGAATCAGGCAGATGCCGAGGCCGGGCCGGATACTCCCGGCATTAGGAGGCGCTCGCTTCCTGGCTGCCGGCTTGGGACGAACCTTGGTCACTTCCTCATTATCCCTTGAGATATGGGGTTTCCGGGACAGGGATGCGAAACTCCGGTGGCTGGGAAATGCGTGAAAAACAAATGGGGCAGATTCCGAACTTCGGAACCTGCCCCGGTTTTACAACTTAGCTGACGTTAGCCTCAGGCTTTAGAACCGGACGCGCAACGACAACTGCATTTCCGACGGTCCGCCTTCGGTGGAGTCGCCGTTGTCACCCGTGCCGGGGGTCATAAAGGTGGCCGGGTTGCTCTGGGTCATGGTGGTGTTCGGCTGGTTCCAGTTGAACCACTTGAACGGGTTGAAGTAGTCGAACCGGACTTGCATCTGAACATGCTCCTTGACGGGGATGTTCTTGAATGCCACTGCGTTGGCGCCGATGATGCGTTGCCCGATCCACTCGTTGCCGGGCAGGTTGCCGAGCGTGAAGGACGGAGCCATTGCTACGCACTGGTTGCCATACGTTACACCGGGAGCTTCCATGATCGGCGTGACGCCGCAGTTGGTGACGAGGGGATTCTGCCCCGTCTGTACGAAGCGGTTGGTTCCGATGTCCTGCCAGTCGGACCGAAGGTGCGGGTCCTGAAGGAGGTACATGTGGCCACCGGGTGTATCCTCGTAGCCCGGATATTCCTGCCGGCCGCCGCCGGTCGACAGAGTTGCGGGGTTGAGGTACTGGTCGCCCGAGTATCCGATACCCGCGGGAGTGGGCGCCCAGATGGAGTAATTCCACGAGAAGCTGTAGCCGCCCAGGAAGAAGTTCTTCACGCCGCCATGGTTTAACCAGTGTTTGCCCTTGCCGAACGGCAGTTCGTAGGTCATGGAACTGACGAAGCGGTACTTCTGGGTCTGGCCCGTGACGGACCGGCCCTCGGCCTGGTTTTGGTAGAGGTTGCCGCCGCCGTTGTTCTGGATGCCCTTCTGGTAGGTGAAGAACGCCAGGAAGGTCAGACCATAGGAGTACCGTTTTTCTATCTTGACGGTTCCCGAATGGTAGACCATCTGGATGCAGTTGCACTCGACGTTGACGCCGCCCAAGTCGGGGAATGGCTTGTAGGCTTGCGTGCCGTTGACGCCGGACGTATTGGAGACCCAGGTATTGCGGTAGGCCCAATTGGCCGACTGCGTCAGGTCGATCACGTTGCCGTTCGAGTCAATACCGGTCCCGTAGGGCCGCGAGTCGTAGTTATAGGTGCCGCCGAAGCCCACGTTGTGCATGCCGACGTACGACAACTGGATCATGTAGTTCTTCTTGAGCGCGCGCTGGATGCTGACGTTCCAGTTCAGCGTGTAGGGGTTGTGGTAGTTGGCGGGATACCACGTGATTGTGGGACGGCCCGAGGGTGTCGAAGCCGAAGTGGGGATCTCTCCGTTGGGCAACTGGGCCACCGAGACGAACGCCGGCACACCCTGGTTGATATTGAAGAGGGGCGAGAAGGCGCCGGCCACGTTCGTGGACGGCTGGCTGACCGACTGGTTGAAGAAGCTGCCGCCGCCGATTTCGTTCTGCATTTCCACGCCGGTGTTATAATCCAACGTCATCATCGCGAAGCCGGCGCGAACCACGGTGTTGGGCTCGACGTTCCACGCCAAGCCGAAGCGAGGCACGAAATGGTTGTAGTCGCGGTTCCAGAGGAAGCCCTTGGGTTGGACCCAGCCGCCCACGCATCCGCCTGCCGGGCAGGTCAGGATGCCGGGGACCGATTGGTTGGCGGGCAGCCCGCCGTAGTTGTAGTTATCCGCCACCGTCAGGCTCCCGTTGCTCATGGTTCCCGGGAACTTGTTGTGCGCCGGGGTCTCCGTGCTCCAGCGAACCCCATAGTTGAGGGTCAGCTTGGGAGTGAGCCGCCAGTCATCCTGGAAATAGAGGCTCTGGATGGAGTCCGTGGGGAGCGCGGGCGCGCCCTGCTGGGCATAGGAGTAACTCGTGATGTAGCCCATCTCGACATTGGCCAAGCCAATGCCGCCGGTGTTGGAGATCGAGTTCCCGTTGCCCTGAAGGCCAATGGTTGGATCGGTTTGAGCGTTACCGGAGCCGCCGCCGAAACCAAGGCTGAGGCGCGCGTTGCCGATATTGTGGTTATCGCCGTTTTCCCATAGCCATTCATACCCGAACTTGAAGGCGTGCGTGCCCTTGACCTTGGTAAAGTTCTGGGTGAGCTGGTGCATGTTGTTCACATTGACGCTCAGGGTGCCGCTGCCGATTTGGGAGCTGCCGTTGCTGCCCTCGGACAGCCCCGAAATGCTGATCGGGTTGGTGTACACGTTGGAGGGGAGGTTGGGAATGAGCTTGGAAACGACAAATTCGAAGTCCCCGCCGGGCGAGGTGTTGTTTTGGGTGCGCCGGTATTCGCCGACACGGGTTTCGCTGATCAGGGTCGGCGAAATGGTGTAAGTGGCGCCCACCATGCCCACGTTCTGGTAGGTCAGCGTGAATACCTGGTACTGATCGTACGGCGTGTAGCTGATGTTCTCGTTGATCGCGGGCTGGTGCTGGTAGCCAACCTCTAAGCTGGCGAAGATCTTGAGCTTGTCGGATATACTGTGGTCCACACGGAATTGCGTGGTTTTGTTGTAGTAATGTCCCGCGCCGGATGCCACGTAGTTCCCGCTGGGACCGGTAGCGAGTATGCTGCCGGGGGAATTCGGTTGGATTCCGCCGAAAGGATTGTTGGCCGCGATGGCGTTCCACATGCTGCTGAAGCGGCTCTGCGGAATGGTGTTGTTCGGGAAGGGGGTGCGCGACAGGTTTTGGGCGGCGAAGGTTCCGCTGAGCGAAGTGGGATCGTAAAGGACGTTGGAGTACGCGCTGTAGTTGCCGGCCAGCATTTGGGCCGTGGGAATCGTATAGCTGCTGGAGTTGGAAGAACTGTCAATATGGTACGATCCGGCAACCTCGAAGAACGTCTTGTTCTTGCCGTTGTAGATGTGAGGAATCCACACCGGGCCGCTGACCACGAAATCGGGCTGTTGGAAAAAGTCCTTGACGCCCTGTTGCGGGGTGGTCTGCAACTGGAAGAAACGGCGATGGAACAGAAGGTCGTTCTTGAAGAGCCAGCCTCCCTCGCCGTGCAGTGCGTTGGTGCCGGCCTTCTTGACCACGATCAGGGCGCCGGAGGTCATGTGGCCGTATTCGGCCGGCATGGCGCTCGAGACTACCTGGACTTCCTCGTCGCCCACGGAGACGGAATTGAGCGTTGTGCCGCCGTCCATGGTGGTGGAGATGATACCATCTTCGTACGTTGCGGTCTGCCAGGTTTGGCCGCCGTTGATGTTAAAGTTGCCCAGTGAGCCGGGCCACGGAGCGTTGCTGGTCTCCACTTGGGGGGTGTAGTACAGCACGCCCTTCTCCCAGTGTTGATAGTTGGGCAACTCGTAGAAGTAGTCGCCTTCCACCACCTGACCGGTGTACGAGGTCTGCGTGTCCAGCAACGGAACAGTGTTGACCACGTCAACGGATTCGGTGACGGCGCCGACCTGGAGTTCCAGATTCAGGGACAGATTCTGGCCGATGCGGAGTTGAAGGCCTTCTCGGACCAGTTTCTTGAAGCCCGGGGCGCTGACGGCCAACTTGTACGGGCCATCCCGCAGGCCAGGTAGGCGGTAAATGCCGTCCGCGTCAGCCGCGCTGGCGGTGTCCACATTCGTGGCGGTTTGGGTGGCGATAATCTGCGCGTTCGGCACGACCGCGCCGCTCGAATCCGTAATTCTCCCGGAAATGATACCGGTGTCGGTCTGCGCGAGCACCGGTATAGCGAACGCCATCATGAGGGCTAGCAGCCCTACTACTAAACGATTACGCAATTCTTTCTCCTTTTTGAGGGAACAGCCGGTACAGGATGTAACGCCGCCCCGGCTATTCCCGTCGTTACGGTTGTGACCAGCGGGGTCATGAGCGGCTTCCTTTCTCTCACCTGAGTGTTCTTTCAAAGAAAACACTCTTGAACGAACTGCAATTACACGCTGACCACGCAACCGCCTGTTACAGCTTTTGGTAGGCGCTCGGTCAGGCTAGGCGCCAATCAGTGCCTATTACGGGGCCTCAAGACCTTAAGATCGATTACACACGCTAACAGAACTCCAGCGCGATGTCTAGAGACTTTTTTCCCGAAGCCCATTCAGCATGTGCCAATATGGCGTGAGGTACAACGGGATACACCGTTTATTCACCGTGTATTGGCTCGCGCATCGTATTGACAAGAAAAGCACTTAGAGATTCTAGCGCGGCATGGGGGACGTCTGCTTTCGGGAGCCCACGCAACCGTTTTAGGCGTTCGATTAACCCACTCTGCCACAGCCTTTTTGGGCCTCCGGAGGCTATGGGTTTTGGGATATCCGCGCATTAGAAGATATGAGATTTGGCAGTGCGGCCGGGCGCCACGACGCGTCATTTTCACGGCGCGCCAAGCGCATCCCGGAACGCCCGGGCTTATCGTGCACATCCACGTTGTGGGTCTCAATCTATAACCAGTGTTGTGTCCAGGAAATAACTGGACAGGCGTTCGGCGCTTTTGTGGGGCGGACCCTGGCCCCGCTGCCCGGTGCTGCTCTTTCTTGTGGACCGGAGGTCCGCTCCACAAGAACAGGCCAAAGGGCAAGAACACCCCAAAAGGGCACCCACAGCGGGCCCGCCCTACACAGCTTCAAGAATCTGTTCAGTAGTTACCGCCCGCGGCCGTTTTGAAACGCCACGAGCGACGCCATCAGTTCGCGCCCCGGTTCGTCGTCGGGGCGGATGCGCAACATCTCCCGGCACTCGGCGATGGCCTCCGGCACGCGGCCGGGAATCTGCGCCAAAGCATACGCCAACTCATAGTGGACCTCGGCCACATCGGGGTCTATGCCGAGCGATGCATGATACTCCGCAATGGCGTCCGCCAGGCGGCCCATCTTCTGGAAGACGTTTCCCATTTGGAAATGCGCCAACGCGGAATCGGGCTCGATCCGCAGGGCCGTCCGGTATTCCGCGATGGCATCGGCCTCGCGGCCGGGCATTTGTGCGTAGGCATTCCCCAGGTTCAGGTGCGCCTGCCACAGGTTGGGTCCGCCCTGTAGCGCAGTATGCGAATCCACGACCTCCTCCCGCGGTTCCCCGATCACTTTCTGAAACTCCGCGATGGCGTCCGGCATGCGCCCGGGCGTCTCCATCCAAGCCAGCCCCAGGTTGAGGTGCGCCGTCTGGAAGTTGGGGTCGATTCGCAAGGCCGTTTGATATTCCGCGATGGCGTCCGGCAGACGGCCGGGCGTCGACGCCAGAGCCAGCCCCAGGTTGGCGCGAAATGCGGGGCTATCGGGTTTCAGGCGCACCGCCGCCTGGAATTGGGGAAGCGCTTCCGGCACTCCGTCAGGCATGCGCATGAGCGCCACCCCCAGATCGTTGTGCACATCCGGGCTCGCCGGATTGCCCGGCAGATTTGCGCGGAAGAGAGCCACCTCGTCGCGATAGATGCCGCTGTGCCGCCAGGTCGCGGCGCCGAGTGTGGCCACTAAGAGAGCGCCAAGGGTGACGGCGGCAATCCTGCCTCGCGGGGTCTTGCCTGGCGGAATTCGCCCAGCCAGCGCCATCAGTCCGGAAACAGCCGGAACTATGATGCCGAGGCTGGCCAGATACTGGAAGTGATCGGCAACCCAGGAGTAACGAAAAGGGTACACATTGAAGAAACCGAGCACGGGAAAGAGCGTACCAGCAAAAATCAGAAAGCCGGCCAGCGGCCCGCGGTTCTTCCGCGCGAGGTATGCGAGCGCAACCGCCAGCGCCAGCGTTCCCAGCGGGAAGAGGTACTGCCACCACTCGCGGGGATCGACGTTCCAGCGCGGATAGAAGAACATCAGGTTCGCCGGCCAAAGCACCTTCCAGGCGTAGAACCACGGTACGCGGCCAGCCAGCAGCAGGCGCTGCGGCAGGGTGAGCGCGTAGTCCGTGCCCTGCGCGCCGATCAATCGCGGGGTGCTCTCCACCCATGCCGTGAAAAGCCCCGCGGGAATGCCCACGGCGAACCACGGAACCAACGGCAGTACATCGCGCCGCCAGGCGATCCGCCCACGCTGCCACCAGAAGATCACCAGCAGCGCGGCCGGTAACGTGGCCGTCACCGTCTTAGTCATCAGGGCCAGAACAAACAGCCCCAGCGCCAGGGAATATGTGGACTTTCGGCGCGTACGGTCGAAGTGCAGATAAGTGAGTGCGGCGGCCAGGCAGAACACGCCGGAGAGCGTGCTCTTCTGCTCCGAGATCCAAGCCACCGCCTCCACGCATACCGGGTGCAGGGCAAAGACGAAGCCCGCCAGCCACGCCCCCGGGAGCGCCAGGCGGCGCACGATCGTCACCACCAGGCAAGCCACTGCCGCGTGCAGCACCACATTGGTCAGGTGGTAACCGAGTGTGGCATCGCCCCACAAGCGGTGCTCCAGCCAGAAGGCGCTGTGCAGCAGGGGATAGTATTGCTGGGTGGCTCCCAGGTCGAACCAGATGCGCCACAGACCGTGCAGGGACTGCAAGTCCGCCCGGGTCACGTGCATGTTATCGTCCCAGAGCAGGACGCCGCCGAGCACCGGCAGATAGGCGGCCAAGGTAGCACACAAGATCAATGCGAATCCCGCGGCATCCCGCAGGCCGGCTGGCGGGGAACTCGCTTCAGGCAGGGGAACTTTATCCTGCTGCGCGAGCCCGGTTCGCCGCTTGCCCCGGCTCACACCCATGTTACTAACTCCAGCTTCGTCATTTCTCCTTAGGTGAGTACCCGCGTGACCCAGGTCAGCGCTGCCGGCCGCGCGGTCTAGTGGGGCGGCCCCCCTGGTCCGCGCGGAGGCCCCTGCCTCCGCTTCCGGGCGGGACGGGGGCGTCCCGCGCAGTCCAGGGGGACCGCCCCACTAGACCGCCCTGGCGCTGCTACCTGAGGGGCGGGTATCCGCCTTGTCCTAACTCCTAATCCAGGATACCTTGATCGAGTTCCGGATCGGACCGGAGGGTCTCAGGGGGCGAACTGCTTCGCGGCTGGCAGAAACACAACGAGGTGGCGCACCCACCCCCGAAGACGCAGAGTGCGCGCGCCACCTCACCGAATCGAATGTCCGGTCAAAGGTCCGGCCGGTTACGGAATGCGGCCGGCCAGCGCCTTCGACAGCGCTATTCCGTCCTGCCCTTCCACCAGGTTGCCGTAGCCCGCCACAAAGCGGCCCTTGCGGAAGATGCATAGCCGGCCCAGATACTGGTCGGACGCCAGGAAAGCGTCGTCGGCGATGGTGGTCGGCTTGGTCGGTGTGCCGCCGGCGCTCAATCGCGTCCGCAGCTTGTCCATCAGAGCCGTAGCGGTGGCTGGCGACTCTTCCTCCACCACGAAGGCCTTGCCCACGTCATATTGGCCCACATATCCGCGCTTCAGCAGGCGGATGCCCAGCACGCTTTCCGGCACCAGGCGCAGCGTCTGCAGGTTTTCGGTGGGAAACCACGCCAGGGCCTTGGGCGGTTCGGTGCTGCCTTGGACAATCTTATCGAGCGCCGCCGTCCACTGCTTCAGAATGGCCGTGAAATCGCCCTCGGGATTGGCGGCGATCTCCACGTAAAACTGGCCCTTGACGAAGATGGCGCGGCGCGGCACGAGCTGCCCGCCCGCCCCCAGCTTGATAGTGGGCTGGTTGGGATCGCGATTGGCCGAGAACATCCCGTAGGCGGAGTCGGCGTCCCCGAAATCGGAAATGTCGATCACCAGCGTGGTGGCGCCCTGTTTACAGGTAACGCCGTTCATAAGCTGAAAACCGTAGAGCAGATACCCTTCGGCGTTGCCGTCCATGTACTCGAACAGGTTGTCCTGGGCGTAGCTGCGCGCCGCGCCCTGCGGCGTCCAGCCGGGAACCAGGTTGCACGACGGCGCAACCGCGCCCGCCGGGACCGGGAAGAGAGCGAGGCCGCCAAACAGCGCAGCCACGCCGAGAATACGCGTCATCATGCGAATAGCTCCTGGGCGCGCGCCATTTCGCGCGCCACTTTCACTCCATACGGGCATTCTACCGTGCAGCCCGGGCAGTTCGCGCACTTGGCCGACACGTGCTCCGGAGCGAGTTGCAGGTAGCGCTCGCGCCCCAGCGCGAACTGGCCGTAGCCCTCGGCATAGGTGCCAAAGCGCAGCACATCCTGCACCGGCAGCCCTTGCCGGCACTGCCCGGCGCACTCCCCGCACAGCCGGCAGTAGAACGGCGTGATGTGCTCCAGGTGCATCGCCAGGATTTTCTCGTCGGCCGGGCCGAACGGCTGCGACATGGCTTTGAGATTGGAATCCAACTGGTCCATGTCGGTCATGCTGGGGATGGTGGTGCTCACCTGGGGATTGCGGATCACCCACTTCAGGGCGGAGGTCAAAGCGCCGTCGCGGCCCAGTCTTTCGGTAATGGCGGGAGTGGCGCCGCGGCCGCGCGTGCCGCCGGCCATCGGCTTCATGACTACGATGCCCTTGCCGGCCTTGGACGCCTCGGCAATCACGTCGTTCATGAACGGTTCCATGGTGAAGTTGTAAGTGGTCAGGATCACATCGACATTCGCGTTCTTAGCCAGCCAGGGCAGCAATTCCTTTTGCCCCTGGTGGGTGCTGACGCCCGCGAACCTGATCTTGCCGGCCTTTTTGGCGATCTGCTGCGCGTCGATCAGGTCGTCGGTAACCTCCGCCGGCGAGCCCTTGCCGTGCAGGTACCAGATATCGACGTGGTCCGTGCCCAGCTCCGACAGGCTCTTGTCGATGTCCGCCAGCGCTTCCTGCTTGGTGGCGGTGTGGGTCTTGGTGGAGAGCGTGATTTGGTTCCGTTTGCCCTTGAGGGCCGCGCCCACCATGCGCTCGTTGTTGCCGCTGGAATAGCCGCGGGCGGTGTCGAAATAAGTGATACCCAGGTCCGCGGCGCGCTGGATGACGCTGCCGTCGGAGGTGATCATGCAGCCGAACCCGAGGGTGGTGACCTTCAGGCCGGTTTTGCCCAGGGTCCGGTACTGGAAGGCCGGGGCGTTATTGGATTTGGGAGCCGGCTGGCTCGCAGGCCTCGCTGCCTGCGGAGACGGCTCCGAGGTGCGCGATGCGGAAGCCAAGGCCGGCAACGCCAGCCCGGCTGCCAGGAAATTGCGACGGGACGATTCGCTATTCACAGATCTACCTCACTGTTCCTAAAGAGTAATTTCAGAGTACAGGTGCTGAAATTCCATTGTAGATGGCGGCGGCCCAATTTGCCAGCGGAATTTGGAAGCCGGCCCCCGGACGGGGGCGCCCCGTGGGCCCGAAAGGCCGGCGCATAGTTCCGCCGCCGGCTGGGACATGCGCGCAACGCCCCTTCGGCGCGACGACGCCCGGCCTGTCCCACTCAAGCCACCCAATACGTGGTTGTATCTTGGAAATCGCATACGTGCGCAAGGTAGTCGTCGTTGCCACACGAGAGCATGCTCGCGCGGTGTGTGGGGCCGCGTGTGGAGCGGGCCTCCGGCCGGCCTCCGGCCCACTCCACAGAGCCTCAAACTCGCGCGAGGGTACGCTCGCCTTGATTGCCTTGCCAACCAGGTGCTAGGGCGGACCCCCTGGCCCGAGGTTGCTAATCGAGCGTCAACTGGCGGTCCGGATCCACCAGCAGCCACGCCAGGGAACCAACCAGCACCAGAACGGCGGCCACCAGGAAAGACGCGGTCCAGCCGTAATGGGCTTGAATCAGGGGCGTGAGGGATGCGGTGACCACGCCGCCGAATTGGCCGCCCATGTTCATCACGCCGGAGACCGATCCGGCGGAGCGCCCGGCGATACCGGCAGTCACCGACCAGTAGGAGCTTTGCCCCAGATACAAGCTTCCCGCGCCGCCGGCCAGCACCAGGCAGGCCATGGGAGCGCTGGAAGCCTGCGTACCGATGGCCAGGAAAACGGCGGCAAGGGCCAGGCCAAAGACGGCGACGCCGCAGCGGCCGATGCGCTTACCGTAGCGCTTGGTGAGGATGTCGCTGGCTATTCCGCCCAGAGTGGAGCAGGTGGTCATGGCAATGAAGGGCAGCATGCCATAGAACGCGCTGGCCTTAAGATCCAGGTGCCGCTCCTCGCGCAGATAGGTGAAGAACCAGGAGAAGAAGAGATACGCCACGTAGCAATAACAGAAGTAGCTGGCGCTGACGGCCAGCACTTCTTTGCTGCGGAAGATGGCGGCCCATGGGACGGCGCCGGAGCCGGCGGGCCCGGTCTTAGGGATGCCGGCGCGGATGTGCGCCAACTCTTGGGGCGACATCCAGGGGTGGTCTTCGGGCTGGTCCCGCGCGATCAGGTACCAGACCCCCGCGGCGACGATACCCAGGATGGCGGTGAACCAGAACGACCAGTGCCAGCCGTAGTGATCGATGATATGGGAGATGATGGGCGGAGCCGTAGCCGCGCCCACGCCGACTCCGGCAAAGATGATGCCGTTGGCCAAGCCGCGTTCCTGATTCGGAATCCAGGCGGCGACCACCCGGTTGGACGAAGGAAACACGCAGGCTTCGCCCGTGCCCAGCAGAAAACGCACGGACAACAGAAGCATCAGGGAGAAGGAAAAAGTGGTGGGCGTCCAGGCGGTGAGCGAGGTGAACAGCGCATACCACAGGACGGCTACCGTCATAACAATGGCGGGACCGTAGCGGTCGGCCAGCCGGCCTCCGGGAGCCTGGAATAAGCCGTATCCCAGGATGAAAGCGCTGAAGACCCAGCCCAGTTGAATGTGAGTCAGGTGGAATTCCTGCTCAATGAAGCGGCCCGTGATGGAGATGTTCACGCGGTCCAGGAAGGTGATGCCGGCAATCAGGAATATCCAGGCGATCAGCAGCCAGCGGACTTTACCACGGAGTAGAGTTTTCATGGCGAAACCTAATCATACCCGCAAATCCGTTATGTGGGGCTGGCGGGCTGCGGGACTGGGGGACTGCGGGACTGCCGGACTGGCGGACTGGCGGACTGCGGGATTGGCCGCTACCTGCCGGCCTCACCGCCGCCGGGTAAAGCGAAGGCCACATACGCGCCGCCCGACGGGCCCGCACGTCCCGCCTTGCCGCCCGTGGCGTAGACCACGACGTACTGCCGGCCGCCCAGCTCATAGGTGATCGGAGTGGCATTGCCGGCAAATGGTAGCGTGGTCTCCCAGAGCAGCGCGCCGGTCGATTTATCGAAGGCGCGAAACTTGCGGTCGAAGTTGGTCGCGGCAATGAACACCAGGCCGCCGGCAGTGACGATCGGGCCGCCGTAGTTCTCGCTCCCGGTGTCTTTCACGCCTTGCGCCGCCAAGGCCGGATATTCGCCCAGAGGTACTTTCCAGGCCGGTGCGCCGGTGTTCAAATCGATGGCGCTGAGCGTTCCCCAAGGCGGCTTCACGGCCGGATACCCGTCCTGATCCAGGAACCGGTGGTAGCCCGTGAAGCGGTACGGGGCCGCGGCGCCGGACGCGGGAGCGCCGGCGAGTTCCTTGTTTTCGCCCTCCAGGACATACTGCGCCACGGCGGTTACGTCGGCCGGGCTCAGGTTCGGGAACGAGGGCATGCGTCCGGCGCCCTGGCGGATGACGGCGGCGATTTCCTGTGGGCTCTTTCTGCCGCCCAGCCCGGTGAGCGCGGGAATCTGCGGGGGCGCGCCCGCCCGGTCGTCACCGTGACAGTTGGCGCAGTTGGTTTGATAGACCCGCCGGGCGGAGTTTCCGCCATTGGTCTCGGCCAGGCTACCCGTCCACGCCAAGTCGTTGGCATTCACATAGAACCAGCCCGTTTCCGGGTCGAAGGCTTGCCCGCCCCACTCCGCGCCGCCGTCGAATCCCGGAAAGACCACTGTCTCCCGTCCCACCGTGAGAGGCACGAACTGCCCGCCGCTGCGGAATTTGCGGAACTGCTCCACGGCCCAGGCGTGCGCGGCAGGGGTGCGGATGGTCAGCAGGTCTTCGGTGAGCTGTTGCCGCGCGAAGGGCGGCGGCATGGTGGGCAGGGGCTGCGCCTGGGCGGCAGCTTCGCCGGGTACGTCGCTGGGGGGATAGCGCCGGTATTCGATAGGGAACAGCGGCGTACCGGTGCTCCGGTCGAAGAGGTAGACCCAGCCCTGCTTGGTGGCCTGCGCCACCGCGTCCACGGTTTTGCCCTCGTGTTTGACGGTGACCAGGCACGGCGGCGAGGGAAAGTCGCGATCCCAGATGTCGTGGCGTACGGCGCCGGCCCGCCACGCCCCCGCCACGATTTGCGTTTTCACGAATCGGATAAGGTGGTATGATTAGGCGAAAATTGGCAGCATGGTCAAGCTGGGCAATCCCAGCGCGTTTGGCATGGCCACCGCGCGTGGCGGCGGCGTGCCCACCCAGAACCTCGGCCCGGCGCTCGACTGGGAACGCGGGCTCTTCCCGGAGGCCGCTGCCTCCGGCGCGTGTGGAGAACAGCCAATGCGAGATAGCATCGGCCGTAGAAGTTTTCTCAAAGGATCGGCGGGAGGCGCGTTCGCCGCGGTGGCGATGCCTCGCGGGCAGGCGCAGAGCCGCCCCGGGCCGAACGATCGGGTGGTGATCGGGCTGATCGGCGTGGGCGTGCGCGGGCGCGATCATCACCTGCGGTTCCTCTCGGCCAACCCGCGCGTGGAGATCGCCGCCATCTGCGACGTGGACCGCGGCCATGCCGATTTCGCCGCGCAGATCGCCGCGCGCGCGTTCAAGAAGAGGCCGCTGGTCTTCGACGACTTTCGCCGGCTCCTGGAGCGCAAGGATCTCGACGCCGTGGTGGTTTCGACGCCCGACCACTGGCACTCCATCGTCGCCATCCAGGCCATGGAAGCCGGCAAAGACGTGTACTGCGAGAAGCCCATGACGCTGTTCATCGCCGAGGGCCGGCGGATGGTCAACGTGGCTCGCCAGTACGGCACGGTTTTCCAGGTGGGCAGCCAGCAGCGGTCGGACTGGCGTTTCCGCCAGGCCGTCAGCCTGGTCCGCGCCAACCGCATCGGCCGCCTGCAGCACGTCGTCACGCACCTCGGCAACCCCGGAAGTAGTGCCGGCGCGTTGACCGTCAATCCCGGCGTCTGGGAGCCCACCCAGACTGCGCCCGATGGGCTCGACTTCAACACCTGGTTGGGGCCGGCGCCCTTTCATGACTATTCCCCCAACCGCTGCCACTCCTCGTTCCGCAATCTCCTGGACCACGCCGGAGGCCGCATCACCGATTGGGGCGCCCACCACAACGACATCGCCCAGTGGGCCCTTGGCATGGACGAAAGCGGGCCGGTCCGGATAGAAGGCAAGGGCAGCTTCAACAAGGCTAGCCCCTTCGATGCACCCAACTTCATTGAAGTTCATTACCACTACGCGAACGGCGTTGAGCTGGTTTGTGGGGTCGAGGGCGGTAACGGAGTGACCTTCGAGGGCACTGAGGGATCGATTTTCGTCACGCGCCTGAAGATAGAAGCCTCGCGTCCCGAGATTCTGAGCGAGCCGGTGGCCGGCACGGACACGCGCGCCTACGACGACAAGAACCGCATCGAAGAGATCCCCGGCACCGACGAGCACCACAACAACTGGCTCGACTGCATCCGCACCCGCGCGCGTTGCGTCGCCGATATCGAAACCGGCCACCGCTCCGCGTCCGTCTGCCACCTCGGTAACATCGCCATGCGTCTAGGCCGGCCCCTGGAATGGGACCCGGCCAAAGAGCAATTCGCAGGGGATGCCGCCGCCAACATCATGAAGGACCGGCCGTTCCGGGCGCCGTGGAGGCTCTAGGCGAGAGAGGATCACCATGTCAGCGATCAATCCCGAAGTCACGCTGTGGATCGACCAGATGGACGACAAAGACCAGGTGGTCGCCGGTTTTGCCTACCAGAGTCTGCTGGAACAGGTCATGACGGCCGGGGCGCCGGGCCGGGCTGAGGAGCAGGGCAAGCTGGCCGTCGCGCTGGGAGAGGCTCTTACGGCCCTTGCCGCGCCGGCCGCGCGTCCCGCGCCGAGCGGCAACCCCTTCCTGGCCGCCGTGGCCAGTCAAACCACGGCCTACCGGCACATACTCCGCGTGCGCGTCAATTTGGCCCGTCTGCTCGGGTATATTCCTCACGAGGCCGCCGTCCCATACCTTGCCAAGGCGTTAGACGACCTCGACGCCCGCGACATGGCGCGCTGTTCCCTGGAACGGCACCCGTCGGAAGAGGCCGTCGGCGCCCTGATCGGCGGCCTGGATGCCGTCGGCAACACTTTCCGCGTGGGCGTGGCCTACAGTTTGGCCAAACGACAAGGCCCGCGGGCGTCCGCCGCGCTGCGCAAAGCGGCGGAGGACCCGCAGCCGGAAGTCCGCATGGCGGTCCTGGAGGCGCTGGCCGACATCCCCGACCCGGCCCACGACGCGGTCATCGAGAAAGCAATCCGCGCCGAGATTGGTCCCGAGCGTGTCCGCGCCCACATCGCCCGCGCCCGCTTGGCCGAGACCCTCCGTGCCGCCGGGAACCGGGACGCCGCGCTTCGCATCTACCGGGCCATCGCGGCCTCAGACGCGCCGGAGCCGCAGAAGAAGGCTGCCCGTCTGGCTCTCGGCTGAGACGCCCCAGACAAATGTGGGGCGGACGCCCTCGTCCGCGCCCGACCCCCTGGTCGGGCTCGGTGCGTGCGCCGTTTTCGTGCTTGGTTGCCGGATCCTGCCATGCGGCCTACTAACCAAGCCGTAAGGGCAACCGGTCGGCACCGGCGGATCGCCGGCTTCGGAACCAGGCGTGTTCGCGCTGGGACACCGGGGAATGAACCGTAACCGCTGCGATACTCGACGGGGACAAACTCAACAGGGCCAAATCCAACAAAATGCGGTCGGATTCGCGTGTAACGTTACCGCCTGCACCGGCTTTTGGGCCGCTGTCGGAGCTACCGTTACCAGGACTTGCATAGGCATTGACGTGGAGGACTTTGTGGATCAAAATGGATGCATATGTTTCACCGCACCGAGCAGAGACGGCGACTTGTCTCCCGTACCCCGTGGATTGCCCTTGCTGTTGCCGGATTGTCTGCCGTCGCGTCGGCGCAGACGCCCGCCCAGTCCCCTGCCGCCGCTGCTCGCACGCTAACTACTACGTACTGCGTCGGCTGCCACAACGCCAAGGCCAAAGTGGCCGGCGTCTCCTTTGAAGGCGTGGATTGGACCAACCCCGGCGCCAGCGCGGAGATCCTGGAGAAGGCGTTACGCAAACTCAGCACGGGCGAGATGCCCCCGGCCGGGATGCCGCGTCCTACGCCCGCCGCCGTCGCGGCGATCACCACCTGGTTGGGCGAGTCGCTCGACCAGTATGCCGCCGCTCATCCCAATCCCGGCCGCCCGGCCATCCATCGGCTGAACCGCGCCGAGTACAGCAACGCCATTCGCGACCTGCTGGCGCTCGACACCAAGCCGGGTGCACTGCTGCCAGTGGACGACTCGGGCTATGGCTTCGATAACATCGGCGATGTGCTTTCGGTTTCCCCGTCCTTGCTTGAGCGGTACATATCGGTGGCCCGCAGGGTCAGCCGGACGGCGGTGGGCGAGCTCGACCGGAAACCCGCCGACGAGGAGTTCCCGAACCCCGTCCGGGCCTCGCGCGACCGCGTGAGCGACGATCTTCCCTTCGATTCCGCCGGCGGCATGTCGATCGGCTATTACTTCCCGGTCGACGCCGAATACGTCATCCGTGTGAAGACCGGCGGCGGCGACAACGCCCCGGCACACGAAGTTCGCATGCCCATCCAGGCCGGTTTACGAACTCTCGGCGCCACATTCCTCAAGGAATCCTCCAAGCCTGAGAACGCGGGTGGACGCCGAGGCGGCGGTCCTGGCGCACCCCCTCCCGGCGCCGGGCGCGGCGGCACACCTCCTCCACCGGCGCAGTTGGATCTCCGATTGGATGGCGCCAGGCTCAAGCTTTTCCCGGTTCCTGCCGGACCCGGCGGGGGCGGGGCGCCGCAGGTGGGCAGCATCGTCATTTCCGGGCCGTACAACGTTACCGGCCGCGGCAACACTCCCAGCCGCGCCAAGATCTTCGTCTGCCGGCCTGCCACCAGCCAGGATGAAGCGCCTTGCGCGCGCACCATTCTTACCACGCTCGCCCACCGCGCCTTCCGCCGGCCCGTCTCCGATGCCGATATCAAGCCACTGCTGGCGTTCTATGAGCGCGGCCGCGCCGAAGGCGATTTCGACCACGGCATCGAGAAAGCGCTGAACTCCCTGCTGGTATCGCCCGACTTCATTTTCCGGGTGGAACGCGATCCCAAGGACGCGGCGCCCGGCTCGGTGTACCACGTCAGCGATTACGAACTGGCTTCGCGCCTGTCCTTCTTCCTGTGGAGCACCGTCCCTGACGACCAGTTACTCGACTTAGCGCAACAGGGCAAGCTGAAGGACCAGGCGGTGCTGCAACAGCAGGTCCGCCGCATGCTGGACGATCCGCGGTCGAACGCGCTGGTGGACAATTTCGCCGGGCAGTGGCTTTACCTGCGCAATCTGGAGTTGCAGAAACCGGACCCGGACGTGTTCCCCGAGTTCAACGAAGATCTGCGCCGGGCTTTCCGCACCGAGACGTCGCTATTCTTTCAGAACATCCTGCGCGAAGACCGCAGCGTGCTGGAACTGCTCGACGCCGACTACACTTTCCTCAATCAACGCCTGGCCGAGCACTATGGTATTCCCGGCGTCTACGGTTCGCAGTTCCGCAAGGTGACGCTGACCGACCCCAGTCGCGGCGGGCTGCTGGGACAGGGGAGCGTGCTGACGGTGACCTCTTACCCCAACCGCACGTCGGTGGTGCAGCGCGGCAAGTGGATTCTGGAGACGCTGCTCGGTACCCCGCCTCCGCCGCCTCCGCCGAACGTGCCGGAGTTGAAGCCTCATGGCAATAGCGGGAACGTGACTATGCGCCAGGCCATGGAGGAGCACCGTGCGAATCCCGTCTGCGCCTCCTGCCACTCCCGCATGGACCCGCTGGGCTTCGCGCTGGAGAATTACGATGGCGTGGGCAAGTGGCGCGACAAGGACTTGGGCAGCGTGATCGACGCTTCCGGCAAGCTTCCCGACGGCACCGTGTTCGTGGGCCCGGCCGGGCTCAAGAAGATTCTCACCACCAGGCGGCGCGACGAATTCGTGGGCACCGCAACACAAAAGCTTTTGATCTATGCATTGGGCCGGGGTCTCGAGTATTACGACCTGCCGGCCGTACGTTCCATTTCGCGGCAGGCCGCGAAAGACGATTACCGCATGTCTGCCCTGATTTCGGCAATCGTAAGCAGCGCACCTTTTCAGATGAGGAGGACTCCGGAAGAATGACCTATCTTACTAAGAAGCACTTATCGCGCCGCACCTTGCTGCGTGGTCTTGGCACAGCTCTCGCTCTGCCGCTGCTCGATTCCATGATCCCGGCCATGAACGCGTCTAAGGGAGTGGCATCCGGCGCGCCCGTGCGCCTGGGGTTCGTCTACGTTCCCAATGGCATCATCCCGGCTGCCTGGACGCCCACCGCCGAAGGCACCGCCTTCGAGTTCAATCGCACCATGAAAGCCATTGAGCCGTTCCGCGATCAACTGACGGTGGTCAGCGGCCTGGCGCAGATCAACGGCCGCGCACTGGGCGATGGCGCGGGCGATCACGGCCGCGCCGGCGCAACCTGGCTCACTGGCGCCCACCCGAAGAAGACCGAGGGCGCCGGAATCCACGCCGGCATTTCCGCCGACCAGGTGGCCGCCAAGGAATTCGGCAAGAGCACGCAACTGGCCTCGCTCGAAATTGGCCTGGATTCGCCCAGCCTGGCGGGCGGGTGCGACTCGGGGTATAGCTGCGCCTACACCAACACCATCTCCTGGCGCAGTCCCACCACTCCGCTGCCCATGGAAATGAATCCGCGCGCGTTGTTCGAGCGCCTTTTCGGCGAGGGCGACAGCACCGATCCCGCGGCGCGCATGAAGGCGCTGAAGGACCAGAGCAGCGTGCTCGACTACATCACCGGCGACATCAACCGGCTCCAAACCAATCTCGGGGCGCGCGACCGCGGCAAGCTTTCCGAATACGTGGATTCCATCCGCGACGTGGAGCGGCGCATCCAGAAGGCCGAAGAGCAGAACGCCAGCATGAAGATGCCGGTGATCGAGCGGCCGGCCGGCGTGCCAGCGGACTTCGAGGAACACGCCAAACTCATGATGGATCTGCAGGTGATCGCCTTCCAGGCCGACCTGACTCGCGTCATCACCTTTATGATTGCGCGCGAGGGCAGCAACCGGAGCTACCGCCAGATCGGCGTTTCCGACGGCCACCATTCGGTGACCCATCACGGGAACGATCCCGATAAGGTCGAGAAGACCACGCTGATCGACACTTACCACGTGAAGCTCTTCTCTTATTACTTAAGCAAGCTGCAATCCACGCGCGACGGCGATGGCAGCCTGCTCGATCACTCGCTGATCCTCTACGGCAGCAGCATTTGCGACGGCAACGCGCACACTCACCACAACCTGCCGTTGGTATTGGCGGGCGGCGGCTCGGGCCAGGTCAAGGGCGGGCGCCACATCCGGTTCCCGGAAGAGACGCACATGAACAACCTGCTGATGACCATGCTGGACAAGGCAAAAGTTCCGCTTCCGGATCAACTGGGCGACAGCACGGGTGAGTTGCAGCTCCTTTCCGAGGTGTAGAACCTCGGTTTGTGGTGTGTGCTGTGCTGTGTAGTGTTTGTGCTGTGTAGTGTTTTGTGGGGCGGACCCCCTGGTCCGCGCGGGACGCCCTGGTCCGCGCGGGACGCCCTGGTCCGCGCGGGACGCCCTGGTCCCGCTGCGTCGACCGTCCCAGCGGCTTCTGTTAGGGTGTCGGCAGGCCGACGGGGGCGTCGGCCGCGGACCGGGGGTCCGCCCCACAGTTCTTGGGGCATCCTTGGGGCTTTGGGGGGCTTTGCTGGGCAGATTTGCTGCTGATCTTTGGTGGGGGGATTCACGTGGGGAATTTGCTGGGGGGATTTGGGTGGAGTGCTGGGTCGTTGGAGTGCTGGGTGAGTGGCGTGCTGAGTGGAGTTACTAATGTCTAAATTGCGAATCGTAGCGGCTGCGGCGCTCTGCGCGGGTACCTGCCTTGCGGCGGCGGCGCCCGACCTTCGCCTTGTGGATGCCGTGAAGGGGCGCGACCACAAGGCCATCACCGCCCTGCTGGCCGGGAAGGCCGATGTCAATGCGGCCCAGCCCGATGGCGCTACTGCGTTGGCATGGGCCGTCTATCTGGACGATCACGATTCCGCACTGGCCCTGCTGGCGGCGGGCGCCAAGGTCAATAGTGCCGACGAGTATGGCGAGACCCCTCTCACCCTGGCTTGCTCCACCGGCGATGCCATGATGGTCGAGAGGCTTTTGAAGGCTGGGGCCAACCCCAAGGCCGCTCGCTGGAATGGCGAGACCGCCCTGATGATCGCAGCCAACACCGGCAGTGTGCCGGCCGTGAAACAGTTGCTGGCCGCCGGCGCCGATGTCAATGCGGCCGAATCCAACAAGGGGCAGACCGCGCTGATGTGGGCCGCCGCGGAAGGCCATTCCGATATCGTGCAGTTGCTCATCAGTGGCGGCGCGGACGTGAAAGCCACCTCGAAGAGCGGCTTCAACGCCCTGGTATTCGCGGCTATTAAGAATGATATCAAGAGCGTCGAGAGCCTGCTGGCCGCCGGTTCGGACGCCAATTACGCGCTGCCCGACGGCAACAAAGTTCTGCTGGTGGCCGCCGGCTACAAAAGCGCCGCGGCGGCGGGCATATTAGTGGACCACGGGGCCGATCCCAACGTCGCCGACCGCGGCGGTATTACGCCGCTCCACAACGCGGCCCAACTGGGCAGTCTCGACCTGGTGAACAAGCTGCTGGCCAAGGGCGCCAACCCCAACGCCGTCACGGCCAAGGTTGCTACCGGCGGGCGCGGCGGCCCTGGGGGCGGCGGGTTCTTCCGGGGACCTTCGGGTGAGCTGACGCCTTTGATGATGGCCGCCAAAGCCAATCAGGAAGCCATCATGAAGGCGCTGATTGAGCATGGCGCCGATCCCAAGCTGAAGGCTCAGGACGGCGGCACGCTGCTGATGGCCGCCGTAGGCAGCGGCCACGTCGGCGTGGTCAAGTACGCCTATGAGTTCGACAAGGACGTGACCGTTGCCACCAATACCGGCGACACACTGGTGCATGCGGCCGTGTCGGGCACCCTCGGTCCCACTGCTACGCAGAAGGATATCTGCGAGGTGATCCGGTATCTCAACGAGATTCACGCGCCCCTGGACGAGAAGAACGCCCGCGGGAGGACGCCGATCGACGTCGCGAACGGTCCCCCGATCGACGAAGCCGTTACCCAGATCACCGACCTCATCATCAAGAACGGCGCGCAGCCGGTGCATCCTTCCAAACGGTGAACCGCCGCCACGGGTTGCTTCTACTCGCGATGGCCGCGTCCCTCGGCGCCGCCGCGCCGGAGCAGCCGCTGCCGTTCAGCCACAAGACTCATACGGCTGTCGGCAAGCTGGTCTGTCAGGATTGTCACCCTTCCCCGGGGAAATTCGGCGCGGAGATGGGTTTCCCGCCGGCCAGCAAGTGCATGGCGTGTCACATCCTGATCGCCAAGGAGAAACCCGCCATCCAAAAGCTGGCCGAATTCGCCGCCGCGAAGCGGCCCATCCCCTGGGTACGCGTCTACCGGCTTGCCGACTTCGTTTTCTTCGACCATCGGTACCACCTGATGAACCAGGCGAAGTGCGAAGACTGTCACGGACCTGTGGCGGAGCAGGACGTTACCGCCGATTCCTTGGGAGCAACCAGGATGGTCTTCTGCCAGGGTTGCCATACGAAGACGCGGGCGAGCGGCGGCTGCGGGACCTGTCACGACACGCGGTAGGGTCCGGCGCGCGGCGGGGGCTACTTGGTGTCCCAGGCGGCCACATCGGGCTGCGCCGGGGTGTTGCCGATCACGCGGACGTGCAGCACCACCTGAAGGTTCTTGTCCTCCCAGCCGGCAGGCAGGCCGCGCGCCACTTTGGCGAACTGGTCCGGGTCGCTGACGAGCCTTCCCGCAGCTTCCGTACCGAACTGCTTCACGCCCGCCACCACCAGCATGAACCCTCCGGTGGAGGAGTTGCGCAGACGGCAGACTAGTACGTAGTCATCGCTGGCGGAATCGTCATTCGTCGCGGGAATCAACCACTGCCGCTGCTTCTCGCCGGGGGCAGGCTTGTCGGCTGTGTCCACCAGCACGGCGTTGTACCCCTCCCGGAAGGTGAACTGGAACCGCCAGTTCTGTTGGAACTCCATGGTCCAATGGTTGGTAATGGCACCGACCAACAGCACCGGAACCTGCCGCAAGTCGGCGAAGGGGATGGTATCGGCGAACCGTATCCTGACGCTTTTCGACCTGCGCGCCAACATGTTGGTGATCTGGTTGGCGGCCACCATATCGCCATACGCTACATATTGGTCCGGCACGGGGATCATGTCGGAGCCATCCAACTCCCGGGGCAACAACTGTAACGGCCGCTGCATGGGGATTGGCGCCGGTGGCTGACGGCTCTCGCTGAGCCGCAAGGCACGAATCGACGGGTGATACACCAGCGGGTGAGCCAACGCCACCAGCAGCGGCTCCGGGGTTTCGAACACCGGCTTCCAGAATTTCGTCAGGGGGTCGGGCTTGCGGCCGAACCCCGTGAACTGTGCCACAGCCGCCGCCAACACCAGAACCGCCCCGGCGATAGCCACGACAATCGGAATGCGCCGCCGCCGGCGTGGTGGTTTGGTGACAATCGGCGCCGGGGCCGGCGTTGGCTCTGGAGCCGGCGCCGCCGCGGGCGCGGGCGGGGGATCTTTCTCTAAAGGTGGGGCGGCGTAGTGGAATTCGGGAGCGTAGGACCCGGCCGGCAGGTCGATGCGGACACGGGAAGCCGTTCCTTCCGGGGAAACGTAGAATTGCGCCAGCCGCTTACGGACCTCGCGCGCGCCCACCCGCACGATGGTGTCTTCGCCCAACTCCGACTGCGGCTGCCTGCCGAAGACGTCAATGGCAACCGTTCGTTCCTTCAGGGCGCCAGCCTCGCCGGCCAGCGATTTCTCGCATACGTACTCCAGAAACTGCTGGCACCGTTTGCTGCCGTGGAAGGCCGGACTAGCCAAAATGGCCCGCAGTTGATTCTGAATCTCGGCGGGTTTTGGCGCCTCGCGGTCCGGCGTGGGACCGGCGGGGTGGGAACTCATTTCGCCGCCGAGAGTTAATCCCTCCAAAACGAAGCACCTCATGCCCATTGTGCGCCTTTGGGATTCCCGATGCAACAGCGTGTTCACGGTATTTCCAGGACAACACCCGACGTGTCGTACACCGTGACACACGGTGTATCCCGTTGAACACCAGGCCCCTCAGGGGTACAATTTCGCATGATATAGTGGCCTGGGGCTCAAGCGTGAGACGCAAGGGGGGGATTTGTCTTTTGGTGCTGGGAGCCGCTTTGGCCGCCGAGGCGCCTGAACAGCCCCTGCCTTTCAGCCATAAAACTCACGCCGGCGACATGAAACTGCAGTGCAAAATGTGTCATGTCAACCCCGATCCCGGCGAAACCGAAGGTATTCCCCAGGCCGCCCGCTGCATGGAGTGCCACTCCGCCGTCAAGACTGAGAGCCCGGCCATCCGGAAACTGGCGGCTTACGCCCAGAACCACCGCATTATTCCCTGGGTCCGCGTATCCGAAATCCCCGCCTTCGTCACCTTCAGCCACCGCAAGCACGTGACTGCCGGGAATGCCTGCGAAGACTGTCACGGGAAGGTGGCGGACACGGAACGGCTGGCGCCCGCGGGCAACCTCAACATGGGCGGCTGTATGAGCTGCCACCAGGCCAGAAACGCCTCAATCGACTGCACTTTCTGCCACGAAGCGCAGTGAAGCGCGCAGCTTTCAGCTTTCAGCTACCTGGCTGACTGGCGCGCGCCGCAGCACCCGGGCCGAAAGCCGATAGCTGACCTCTGGGAGCTAATCGCTCGCCTTTCAGCTACCTGGCTGACTGCCCGCGCAGCACCTTCGCTGATAGCTGACCGCTGATCGCTGAAAGCTGACTGCTCCGAGCTGAAAGTTGTGGGAAGATAAGGGGTAAATGCGCAGAGCGATTCTTCTGGCCGTCACCCTGGCGTTGTCCACGTTGACCGCTGCCGATCCCCCGCAGGCCGAGATCTCGAACGGCGCAGTGCGCGCCAAACTGTATTTGCCGGATGCCACCAACGGCTACTATCGCGCCACGCGCTTCGACTGGTCGGGCGTCATCGCCAGCCTGGAGTTCCAGGGCCACAGCTTCTTCGGCGTGTGGTTCCCGCGCTACGATCCCAAACTCAACGACTCTATCACTGGCCCGGTGGAGGAGTATCGCACTGGCGATAGCGCGCTGGGGTACGCCGACGCCAAGACCGGGGAGACCTTCGTGCGCATCGGCGTGGGATTGCTGAAGAAACCCGATGAGCCGCGTTTCCAGCAATACAAGACCTACGAGATCGCCGATAACGGCAAATGGACGGTGAAGACCGCGGCCGACTCGGTGGAGTTCACCCAGGAAGTCGCCGACCCGGTTTCCGGCTATGCCTACCTCTATCGCAAGACCGTGCGCCTGGCCAAGGATGCGCCGCGCATGACCATCGAGCACAGCCTGAAGAATACCGGCAAGAAGACCATCGAAACCAACGTCTACAATCACGAGTTCTTCATGCTCGACGCCCAGCCATCCGGCCCCGATTTTTCCGTCAAGTTCCCATTCGAGGTGAAGGCCGCGGCGGACCTGCACGGCCTTGCCGAGGTGCGCGGCCAGGAACTGCATTATCTACAGGAGTTGACGCCCCGCGGCACCGTGCATACCGAACTGACCGGCTTCGGGCCCACCGCCCGCGATTTCGATATCCGCGTGGAGAACCGCAAGACCGGCGCTGGCGTGCACGTCACCGGCGACCATCCGCTGTCCAAGATAGACTTCTGGTCCATCCGCACCACGCTCTGCCCGGAAGCCTATATCGAGATGAAGATCGAGCCCGGCCAGGAATCCGACTGGCGCCTGGTCTACGATTTCTACGTGGTGAAGGCGGCCCAGTAGCCGCCGCGGTCCGATTGGAAAGGAATTTGCAATGAAACGAACGTTGTCGATTGCCGGCGGAACGGCCCTGGTAGCCGTCTGCTGGCTGATGGCCCAACCCGCGGGCGACCCCTTGCTACAGGGTCTGCGGGAGGTCGAGGTAGCTTCGGTGGCAGACGCCATGGAGCAGCTCTATGGCCAGCAGGCCTTCATGTCCCATGAGATGCGCCCGCTTGCGCCCACCAAGTTCGCCGGGCCCGCCGTGACCGTGCTGATGAAGAAGGAGGAGCACAAGGAAGGCTCGGCGGCATCGAAGGGCATGTTGGACGCCATCGATACCGCGCCTCCCGGTTCGGTATATGTGATGGTGCTCGAAAACGGCGCCGACTATGCAGGTATCGGCGGCCTGATGGCCACGGGCATGAAATTCCGCGGGATGGCGGGCGCGGTGATCGACGGCGGGGTGCGCGACACGCCGCAGATCCGCAAGCTGCAATTCCCGGTCTTCAGCCGCGGTGTGGTGCCCTCGACCACCGTCAATCACTACCGTTTCGCCGGCGCCAACATCCCGGTGACCTGCGCGGGAGTGAAGGTCAACCCCGGCGACATCATCGTGGCCGATGAGGACGGAGTGGCTGTGGTGCCGAAGGCGCACGCCGCCGACGTGTTGAAGAAGGCCCAGGACCTGGACAACACCGAGCATTCGATGCTTCCCTTCATCGAGAAATTCCGTTCCATCGGCGAGGCCGTGGCGAAGTTCGGCAGGATTTAGTTCCCCGGCGGCTGGATTCGATGCCCCACAGGGTTCGCTTGCTCACTCGGGGAGTTTGGTGGGGCGGACCCCCTGGCCGGCCCCCTGGCCGGCCCCCTGGCCGGCCTATCGCGCCAAGGCTAAGTTATCGAGTCATACCGAGAAGAGCCGACGAGGGCGTCGGCGGACCCACGGTG
>Ga0265316_10001206_pt1 | contig 27882 bp, 22 predicted proteins | sample 4522metaG_FD_202092 | JGI IMG/M metagenome (GOLD analysis project Ga0265316, IMG submission 202092) | Rhizosphere microbial communities from Carex aquatilis grown in University of Washington, Seatle, WA, United States - 4-5-22 metaG | ecosystem: Host-associated > Plants > Roots > Rhizosphere >... | reverse complement strand
CCGGCCAGGCCTCCGGCCCGCAACGCCGGCCAGGCCTCCGGCCCGCAACGCCGGCCAGGCCTCCGGCCCGCAACGCCGGCTTTCAGCCCGCGGCGGCCGGCAGTCGGTGACCCTCGCGAACCATCGCGAAGACACCTCAAGGCAATCCCAGTTTCGACCCGGCGCCGGCCGGAAAGCCGGCGTTGCGGGCCGCATGCCGGCCGGAGGCCCGCTCCACAGCGACGCTCGCATGGGCGACCTCCCCAAACCAGCGCCGGCGTCGCCCGGCGGGTATCCCTACCCTGCCCTACTTCCCCTCCGGCCGCAATTCCAGCGTAAGCTTCCCCTGCACGTTCTTGTACTGCATCGGATAGCTGCGGCCGTTGTAGTAGTCGTCCCATTCGTCCTTATAGTGGCTCGATAACGGCTGGCCCGATTGCCCCACCTCGATGTTCAGCAGCGAACGGTCCCAATCCCCCAGCTCGGCGTTCATGCGCATGGAGGGCGCCAGCCTTAGCGTGGTTTGCTTGACGGTGGTCGTGGACCCGCTCATGGGCACCGGTCCGATTTCGAAAAAGTCGAGTAACTTGCCGACAACCGGTATTCGCCGCATGGCTTCGTGAATCACCGGATGGTCGATTTCCACCCGCAAATAAGTCCCGTACTTCCATTTGCCGGCGTTGCCGCCCTGGATCCGCTTGCCTTCTTCCACGGCGTCCATCAAGGCGCGCAACAGCGCGGTATCGTAGTCGCGGAACCAGCCTTCGGGACGCTCGCGCAACAGCTTCTCCACCACCACAGGTCCCATGCTGAACTGGTAGAGCTGTCCCTTGCCCGGAGATGCGATCTCGGCAATCGCACTGCGCAGGTGCTGATAGATCAGCGTGACGACGAAGGGCGCGCCCAGCTCTTTCTCCATACGGCCGTTCCAGGTCCGCAGCAGGGCCACCGCCGGGTCCAGGGCGGGGCTCCTGGCCTGGCGGGCGTCATATGCCGCCACCACCTGGGTCGCCAGAAACTTGCTGAATGGCGAGTAGACGTCGGTCTGCACCGCCAGCATGTCCCCGGCGCGCCACCCGGTGCGGGCGGAAAGCAGGCTGCGGATCTGGCGCGCGCGATCCGGCGGTGCGAAGTTTCCGTTCACGGGATAGGGGTAGTCCGCCGGGAAGGGATTCTGGTTGGCGGTGGCAATCATGCCGCCGGGCGGGTTGAAGGCCGACGGAAGCTGGTCGAACGGGATGTAGCCGTCCCACTCGAAGTCGCCGGAGGATCCATCCACCGGCACGTCGCCCGCAAAGCCGTGCCGTTTGGGCAGCATGCCGGCGGCGTGATACCCGATGTTGCCGTCCACATCGGCATACACGAAATTCGAGCCGGGCCCGGCCCAGCGTCCCAGCGCTCGAGTGAACTGCTGCCAGTTCTGAGCGCGATCGATATCCAGCACCGGATATTGCAGGGCGCCGGGTTCCGCCGCCACCCAGCGCAAGGTCATGGGTTCCTGTCCCTCGGCCCTCCACAGCGGGCCGTGGCGCGTCACCCAGGTGGCGATCTCTGTGGCGCGCTGCCCTTTCACCGGCACCACTTCGCGCTCCATCCGCGCCTGCTCCACCTGCCCGCGGAACAGGTAGCGGCCGGTGCGGTCGTCGAGCTTCTCGAGGTACAGATCCTGCACATCGAACCCCAGGTTGGTGATGCCCCAGGCTATGCGCTGGTTGTGGCCCACAATCACTCCCGGCGCGCCGGGCAGCGTCACTCCGGCAACGTCCAGGCCGGGCGCCTCCAGGTGCGCCATGTACCAGATGCCCGGCAGGGAGTATTCCAGATGCATGTCGTTCGAGAGGATCGGCTTGCCCGAAGCCGTGCGGCTGCCGGCAATGGCCCACGAGTTCGAGCCCGGCAAGGGGGCGCCGCCGGAGCGGGGCGAAAACAGGAAATCCACTTTCTCTTTGTCGCCGCCTTCCAGCATGCTGCGCTTGATCAGGTCGTTGCGCCACGTGGTGCTGAGGTCGCGGAACATGTTGAGGCAGACCAGCAGGGAATCGACCACGCTCCACGGCTTGGGCTGATAGCCCAGCAGGGTGAATTCCACCGGCAGGTTGTCGCGATGCGTGGAGAGGAACCGGTTGACGCCCAGCGTATACGCGGCGAACGCCGCCCGATCCTCCGGGGTCAACCGCGTGTAGCTCTCTTCAGCGATGCGGCGGAGGCGCAGTTGCCGCGATTCCCGGTCGCTCTCGAGCGCCGCTTGCCCCACGATTTCCGCCAGGTCGCCGGCCGCATAGCGCCGCAAGCTGTCCATCTGCCAAAGCCGGTCCTGCGCCGTGACGTAGCCCTGCGCGATCAAGGCGTCTTCCTGGCTGGCGGCGCGGATGTGGGGCACGCCCAGCGTGTCGAACGCCACAGTGACCGGCGCGGCCACGGGCGCAGCCACGGCGCCCGAGCGTTGCGGCAGCGGGCGCCAGACGTACCAGTAGATTCCGGCGAGCCCGGCGGCCACCAGCAAGGCGATCGCTACGTTGACGGTCTTGACTATTCTCGATACGACAGATTGAGTCATCGGAGGGGTGTAAATCCATGATACCGGGTTGCGCGGCCGGAATACCTCCCGTTGGCCCGGGTGTCCCGACGGCCGGCTCGCGACCGGCCCGCCAAACACGACAATGGCCCCGCTGAGGCGTCGTCCGGCGACGGCGCCCAGGGCGGTCCCCCTGCGGGTACGCACTGGGTGGGTGCCCTATGGGCCGGACACCCCCGTCCCGCTGCCGGAAGCGGAGGCAGGGCCGGCCGGTCGCGAGGGGAGCAGGTCGAAGCGCGGCGTCACTCCGGCGCGGTTCGACGTGGCTTGTCCTGAGACGTTCCACGCGGCGTGGCCTGTGGCCCTTCACTCTTCCGTCCGCAAGGGCGTACCGATTCCCTCCGGTTCGGCGTTACTGCTGGCTCAGTTGCTCCAGCGGGAGCCATTTGCTCAGAGCCTGGTACAGTAGGTCCGGCCTCACGGGCTTCGTGACGTAGTCGTCCATGCCGGCTTCCAGGCACCTTTCGCGACAGCCCGCCACGGCGTCGGCCGTCATCGCAATCACCGGCACCTGCCGCGCCGCGCCTTCCCGCCGCCGGATTTCACGCGTGGCCTCGTAACCGTCCATCTCGGGCATCTGACAATCCATTAGGATCAGAGCGTACGGCCCCAGTGCGAACATTTCCACCGCCTCCCGGCCATTGGCAGCTACGTCCGCGCGCAGGCCGAGGCGCTCCAGCAATCGGCAAGCCACCTTCTGATTGACGGCGTTGTCTTCCACCACCAGAATCCGGCTTTCGCACGTTGCGAAAGGATCGCTGGCGGCCGGTTTCAGATCCGCCGCCGTCGGTTTGGCCCCGAGGCTTTGGGAAGGCTCCGCTCCCTGCCGTTTGGCCCAGACACCCGCCAGGGTATTGAAAAGCTCCGGCTGGCGTACCGGCTTGTCGAGACGCACATCGATGATGCCGCTCCCCGCGTGGCTGCCTTCCTGAACCGGTCCGATGAAACTTGCCATCGCAATTCGACAGCCGTCGAGAGAGGGATCGGAGCGAATGGCCGAGGCGAACGCGATTCCCTCGCCTTCGCGCATCGGACCGTCGAGAAGCACGAGGTGATAGGGTGCGCCGGCCTCCTGCGCCGTCCGCATCGCTTGCAGGGCACGCTCCCGGGCGGCAAAGCTTCCGCAGCGCGCTCCCCAACCGGTAATCTGTTCCTCCAGCAGACGCAGGCTGACTTGGTTGTCGCCCAGAATCAGGACCCGCAGGCCGGTGATGCCGTCCCCCAGGGGCGGTCCGCCATCCGCCTCGGTATCGGGTTCGAGGGGCAGTTCGAACCAGAAAGTGGATCCTTCGCCGAGCCGGCTTTCCACACCGATAGACCCTCCCATGAGGTTCACGAGCCGTTTGGAAATGGCCAGGCCGAGTCCGGTGCCGCCATATTTCCGCGTGGTCGAGCCGTCCACCTGGCTGAATTTCTCAAACAGCAGTCCGGCTTTCTCCTTGGGAATCCCCACGCCGGTGTCCACCACCGAGATCCGCATCCGCGAGCTTCCGGTGTCCTGCCCTGCTCTCTCGACGGAGACCAGCACGTGGCCGCTCGATGTGAACTTGATGGCGTTGCCCACCAGATTGGTGACCACCTGGCGGATCCTCGCGCCGTCTCCGATAAGCTTCCGCGGCGTTTGCGCGGGATATTCCAGAAGCAAGTCGATGTTCTTCTGGCTGGCCCCCGTGGCCAGCAGACCGTGGACTTCCTCGATGACTTCGCAGAGGTCGAACGGATAAGACTCGATATGCAACTTGCCGGCATCGATCTTGGAATAATCGAGTATTTCGTTGATCACCTTCAGGAGGTTTTCGCCCGATTGGCGCACCGTCTCGGCGTATTCCCGCTGGCGATTCGTGAGATCCGTGTCCAATAGCAGCCCCGTCATCCCAATCACTCCGTTCATCGGAGTGCGGATTTCGTGACTCATGTTGGCCAGAAACTCGCCTTTGGCTCTGTTGGCCGCTTCCGCGGCTTCCTTGGAAGCCTGCAGCGCGGTATTCGCGGCGGCCAGGTCCCGTGTCCGCTCCACCACCGCGGCTTCCAGCGTCGCTCGCACCATGCGCTGGCGAATCTCCCGCTCCCGCCACCACCACCAGAAAAGCCCGGCCAGCGTAAGGAGCAGACCGGCCAGACACTGCCAGGTTCGGTACCAGGGTGGACGAATTCGAAACTCCAGGACGGCGGAGCGAGTCCACACTCCCGGTTCTGCTTCGCCCTGAACCTCGAATCGATAGGAGCCCGGCGGAAGCGCGGCGAAACGGACCTCCCGTGTCTGGGTTTCCATCCACGGGCTCGATCCGGTTCCCAGCCGGTACCGGAAGTTTACGGCCCGCCGCCGATAGGAGAGCATCGTGAAACGAAGCACCAGGGAATAGGTCGCGGAATCGAAATCCCTGCTCTGGACAGGCGCATCGTTGCGCAGCACGGAGGTGATCAGCGCTTCCGGCAGGATGGTTTTCGGCGGGGCTGCCGGGTAATACCGGGCCAGACCGGCGCTGGTCCCCACCCAGAAGGTTCCGTCGGCTTCGGCCAGGTACGCGTGCGCGTTGCAGTCGTTCCAGACAAAGCCGTCAGTGGTGTCGTAATGGATCCATCGATCGCCTTCGAGCACGGCTACGCCGCTGTCGGTGCCCAGCCAGTGCCGGCCGCGCGCATCGAAGAACTGCGAGTAGACGACGTCGCTCGGCAGTCCGTCGCCGGTTCCAAAGTGCCGCATGCGCACATTCCCGCCATCGATTTCGATGCGTGTGATCCCTACCGGCGCGAAGTAGGAAATCCAGAGTGCCCCGTCCGGGCCGACGATGACGGACTGAATCCAATTATCTTTTAGCCCGTCTGCGACCGTAAGCACGCGTTGCGCCTGCCCCTGCCGAATGTAAAGCCCCTTATTGCTGGCCACGAACAGGCCTTGCCGGGTGGACTTGATCTCCGAGATGCCGGCATCGCCTAAGGGTAAGGGAACGGGTTCCAGCCGGCTGGCGCCCGGCAGGAGGCGCAGTACGCCATGCGCCGTTGCAACCCAAACCGTGCCGGCGGCATCGCGGTCGATCGCACTCACCGAGAACACTTGGACAGGTTGCGGCGCAGGATAGACCAGCCTCCGGTGCGTGGCGGGGTTATATCGCACCAGCCCATTCGCTCCGCTCTCGAACGTGCCCACCCAGAGGGAGCCATCGGCTTCCGCTTCCAATCCGTACACGGACAACTCGCCCGCTACATCCGTGGGCCGAAACCGCCAGCGGCCGCCAGCCTGGGTGCCGTGAAACAGGCCGCGGCTGGTGCCTACCCACAGGCCGCCGGTGGCGTCGCGTGCGATGCGCCAGATGGACGGATTGGCCAGTCCCTCTTCCTCCGCGAAGCCTTGCCATTGTTCGCGTCCCAGCCAGCGAGCCACTCCGTGGCCGCTGTAACCGATCCAAAGCGAACCCTCGCGGTCTTCAAACGCGCTGTTCACTTCGGCGTGCCGCAGACCGCTTTCCCCGCCGTAATTCCGGCACTCGTGGCTGTCGCAAATCATCAACCCGGCGCGGTGCGGAATCAGGATCTCCCCGCGACGGTCGGTTACCAGGGGCGCGTTGTAGGTGGAGTTTAAACTGGGGAGGTTTGGCACCTCGTGAAACGCCGATCCGGGCGAATCGCGTACCAGCACCTTCTCGGGGGAACGAATCCACAGGCGCCCGGCGCCATCCTCTACGATACTTCTCCAAAGTCCGCTGGTCACACCGCGGTCCTCGCCCCACTCCTGCTCGCGGCCGTCTTTGAGCGAGCACAGCCGAAGCCCGCAACTGAACCACACCGTTCGATCGGATGCTACGAATACGCTATAGGAATGCTTCGCCGATACCAGGCGCGGTGGGTCGTGGCCATCGAGAGGCATCGCGCGCAGCCCCGTCGGCGCCGCGACATAGAGGTGAGTGGCATCGCTCGCGATGGCCTGGGCACTCATCAATTCGACCTCTTCGAACCCCGGAACCGCGGCGAAGGCATCTCCAGTCCACCGGAATAAGCCGGCGTCCGATCCCGCCCAGAATTGGCCATCGCTCGACCTATACAGGGAGTTGGCGTTGCCGTGTTTCGTGGCGGACTTCGCGGCAAAACGTTGAAAGCGGTCGCCATCGTAGCGGAAAATGCCGCCTTCCGTGCTGGCCCAAAGAAAACCTTGGCGATCTTGCTGCAACGCGAGAATGGTGGGATTGCTTAAGCCCTGATCCGTTCCATACATCTGGAATAACCAGTGTTGTGCCACTCCCGGCAGGGGGCACAGGCACCACAGGCAGGCAATCCGGATCATCCGTGTTGCGAGAGACATCCACCACCCTTATCGGCAGGAAATGGCTGTGGCATCAGTGTCCAACCCTGATTCCGCCGGATTCCGCCGCACCCAGCCGCCGGGGAGCGGGGCGCCCAAAACAAACTTGGGAATCCGGTCCCCGGCGACCGCTCCCTAGCGGTCGCGGCTCCGTTTCGAATGCTCCGTCTTTGCATTTCGAATGGTTCGTCCTTGATTTCGAATGCTCCGTCTTTGCATAAGGTTACCGAGCCGCGACCGTAAGAAGCTGAGGATTAATGCCAAGAACGCCCAAAATGGGTACGTAGGGGGTAGCGTGATCGTCAGCGAGCCCCTCAGAACGCGTCCTAGGGCTTCTGGCGCGGTGCCTAGAAGCGAAAACCCCGGTTTTTGGGCGGTTTTCGAATCTTTCACGGCTTCTAAGGGAGCGGTCGCCGGAAGCCGACTTCCCCAGTTAAGTCAGGCGCCCTGCAGAGCGCCACACCCCAAAAACGGGCGCCTTCCGGGGGTACCATGGAAGAGCGCCCAGGGACATTCGCAGCGGGCGCCGGTTAGCCGTGGGCCATTCCCCTTTTCATCTTTTGCTGGTGGTGCTGCTGATCGCCGTGAATGGTCTTTTCGCGGGCGCCGAAGTGGCGCTGCTGTCGGTGCGGCCCTCGCGGTTGCGGCAGATGGCGGCCGAAGGGCAGGCCGGCGCGCAGGCGGCGCTGAACCTGTTGGCGCGTCCGGGGCGCCTGCTGTCCATGACGCAGGTGGGCGTCACCCTCGCCAGCCTGGGTCTCGGCTGGGCGGGTGAGGACACTTTGTATGGCATATTGTCGGCGGCGTTCCATCCCGTCACCACGCCGCTCACCGCCAGGTTCCTGCACGGCGCTTGCCTGGTCCTCTCGTTCCTGATCATCAGCTACTTCCACGTAGTGCTGGGCGAGGTTGTGCCCAAGAATCTGGCCATCGCCAGGGCCGACCAACTGGCGGCGCTGGTGGCTCCGCCGCTGACCGTGTTCGTACGGATTTCCAGCCCGTTCGTAGCTGTCATCGAGCGCTCGGCATCCGCCATTACCCGCGCCCTGCGGGTCAAGGCGGCCAGCCGCGCCGGCGGACACTCGGCCGAAGAGCTGAAGCTGATCGTCACTTCCAGCCGCGGTCTGGGCTATCTGCCGGAGGCCCAGGAAGACATGATTCACAGCGTGCTCGACCTGGGTGAGGTTGCCGTGCGCGAAGTCATGGTGGCGCGCAACGACATCGTCTCCATCCCCCTGGACGCCACCTTGGACCGGGTGCTCGAAACCATGATCCGCGAACAGCATTCGCGCCTCCCCGTGTACGATGCCGTCCCCGAGAAGATCGTCGGCATCCTGCATTACAAAGACCTGCTGCCGGTTTGGGAAGAACGCCGCGAATCCATTCGCACCGGCCGTCCCAGCCGCGCCTTTCGCATCGGCCGCCTGTTGCGCCGCCACCTGGTGGTGCCGGAAACCAAGCCGCTTTCCCAAATGCTGGAGGAATTCCGCCAGGGCCGCTCGCACATGGCTATGGTGGTGGATGAGTTCGGAACCATCGTGGGCATGCTCACGGTGGAAGACGTGCTGGAGCAGATTGTGGGGCGCATCGAGGACGAGCACGACGAGAAAGTCGCGCGCCGCCTGCCCGAAGCCGGCCCCGTGGAACTCGACGGCGCCACGCGCATTCGCGATCTGGAAAGCGAATACGGCATCGAGATTCCGGCCGAGGGCCAGTTCGAAACGCTGGCGGGCTTTGTGCTCTTCCATCGCGGCGAGATCCCGCGCGCCGGCGAATCGGTGGAATACCAGGGCCGGCGATACACCGTGCTCCAAATGGAGCGCAATCGCATCGCCCGCGTGCGCATCGAAAAGATTCCGGTTTCCGGCGCGTCTTCGGGTTAGAATAGCGTATCGTTATGCTGGGGATTGAGGTTCGCGCGGCCCGCGGCGCCTGGACGGTGGCTCTGGTCCTGCTGGCATTGTGGCTGGTCTATCTGCTGCGCTCCACGCTTTTCGTTTTCGCGCTGGCGGTGCTGTTCGCCTACCTTTTGGCGCCCCTGGTGAACCTGCTCGACCGGTTTCTTCCCGCCAGCAAGACGCGCACGCGCACCCCGGCCCTGGCCTTGGCGTACGTGATCGTAGTGGGCCTGGTGGTTCTGGCGGGCATTCTGATCGGCACGCGGGTGGTGGAGCAGGCTACCGAGCTGGCGCAGAGGTTCCCCCACATTCTCAAGGGTTGGGAGGCAACGTTTCAAAGCAGGGTGCCGGACTCTCTCAAAGTGCAGGTGATGGCGCGTTTCAACGATCTGATTGCCGCCCTGCCCGTATACGGCCTGAGATTTCTGGCCCTGATGGGCAATCTGGTCTACGTGGTGATCATACCGGTTCTGGCTTTCCTCTGCCTGAAAGATGGAGTGCTGGTGCGAAAACACGTCCTGGGCATGGTGGAACCGGGGCCGCGGCGCGTTTTCTTCGACGGGGTTCTGGCCGACGTGAATCTGATGCTGGCCCACTACATGCGGGCGCTGGTGCTGCTGTCGGCCACGGCGTTCACGGCGTATAGCATTTTCCTCACCGTGCTGGGCGTCCATTTCGGCATTCTGCTGGGCGTGCTGGTGGGCGCCCTGGAGTTTATCCCCATGATCGGGCCGTTGGCCGGGGGGGTGATCGTCCTGGTGGTTGCCGGCGCATTTAGCGGCCACCTGCTGGCCATCCTGATCTTCATCGTGGCCTTCCGTATGTTCCAGGATTACGTGGTGTCCCCGCACCTCATGGGACAGGGCGTGGAACTGCATCCGCTGCTGGTGCTCTTCGGCGTCTTCGCCGGCGCGGAACTGGCAGGTATTGCGGGAACTTTCCTGTCGGTGCCGGTGCTGGCCCTGGTGCGGGTACTGTATTTGCGATTGTACCGCGTGCGGCAGGAGGCCCGGGCGGAGGCTGGAGTTGGTGGCGGCGGGGAGACTTGAACTCCCGACCTACGGATTATGAGACCGTCGCTCTAGCCGTCTGAGCTACACCGCCGTCCAAGAAACAGTGTAGCAGACTCGATGAGGCCGCTTCGAGGCTAGGATTTGGCAGCATCGAGGCTAGGATTTGGCGGCATCGAGACCGCGCCGAGACCAGGATTTGGCAGCATCGAAGCCAGGATTTGGCGGCATTGAGACCCGGATTTCCCTGATGATGGAATTGTGGAAAAAGCCCCTTCCTGAAGCGTTTTCCCACGCCTCGGTTGGCCCGTACAGTACCAGGCCGCCTATTAGTATTTAATTCCTTTAATCTCATATGATTGGACGGCCTGCTGCAACCTGGGTCAATTCAATGTAAGTTCTTTTCTGACGGTACTTTAATCGTCGCTGGGGCCAATTTCCAACAGAGTTTTCCACAGTTTTGTGGATCGCGGAATTCACTCTCGTCGAGCCAGGCGGCGCTGCAACGATTCGGGAATTTCGGCTTCAATGTCGCAGTTTTCCCCACTGTACTGGGTAGCCAGTACCTTACCGAACTCGTGGAGCAGCGCCAGGGTCGCACCGTCGCCGGCCGGCACACGGAAGCTGGCGCGGACGATTCTGTCGAGCGGCAGCACTTCGTCGATGGCCGCCAGCAGGCGGTCCATTCCCTCGCCGGTAAGTGCGGAGATGGCTACCGCGCGGGCATACGGGTGGCCGGCGGAACCGCCCGGCAGCCGCCCGCACATGGCCTCCGCGTCCGGCGCCGCGCCTTCCATCGCCCGGTCCACCTTGTTCATCACCAGGATCTGCGGAATCCCGGCGGCGCCGATCTCCGCCAGCACCTTCAGCACGTGCGCCGTGTTCTCGGCGGCGGAGGGCGACGAGATGTCCACTACGTCGAGCACCAGCGCCGCTTCCTTGACTTCCTCCAGCGTGGCCCGAAACGCCTCCACCAGCGTGGTGGGCAGGTTGCGGATGAACCCCACCGTATCGCTCACCAGCACCCTCCGGCGCGACGGCAGAGTCACCGGCCGCACCGTGGGATCGAGCGTGGCGAACATGCGCGCGTCCGTCAACACGCTCGAGCGCGTGAGCCGGTTGAAGAGCGTGGATTTGCCGGCGTTGGTGTATCCCGCGAGCGCCAGCGTGGCCAGCGGCACCCCGCTGCGGCGCTCGCGGTGCAATGCCCGTCCGGCGCGCACGCCCTCCAGATCGTCCTTAATCTTCTTGATGCGGTGCGCGATGCGGCGGCGATCGGTCTCCAGCTTGGTTTCGCCGGGACCGCGCGTGCCGATGCCGCCGCCCAGCCGCGACATCTGGGCGCCATGGCCCGCGAGGCGCGGCAGCAGGTAGCTGAGCTGTGCCAACTCCACCTGCATGCGGCCCTCCCGCGTGCGCGCGCGGGAGGCGAAAATGTCCAGGATGAGCTGGGTGCGGTCGATCACTTTGCAATCCACCGCCTTCTCCAGGTTGCGCTGCTGCGTGGGCGTGAGGTCGTGATCGAAAATAACCACGTCCGCGGCGCCGGACTTCACCTCCGCCTGCAACTCTTCCACCTTGCCGCGGCCGATCAGCGTGGCCGCTTCCGGGCCCGGCCGCGCCTGTACCACCCGGCTCACGATTTGGGCGCCGGCGCTCGCCGCCAGTTCGGCCAGCTCTTCCAGCGATTCTTCCACGCTCACGGCGTTCGAGCGGCGGGCTGCGCTCGAGGCCTTCCACTCGACGCCCACCAGTATGGCGCGTTCGCGAGCGGGAAGGTTGGGTGACGTGGCTAAGTACTCCTGTCCCGAATGTGGGACAGGCCGGGGTGCCCCTGGGCCCGCCTGTCGTCGCGCCGAAAGCGCGCTCCGCGCACATGACAGGCCAGCAGTCCCATTCCACTCAACGCCACAGAATACGTGACTGTATTTTGGAAATCGTACACTAAGCCTCCGAAGGATCCGCGTGAGCCGGAGCTCCCGCCGCGGACCCGCCGGACACGCCCGTCGCCGCGGCTGGCGCGCCGGCGGCGTACGGGTGGGACGATTTCTGCGTCACCACGGTGGAAACCGCGTGTTTGAAGATCAACTGTTCCTGATTGTTGGTCTCCAGTACCAGAGAGTACTTATCGAAGCTTTTGATCCGCCCCGAGAGCTTTACGCCGCTCATCAGGTAGATGGTTAGAACAACTTTGTCCTTGCGCGCGTTGTTCAGAAAGCTGTCTTGGATATTCTGCGCTGGCTTATCCATGGTTGGCCCCCAAGCCCTTTCGGGAAAGTAAAACAGTTGTAGCGCACGGCCCTTGTATTGTACCCCGATTCACTCGCGGTTTGTTGGGGAATCCGGTCCCCGGCGACCGCCGCGACACTGAGCCGCGACTTACCGAGCCGCGACTTACCGAGCCGCGACCGTTAGGGAGCGGTTGCCGCGCTTGATCCGCGAAATCCCGAAAACGTGTACGCACCCCCGTCCTACTCTTCGTCGTGCGTTTCGCCCGTTGGGGATGCGTCCGCCAGGGCAGCCAGCTCTTCGCGGCCCAGCGTACGGGTTCTCACCGCCATTTTCGGATCGGCGGTCAGGGTGTCGAGCTGAAACTCCTGGACGGCGGCCAGCTCCTGTTCCAGGTTGAAATCGGGGACGCCTTGGAGAGCCGCGACGCGCGCCACGCCGTGCTCGTCGAGACAGCACTCCATCCCGTTGGCCAGCGGAAAGCGAATTCTTGCCTGGCGGCGGATCGTCAGTTTGCGCAAGTCCGCCAGTTTCACCGGTCGGCTTCCTGATACTCCACCAGCTCGCCATCGGCGATACGGTTGGCAATCAGCTCCTGACACGTCACGCAGTAGCGCGCCCACGGCACCGCGTCCAAACGTTTGATGGAAATCGGCTCATCGCATTCCATGCAAATTCCATAGGTGTCGTGGTCGATACGGTCCAGCGCGTCGGAAATTTCGCGCAGCAGTTTCATATCGATAGTGTTGCGGTTCAGAAAAATCCACTCTTCGTGATGCTGCTGGCTGAGGTCGCCTTCGTCCGAGGGCACATCCAGCCGGGCTACCACCTGGGCCGCCTTTTGAGCGGACATGCTTTGACGGACTTCCTCCGCTTTGCTTTCCAGCATCTTACGGTAAACAGCGGCGGATTTCGGTTTCGGTCCGTTCTTCATAATAGTATTCATTTCTCTTAAAATTGCCGATCCCAACGGATCAGAAGAATATGACGCACCTGCGGCGCCAAAAGTTGCAGGGTAGCGGTTAGCTTTCAGCTTTTAGCTCTCAGCCTCCGCTTTCGCCCCCCGGGCCGTTCGCTCCCCTCCTGCCCGGTGTCCAGGCTGAAAGCCGTTCGCTCACTTCGCCGCCTTCTTCACCGCCTCGATCAATTCCGGCACCACCTGGAACAGGTCGCCTACAATGCCGTAGTCGGCCACTTCGAAAATGGGCGCGTTGGCGTCTTTGTTGATGGCCACCACGGTGCGCGATCCCTTCATGCCCACCAGGTGTTGTATGGCGCCCGAGATCCCCACGGCCACGTACAGCTTGGGCGCCACCGTCTGGCCCGAGCTGCCCACCTGCCGCTCCATGGGAAGCCAGCCCGCGTCGCAGATCGGCCGCGAGGCCGCCAGCTCGCCGCCCAGCGCCTCGGCCAGCTTTTCCACCAGCGCGATGTTTTCGGCTTCCTTGATCCCGCGCCCCACCGAAACGATAATCTCCGCCGCGCCCAAATCCACCGCCCTCTGCGATTCGCGGAACCGCTCCCGCGGCGCCGTGCGAATCTGCGCCGCCGCAATCGTAGGCCGGAACACTTCCACCGGCGCCGCGCCATCGGCCACCTGGTCCGCCCGGTACGCGCCCGCCTGCAGGGAGGCGAACTGCGGCCCCTCGCCGGCAAACCGGTAATCCGCGTTCACTTTGCCCTGGAAAAGCTGCCGCACCAGAACCAGCCGGCCGTTGTCGATGCGGTGCGCCACCGCATCGCTCACCGCTACCCGTCCCCGCGATGCGGCCAGCTTGGGCAGGAAGTCGCGCACCTGGTACGTGTGCGGGAAGAGCACGATCGCCGGTTGGCAGCGATCGATGAGTTGGCCGAGCGCCAGGCAGTACCCGTCCGGCGTATACTCCCCCAACAGTTCGTGTTCGCAAGCGTAGACCTTGTCGAGCCGCTTCGCCGCCAGTTCCCCCGCCAGCGCTTCCACTCCATTCCCCAGCACGGCCGCGCTGGCCGTGGTGCCGAGCTCCCGCGCCATTTGCTGCGCCGCCGCCAGCGTCTCAAACGACATGCGGTTCCACTGGAGAGAGCGTTGTTCCAAAACCGCCAGGATGCTCATATCACGCGCGCCTCGAATTTCAGTTTCTCCACCAGTTGAGCCGCCGCTTCCTTGGGGCTGCCCCCGAAAAGCTGGGTGTGCTTGCTGCGCTCCGGCACATAAATCCGGTCGACGATCACGCCCGGTGCGCCGGCGGTCACGCCCAGGCTTTCGGCCGTGACGCGCCGCACTTCTTTGCTCTTGGCTTTCTTAATCCCCATCAGGGTGGCGTAGCGCAGCCGGCTGATGCCCGATTGGATGGTGACGAGCGCCGGCAGCGGCATGTCCACGTACTGGAACCAGCCGTCCTCCAGTTCGCGCTTCACGCGGATGCCGCCCTCCCGTTTTTCCACCTGCATGAGGATGGTGGCGTGCGGCAGCCCGAGCAGCTCGGCCAGGATCACTCCGGTCTGTCCGTAGCCCAGGTCGTCCGATTGCAGTCCGGTGAGGATCAGGTCCGGGGCCTCCTTGGCCAGCGCTGCCCCCAGCAGCCGCGCAGTGGCCAGCGGGTCGAAATCCGCCAGGTCTTCTTCGATGTGGATGGCGCGATCGGCCCCTTTGGCCAGCGCTTCGCGGATGGTCTTCGCCGCACGCGCCGGCCCCGCGCACAGGGCCACTACTTCGCCGCCATGCTGTTCCTTGAGTTGCAGTCCGGTCTCCAGCGCGTAGGCATCCGGCTCATTGATTTCGTAAGAGAGATCCACCTCATCGATCCACTTCCCCGACGACGCGATGCGCAGTTGGGAGTCGCGCGCGGGAACCTGTTTGATGGCGACAACGATTTTCATAGCAACCCTTCATTCGACCGGCAATGGCCTTTGCAGCGCCAGCAGCACTAATGCCAGTCCCGGTGGGGCGGACCCCCTGTTCCGCGCAGGACGCCCTCGTCCGCCTGCCCGTGCCTTGCACGAAGCTTCCTATGTCATATCGGCAAGCAGGACGAGGGCGTCCTGCGCGGAACAGGGGGTCCGCCCCACCCTTATTCCACCCCTATTCCCGATACCTCCTGAAAATCAGACACCCGTTGGTCCCCCCGAAGCCGAAGCTGTTGGAGAGCGCGTATTCGATCTCCATATTCCGGGCTTTGAGCGGCACATAATCCAGATCGCACCCCACAGCGGGGTTCTCGTGATTGATCGTGGGGGGCGCAACCTGATCGCGAATGGCCATCACCGTGATGCCCGCTTCCAATCCGCCGGCGCCGCCCAGCAGGTGCCCGGTCATCGACTTCGTGGAGCTCACCGCCACCTTGTACGCATGCTCGCCGAACGCGCGCTTGATGCCTGCCGTCTCGGCGCGGTCGCCCACGTCGGTCGAAGTGCCGTGCGCGTTGATGTAGTCCACCTGGTGCGGTTCGATGCCGGCGTCGCGCATGGCGTTGCGCATCACGCGGAAGGCCCCGTCGCCGTCGTCCGGCGGCGCGGTCACGTGGTAGGCGTCCGCACTCATGCCATACCCTACCACTTCCGCCAGAATCTCCGCGCCGCGCCCGCGCGCCATTTCCAGCTCCTCCAACACCAGGATGCCGGACCCTTCGCCCACCACGAAGCCGTCGCGGTCTTTGTCCCAGGGGCGCGACGCCCGCTCCGGTTCGTCATTCCGCGTGGAAAGCGCCCGCATGGCGGCGAATCCGCCGATCCCCATGGGGGTGACCGCGGCCTCGGCGCCGCCGCAGATCATGGCGTCGGCATCGCCGTGTTGAATCATGCGGTAGGAATCCCCAATGGAATGGGCGCTGGTGGTGCAAGCCGTAGCCGTGGCGGAGTTCGGCCCCTTGGCGCCGAAGCGAATGGAAACATACCCCGAAGCCAGGTTAATGATGGTGGCCGTAATGAAAAACGGCGAGATCCGCCGCGGGCCATGTTCCAGCAGGGCCTTGTGTTCGCGCTCGATCACCTCGAACCCGCCGATCCCGCTGCCGATGTACACGCCCACCCGTTCGGCGATCTCCGGTGTGACTTTCAATCCGGAGCCCCGCATGGCGAAATCCGCCGCCGCCACGCCGAAGTGGATGAATCGCCCCATCTTCTTGATTTCTTTCTTCTCGATAAAGGCGGCGGGCTCGAAGCCCTTCACTTCTCCGGCGATCCGGCACGAAAAGGCTGTCGCATCGAACTGCGTGATGGAGCCAATGCCGGATTTACCCGCGCGGATCGCCTCCCAGGATGCCTCGGTGCCGATGCCGAGCGGCGTCACCAGACCGACGCCAGTCACTACCACTCTTCGCGTCAAAACGACTCCCCCTGATGAGAAAAGCGGCTATTTCTTGCTTAACTTGTCCTCGATGTAGTCGATGGCGTTCTTCACGGTAGCGATCTTCTCGGCGTCCTCGTCGGGGATCTCCAGTTCGAAAGCTTCCTCGAACGCCATGACCAGCTCGACGATATCCAGCGAATCGGCGCCCAGATCGTCAACGAACGACGCGTTGTTGTCCACCTGGCTCTCATCGACGCCGAGCTGCTCGACAATAATCTGCTTCACCTTCTGCTCAACAGCCATGAATCCTCCTGGGATATTTGCGAACGCGTTGATTTTAGCGATCTTCGCGCAGTTTTCGCAACTGAACCGACGAACCGGCCCCAAAGCGCGCACCAGACCCGAACCGCATCCGCGTCCGGAACTCTCCATTCTTACACGAAACCGTCCGAAATGCTGGGGGGGTGCGGCCCCGGTACCGCTATCGCCCCCCGGCGCGACCGGGTTACGCTGCAGCCCTTCGAAACTCCCAGTAAAATCCTATGGCAAAAGCAAGGATCGCGATGAGCCAGAAAAACGGTCGCGCGAAGACGGCGCGAACATCCAGTCCAACCGCCGTACTGGCCGCCTGCGCTTTTGACAGGACTACCCAAGCGTAGGCGAAGACAGATAGGACGCAGGCAACGAACAAAACGACTATACCGGCCAGGACGCTCTTGACGAAGGCCATCTCCATAGTTTTGCAGATTCTGAGCCGTCGTGACCGCGGGTCACTGCGCCAGGCCGGTGTATGATGCGGATGTGCATCCGAGTGACCGTGCAGAGAGAATCTGGGCCGACATTCAGCGCATTCGCGCGGAGGCCCCGGTAGTCCACAACATCACCAACTACGTGGTCATGAATGTCACGGCCAACGCCCTTCTGGCGCTGGGCGCATCGCCCGTCATGGCCCACGCGGAGGAAGAAGCCGCGGAAATGACGGCCGTCGCGCGCTCTCTGGTGATCAACATCGGAACCCTCAGTACCCCTTGGATCGCCGCGATGTTCAGAGCGGGACACGCCGCCAGACGGATGGGGCACCCCATCGTCCTTGACCCCGTTGGCGCCGGCGCCACCGCGTTCCGCACGGACACCGCGCGAAAACTGCTGGCGGAACTCTCGCCGGCAATCGTCAGAGGCAACGCTTCCGAGATTCGCGCCCTGGCGTATGACGAGCAAAGCACCCGCGGAGTCGACAGCGCCCACGCGGCGGACGATGCCGCCAATGCCGCCAGTGCGCTGTCCGCCCGGCACGGTTCTGTGGTGGTGGCGAGCGGCGCCGTGGATCTGATCTCGTCCGCCGGCGCCCTAACGCGCGTCTGCAACGGCCACCCGATGATGCCGAAGGTGACCGGCATGGGATGCACGGCCAGCGCTCTGGCCGGCGCGTTCGCGGCCGTGAATCCGTCGGCGCACGACGCCGCCGTGAACGCCATGGCCGTGATGGGGATTGCCGGCGAGTTGGCCGCGGAGCACTCGCCCGGACCGGGTACGTTTCTCGTTCGCTTCCTGGATGCGTTGTACCTTCTGAACGAAGCCGCCATTCGGGAGCGGCTCCAGGTCCGGGAGTCATGAAGCCGCCGCCCGGTTGGCGCTTGTACCTGGTGACGGATCGCGGCCTGGCGCGCGGACGCCCCATCGCATCCATAGTGGAGGCGGCAGTGCGCGGCGGAGTCACCGCGGTCCAACTGCGCGAGAAGGATTGCGGCGCCCGCGACTTCGTGCAACTGGGCCGCGAGTTGAAGATGCTTCTCGCCCCGCTCCAGGTTCCCCTCATTGTCAACGATCGGGTGGACATCGCACTGGAGATTGGCGCCGATGGCGTTCACCTTGGACAACATGACATGGACCCCGCGAGTGCACGCCGGCTGCTGGGTCCCGGAGCCATCGTAGGTCTGTCGATCGAAACCATCGAACAGGCTCGCGCGGCGGCGCCGCTCGATGTCGACTATCTGGGTGTTGGGCCGGTATTCCCCACCGGCACAAAGCCGGATGCCGCTCCGCCGCTGGGCCTGGCGGCGCTGGCCGAAATACGCGCGATCTCACGCCACGCGATTGTGGCAATCGGGGGGATCGCCCTGGAAAACGCGCCGCAAGCCATCCACTCCGGCGCCGGCGGAGTAGCCGTCGTCTCGGCCATCTGCGCGTCCGCCGATCCCGAGCGCGCCGCCCGGCAACTCCGGCAAGCGATCGACCTGGCGCTCGAGAGCCGGCGGGAGAGGCGCCACCTGAGCGGGACGAAAGCGGCCTGCGATCCAGACTAGCGCCAGAAATGTGTTACAATGTGACACATGAAGTCATCCACGGTTCGCGAACTTCATCTTAAGACCAGCGAAATAGTCCGCCAGGTCGCGGAGGGCGAGTCCTTCATTATCGAAAAACGCGGCGTCCCCGTCGCCGAGATCCGCCCGATCTCCGACCGGCCCACCCCCCGCATGCCGGACCGAGAGGCGCTGATTATGAGCGGCCCGGAGACCATGGATAGCGGCCGGATTCTGGAGCAGGACCGGACTTGAAGCTGTATTTCGACACCGCCTACCTGGGCAAATGCTACTGGAACGAGCCCGACGGGAAACTCGTCCGGAAACTGGCGCGGCGGGCGGACGGCCTGTATTCGTCGGCGATCTCGATCGCCGAGATGGCTTGTCTGGCGCATCGCAAGGTGCGCGAGGGACCAGTTACTCCGGCTGACGCCATCGTGCGGCGGGATCTGTTTCTGGACGACGTGAACAGCGGAGCGATCACCGCCGTGCCAGTGACCGAGCGGCTCCTGCGCCGGGTTGAGGCGGCCACGCGCGCCCTTCCGCCATCGTGTTATTTACGAACCTTCGACGCCCTCCATCTGGTCACAGCCGCGGATTTAGGGTTCGCCGAAATCTGGACCAACGACCGGCACATGATCGCTGCCGCACCTCACTTCGGACTGATCGGCCGTTCCGTTTGACGCGGCTCGCAGCGACGAAGCCGCCCGCTGACAAGGTCCCGGTCAAGACGCTGGCGGTTCCGAAGATATCTGGGTTCGTGTACTCTGGACAAAGAGCAGCACGTATGACCACTGACCCGGCAAAGCCGCCAGATTTTGTGACCCTCTACCGCCGCGCCTTTCGAGAGTACGGGGCATTGGCGTTGTGGAACATGCGCTCTCTCGCGGCCCCCACGCCAGAGGACGCCCTTGTAGTTGCACGCGCCCTGCGCTTCGAAGGCAACCTCCAGGCGCGGCGCCTGGCTGAACAGATCGAGCAGGTCTGCCGTGCCGCTATATAAGATTCAAATCGACATTCTTCAGCTTCTTGCGTCGCACCGCGATCCGGAAAGCTATGTCGCAGGCAGTACGCCACTCAACCGGGAGGCGCAGCGCTACTCCGGCGACATCGATGTTTTCCACGATCGCGAGGAACTGGTAGCGCGGGCAGCCGCGGTAGACGCCGCGGTTCTTGAGCAGCACGGATACACCCTGCAATGGCAGCGGCGTGAGCCGGCGATTTACGCGGCCCTGGTGGGACGCTCCTCCGGTGAGGCAACCAAGCTCGAATGGGTTGTCGATAGCGATTTCCGGTTTTTCCCGACCATGCGGGACGAGATGTTCGGCTACGTCTTGCACCCGGTTGACCTTGCTATGAACAAGACCATGGCCGCCGCGAATCGCCGCGAGGTGCGCGACCTGGTTGACCTGGTGACGATTCACCAGACCATCCTGCCCTTGGGCGCGGTAATCTGGGCGGCCGTTGAAAAAGCCCCCGGCTTTACGCCGGAAGGGCTGATTGCGGAGATTCGGCGCAGTTCCTCGTATTCGTCCATGGAATGGCGGGCCTTGATGACGAGCGAGCCGCTTGACCCCAAGGCGATTATCGAGCGCCTCCGTCGAGCTCTCGATGAAGCCGAAACGTTCGTCATGAAAATGCCCACAGACAAGGCGGGTCTTCTGTTTCTGAAGAGCGGCCACGTTGTGCAACCTGACCCCGCACGGCTCGAGGACTATCAGACCCATGCCGGGCAACGGCGCGGCCAGTGGCCGACCAGCGCCGAAATCTCCGCCGCCATGTTCGAGCGCTACAAGAAGCTTCCGGTGCCATAGCCTCCTGAACGCCGCCTGGTTCTTACGTCCTTTGCGTCTCCGCGGCTTGGCGAGAGATTGACCGCGCCGCGTTGCGAGATGACTTGTCGGTTTGGGCCGAGGACCTCGCTAGAAAAACAGCGCCGGGGAAACGTGGAAACGCTCGCTGAGCCTGGCGATATGCGCCTTGGATAGCTCGCGCTTTCCTTTGAGCACCTCGGAAATGACGCTGGCGGTCCCGAAGACATCCAGGAGATCCACCTGGCGCAGGCGCGTTCGCATCCATCAGGTGACAAAGAATGTCGATCGGGCCGGCGCGCGGGAGATCGTACTCCTTCTGTTCGAATTCCTCAATCAGAAGGGTGAGCAACTCGGCCAGACGCTTCTCTTCCGGGGAGCGTTTCTTCTTGCGCAATAACTCCTCAAGGACATTGGTCGACCGTTGGTTCTCCGCCTCGGTGTGAATGACGTGCGGCAGTGAGGCGCGCAGAAGTTCGGCATATTCGCCGGCATCGGTAATCCCGGCAACATAGCTCATTTCTTGCAATCCCCTTTGTCATACTCGGCGTGGGTCAGAACTGTCTGAGGAGAATCGTCTGGTCTTCGTAGTAGATCTCTGTGAATAGCCTGTACTTGTTCCCCGCGATGTGCTGCGAGCGAATTGCAGCCGGTATTATCGCGGTTGGCATAGTGTCTTAGGCTCACGCCCACAAGCCCCAGGGGAGCGGAACGGCAAAAACCCGAACCATCGACGCCACTTTGATTTTCTGCTATAGTTAAGGCCCCTTGAAAGGAGGGAAAAAATGGCTGATACTATCATGGCTCAGGCGGGGTGGCACTGGTGTGCTAAGTGCGACGGCCTTTGGCATCCTCAGAGCGGTGGTCCTGGAGTCTGCCCAGCGGGCGGCGTCCACTCGGAGGCAGGCAGCGGCGATTATGCGCTCTTTGAAAAACCCTCTGCCGCCTTCAACCCAACTATAATGGCCCAGTCTTTGTGGCATTGGTGCGCCAAGTGCGGGTCCCTTTGGCATGCTGCGAGCTCGCTCCCGAACAACAATACCGGGGTCTGCCCCGCCGGGGGTGGGCACTCGGAAGCCGGCAGCGGCGACTATGCGCTCTTTAACGACTCTAGCGGCAGCATAGGATAAGTCCGACCCCTCGGCGGGAATTCACCTACAAGCAAAGCTACATGGCGCTTTCCGGCAGGCGTCGAGCCCGACGGGACTCCCGCCTGCGGTAGCGCTCCTGCCCCGCGCCGGCAACCAACCCGGCGCGGGTTTTTTTCTTCTGTCTGACAAAGGATATGTCTTGACACATAACTGCCAGACCCGCCGATCTGCCTTCAGCTCGGGCTCGGCTGAGTCCGATCAGGGAGTCTGGTTCCGGCGCATCGCCTCATCGAAGCGTTGGTCGTCATGGAGGAATTCTCCGTCACGCGCGAACAGATCGACGCGGTATTGCATTTCGCAGCGAAGAGCTTGGGAGCGCCACTCCCGCCCCCGGTGCAGCCAACGCCCGCGGATGCTCATCCTCTCTGACACGAGGCCCCAGGTCCCCGCCCGCAAGGTTCGGTATTACCCCCCATCCGCCCCCAAATACTCATCTATCGCCTTGGCCGCCTTCCTTCCCTCCGCAATAGCCCACACCACCAGCGACTGCCCCCTCCTTACATCGCCAGCCGCAAACACGCCGGGGACCGACGACATGTAGTCCTCCCCCGTCGCCACGTTGCCGCGCTGGTCAAGCGTCACCCCCAGTTGCTCGATCAACCCGCTGCGCACCGGGCCCAGGAATCCCATCGCCAGCAGCACCAAGTCCGCATCCATCGTGAACTCCGTGCCGGGAACCGGCTGCAGCCGGCCGTCCACGCGCACGGCGTGCAACTGCCCCACGCGGCCCCCCTCGTCGCCCGTGAACCTCACGGTGGAGACGCTCCAGTCGCGCCTGCCGCCTTCTTCGTGCGCCCCCTCCGAGCGCAATTGCATGGGCCAGAGCGGCCAGGGCGTCGATGCGGCGCGCTGCTCGGGCGGCTTGGGCAGGAGCTCGAATTGCGTGACGGAGGCCGCACCCTGACGGTGGCAGGTGCCCAGACAATCCGCGCCGGTGTCGCCGCCGCCGATAATCACCACGTGCTTGCCGCCCGCCAGGATGGCCTCGTCCTCGGGTACTTCGTCGCCTTCGTTGCGGCGGTTCTGCTGCGGCAGAAACTCCATGGCAAAGTGGATGCCCTTCAGCTCGCGGCCGGGCACCCGCAGGTCGCGCGGATGTTCGGCGCCGCCGGCCAGCAGGATGGCCTGATACTCGCGGCGCAGGTCTTCCACCGGGACGTTCGCGCCCACGTGCGAGCCCGTGCGGAAGCGCACTCCCTCGGCCTGCATCTGCTCGATGCGGCGATCCAGAATGTGCTTCTCCATCTTGAAATTGGGAATGCCGTAGCGCAGCAATCCGCCGACGCGGTCGGCCTTCTCGAAGACCGTCACGTCGTGGCCGGCGCGCGCCAGTTGCTGGGCCGCGGCCAGGCCGGCGGGGCCGGAGCCCACGATGGCCACGCGCTTGCCGGTGCGGTGCGCCGGCGGCTCGGGCGTAATGAAGCCCTCCTCGAAAGCGCGGTCGATGATGGTCTTTTCGATCTGCTTGATGGTCACCGGCGGTGTATTGATGCCCAGCACGCAGGAGGCTTCGCAGGGCGCCGGGCAGACGCGGCCGGTGAATTCCGGGAAATTATTGGTGGAGTGCAACTGGCGCACGGCTTCGCGCCAGCGGCCCCGCGCCACCAGCTCGTTCCAGTCGGGAATCAGGTTGGTGAGCGGGCAGCCCTGGTGGCAGAAGGGCACTCCGCAATCCATGCAGCGCGTGGCTTGCGTGCGCAGTTTCTGTTCGGGCATCGGCAGATAGATTTCGAACCAGTCGTGGACGCGGTCCGCGACCGGCCGCCGCGGCGCCGATTCGCGAGCTTCGGTAAGGAAAGCGGCTTCAGGCATGGATGGCTTCTTTCTTGGGTGCTTCCAGGATGGCGCGCAGGTCGCGCGGAAACACTTTGATGAACTTCGGCAGCATCTGGGACCAGTTCTCCAGCACCCATTGGCCGCGCGGGCTGCCGGTGGCGGCCACGTGTTTTTCAATCAGCGAACGGACCATCGCTTCGTCCTCCCCCACCGGAACCAGGTCCACGGAGGCCGTGTTGCAGCGCTTCTCCGCGAAGTCGCCCTTCTCGTCCAGCACGTAGGCGAAGCCGCCGCTCATGCCGGCGGCGAAGTTGCGCCCGCACTTGCCCAGCACCACCACCGCGCCGCCCGTCATGTATTCGCAGCCGTGGTCGCCCAGGCCTTCCACCACGGCTTTCGCGCCGGAGTTGCGCACCGCGAAGCGCTCGCCGGCCACGCCGTTGAAAAAGGCCTCGCCGCCGGTGGCGCCGTAGAGCACCACGTTGCCGATCAGGATATTCTCTTCGGGCAGGAACGTGGAATCGCGCGGCGGATACACAATCAGGTTGCCGCCCGACAGTCCCTTGCCCACGTAATCGTTGGCGTCGCCCTCCAGTTCCAGCGTGACGCCCCGGGCCAGAAACGCGCCGAAGCTCTGGCCGGCCGAGCCGGTGAAGTGGAAGCGGATGGTATTGTCGGGCAGCCCCGCGGAGCCGTAGCGGCGCGCAATCTCGCCCGACAGCATCGCGCCCACGGTGCGGTGCACGTTGCGAATGGGCAGTTTGATCTCGATGGGCGTGCCCTCGTCCAGGGCTTCGCGGGCGTGGTCGATCAGCTTGTAATCCAGAGCCTTTTCCAATCCGTGGTCCTGCTGGTCCACACACCGCCGCGCCACGCGGCTGGGAACCGGCGGGTTGTAGAGGATGGAGGAAAGGTCGATGCCCTTGGCCTTCCAGTGGTCCACGGCCTCGCGCGCCTCCAGCATGTTGACGCGGCCTACCATGTCGTCGAAAGTGCGGAATCCCATCTGGGCCATGTAGCCGCGCACCTGCTCGGCCAGGAAGAAGAAGAAATTGATCACGTGCTCGGGCGTGCCGTGGAACTTGGCGCGCAAGAGGGGATTCTGCGTGGCGATACCCACGGGGCAGGTGTTGAGATGGCACTTGCGCATCATGATGCAGCCCATGGTTATCAGCGGCGCCGTGGCGAAGCCGAACTCCTCGGCGCCCAGAAGGGCTGCGATCACCACGTCGCGGCCGGTCTGCAGCTTGCCGTCGGTCTGCACGCGGATGCGGCCGCGCAGATCGTTCATCACCAGCACCTGGTGGGTTTCCGCCAGGCCCAATTCCCACGGCACGCCGGCGTGCGAAATAGAGCTGAGCGGCGAAGCACCCGTGCCGCCGCTGTCGCCGGAGATCAGCACCACGTCGGCATGCGCTTTGGCCACGCCGGCCGCTACCGTTCCCACGCCCACTTCGGCCACCAGCTTCACCGAAATGCGGGCGTTCGGGTTGACGTTCTTGAGATCGTAAATGAGCTGCGCCAGGTCTTCGATGGAATAGATATCGTGGTGCGGCGGCGGGGAAATCAGGCCCACCCCGGGCGTCGAATGGCGCACGCGCGCGATAATCGCGTCCACCTTGTGGCCGGGAAGCTGGCCGCCTTCGCCGGGCTTGGCGCCCTGGGCCATTTTGATCTGCAGCTCGTCGGCGTTCACCAGATAGTTGGTGGTCACGCCAAAACGGCCCGAGGCCACCTGCTTCACGGAGCTGCGCCGGTCGGTGAGGAAGCGCCCCTCGTCTTCTCCGCCCTCCCCGGTGTTGGAGCGCCCGCCGATGCGGTTCATGGCGATGGCCAGGGTCTCGTGCGCCTCCTGGGAAATGGATCCGAAGCTCATGGCGCCGGTGGCGAAGCGCTTGACTATCTCGCTCGCCGGCTCCACTTCTTCGAGCGCAATGGGGTTGTCGGACGACTTGATCTCCAGCAATCCGCGCAGCGTCGAAAGCTGGCGCGACCGCTTGTCGATCAGATCCGTGTATTCCTGGAAGGTCCGGGGGTTGTTCTGTTCGACGGCGTGCTGCAGTTTGGAGATGGTCTGCGGATTGAACAGATGATATTCGCCGTTGGCGCGGAAGTGGTACTTCCCGCCGAAAGTCAGCTCGGTTTCCGAGTCCGTGACGGGCCGGAAAGCGTGGCGATGTTTGCGCGCGGCCTCTTCCGCAAGCACCTCCAGGCCCACCCCTTCAATGCGCGAAGCCGTGCCCGTGAAGTAGCGCTCAATCACGCTCTTGTTCAATCCGATGGCTTCGAATACCTGCGCGCCCCGGTAGCTCTGCAGCGTGGAGATGCCCATCTTCGAAAAGGTCTTCAGCAAACCCTTGTTGATGGACTTGATGAAGTTCCCGGTGGCTTTGGCTTGCGCTTCCGGCGCCGTGCCGGCACTGGTGGCCACCGTTTCGAGCGCCAGGTACGGGTTCACGGCGCTCGCGCCATAACCGATCAGCAGCGCGAAGTGCATCACCTCGCGCGGCTCTCCGGATTCGATCACCAATGCCACCTGGGTGCGGCTCTTCTCGCGCACCAGGTGGTTGTGCACCGCGGCCAGCGCCAGCAGGCTGGGAATCGCGGCCCAGTCCTGGTCCAGGCCGCGGTCGGACAGGATCAACAGCGAGTAGCCCGACTGAATCGCCAGAGAGGCGCGCCGGCAAAGCTGGTTGAGCGCCCGCTCCAGGCCCTTGGCGCCTTCCTCCACCGAAAAGAGCATGGGCAGCGTGGTGGCCAGAAAATCGCCTTGTGAAACGCGGCGCAGCTTCTCCAGGTCGCGATTGGTCAGGATGGGATGCTGCAGCTTCAACGTGTGGCAGTGCCGCGGCGTTTCGTCCAGGATGTTGCGCTCGTTGCCGATATAGCTGGTGAGCGACATCACCATCTCTTCGCGAATGGGATCGATGGGCGGATTGGTCACCTGCGCGAAGAGCTGTTTGAAGTAATGGAACAGCGGCTGCGGATGGTCCGAGAGGCAGGCCAGCGGAACATCGTTCCCCATGGAGCCCACCGGCTCCATCCCCGTGGAGGCCATGGGGCCCAGAATCATCTTCAGGTCTTCCGCGGTGTAGCCGAAGGCGCGCTGCCGCATCACCAGCGTCTCGTTATCGGTGCCGTGCTGGCGCGGCGGATCGCTGAGCTGCTCCAGCGTAATCTGGTTTTCCTTGAGCCAGAGCTGGTACGGGTTGCGGCCGTACAGCGAGCGCTTGATCTCCTGATCGGAGATGATGCGCCCCTCCACCGTGTCCACCAGCAGCATTTTGCCGGGCTGCAGGCGGCCTTTGCGCACCACCTGGTCCGCGGGAACCGGCAGCACGCCCGATTCCGAGGCCATAATCACCAGGTCGTCCTGCGTCACCAGGTAGCGGGCGGGCCGCAAACCGTTGCGGTCGAGCGTGGCGCCGATCGAGCGGCCGTCCGTGAAGGCGATCGCCGCGGGGCCGTCCCAGGGTTCCATCAACGAGGCGTGGTACTCGTAGAAAGCCGCCTTCTGCGGATTCATGTGCTCGTTCTTCGCCCAGGCTTCCGGAATCAGCATGGCCATGGCGTGATGCAGCGGACGGCCGGCCATCACCAGCAGCTCCAGCGCGTTATCGAAGGAGGCGGAATCGCTCCCGCCCGGCTGAATGATGGGGAACAGCTTCTCGATGTCGGCGCCGAACAGCGGCGAAGCCAGCACCGATTGCCGCGCGTACATCCAGTTCACGTTGCCGCGCACCGTGTTGATCTCGCCGTTGTGGGCGATGTAGCGGTAGGGGTGCGCCAGGTGCCAGGTGGGAAACGTGTTGGTGGAGAAGCGCTGGTGTACCAGGCAGAGCGCGCTGATTACTTCCGGATCGCGCAGCTCGGGATAGAATCTGGCGATCTGCGGCGCCAGCAGCAGCCCTTTATATACGATGGTGCGGCAGGAGAGCGAAGGGATATAGGCGTCGGTGAGTTCCGTCTCGATCCGCTTGCGCACGATATACAGCCGGCGCTCCAACTGATCCTCGTGCATCCCGCGGGCGCGCGCGATGAAGATCTGCTGGATGTAGGGCTGCGATCCGCGCGCCACCCGGCCGATGCTGCTGGCGTCGATGGGAGTGTCGCGCCAGCCCAGCACCGTAAGGCCTTCCTCCCGCACGATGCGTTCGATCACCCCTTCGCATTGCAGGCGCCGCGGCGGTTCCACGGGCAGGAACGTCATCCCCACGCCGTACTCCCCCGGACCCGGCAAAGTGAAGCCCAGGCGGTTCGTCTCGCGCGCAAAATAGCGGTGCGGAATCTGGATCAGGATGCCGGCGCCATCGCCGGTCTCGGGATCGCAGCCGCACGCGCCGCGGTGCGTCAGATTGATGAGAATTTGTATGCCCTTGACGATGATGTCGTGCGATTTTTGGCCTTTGATGTGGGAAATAAAGCCGATTCCGCAGGCGTCATGTTCATGCCGGGGGTCGTAGAGCCCCTGGGCTGGAGGTAGGCCGTTGCTGTCGGGAGTGTGCGCCATAGACATAAGTATCTCGCGGAGACCGGTCGGCAGGGACGGTAATCGCGCCGGAGCCTCGGGTGAATGGTGATGACCTTAT
>Ga0265316_10001205_pt1 | contig 27907 bp, 23 predicted proteins | sample 4522metaG_FD_202092 | JGI IMG/M metagenome (GOLD analysis project Ga0265316, IMG submission 202092) | Rhizosphere microbial communities from Carex aquatilis grown in University of Washington, Seatle, WA, United States - 4-5-22 metaG | ecosystem: Host-associated > Plants > Roots > Rhizosphere >... | reverse complement strand
AAGTAGCGGTCGTGGGTGATGGCCACGATGGTTCCGGGATATTCCTGCAGGTGCTGCTCCAGCCAGGCCACGCTCTCGGCGTCCAGGTGGTTGGTGGGCTCGTCGAGCAGGAGCAAATCCGGCCGCTGCAGAAGCACCTTGCACAGGGCCACGCGCCGGCGCTCACCGCCTGACAGCTTGGTCACGTCGGCATCTGGCGGCGGCAGGCGCAGGGCGTCCATGGCGATCTCCAGCGTGCGATCGACATCCCAGCCCTTGGCCGCATCGATGGCATCCTGCAGCTTGGCCTGCTCCTCCAGCAACTTCTCCATTTCATCGGGTGTGATGTCGGTGCCGAGCTTCGCGTTGACCTCGTCAAAACGCAGCAGCAGCTTCTTCACCGGCGCCACGGCCTCTTCCACGTTGCCCAGCACGGTCTTCTTGGGATCGAGCCTCGGCTCCTGCGGCAAATACCCGATGGTGATGCCGTCAGCTGGCTTCGCCTCGCCGAAGAAGTCCTTGTCCTCGCCGGCCATGATGCGCAGGAGGGTCGACTTGCCCGCGCCATTGCCGCCGATGACACCGATCTTGGCGCCCGGAAAGAACGACAGGTAGATGCCCTTCAGGACCTCCTTGTTGGGCGGATGAATCCGCCGCAAATCCTGCATCGTGAAGATGTATTGATGAGCCATGGGCCGCGTAGTGTACTCGATTTTGCCAGTTCGCCAGCCCGATGATGTGCCTCACCCGCTTCGTGCTAACCTGGCTTTCCCGTGCAACAACCGGTCGTGATCGTGAACCCCCGTTCCGGGGGCGGGCTCAGCCAACGACGCTGGGCTGCGCTGGTCGGCCCGCTAACCGACGGGCTTGGCCCGGTCGACGTGCGCTTCACCGAGGCCAAGACTGACGGCCGGCGCATCGCCCACGAGGAGGCGACAGCCGGGCGCGGCCTCATCGTGGCCATGGGCGGTGACGGGACCATTTCCGAAGTGGCCGACGGCATTCTCGACGCCGGCGGCAAGTCCGAGCTGGGCATCATCCCGCGTGGCACCGGCGGCGACTTCCGCCGCAGCCTGAATCTTGACGACGATTTGGGCCAGGCGGCCCGCCGTATCCGCGATACGCCGGCCCGTCTCATCGACGCAGGTCGCGTGTCGTTCGTCGCCGACGACGGCTCGCAAGCCCAGCGCCACTTCGTCAACATTGTCTCGTTCGGCTTTTCCAGCGACGTTGCGCGGCAGGCGAACGCATCCTCGAAGCGACTGGGCGGCCGCGTGGCTTTTCTTTCGGCCACGGTGCGCTCGCTGGTCAGTTACGATCACGTCGAGGTTGTGCTGTCAGTGGACGATCAGCCTGAGCAGCGTATGAGCGTGCTTCTGGCAGCGGTTGGCAACGGGCGGTTTTTCGGCGGTGGCATGAGAATCTGTCCCGAGGCCTTGCTCGACGACGGCCTCTTCGATCTAGTCATCGTGGGCAACCTGGGCCGCGCCGGCGTCATGGCGAACATTCACCGCATCTACAGCGGCCATCATCTGACCATGAAGGAAGTCCAGGGCACGCGGTTACGCCGGCTGAAGGTCGCGCCCGCCCACCGCGAGGCGAAGATCCCTCTGGAAATCGACGGCGAAACCCCAGGCCATCTTCCGGCCAGCTTCGAGCTTCTGCGAGGCGCACTGCGCGTGCGTGCGTGAGCCGGGCCCTTGCCATCCCAGAACCTGCAGACGCCCCTTGAAGGATCGGCAGGCTTGATGCTACGTTGGGCCGTCGCGGAATTGCGTGGCGCGCCACCCGATGCAAATCCATATCGCCAAGGCTGACATTACTGAAATGGCTGTTGACGCCATCGTCAACCCTGCAAATTCGTTGGGGATAATGGGTGGTGGCGTGGCCGGAGCACTGTCCCGCAAGGGTGGGCCTTCCATTCAGAGAGAGGCCATGTCGCTGGCACCAATCGCTGTCGGCGCAGCGGTGGTCACGACCGCTGGCAGGCTGTGGGCCAAGCACATCATTCACGCCCCGACCATGGAGGAGCCCGGCACCAAGGTCGGTGTCGAGAACGCCCGCCGAGCCGCTCGTGCGGCCCTCATTGCAGCGGCTCTGCGCGGATTCGATGTCATTGCCATTCCGGGCCTGGGCACCGGCCTGGGCGGCCTCGACCTGGCCGAAGCGGCCCGCGCCATGGTCGACGAGTTGCGGGCTCACCGACAACCCAAGCCAACCACGGTGTATCTGGTGGACACCAACGACGAAATTCTGGCCTGTCTGGAAGGGGCTTTGCGATCCGCTACCAGCTAGCCGTCGTGTTTCGACGAACCTGTTCTGAAGGAGGCTCTTGTGAAGATCCTTGTACCTTGTAAGCGAGTTCCCAACCCCGACCTCAAGTTGAAGGTCGCCAACGGCTCCGTCGACCTGGCGAGCACCACCTGGCAAGTCAATCCCTTCGACGAGTATGCGGTCGAGACGGCGTTGCGCCTCACCGAGAAGGGCAAAGGCGGCGAACGCGTGGGCGAAGTCGTGGTGGTCAGCATCGGCCCCAAAGAAACCGCGGCCCAGTTGAAGCAATTGCTGGCCATGGGCGCCAACCGCGCCACTTTGATCGCAGGTGATGACAGCGCCCTCGACCCTGACCGGGTGGCGCGCATCCTGCGCGCGGTGGTCGACGCCGAAAAGCCTGACCTGGTGATCCTGGGCAAACAGGCGGTTGACGGCGACGACAACCAAGTGGGCCAGATCTTGGCCGCCGCGCTCGGCTGGCCGCAGGCCACCTTTCTGGCCAGCATCGTCCTGGCTGCTGATAGCAAGTCGGCGACCGTCACGCGTGAAGTGGACGCGGGCGTGGAAGAGCGCCGTGTGCGCCTGCCTGCAATCATGACCGTGGATCTGCGAATCATCGGCAAGAAGGCCGTGCGCAACGCGGCCCTGGCCCCCGACACGGCCGAGTGGGAAGACACCCAACGGCTGGCGTCGCTCAAGGGCATCATGGCCGCCAAGAAGAAAGAGCTGCGTGAGATCACGGTCGAGTCTCTCGGAGTGACCGGTGGAATCTTGGTCAAGACCCTGACCCACGAGGCTCCGCCCGCGCGCAAGGCTGGCGTGAAAGTGGCCTCGGTCGAAGAACTGGTTACGAAGCTACACAACGAAGCGAAGGTGATCTGATGCCTGGCACTGCGACACTCATTCTCCTGGAAACCACGACTTCCAACCTGCGTTCGGCGTCGTTGCCGGCGATCTCCGCGGCCCGCAAGCTGGCCCAGGCCGCCGGCGGGCCGGTGGTCGGCATCGTAATCGGCTCTGGTATTGGCGCTGCCGCTCAAGATGCTGCCCGCTACGTGGACAAGGTTCTCTGCTGCGACAATGCGGCCCTGGCTGCGGCGCTGGCCGAAACCTGGGCTCCGGTCCTGGTGGCAGCGATCAAGAAGATCGACGCCGCGGCGCTGATCGCGTCGGCGACATCCACGGGCAAGGACATCTTGCCGCGCGCCGCGGGCCTCATGGGCGCGGGCATGGCCAGCGAAATCGTGGGCGTCACGGGTGCCAAGAAATTCCGTCGGCCAACCTACGCGGGCAACGCTCTCACCGATGTGGAAGTGACGACCCCGGTGGTCGTGGCGACCGTCCGCCAGACCGAGTTTCCGCCGGCCGCCCCGGCAGCCAGCGCCGGCACGGTCGAGGCTCTTGATCCAGGCGCCATCGACGCGCTCGGCTCCGAGCTGGTGGCTCTGCGCGCCAGCAAGAGCGCGCGTCCGGATCTCACCGAAGCCAAAGTGGTCGTGTCGGGAGGCCGAGGTTTGAAAGACGCCGCGAACTTCAAAGTCCTGGAAGAGTTGACCGACCTCCTCGGCGGAGCCTTGGGCGCCAGCCGCGCGGCCTGCGATGCGGGCATGGTTCCCAACGATCTGCAGGTGGGCCAAACCGGCAAGGTGGTCGCCCCGGAACTCTACTTCGCCGTGGGGATTTCAGGCGCCATCCAGCACCTGGCCGGGATGAAGAGCAGCAAGGTGATTGTCGCCATCAACAAAGATCCGGAAGCGCCCATCTTCCAGGTGGCTGACTACGGATTGTGCGCAACCTGGGAGTCCACGGTTCCGCCGCTCATCGCGCAGATCAAGGCCGTCAAGGCGGCTGGCTAGGAACCGGTGGCCGGATTCGGATCCGGCGGTCGGATCCGGACCCGGTTACGGATCCGGACCCGTAACCGGATCCGCCGAGGCTCATCCGGGCCGGTGAGCGCAGCGGCCCTTGCTGAGGTATCATGGGGGCGATGACCCGACTCATGCCGGCCGAACGTGAACGCCCCGCGGCCGAATTGCTGCAAAGACTTGAGCGAAACATTGCCCAGGTAATCCGCGGCAAACCCGCGGCTATCCGCAACGCGGTCCTGGCCTTGCTGGCGCGTGGACATCTGCTCATAGAGGACGTGCCCGGCGTGGGCAAGACGACTTTGGCCCGTGCCTTGGCCCTCTCCATGGGCGGCACGTTCAATCGTATCCAGTTCACCAGCGATCTTCTCCCGTCGGACATTCTCGGCGTTTCGGTGCTCGACACCGCCTCGAGCCAGTTTGTTTTTCGCAAAGGGCCGCTGTTCGCCAACGTGGTTCTGGCCGACGAGATCAACCGCACGACCCCGCGCACGCAGAGCGCGTTGCTCGAAGCCATGAACGATACCCAGGTTTCACTGGATGGGCACACCTATCGCTTGGAGCCGCCCTTCATGGTGGTCGCGACCCAGAACTCGGAAGAGCACTACGGAACCTATCCCCTGCCCGAATCGCAGATGGACCGCTTCACCCTTCGCATCCGCATCGACTACCCCTCGGCCGACGACGAGAAGAGTTTGATCCTGGAAGCACCGGCCGTGAGCGAGGATGCCCTGGCCAAGCTGCAGCCAGCCCTTTCGCTCTCCGAAGTCATCTCACTGCAAGAGGCTGCCGGGCGCGTGCGCATCTCGCCCGAGCTGGCCGGTTACATTGTGGACGTCGCTCGCGAAACACGCCATTCGCCATTTCTCGCGCTGGGCCTGTCCCCGCGTGCTGAACTGGCTTGGCGGAACGTGGCGCGCGCCGCGGCCCTGGTTTCCGGCCGCGACTACGTGCTCCCCGACGACCTCAAGCAGCTGGCTTTGCCCGCCCTGGCGCACCGCCTGGTCCTGGCCAATCAGCTCGACTCCACTGGGCGCGTGCGCGAGGAGGCTGAGCGCGTCGTGACGGACGTCCTCAATCGCTTGCCTATCCCGGGGTGATCGTGAACCCGCCCAGGGTTCCCATTTCAACGAAGCTGCGACGCTGGTTCCGGCCTCCTCGCCGTTTCCGGCTCACACGCGAAGGCAAATGGTTCATCGGCGCGACGCTGGTGCTTGGCTTCGCGGCGGTCAACGGCGGCATCAACCTGCTCTTTTTGATCTTCGGCATGTTGCTCTGTCTCCTGCTGGCCAACGGCGTGCTCTCCGAGGCTTGCCTGCGCGGTCTGGTCGTGACCCGGCGCCTGCCAGCCGCCATCCACGCCGGAACGCCCTTTCTGGTGGGCGTGGCGGTTCGCAACCCGAAGAAACGCGTCCCTGCCTTCTCCCTGGAGGTCGAGGACATGGTGGCACGCAAGCCCGTCGATCGACGCTGCTTCTACCTGAAGGTTCCCGCCGGTCGCGAACAGGAGACTGCCTACCGCCGCACCCTGCCCCGCCGCGGGATTCACTATCTTTCCGGCTTGCGTGTCTCCACGCGATTTCCCTTTGGGCTGCTGCGGCGGTCGATGGATCTGGACGCTCCGGCCGAGTTGCTGGTCTACCCGGCTTTGCTGCCGGTGAGCGAAGTTGTGCTGCATTCGGGTCTGTCCGAGCTGAACGACCGACAATCGACCGCCCGCACCCGTCGTGGCGAATTTGAAGGTCTGCGCGAGTTCCGGTCCGGCGACGATCCGCGTGACATCCATTGGCGCACTTCGGCCCGGCGCGGACGGCGCTTCGTACGCCAATTCGAAGGCAACACCGGACGACTGGTGGTACTGGCACTCGACGACGCACCAGCGAAAGAAGTCCCGCCAGGTCGAGATCCATCGGCGCCCTTCGAAGCGGCCGTCTCGCTGGCTGCCTCATCCGCTTTGCTCCTGCTTCGGCAGGGCTTTCAGGTCGGCCTGCTCACCAGCGGCGCGTTGCTGCCCCCAGGCGCAGGAAACATCCAGGCGTCCCGCATTTTGAAGCACCTAGCGCTGGTCCAGATGCGGACTGCCGCCGAGGCGGCAGCGGAAAACACCGTGCTCCCAGCATCTTTGCGTGGCATCGCCGTCCTGCACGTGCGGCAAGGCCCGCAGACACCGCGACTGGAAGCCTCCCGATCCACGGCGAGGAGGCCATCGTGAAGTTCCGCCTGATTCACAAGCTCACCTCCTACCTGCTGGTTGCCACGGCGCTCGCATCACTCGCGACCTCGGAGTCTGCATCGTGGCTGAGCCTGGTTGTCATGGCGGTGGCCGCGACCTTGTCATGGTTTCTCGAGCCAGACACGCGTCTGGGTACTCTGTTTGATAGAGCTGTTCCGGTGTTCAACGTGGCCACCGTGGCGTTTTTCGCCCTGGCGGTCTTGCAGGTGGCACGCAGTTTCCCCGAAGTCGACCTCTCGCCCTTTCTCAATTTCGTGCTTTTCCTGCTCGGCTACAAGTTGTGCCAGCGACGCAACAACCGCGACTACCTGCAAGTCTACATTCTGTCGTTCTTGGTGATGCTGGCGGCCGCCTGGCAGGCCACCAGCGCTGTCTTCATCGTCGGCTTCTTCGTCTATGTAGTCATGGCCACATGGACCCTGATCCTCTTCCACCTGCGACGCGAAATCGAGGAGAACTACCTGGTCCGGCACACCGGCGACGCAGCGGGAGCACGGGTGACGGTCACGCGTGTACTCAACTCTCGCCGCGTGGTGGGTCGGCCATTTTTCCTGACCACGGCAGTGGTGGCCGTGCTGGTGTTCGGCGGCGCGGCCCTAGTGTTCGCCAGCGTACCGCGGGTGGGGTTGGGCTTTGTCTTGGGCGGAGTGCGCCGCCAGACCGGCGTGGCCGGGTTCTCCGACGAGGTCAAGCTGGGAATGCATGGCGTGTTGTCGCTCGACAACCAGACCGTGGTGTTGCGCGCTCAGGTTCCCCGCATCGCGGCCGTGCGTGGGGACGATGCGCGTGAAAACGAAATAGCCTCACTTTACTGGCGGGGAACCGTCTACGACACCTATGAAAACGGCGAGTGGGTCCGCTCGCGGGACGAGAGGACCCGCACTCGTGTCTCGCTCTTTCATTCACCCAGCAATGATGGACGAACCTACGTTCTCGCCAGCCCGCAAGCGCCCGGGCCGCCGCCCGGACGCACGGCCGCCATCAACGGGGCTGTCGAACAGGACATCGAGGTGGTCGCGCTGGTGAACGCCGTGGCCTTCGCCCTCGACCAGCCGACCGCCGTGGAGATACCACCCCCGCCCCCCGGCGCTTTTACCGCCGTCGACGTGGAAGCGCGTTGGTCGGACGAGCTCGGCCTGCGCATGTTTCGGGTCAGTCCTTTCAACGCTGCCGATCGCCGCACAGCCATGCCGGAATTCTCGGGAGCCCGCTACCGCGCCTACTCGCGCCCGCCGGTATCGCGGCCCGGCGCGGGCGTACCTGAAAGCCAACTGGTGCCTGGCGCGTTGGCGCCGTACTTGCGCGCGACGCAGTCGCTTTCGCCTCGGGTGCGCGAACTGGCGCTACGGCTGACACGCGACAAGCCTGATGCCGCGGCCAAGATCGATGCCGTGGTCAAGTGGCTGCGGGCCACGCACACATACACCATCGACCTCAAGCGCGACGCCAGCATCCCCGACCCGCTGGAGGATTTCTTGTTTCACCAGTCGGCCGGCCACTGCGAATATTTCGCATCGGCGGCCGCCATCCTGCTGCGTTTGAGTGGCGTGCCCACTCGCTACGTGAATGGGTTTCTCGGTGGCGAATGGAATAGCCTGCGCCAGTCCATCACCGTGCGAGACAACCGCGCCCATTCCTGGGTCGAGGCCTACCTGGGCAGCAACGGCTGGGTCCGCGTCGACGCCACGCCGGCTGGTGGTCGCGCCGCGCATATGAGTCGCTTCCGCCAAGTCATGGACTCCGTTGAGATGTTCTGGAATCGCTGGGTCATCGAATACAGTGCCAGCCAGCAACTCTTCCTGGCCCGGCAGCTCAGCCGAGAGTTCGGCTGGATGCATCCCAACTTTTCTCCGCGTGGCAAACACTATCGCCTCAGCCGATCTCAGGTGCTGGCGGTTGCCGCGGGATTGGTGGTGCTGGTGATCGGGTTCGCTCTAAGGAAGCTGCCCCGGCGTCGGACCGCAACCAGTGGGCCGCGCCGCGGACGGCGCAGCGAGGTGCCCATTTTTCACGTGTACCAGAAGACCCTGGACCGGCTGGCGGCGCGTGGATTTGCCCGACGCCCAGAAGAGACGCCCCACGAGTATCTCGCACGTGTGCGCCAGCAAGGCATGGCGACCGCCGACACCTTAGCCCGACTGACGGATTGCTACGCCGAAGCCCGCTACGGTGACATCGAGGTTCCACCCGAGGTGGTGCTGCAGCTGCGCAGCGAAGCCGTGTCCATCGGCCGGGACACATAGTTTCGCTGGCGAACCAAGGTGCGTTCCCCTCGACGGCGCGGTCTCATTTCGACACGAACCTTGGCCAGCACATGTCTTGCCAAATTGGCGCGGCAAGGAGGTTGCAAGCGCCAGTGGATCAGCCCGAACGCCCCGCCGGGCGGTCGGAACCTGCGCACCCCAGCAGCCGTGCAACACTTCGGCCTGGACTCGACGGCACGACCATTGCAGAAAGCAGAGCTATCTATGGTTTCTTGTCGCCGATTGCTCGTGACTCTGCTCGGCTTGAGCGCAGCACTCTGGGCCAGCCCGGGCTTGGCCCAGACCGGCGGTACCTCTGGAACTGCCGGCGACCTGACAACGAGTGACTTCACCCTCATCCTTCAGCGCCAGGACGGCGATAGTTGGGTAGACCTGGCCACGACCGACGCCGCCACCTACCTGAACCAGGCGCGCTGCGAATGCCCAACCCCGATGCAAGTCCTGGTGCAAATGGCGTCCGGCTCGCGCAGCAAGCTGACAACGTTGACCTCCCCTGCGGCCAACGCACGACTGTATGTGGGCTACAACTGCGCCCAGCTGAACACCGCTGTCGTGCCCAACGCACCCCAATGCGCCAACAGCCAGATCGGAACCACCCTGGTGGGTCTGTCGGATTTTTCGGCGAACGGGAGTTGGACCGTACCGACGACCGTGGCCGAGCTTTTCTCTGCCACGACCAACTGCCAACAGACCCTTCCCACGACGGTCTGGCTGTGGATCGATTCTCTGGGCGTCGGCGCTCCGGATTCGGGGGTGAGCGGAAGCAGTGCGCCCAGTCTGCCCATTTCGCTCGACGGTACGCCCCCTTTGGCACCGAACGGCATCACCGCGGAAGGCGGCGACGAAGCCCTTGTTGTGTCGTGGACGTCGGTAGCCAACACCTCCGACCTGGCCGGCTACCTGGTGTTTTGCATGCGCGGGGACGGCCTGCAGGTTTTCAAGCCGAGCTTCTACAGCAGCCAGTACATGACTAGCCAGACCCAGTGTTCGATCGTCACGCCGCCCACCTTGCCAGCTTTTGTTAGCGCAGCCGGAAAGACAACGGCGATCGAGGACATGGCGCCCACGTTTTTCCAGAACCTCGACTCCAACTACCTCTGCTCGGGCCTGTTGTCGCCCACGCAAACCAGCGCACGCATAAGCATCTTGCAGAACGGAATTGACTATACGGTGGGTGTCGCCTCGGTGGACACCCACGGCAACGCCAGTCCCATCCAGAGCGGCTTCGTCCAGAAGCCGGTGCCGACCATCAACTTCTATCAAGAGTATCGGGATGAGGGCGGCCGCTCGCCTGGTGGCTATTGTACGCTGGCAGGCCGGGGCGCGCGGCTCGGGGCCATGTCCTTGTTGGTCGGTGCCGGATTCTTGGCCCTGATCATTTTCCGTCGTCGCCGTCGCGCTCGACGCGCGCTGTCTCGCGGCCTGCCCTTTCTGCTCGTGACGCTGGCGGCTGGTTCGGTACAGGCGCAAGACGCGAGCCCTCCGAGAAGCGAGGAAATCTCGACGGAGCAACGCGGGGACTACCGAACGCCGAGGGAATGGGCCTTCGAACTGCGCTTCGGCCCTTACGCTCCCGACGTCGATTCCGAATTCTCCGGCAGCGCAGCTCCCTATAAGACGATTTTCGGCAGCAAGCGGCACCTCATGTCGCAGTTGGAACTCGACTGGCAGTTTTTCCAGACCTTCGGCTCGCTTGCCGCCGGGGTGGTCATCGGCTACTACAACGAAAGCGCCAAAGCCTTCACCGCCGATGCCACGGGCGCCTGCGTGCTAGACTCGAAAGGCGCCTGCGTCCGCTCGGGCGACGACACCAGCTTGCGGCTCATCCCGATCGCCGCTCTGCTGGTGTACCGCTGGGACGTGGCGGCCCAACAGTGGAAGATACCGCTCGTGCCGTACGCCAAGCTTGGACTGAACTACACCTTCTGGGGAATCACCAACGGCAACGGGAACGTGCCCGACTACGAAGGTGGCCACGGCTCAGGCGGCACCGCTGGCTGGCAAGCCGCGGCCGGGATGTCACTGATGCTGGACATCCTCGACCCAGACGCCGCGCGCGGCCTGGACATGGAAACTGGCGTGAACCATAGCTACGTGTTCTTCGAGTGGAACCACGTGGACGCCTCGGGATTGGGGATGAGCAACAAGCTGCACGTTGGCGACAGCCGGTGGGTGATCGGTCTGATGTTTGAATTCTAGTCGCGTGGGGAGCCCGCCGGCTCAGCCGGCGGCGTACCATCGCGGGAGGGTTTGGGAACCCTTTCAGGGTTCCCATGTCAGTAGCGTATTATGCGGGGGCTGTGACTACCGACGCCCCGCCCTTGCGAACCCTTCGCCTGATCGTTGAATACGACGGGACGGACTTTTCGGGTTGGCAGCGACAAGCGGGCCAGCGCACGGTCCAGCAATGTCTGGAAGAGGCCTTTGCCGTGATGACGGGCGAGCCGGTGTGCGTGCGTGGCGCTGGCCGCACCGATGCGGGCGTGCACGCGGACGGCCAGGTGGCCAGCGTGGAGGTGGCCTCGCGCATTCCTGCGCTGGGATTCATGCGCGGCCTAAATTCCAACCTTCCCCGCGACATCGCCGTGCTCGATGTGGCTGACATGCCCGCGGGTTTCAATGCCCGCTGGGGCGCGCGCGGCAAGATCTACCGCTACCTCATCTGGAATCACCCAGTGCGGTCACCCCGCCGCTCGCGCGACAGTTGGCAATTGTTCGCCCCTCTCGACGTGCACGCCATGCGCGAGGCTGCGGCGCTTTTCTGTGGCGAGCATGACTTCAGGGCTTTCCGCGCTGCCGATTGCGAACGCAGGACGACGGTGCGGGTACTGCGGCGATTCGACGTGCACCGCGATGGTGGCCTCATCACCTGCGAAGTGGAAGGTACGGCGTTTCTCAAGAACATGGTGCGCATCCTGGTCGGCACCCTGGTGGCCGTGGGCCACGGCAAGATGGCCGCTGCCACGATTAGCGAGCTGCTCACCCACGGCGATCGCACCAAGGCAGGCATGACCGCGCCGGCCTGCGGACTGACCTTGGCGAAGGTCATCTACTGAGTCGATTGACCGTCGGATTCCACAATCATGGCGGCAATGGCGTCGCGCACGCGCTGGATAAGCGCCGGACGGTCGTCGATGGTGAGGCCGCTGGTGGGGATGGGGGCGCCGATAGTGACCAGCACTTCGCCGCTCTTCACCCGCAAGCTCCCGCGCGGCATGAGCGCGCGCGTGCCACGTAAGGCCACGGGCACAATGGGCACGCCCGCCTCCATGGCCAGGTGAAAGCCGCCCTTCTTGAAGACTCCCAACTGTCCGTCGCGCGTGCGTGTGCCTTCGGGGAAGATGAGCACCGAGACACCGCCCCGGATGCGGCGGCCGGCATCGTCGATGCTTCGTCGGGCGGACGCCGCATTCTGTCGGTCTATGAAGATGAAGCGGCCCGCCCACATGACCCAGCCGAGAAACGGAATGCGCGCAAGCTGCTTCTTGGCAATCATGCGAACTCGGCGGGGAATCGCCAAAAAGAGAGCCCATATGTCGATCGTCGAGGCATGGTTGGCCATGAACACATAGGGCTGCTGCGGGTCCAGGTTGGCTCGGTTGTCCACGGTGATCCGCACGCCTGCGAAACGAGTCACCCACCCTGACCACCAGCGCGACAGATCGAGAACACTATCGCCGGTGGGGTCGCGCAAGCGCATCAACAGCCCCATCATGCTTCCGAATGCCGTCACGATCGCGATGTGGGGAATCGTCAGTAAGGATCGCAAGAAACGCACGACCGCATGGTATCCTTGCTTTGTGGATTTCCGGAAGACCTACTACGTCCTTCCGAACCTTTTCACGCTGTCATGCGTTCTGAGCGGGTTCGCCTCCCTTGCGCTGTCCGCCTCAGGCGACAGCGAAGCCAATCTCTACCTGGCGGCTCTGGCCATCTGTTTTGGCCTGTTCTTCGACACCTTCGACGGCCGCGTGGCTCGCCTGACCAAGACGCAAACCGATTTAGGCCGCGACCTCGACTCGCTGGCCGATGTCATCGCCTTCGGCGCGGCGCCGGCTCTCTTGATGTACAAGTGGGGTCTCAACCACTTCGGCCTGCTGGGCATCTTCATGGCGGGGCTGTACGTGTGCGCGGGGGCCATGCGGCTTGCCCGCTTCAATGTCCTGTCTAGGCGAAGCCAGACCGCCGGCAAGGTCAAGCCTGGCAAGTACATGCTGGGCTTGCCCATCCCAGCCGCAGCCAGCGTGCTGGTTTTCATGGTCATCGTCAGCCACAACGCCGGCTCGTATCAGCTAGTCAGCGAGGGCTCGACCGCGCTCATCGTACTCGTGCTCTCGGCCCTCATGGTATCGCGCGTCCGTTTTCGCTCATTCAAAGAGCTGCGCCTAAATCTAAAGACGGTTGCGATTCTCTTGCTGGTAGTCGGCGCGTGCGCGGCCATCGTTATGGCGGGCCTGGAGAAGGCGTTCATCTTCTTGTTTCTCGTGCTCGCCTACGTAGTGCTTGGCTTGGCGGAGGAGGTGATCTTCTTTCGTCGACGGCGCGCCCAGGAACGCAGTGAGCTCCACACCCCGGCACCAGAGCCAGCGCCGACGCAGGAAGAGGAAGTACTGCGTGAGCTGGGCGCTTTCGACGGCGAAGACGAGGAGTCGGAGCCAGTCAAGGATCCGGTGGCCGGCCCTCGCCACGCCTAGTTCTGCTTGGTGGCCTGACCTTTGCCCGCCGGCGCTGACTTGCCACCGTCGTCCACTTCGACAAACACGCCGTACACGATTCCGATGAGCGGGCTCAGCAAAGCCGGCACTGATACCAGTGCTTGCCCCTCGGTGACGCCCAAAGGTGCCGCAAGTTGCGCCGGCACATGCATGCCCCCGAACACCTTCCGAGAAACCCAGAAAAGACCCATGCACACGGCCAGCCCGATGACACCCTTGACGACGGACGTCCAGACGGTTTCCTGCCGCCAGGGAGGCTTGCCGCACACAAGGCCCACGAGAAACCCCAGGACACCGTAGACAAGCCACGCTGTTGCGCCCGCGCCCAGCCCGACACGCGAAGCCGCAAACCCGACGGCGGCGCCTACCATGCCGCCCTTGACGAGGCCGAGGAGCACACGAACCATGGGGCCAGTATACCCCCCGCTCAGTTCTTGGCGACGGCAGGCGGCAGACTGCGCAGCGCCGCCAGGCGGAGACGGATGGCCTCCACGTAGGCCGAGCGGTTGGCCACCGGCGGCTCGCGCGATATGGTCAGCGTGCTGGGATCGATGAACACGCCGCCCCGGGTGACGCTGAAATGCAAGTGCGGGCCGGTGGACAGACCAGTGGTTCCCACGTAGCCGATGACCTCTTTCTGCTGAACTTGTTTCCCCTGTTTCAATCCCTTGGCGAAACGGGACAGATGGTAGTAGCGCGTCTGCAGCCCGCTGCCGTGGTTGAGCACCACCGTGTTGCCCGAGCCTGGCTTCATACCGAATTCAACCACTTTGCCGCCTGCCGTCGCCCATACCGGAGTTCCGACGGGAGCGGCGTAGTCGATGCCCAGGTGGGCTTTCATCCGGTGCAGAATTGGGTGAAAGCGGTGCCGGTCGAACTTCGAGCTGATGCGTACGAAACGCAGCGGGGTCTTGAGCATGCTCTTGGCCAGGGCCTGGCCCTTTTCGTCGTAGTAATGCCCGCGGCCGCGCTGCCCTGAAGGATTCCAGTAGAACCCCCGGAAAGTGCCTGCCTTGCCGCCGTATTCCGCGGCAAGCAGGCTGCCGTACTTGTAGAACTGTCCGCCCAAGTACTGTTTCTCCACGACGATCTTCCAGTGATCGCCAGGGTGCGTGTCGACATAGAAGTTGATGTCCCAGGCAAACAAGTCGACCAGCAAGCTCACCAGCGCGCCGGACTCACCCGCCTTGGACACCGATTCGTAGAGTGACGAATCGATGGTTCCCGAGACATCGGTAGTCTTCACTACCAGCGCCTTCTCCTCCTTGCTCGCCTGCCATGTGCCGTCGGGTTTCTGGGCGACTACGTAGCGAAGCACGGGCGTTGGCGCGTATTCGAACGAGGTAGCCGTCCCCTCGTCATCGCGAATCACTGCATAGTGTTCACCGGCGCGAATCAACTTGGGGTCAACCAGCTTGGCGAGAGCCCGCGTCACCGCACCTGCCGCGGATCCAAAGCTCTCCTTTGCCAGAACCGTGCTCAGCGTGTCCGAGGACCCAAACTCGCCTTCCACCACGTGCCCGTCGCTGTCTCCATTGGCGGCGCGCGACGCCGCAGATCCCGGCCGATCCGACCCGCCCGTAGCCTGCGCCCCCACGCCTGTTCCGTTCTTGGCCTTCCACGAAGCGCCGAGCAACGATGGCGGAATCGACTCCTGGGCCAACTCCTTGCGGTTGTCAGCCAGCGACCGTTCCGTGGACACCGGCTGCATCAGCTTGCGCACCGCCGTATCGGCACGGAAAAAGAAGAAGTAGACGTTCACCCCGGTGAGGGCGACCAGCAGGGTTCCCAGTCCAAGGGAACTGCGGACATGGGACGATCGCCGCTTTCTTCGTTTGGGAACTAACGAACGAGCCACCCTATGAAACCACCACACCGTCGACCATCCGTCAACTTAGTAATGGGAACCCTCAAAGGGTTCGCTCCGCCCTTCGGCACCCCACCTGCCACCCCATCCCCCTCGCTTCGCTCGGCCTCGCCAAACCTTCCCGCGATGGTCCGCGGCGAGCGAAGCTCGCCGCTCCCCACGCGATCCGTGACAGAAAAGCTCATACTCAAAAACGCTCATACCGCGCTGGTCGACCTGGCGCGCCTCAGCATCTCGTCAGCGTGGGCGGTGGCCTCGGGCGAAGGACTCGTGCCGCCCAACATACGGGCGATCTCGACGCTGCGTTCGGCGCCTGTCAGGACGGCCACGCGGATCGTAGTGCGGCCCTTGCTGGTTTCCTTGGTCACTCTGATGTGGTGGTCGGCGAACGCGGCAATCTGCGGCAAGTGCGTCACGACTAGCACCTGGCGATGGGCCGCTGTGGATTTCAGCATGCGGCCGATCACCTCAGCCGTTCCGCCGCCCACGCCCGAATCGACCTCGTCGAAGACGTAAGTCAACGCTTCGTCTTCCTTGGCCAAGGCTTGCTTGACCGCCAACATCACGCGCGACAGCTCGCCACCCGAAGCAATACGGTCGAGCGGCCGCGGCTCCTCGCCCCGATTGGGCGCAAAAAGAAAACGCACCCTGTCTTTGCCGCGCGGACCAGGCTCGTCGCGATCCTCGACCGCGATGGGCACGCGCGCTCCGGCCAAACCCAGATCGCGCAGAGTCTCATCCATGCGCCGGCCCAGGACACGCGCGGCTTTGCGCCGCTGCTCCGAGATCTGCTCGCACAGGACCGTCATTAGCTTCGTCGCGGCCTCCACAGCCGCCCTGCGCTCCGCCAGCCCCTCCTCGAAAGAACCAAATGCGGCGAGCTCACGGCTGATTACCTCACGCCGCTCAATGGCCGCTGCGACGGAACCGCCGTGCTTGCGGATCAGGTGACCGATGAGGAAGAGGCGCTCCTCGATCTCGGTCAACCGTTCCGGGTCGAAACGAATGCTGCTGGCATAGCGCCCCAGCTCGCCGGCCGAATCCTCCACCTGCGCCTGGGCCGAACGAAGGGTTTCCACTACGGGCAGGAGCGCCGGATCGAGCTGCGCCAAGGCCGTAATCTCGCGCGCAACGCCCGCCAGCCGACCCGAGACAGCGTCGTCCGATGAGTACAGGACTTCCTCGCCGCGCGTGCAAGCAGCCAGGAACTTCTCCGCACCCTTGGTGCGCTCTCGCTCGGCCCGCAGGGCATCGTCCTCGCCGGGTTGCATTTCGGCCTGCTCCAGCTCGGAAAGTTGAAAGCGCAACAGATCCTCGCGCTCGGCGCGCGCCCGTGCATCCGCGTCGAAACGAGCCAGTTCGGCGCGCGCATCGCTCAATGCCTGGTACGCCTCGCGCACCTCGGCCAGCGCTGCGCCGTTGCCCGCGAACGCGTCCACGATCGCAAGCTGACTGTCGGCGTCCGTAAGCAGATGCTGGTCGTGCTGGGACGTGATGTCGACCAGCTTGCCGACGCTGGCGGCCAGATCAGTGGCGCTGGCCAGGCTGCCGCCCAGGTGGATGCGGCCCCGACCAGACCGCGCGATCGCGCGCCGAACCACCAGCCCGTCCTCCACCGCTCGGCCCTCGGCCAGCAAGCGCTCGCGCACCTCCCATCCGGCCGGCAGCTCGAACACGGCCTCCACCCGCGCCTCCTCGCACCCCGCACGGATCATCTCGGCACTGGCACGGCTTCCGCGCAGCAGGCCCAGCGCCTCGACCAGGATGCTCTTGCCAGCCCCGGTTTCGCCAGTGATGACCGTCAGGCCCGGTCCCAAGGGAACCTCGACCTCATCGATGAGGGCGAAGCCGGATACGCGCAGAAGGTTCAGCATGACCAGAGTTTCGGCAACCGGGCTGCGGCAGTTGCGTGCCTCATGCCTTGCGTTCTCCCCAAGAGAGTTTCTGGCGCAGAATCCCGAAGAACGAGCTGCGTGGCCGGAACACGCGCAAAGGCCGCTTCGCCTTGCGCACCTCAACTACGTCCCTGGGCGCCACCTCTCGGCTCCACAAGCCGTCCACCGTCAGGATGGCGTGGTCAGAAGACACGTTGGCGACCGATAGTGTCCTGTCGGCGCGAACCACCAGGGGCCGGTTGGTCAGCGTGTGCGGGCAGATCGGTGTCAAGACAATGGCCTCGAGATCGGGCGTGAGAATGGGACCACCGGCTGACAGGTTGTAGGCCGTGGACCCGGTTGGTGTGGAGAGAATAAGCCCGTCGGCCTTGTAGGTCGCAATGGTGTCCCCGTCGAGAGACGCGGCCAGGTCCATCAGACGAGCAAGGTTCCGTTGTGTGATGACCGCCTCGTTGAGAGCGCTGTGGCTCTCGATTTCTCCGCCAGCGGTTCGCAGAGTGACATGCAGCCGCATCCTCTCCTCGACGCCCAGGCGGCCTTCGGCGGCGTCGCCAAGGGCCGCGCTGGCCTCGGATGTCGCGTAGGGCGTGAGAAACCCCAGGCTGCCCAGATTCAGGCCAAGTAGCGGAACATCGTGATCCCCAACCAAGTCGGCGCCATGCAGGAATGTTCCGTCTCCACCAAGCGCAACCAAGATGTCCGCGTCCCTAGCCACCTCGGCGCCTGGCCCGCTGGGAAACCCAGGTGGCGGAACTTCGCCGTAGTCGTCGACGAAGACGGCGTCGATTCCACGACCGCGCAGCCCATCCGCTAGTGCCGTGGCCAACCCCAGTCCATCGGGATTGCCGCGCCTGACAAGGAATCCTATGCGCATTGCGCGGATTATTGCACGAACCAGAGCCGCCAGTTGCCGCTCGCGCGGGGAGCCGCACGATCATGACCGCGTTGGCGAAGGCGAGCTTTGCCCACCTGAACCAGAGCGCGGGGTATGGGAGCCCTCCCAGGGTTCCCATGATGGTGCTCGCGCCCTACTGCTGCATCTCGTAGAAGATCGTGATGCTCAGGCAGTGGAATTCGCGGTCCGAACTCTGCGTCACAACCTTGTCAATGATACGCGCCTTGGGATTGTCGTGGATCCACCGAGTGAGCACTTCGCCCAGCTCATCTCGGTCCTTGGCCTTCGTTGCCGTAAATACCTTAGCCCCCATCATGGCTTGTCTCCTTCTGGCTTTTCAGATCGCCCGGTCTGTGGCACGAAGCTCTCTCGCAACCTCCGCGCACTGATCTGATACAACTCACTTCGCGCAGTGTAAAGAAATTTTTTCGTCATGCTCAATACAAATATCTAGACGCGAGGTGTTTACCTCACACGCGTCCTTGACCGGAGCCACACACAGTGCTTAATCTCCAGTCCCTTCTGAAATCGGACCCTGGAGGAAACTGCTTGGAGACACTGCTCGGACGCCCCTTGGAAGTCGAAGTTCGGGATTCCATCGAAAAAGCGATGAAGATCCTGAAACAGAAGATGTCGAAAGAAGGCATCCTCCAGGAGATCAAGCGCCGTCGCTACCACGAGAAGCCCTCAGTGAAGCGCAAGCGCAAGATCCGCGAGGCGCGCAAGCGGCGCCGGCGCGAGGCCAAGCGGCGCGTTGTGCGCTAGCAGCCTTTCCTGGCTGCCAGCAATCCCAGTTTTCCTGCGCGCGGACCTGCTTCTGGGCCGGGTCTAGCTATGCAAGTCTGGATCGAGGTCCAAATCGAGACACACGCTGACGCGGCGGATCTCGTGGCCGCTGCGGTAGCTCCCCTCACCGGCGGAATCGAGCTGCGCGACACAGAAACCCTGTTGGCGGCAGCGGCGGGTCGCACATGTGTGGTGGCATTATGTCAACCGGAGCAAGCCAGTTCGCTGCTCGACGCTGTGGATGAGGCACTGGCCGCCGCACGTGCGGCGGGAACCGCTGTCGATCCGGTGACCATTCGCACGCGCGAAGCGCACGAAGATGAGTGGCGAGACGTATGGAAGCAGTTCTTTCGCGCCACGCGTGTCGGCCGGCGGTTCACGGTGCGGCCGAGTTGGGACGCGGGTGAGGCGCCCGCGGGCGAGTTCGTCATCGACCTCGACCCTGGAATGGCTTTTGGCACCGGCGCACATCCGTCGACGCGACTGGTGATCAGGTTGGCCGAAGAGATTTGCGAAGCTCGGCCCGGCCTGCGGCACGTGCTCGATCTCGGATGTGGATCCGGAATTCTGTCCATCGTGGCTGCGCGCCTGTGGCCGCACGCGTCCGGCCTCGCAGTCGACAACGATCCCCACGCGACCACTTGCGCGCAGGAGAACCTGGAACGCAACCATGTGGCTAGCTTCGCGGTGCGAACCGACACACTGGCTGGGGTGACGACCCGTTTCGATCTGGTCATGGCCAACATTCAGGCCGACGTCCTGACCGAGCTTGCGCCCGCGCTCCCGGCCCGGCTGGCGCCCGACGGGTTGGTCATTCTCTCCGGCTTGCTGCTGGAGCAGGTCGAGCCGGTGCTCGCTGTTTTTGGCGAGGCTGGTTTCACGCTGGATGCTCGTGCCGAAGAAGGCGAATGGGGCGCTGTCCGTCTGCGATTGTGATTGATAATGGACGATCCATGCCACGCGTGTTCGTTCCAGCACAGCTTCTTGACCACGAACGGGTAACACTCGATCGCGTCGCATCCAGGTACTTGGTCAAGGTCTTGCGGCTGCAGGCCGGGGCCGAAGTCTGCGTCTTCGACGGCTGCGGCACCGAGATCGACGGGCGTATCGTGCGCGCCAGCACAGTCGGCGTCGAGGTGGCGCTGGGACAACGCCATCGCGTGCCTCTACCGCTGGTGAGTATCACCCTGCTGCAGTCGGTGCCGCGCGGCGACCGCATGGATGTCATCGTGCAGAAGACGACCGAGTTGGGGGTCACCCGCATCGTTCCCGTGCTGAGTGCTCGCGGCATGGTGAAGCCACCGCCCGGCAAGACCCGCCGCTGGCGGACCATCGCGCAAGAAGCGGCTCGCCAGTCAGGACGAGCCGACGTGCCTGAGGTGGCGGAAGTTACCGCTCTCGATGTGGCGCTGGTCGGCGCGGCGACAGCGGGCGGCACGCGCCTCATGCTCTGGGAAGAAGAACGGTCCATGCCCCTCCGTCAGCTCCTCGCCCAGACGCCGTCCTTGCCCGTGACCTTGCTGGTGGGGCCCGAGGGCGGTTTTCCCCAGGAGGAAGTCGACAGCGCCCGGGTGCAGGGATTCCGCACCGTAGCTATTGGCCCGCGCATCTTGCGGGTGGAGACCGCCGCTTTGGTCGCGGTCGCGCTGACGCAGTCAGCCCTCGGCGGCCTGGACTAGGACTCTCTCTCGATGTCCCTTAGCAACCGGCCGACAAGCCGGGCTGTTGGCAAGGAGGGCCGAGAACCGGACCGGAATGTACTGATGTACTTGAGGACCGGAAGCGCAGGCCCGACGCCGCCAGCGGCCCGGATCGTCGGCCGTCGTCACGTCGGGGACTGAGCGGGATTTTCACTAGCAAAACTTGCAAGAAAGAGTGGCTGTTCACACAATGACCGCGTGACAACCTACGCGGCCGTGTGTAACGCCATGACGACTCTCGAAGAGTCGGCGCCTTCGCGGCCGACCGAATCCGCCGAAGACGGTCGCTCTCTTCCATCGGATCCTGTGGCCGCGTCTCACCCGATGGCGCGCGGCCAGCGCGTGCTGCGCGTACGCGCGGCAGGCATCACGCGGCGCTTGCTCGCAGCCATCATCGACGCCTTGCTGGTCAATGCGGTCGCCATCGGCGCAACCTTGGTCGCGGCTCTGGCACTAGGCGTGTCGCTGCCCGGTTCCAAGGAAGTGGGCCCGGATTTCGTGCTGGCCGGCTTGCTCGACCGCAATCCCATGGCGCTGGGCGCGCTCGGGCTGCTGGCCGGGATGAGCGCGCTCTATCAGATCTACTTGGGCGGCATTTTGGGTCAGACGGCAGGCAAGCGCCTCCTGCACCTACGCGTGATCTCATCGCGCGGCAGAGCGCCTGGGCCATTGCTGGGCTGCCTGCGTTTCGTGGCGCTGCTGTTGAGTCTTCTGCCCGTCGGGCTGGGCTGGCTGTGGTGCCTTTTCGATCGCGAGCGCCGCGCCCTACACGATCACCTGTCTGGAACCTACGTGATCGTCGAAGACAGGTGATGAGAAAGCCGCACGTCCCGGCGGCCCGCGCCACTGCCTCCTAGATCCCATGACCATTTCGTCTCTGGCGTCGGCTCTGGTGAAGGCATCGCTCTTGTCGCAAGAGATGGCGGTGACGGTCGAGCGACGCCGTCAGCTCTACGGAGGCGGCCTCGATACCGTGCTGCTGGAGATGGGCCTTCTTGAAGAGAAAATCGTGGTCACTCACCTGGCCAGTTTCACGGGGATTCCTGCGGCCCCTCTCGATCGTCTGGCCAAGCCTGACCCGCAAGCGAGCCCATGGCTAGACGCGGGCGCCGCAGCCCGCCTGGGCGCGGTTCCCATCGGCCGACGCGAAGACGCATTGGAACTGGCCGTTCACCCTGAGGCTGACCACGATGCGCTGGTGGCATGGGCCGGCGAGCGCCACTTGCTGGTGGAGCCATACCTGGTCACCGAGGCTCGCTTTCGCGGCCTTCTGGGCGTGGTGTACCGCATCCCTGTGCCGCCGCGATTCGTGTCCCTGCTGGCCAAGCTCATGGGCGCGACACCGGCCCGGCGCTGGCTGGCTCTTGCGCAGCCTTCTCCTGCGCGTGCGCCGTCCCCCACCGTAACCATCGACGAGGTCGAGACCCTGATCGAAACCGCGCGTTTGGGCGACGAAGCCGCACGCCGTTCGGCATGGCGCGCACTTGGCCGGCGCCTGCACGACCCGCGGGTTGCGGCCGTGTCGAGTTCGCTGCAGGCGAAACTGTCCAGCCCCGACCCGGCCGTCGTTGGCGCTGCCTTGGCCGCATTGGCCGAACTGCGCGATCCCTCATCTGTGCCGGCTGTCATCGACCGGCTGGAGGGCGAGGACAAACAGGTTGCCCTGACTGCACGTTCGACCCTGCTAGCTATCGCCGGTGACGATCTTGGCCCCAAGCGGCGACGCTGGCTGGATTGGTGGGAAAAGATGCAGCAGCGACCGCGTCTGGAGTGGCTGCTGGAAGCGCTGGCTCATCTCGATCCAGCCATTCGCCTAGCCGCCTCGCAAGAACTGCAGGAGATCACCGGCGAGTACTTTGGCTACCACTACGATCTTCCGGAACGCGACCGCGAGGAAGCCCGCCGGCGTTGGCTGGATTGGTGGCAAACCACCGACAAACGGCGATTTTCCTAAGGATGATCCTTCGTGCGCTGGGCACTGCAGAAAGCGGTCGCTCGACGCTGGCCGGCTGATGCCTGACGTGTGCTAGATTGGTCAACCAATGTTCGAGACACTTACGCAAGGATTCCGAGCCGCCAAGCAGAAGTTCCAGGGCTTGGCAGAGCTCAACGAAAGCACGGTCGATGCCGCGCTGGTGGACGTGCGCACTTCCCTGCTCGAGGCCGACGTCGGCTTTGAGGTCGTGCAAGACTTCTGCAAGCGGGTCAGGGAGAAGGCGCTTGGCGTAATCGTCAAGGTGCGGGCGAGCAGCAACGAAAGAGTCCGTCGCGTGACTCCAGAGGACCACTTCGTCAAGTTGTGCCACGACGAGCTGGTCGAGCTGATGGGACCAGTCGATTCGAGCATTCGCTTCGCCAAGAAAGGCCCCACCGGCATCATGGTGGTGGGTCTGCAGGGAAGCGGCAAGACCACCACCGTCGGCAAACTGGCGCGTTTGCTGGAAAAGCGCGGCCGGCGTCCCTTGCTGGTCGCCGCCGACGTGTACCGGCCCGCGGCCATCGACCAGCTTCGCATCCTGGGCGAGCAACTTCACATGCCGGTCTATTCCGAGCCGGGGGGCAGCCCGCCGCTCATTTGTGAGAAGGCCCAGCGCGTCGCTGCCGAATCAGGCCGCGATACGGTTCTCTTCGACACCGCTGGCCGGCTCGCCATCGACGAGCCGCTGATGAACGAGCTGAAGGAGATCAAGCGGCGCTGCAACCCGGCCAATGTGTTCTTCGTGATCGACGCCATGATCGGCCAGGACGCGGTGGCCACGGCCAAGACCTTCCACGACTGGCTGGCCTACGATGGCGTCATCCTGACCAAGCTGGACGGCGACGCGCGCGGCGGCGCGGCCCTTTCGGTAAAAGCGGTGACCGGCAAGGCGGTCAAGTACGTGGGCATGGGCGAGTCGCTCGACCGCCTGGAGGAGTTCCGGCCCGACGGCATGGCCAGCCGGATCCTCGGTCGCGGCGACGTGGTGGGGCTCATCACCCAGTTCGAGGAGGTGGTGGACGAGGAAAAAGCCGAGCAGGACGCCCTCCGCATGCTCAAGGGGAAGTTCGACATGAACGACTTCCTCGAGCAGATCTCCGTGCTCAAGAAGATGGGACCGCTCGCCGACCTGGTGGACAAGATCCCCGGCGTCGCCGACGCCAACCTGCAAGTGGACGACCGCGAGTTGGTGCGCATCGGCTCGATGATCTCATCGATGACCGAGGACGAACGCCGCCACCCCGAGCGTTTCATCGTCACCAGTTGGGAAGAAGTCATCGAAGGCGGCAAGCGCAAGAAGAAGCGCAGCGCCTTCTACGACATGGGCCGCCTGGCCCGCGTGGGACGCGGCTGCGGCCGCAAGGAATCCGAGGTCGCCGACCTACTCAACCGTTTCGCCATGATGAGGCAGGTCATGATGCAGCTCGGGGCTTCGACCGGGCTGCTCGGCAAGATACCTGGCTTCAAGGGCATCGCCCAGGCCAAGAAACTCCTCGGCGGCATGGACATGGATCAGCTGGCCGCCATGATGAGCACGCCGTCGCCCGAGCGCGGTCACTTCCAGGCACCTCAGCGCAACCAGGACCGATCCAAGGACAAGCGCAAACGCAAAGACGCGCGCAAGGCACGCAAGAAGGCGCGCCGGCGCAAGTAGCCGTGTCCGCTGCAAGGCCCCTCCCCGGCCGCCGCCAGCAGCCTGCCCAGCCATGCCGGGCCCCAGCCAACGTCGTGGGCGACGGTCCCGCTCATCCCGTTCACAATCTCACCTCTTTGTAGAACACCTTCTTCACCAGTTCCGCTGCGACAACGTAGAGCAAGACAATAAGCCCGATGAAGAGCAGGAACAGAACCGGTATCGGGCCAAACCCAAGAATCGCCGCCAATGGGGTAAACGGTATGATTACCGCGCTGACAACAATTGACAACGTTGCCAGCAACAAGGAGTGCCCCGGGCGACTCCTGAAGAACGGTCTTCGGCTTCGAATGACAAGCACTATCAACGACGCGGAGACAACGGATTCCACAAACCATGCGGTTCTGAACTGAACCTGAGTGGCATGAAGCACGAGCAGGAGGATCCCAAACGTCAGATAGTCAAACACCGAGCTTAGAAGCCCGAATGTCACCATGAACTTGCGAATCGCCTTGATGTCCCATCGTCGAGGATAGGCGATCATTTCCTCGTCCACACTGTCGGCTGCAATGTTCATTTCCGGGAAGTCTGTCATGAGATTGGTCAGCAACACCTGTTTGGGGAGCAACGGGAGAAATGGCAGAATGAGGGACACGCCGGCCATACTGAACATGTTTCCAAAATTCGCGCTCGTCGCCATGAAGACATACTTGAGGGTATTGGCAAAGGTTGCCCGTCCCTCGCGCACGCCGTCCACCAAGACGGCCAGATCATTTTCGAGCAGGACGATGTCGGCCGCATCCTTCGCGACATCGACAGCGGTGTCGACAGAAATACCGACATCGGCGGCATGAAGAGCCGAGGCATCGTTGATGCCATCGCCCATATACCCCACGACATGGCCCGCCTTCTTGAGGGCGAGGATGATGCGCTCTTTTTGATTGGGTTCGATCTCGGCGAAGACAGTCACATTGCTCACGCGGCCCAGCAGTGCGACATCGCTCAGTTCGTGAAGCTCTGGACCGGTGAGCAGTTGCGCATCTGACAGTCCAATCTGTTTGCTGAGGCTGGCGGCGACGAGGCGATTGTCGCCCGTGATGATCTTGAGCGCAACGCCGAGGTTCTTGAGGCTGGTGATGGTCTCCACGATCTTTGGCTTGGGCGGGTCGAACAGAACCAGAAATCCTGAAAAGGTCATGCCCGCTTCGTGATCTTTGCTAATGCGGGACACCGATCCCATGTTCTTGTATGCGACCCCCAGCGTGCGGAAGCCGTTCCTGCTGAATTCGTCAAAGCGCCCCTGGATCTTGTCCCGCACCGTGGCGATATCGACGATAGTTCCCTTTCCGGCCTCTGCCGACGTGCAGACAGCGAGCACATTCTGCAGAGCGCCCTTGGTCACCAGCAGGTGCGCCTGGTCGTGTGAAACCAGGATGCTCAATCGCTTGCGCAGAAAATCGTACGGAATCTCGTCCTCCTTCCGGTATCCGGACAAGTCAAACGCGCGATGGGCGCGAATGGCCGCATCGATCGGGTTGGCAAAACCCGTCTCATAGGACGCATTTAGATACGCGTGAAGGAGGACCGTGTCGCTTGGCGCGCCTTCCACATCGCACGCGGATTGCACGTGCACGATCCCTTCGGTCAGGGTACCGGTCTTATCGGAGCAGATCACGTTCATGCTGCCGAAGTTTTCGATCGACGCGAGCCGCTTGATGATGACTCGTTTTGCAGCCATCCGTTTGGCTCCGTGGGCCAGGTTGATGCTGATGATCGCCGGGAGAAGTTGCGGCGTCAGTCCGACCGCAAGTGCGAGCGAGAAGAGGAACGCTTCCAGGACAGGACGCGCCAGATAGACGTTGATGGCAAAGATTGCGACCACCAGCACAAGCGTGACCTCCATGAGAAAGTAGCCGAATTGGCGTATGCCGTGCTCGAAGTCCGTTTCACCCGACCTGAGTTGCAGGCGCTCAGACACTCTACCGAATTCGGTTTCCTTCCCGGTGCGCACCACCACTGCCGTGGCTGTGCCGCTCACCACATGGGTTCCCATCCAGAGCGCGTTGGACCGATGGGCCAGTGGTGTCTCTGCCGGCAGTAAGGCCGCCGCCTTTTCCACCGGAAATGTTTCGCCCGTGAGCATGGCTTCATCAACGAAGAGATCTTTGGATTCCAGAAGCAGCCCGTCGCTGGGAACGATATCGCCGGCGTTCAGAATGACGACATCGCCCGGCACGATCTCCTCGACCGGCATATCGCTGGAGCTTCCATCACGCAGGACTGCCGCTTTGATTCGCACGATGGAAAGGAGTTTCTCCACGGCGTTCGATGCGCCGCGCTCCTGCCAGAACCCGAGCAATCCACTGACGAGGACGATGAACAGAATGATGAAGGCATCAACCCGATCGCCCAGAAACCATGACAGCCCCGTTGCGAAAAGAAGGATTAGGATGATTGGACTCTTGAACTGGTTGAGTAGAAGCGACCACACATCTGACCGCTTTGGGGGCTTGAGTCGATTTGCACCGTAACGAGCGAGCCGCGAGCCAGCCTCATCGCCAGTCAATCCATTGGCTGTCGTCTGAAGTTGCTGAAGTATCTCGGTGGCGGAGGTGTTCCAAAAAGCCGGAAGGACTTGGTTCATCCCGATGCTCCTCTCTTTCTCAGTCACAGGTACGGCGAAAACAGCCGCGCGGCCGCATCGCGCAGTTTCCCCGGGATCGTTCGCGCATCCACTTCGGCGAGCGTGACCTCATGCGCATCGATCAGTTTCCTTTCTATCACCGCCGTCAAGTCGCGCGCGAGCCCCTGGCCGTAACACTCGACGTTGATCTCGAAATTCAGCCGCAGGCTGCGCGCGTCCCAGTTCGCCGAGCCGAGCAGCACCCAGTGGCCGTCCACCACCATGAGCTTCGAGTGGTCGAACGGCGGCGGCGTGAGCCAGATGTGGCAGCCGCGCTGGAGCAACTGCCACCACATCGCCCGCGACGCCCAATGGACAAAGGGCAGATTGTTCTTGCTGGGCATTATGATGTCCACGCGCACGCCACGCAGCGCCGCGAGGTTCAACCCGGTGATGAGCGCCGGGTCCGGCAGAAAATAGGGGGTGAGGATTTGCACGGACGTCTGCGCCTCCGCCAGCGCCGCCAGCAGCGTCCAGCGCGCCTTTTCAAAATCGCCATCCGGCCCGTCGGTGATGACTCGGGCAGCGATGGTGCCGTCGCCCTCCAACTTGGGGAACCAAGTTTGGCCGTCGAGGACCTCGCCGGTGGTGAACGCCCAGTCGTTGGCAAAAGCGTCTTGCAATTGCGAAACGACAGGCCCTTCGATGCGCACTTCACCGACCCAGGAATCGCCCGGCTGCCCAAGACCTACGCCGCCGTCGCAACAGAACTGGCCACCGGCCGCGAGATATGGCTGCGCGAGGGGCCGGTGATCGAGGCCGTGCGCGCCTCCATCGCCATGCCAGGGCTGTTCACGCCGGCCCAGTGGGAAGGGCGCTTGCTGGTGGATGGGGGGCTCGTGAATCCCGTACCGGTGTCGCTGTGCCGCGCGCTGGGCGCTGACATCGTCATCGCAGTGGACCTCAACTGGGATCTGATGGGGCGCCACCACCGCACGACAGTCCAGTCCGATGCCGAACCGGCAGAGACAGCCCCGGCTCTCGCCGCGCTTATGGCCAAGCTGCCGCTGGGTCGCGGAAAAGGCGAAAAGAAGACCAAGGTCGAGTTGCCGTCGATGCTGGAGGTGCTTTCGGCCAGCCTCAATATCATGCAGGTGAGCATTACCCGCAGCCGCCTGGCCGGCGAGCCGGCCGACGTGA
>Ga0265316_10001204_pt1 | contig 27920 bp, 20 predicted proteins | sample 4522metaG_FD_202092 | JGI IMG/M metagenome (GOLD analysis project Ga0265316, IMG submission 202092) | Rhizosphere microbial communities from Carex aquatilis grown in University of Washington, Seatle, WA, United States - 4-5-22 metaG | ecosystem: Host-associated > Plants > Roots > Rhizosphere >... | reverse complement strand
CCGATGCCGTGGGGCTGGGCGCGGCAATCGATTATCTCGACCGCGCCGGAATGGCGAATGTGACTCGTCGCGAGGCCGAGCTTCTTCAATACGGCACGGATGCGCTCCAACGCGTCCCCGGTCTCCGTATCATCGGCACGGCTCGCGAGAAGGCGGGCGTCCTGTCCTTCGTGCTGGACGGCATCCGCACGGAGGAGATCGGCGAGTTTCTCAACCGGGAGGGCATCGCTGTGCGCGCTGGACATCATTGTGCACAACCCATACATCGGCGTTTCGGTATCGAGAGCACGGTCCGCGCGTCGCTGGCGCTCTACAACACCTGCGAAGACATAGACTCCCTCGTGGCCGCGCTCCAGCGTCTACAGGTTGGGCGGCGCCACCGTAACTCATGAAGGGCCGGCGAGCGCCGTTGACACCCGCCAGTTTGACCGAGCGCCTGATGGCGTCCTATGTTCACGCGGGCGGGATCAATCACGTGGACGGCAAGAACCTGCCCTCCAAACGCGTGATCGCCGACATTACGCTGGATCTGCTGCGCTTGTTGTTTCCCGGCTTCTTCGACGAAAAGCCGATCCACTTTTCCGAAATTGAAGCCGTAACCAGCGCGCTTCTCGATAGCGTGCTGGGACGTCTGGAAAACGAGATCGGGAAGAGCCTCGAATATGCTCCGCCCACCGGCCTCGGGGACGTGGACCTAGCCGATAGGGCGCGCGCGCTCACACTCAAGTTTCTCGGCAACCTCCCGGAAGTTCGAGAACTGCTCCAGACCGACACGGAGGCGGCATACGAAGGCGACCCCGCCGCGTCCAGCAAGGACGAAGTGATCGTTGCGTACCCATTCATCGAAGCGATTGCGGTGCAGCGGCTCGCGCACCAACTCTATCTCGACAACGTCCCGCTCATTCCGCGCATCATGACCGAATGGGCCCACGCAAGAACCGGATTGGATCTCCATCCAGGGGCCCGAATTGGCACGCACTTTTTCGTGGATCACTGCACCGGGACCGTGGTGGGAGAGACGGCCATCATAGGCAACCACGTCAAGATGTACCAAGGAGTCGGACTGGTGGCGCGATCGCTCGCCGCGGGGCAGACGTTGCGCGGCCAGAAGCGTCATCCGACCATCGAAGACCGGGTGACGGTCTATGCCGGTGCCACCATCATCGGGGGCGACACGGTGATCGGGGCAGGCAGTACCATCGGCGCCAGCGTCTTCCTCACAACCAGCGTTCCGCCGAATTCACTGGTTGTCCTGGAGGCGACGAACGTGAAAGTGATTCCAAAGAAGTCGCGCGAGAGCTTCGTGCCGGACTATCAGATCTGAGACCGCCACGGCGCGGGTCCGGTCGCGATGTTTCGGCCCTTCGCGTCGGTTTCCTTCACGACCCGGGCTGTGTCCCTTCGGCATCCGCCCGGAAGACAAGTCAAATCCGGCTAGTATTTTCGAACTCGAGGGTCGACGCGATCCGACCAGGCGTAAATCCCGCCGGTGAGGCTGCGGACGTTCGAAAACCCGGCCTTGCTCAGAAGCTGAACAGCCTTTGCACTACGTGTTCCCATTTTGCACAGCGCAATGATCTCACGGCTGGCATCGAGTTCCTGCACGCGCGCCGACAGTTCGGCCAGCGGAATCAGGTGTCCGCCGATGTTGGAGATCTCGAATTCGTCCTCCTCGCGGACGTCGAGCAGGAACAAGTTGTCGCCAGCGTCGAGCCGCTGCTTGAGTTCTTCAGCCTGAATTGCGGATGCGCTCATTTCGATTGGGTCTCCTTACCACGCGGCAAAGAGCCGACGTGGTGCAAGCCTTTTTTTGGTCCCAAAAGCGGATCAAGTCCGATTATGGCACACAATGGCCCTTAAGTCTATCGAGATTTAAGATTTTTGGAGCGATGGCCTGCGTTCTTCTGTAACCCGTAGGCTTCCACCTTGTTTTCTTTGCATTGCGGCTGGTCTCGTAATACAATAAAGTCTATCGGATACAGGATGATTGAGAGTTCCGTTTCCCCGGATCGTCGACCTGAACCGGCTCTGGCCGTGAGGGCCGCTTGGCCCAAGGCATTGATCGTGATGGCCCATCCGGACGACGAATATGCACTGGCTGCAACGGCCTACCGGATCAGCCGTGAGCTCGGTGGTGTCGTGGATCATGTGGTGATCACCAACGGAGAGGGCGGCTATCGATATGCATTCCTGGCCGAAGCGATCTATGGCGTTTCCATAGCGCGCGAGGCGGACGGCCGAGCCAACCTGCCGACGATTCGAAGGCAGGAGACCCTCAATGCCGGCCGCGTGCTGGGCATCCGGCGCCAGTACTTCCTCGAACAAACCGATTCCGGCTTCGAAGAGGACTGTGCTGGCGCGCCATGGCACACGTGGGATTGCGCGATGATTCGCCGCCGATTGGCGGGTTTGCTGGCCGGGGATGCTTACGATTTCATCTTCACGTTGCTGCCGTCGGCCTGCTGCCATGGCCACCATCGGGCAACCGCACTGTTGGTGTTGGAAGCCGTTGCTGGCTTGCCGGAGGAACGCAGGCCGGTGGTGCTTGGGGCCGAAGCGGGGCGCCTGGCGGACACGCCGTGCGCATTTGGCGGCCTTCCGGAGGACACGCTCACCCGCACCGCCACCAGCGCTCCGGCAATTGTCTTCGATCGCAACGCGCCCTTCGGCAACCAGCCCGCGTTAAACTATCAGATTGTCGCCAACTGGGTAATTGGGGAGCACAAATCCCAGGGCTTGTTTCAGACCGACTGCGGCAAGCACGATGCCGAACGCTTCTGGGCGTTCGCCCTGACACCGCGCGCACTTGAGCGATCCCGCGAACTGGCGCGCTGTCTGCTGCCCACGCTCCGAGTGGATGACTTCTTCTCCGGCCTTTGATTTGATGTGCCGCGGCCTCAGGCGCCGGCCAAGGCATGATCCAAATCGGAGATCAGATCTTCGACATCTTCGATGCCCACGGAGACGCGAATCAGGTCGGGCGTGATACCCATTCCCTGGAGCGCGTCGGGGGCGACGGAGACGTGGGTCATGGTGACCGGGTGCTCGATCAACGATTCCACGCCGCCCAAAGATTCCGCCAAAATAAACAACCGTACCTGATCGAGCAGGTGGAACGCCGCATCCTGGCCGCCGCGCAGGCGGAAGGAGAAGGTGCCGCCATAACCGCTCATCTGCTTCCTGGCGAGCGCGTGCTGCGGATGCGATTCGAGGCCGGGGTGCAACACTCCGGCCACCTTGGGGTGGCGCTCCAGCCAGCGCGCCACCGCCAGTGCGTTGCGGTTGTGCTCCTCCATGCGCACGGCGAGGGTCTTGATACCGCGCAGCACCAGGAAGCAGTCCTGTGGGCCGGCGCACGTGCCCATGGCGTTTTGCAGGAAGCCGATCTTCTTGGCGATCTCGGCGTCTTCCACCACCACGGCCCCGCCCACCACGTCGGAGTGCCCGTTGATGTACTTCGTTGTGGAGTGCACCACCACGTCGACGCCGAAATCCAGCGGCCGCTGGAAGTAGGGCGAGAGAAAGGTGTTGTCGCAGATGGCGATGGCGCCATGACGATGGGCCAGCGCGGACACGGCCTCCAGATCCACCAGGTTCATCAGCGGGTTGGTGGGGGATTCGATCCACACAGCCGCGGCGCCATCGGCCAGTACCCTTCCGGTGGCTGCGGCATCCCGAAGATCCACATACACGGCCTCGATCCCCTTGCCGCGCAGCACCGATTGGAACAGGCGGTAAGTGCCGCCATACAGATCGCTGTGGACGACGATACGGTCGCCGGAATCGAACATCATGAGGACCGTGGTTTCGGCCGCCATCCCAGTGGCGAAAGCGAATCCCGACGATCCACCCTCGAGCGAAGCGAGACAGGTTTCCAGGGCTTTCCTCGTGGGATTTCCGCTGCGCGAGTAGTCGAAAGCTCCAGGGCGGTTGACGCCCCGGAAGGCGAACGTGGAAGTCTGGTAGATCGGCGTCATGACTGCGCCGATGTGGTCGGCGGGCGATTGCCCCGCGTGAATAGCAAGCGTTTTGAACTTCATTGAAATTCCGCGATTACAGGATTCTCTCGAAGAGTATGGAGGCCGGCTATATCTCGCCGCATCGGGCGATCAGGAGGTGCCATACTCGCGGCCCCTCTCACAAGCCCTCAGCGAAATCATACCATTGTCCATAGAAATCAGTCAATAATGACCAACTGCCCAAATAACGGGGAGTTGCGGCTATGATCCTAATCTCCATGGACATTGTTATTTTTTCCCTTGACAAGCGACGTGGGATGGCTTAATCTGAGGAAACATGATAGTCGGGACGCAATTTACGGCTGCATCACACCCGACTCCATCGTGCGTTTTGGCCTCTTGCTGCCGCCCCATCCACTGCCTCTGTCGGTAGCCGTCCTCGCGGGCTGATCCTGGCTCTACTCAGTCTGCCGCGCGGGCACGGCGCATCCTCTAACGAAATCCTGGCTTTCCATCGTCATCAAGGCACGCGGGGAAGATCTGCCGCGCGCAGTGGACCCGTGCCAGGCGATTAACAACCGTCATTCAAACAAGGAGGCAACATGAAACTCAAGAACTTACTCGCAGTGATTCTCGCCATCGCGCCTGCCGCACTGGCACAGCCGGTGGCCGGGCTATGGCAAGCGACCCTGACTACCAGAGACGCCGAAGTTCCCTTCCGCCTGGAGATCGCGGGCAACGGGGCGAACGTGCAAGGCTGGTTCTTTAATGGCGATCAGAAGGTCCACTCAACGAGCGGCCGGTTCGAAAACGGTAAGCTCGTCCTCAACTTCGACCAATACGCCTCGAAACTCGAAGCCACCTTAAATAACGGGGTTCTCGAAGGCACCTACGGCCGTTCCCAGGTAACTTCGCGCAACGCCGGGCGGGGCGCCAATTCATTCCGCGCCACGATTAATACTCCGCAGCCCAAGGGAGCAGCAGCCGACGTTCCTTCGATCGATGGCCTGTGGGAGATTCCCCTCACCCAGAGCAGGAAGCATGGGGAATCTTCCTGGCGCTTCATCGTGCGCCAGTCCGGGGCGGACATCTCCGCGGCGATCCTGCGAATCGACGGGGACACGGGGGCGCTGACCGGCGCCTATCAGGATGGCAAGTTCGTGCTGAGCCACTTCTCCGGAGGCCGCCCCGCGCGCCTCGAAGTGACGCCCGCCGGCGACGGCACGCTTGACCTGGTTCTACACGATGGGCATGCCGAGGTGGCGCCGGGAAACCGGCTGAAGGCCGTGCGTCCGGCCCAGGCGAGGGCGCAAAGCCTCCCCGTTCCTTCGGACGCCTCGCTGCACACGGGCGTGAAGGACCCCAACGATCGCTTCCATTTCCGCTTCCCCGACCTCAATGGACAGATTCTCTCCGATGGCGACGCGCGCTTTCAGGGCAAGGTGGTTCTGGTGAACGTCACGGGAAGCTGGTGCCCGAACTGCCACGACGAATCGCCTTACCTGGCGGAACTCTATCGCAAGTACCACAAAGCGGGGCTCGAAATCGTAGCTCTGAATTTCGAGGAGGAGGAGCAACTGAAGGACCCCACCCGTCTGCGCGCCTACGTGAAGCAGTATGGAATCGAGTATCCGGTATTGCTTGGGGGCACGCAGGACCAAGTGAATGCCAAGCTGCCCCAGGCGGTCAATCTCAACTCCTGGCCGACGACGTTCTTTCAGGACCGCAGCGGCCGGATCCGCAGGGTTCATGTCGGCTTCGCGGGTCCTGCCACCGGAGAGTTGAATACGCTCCTGAAGGAGGAGTTCACCACCGAGATCGAGCGCCTGCTGGCGGAAAAGGCGGCGCCCTTGGTTTCGCAAAATCAGGGAGCGGCGCGTTAGTCGGCTCGATTTGAGGAGAACCCATGAACATGCAAACAAGCAGGCGCAGATTCGTGCAGAGTATGGCGGCCGGCGGAGCAGTCGCTCAATACCGGCCGGCTCTGGCGGCTGCATCGGGTCGCGGAGGGCGCGGCCCGGGCGCGGTTGCCGATTACCTGGAACCCGCCCGACAGGCGGCAGCCTGGATTCGGGCGAATGCCATCCAACAGCCTGTTGGAATTGCCTGGCCCTCCGAGCCCGGTAAACCGGAAACCGTGGGGCCAGACATCTATAAGGGCAACGCAGGCACCTTGATTTTCTTTCTCGAACTGGCGCGAGCCGCCAAAGACGCATCTTACAGCGAGGATGCCCAACGAGCCGCCGACTACGTGATCGACCGCGCTGCCGGCATCCAGGGCAGCGGGTTCAACCGCGAGGGGCTTGCCGGCGCGTCCTACGCCATTCTGGAGACGTGGAAATCGACGGGAGAATCCCGATACCGTGACGCCGCCATATCGGCAACCGGCCTGCTAACGAAGCGTGCGCAAGCGGCCGGCGCCGGAGTGACGTGGGGGCCGGCGTTCGACATCAGCGGTGGGGATGCCGGGGTTATCTCGTATCTCCTCTACGCCGCCCGCACGTTTGACCGGGACGACTGGCGCCAGTTGGCGCGGAACGCCGGCAAGCGTCTGCGCGAGATTGCGCGGAAGGATGCCGGAGGCAACCTCTACTGGTCCGCGACGCCCAATTTCTCGCATGGCACGGCGGGTGCGGCCACCGTGCTGGCGCAACTATACTCGGAGACGCGGGAACAGGAGTTCCTCGATGCCGCGCTCTCGGGCGCCGCTCATCTCAAGAGCATTGCGCGCGCCGACCGCGACACCTTCCTGCTCTACCATGGCGCACCAAATGGCCGGGACCTGTTTTACCTTGGCCAGTGCAACGGACCGGCCGGATCAGCCCGGCTGTTCTACGAACTCTATCGAAACACCAGGGACAAAAGCTGGCTCGATATTACCGAACGCGCTGCGGGCGCAATCCTGAAAAGCGGAATTCCCGAGCAGCAGAACGACTCTTATCCGCAGATTCCGTTGCGCGTCGAGTACTCGGTCAAGCCCGGCCACTTACCTGGTTTCTGGAATAACATCAGCCAGTGCTGCGGAGCGGCCGGAATCGCCGAGTTCTTCCTGAGCTTGCACCAGGCGACGGGGAAACAGCAGTATCTGGACTTTGCCCGCCGGGCGCTGGACAACGTGGCCAGCCGCGCTTTCGCCGACGACAAAGGCTACCGGTGGTACCAGTCCGAGTTTCGTATTCAGCCGTGGATTGTCGCCGCCCAGACCGGCTACATGCAGGGCGCCGCCGGGGTTGGCAGCGCCCTTCTCCACTTGCACACGGCGCTCGAAAACAAGTACCACGCGGTTCTGTTTCCGTACAACCCGTTCCCCCGCGATGCGGCGGAGGTGAAGGCATGAGTCGCGAGTTCCATTCACGTTCCGGTGCGGCGGTTGCGTCGTCATTGTTGGTTTCCCGGTTGGGAGTGCGCCAATCCTCTTCTTCAGTTCCTGGCGTCCGCGGTTCCGGATTACCCCGCTGTTGTTGTTGCCTCCGGTGTTCGTCCTGTGGCGCCAGGCATTTCCTGGCATTTATCAACTAAGAGAGTTTTGCAGTAAGGGAGAGTCGCCGCGAATCCGTCGCCACCGGTGTCTCCGCTTTCCGGGATGACGCGTCTTGGCTCTGGCGAGCTTTGCATCCGGCATTCAGGGGCGAGCCCGTTTCCAGCGAATTTGCGGCACTGAAAGGTAATCATATGAAACTGTTGGTTTACGTTCTTCTCACTTCCGGTCTGGCATTTGCGCAGACCTTCCAGGGCTCTTTGCGGGGCCGCGTCACGGATCCAAGCGGGGCTGCCACCTTCGGGGCCAAGATCGCCATCGCCGACGAAGCCAAGTCGGCGATCCGCACGACGGTCACCAACGATCAAGGCGAGTACGTGTTCACGGCGGTCACGCCCGCCACATACACCGTGAGCGCCGTGGCCACCGGTTTCAAGCGCCTGGAGCGCAAGGGCGTCGTGGTCTCGACGCAAGCCGCCGTCACAGTGGATCTCGCGCTCGAACTAGGCCAAGTCACCGAGCAGGTAAACGTCACCGAGGAGGCGCCGCCGCTGCAGACTTCCGATGCGTCCACCGGGCAAGTCATCGAGAGCCAGAAGATCACGGACCTGCCCATCCTCGGGCGAAACCCATTCTTTGTCGCCAAATTGGCGCAAACAGTCGTGTTTGTCAACAACCCGAAGATGGGCCGTATGCAGGACCAGAACGCCAATTCCCAGGTTTCGATCGCCGGCGGCCCGGTGCGAACCAATAACGTTCTGGTAGACGGTATCTCGATCACCGACTCGAACAATCGCGCCGTGTTTGTCCCCTCGCCCGAATCCGTCCAGGAAGTGAAGCTCCAGGCAAGCACGTATGACGCCGAAGCATCTCGCACCGGGGGCGGAACGTTCAACTCGCTGCTACGTTCCGGTTCGAACTATCTGCATGGCAGCGGCGTGGGCCATCTTCGCCAGACGGACTGGCTGGCCAACAATTTCTTTTCGAATCAAGCCGGTCTGCCGGTTGCGGATCAGCCGTTCCGGGATTGGGGCGGCTCGCTGGGCGGTCCTTTCGTGATTCCCAAGCTCTACAACGGGCACAACCGGACATTCTTCTTCGTGGCCACCGAAGCATACCGGCAGGAGGACGGAGGCAACACCGCGCTCGCCGTGCCGACGGCGCTGGAGCGCGTGGGAAATTTCTCCCAGAGTCTCAACCCAAGCGGAGGGCGGCAGATCATCTACGACCCGCTCAGCACCAGTTCCACGGGGGCACGAGCGCCATTTGCGGGAAACATCATCCCGGAAGGCCAGTTGAATCCGGTCGGGCTGAAGCTGGCGTCATACTACCCGCTCCCCAACGCGCCCACGGCCTACTACGGAGCGACCAATTTCAATTTTACGGGTGGTTATCCCAATCGCGGCGACCAATACACGTTTAAAGGCGACCAGCAGTTCACCTCCTGGCTTCACGCCTCTGCATCCTACGTTCACCAGAAGACCGGAGAGACGAATTCCCCTCCGACCTTTGGCAATCTGGCATCACCGGGGCAGAGCCTGCTGTATAGGAGGATCGATGCCACGCAGGCCAATGCCACGGCGACCCTGGATCCCACCACGGTGCTCACGGCCCGCTGGGGATTCAACCGCTTCTTCACGACGAGCTTTCCCACGTCGAGCGCGGGATTCAATCTGGCCACGCTAGGTCTACCCCAGTCGCTAGCGGCATCCACTCCGGATACGGCATTTCCCGCAGTCACCATGGGAACACTCGCGAACTTCGGGGGCGGCACGACCACCCGTGATGTCTTCTACTCTCGGTCGGCAAACACGACGATATCCAAGTATCTCGGCCGGCACAGCCTTAAGGCCGGCTTCGATTTCCGCACACTGCATGACGACGGCACGCCCGCCGTCGGCCCGTCGAGCCTCGGTTTTTCCGATGTCTTCACGCGCGCGACGCCGCAAACCTCGACCGTTGGAACCGGAGCCGACCTCGCGACCATGCTCCTCGGCTATCCCACCAGCGGCAGCATGAACGTGGTGGCCAACTTCAACGACTTCGTGCGCTACTACGGCGGCTTCGTGCAGGACGATTTCCGGATTACGCCCAAACTGACGCTGAATTTCGGTGTCCGGTTCGAGCACGAGTCCGGCATTCAAGAATCGACCAACAAGCTGATCGTCGGCTTCAACCCCACGGCCGCCAATCCGCTGCAACAAAACGTCTCGGGTTTGAAGGTTCCAGGCCAGGTGGAATATGCCGGAGTGAACGGCAATCCGGTGGAGACCGGCAACGCTCTCGCCGTCAAGCCTGGGCCGCGCATCGGTTTCGCGTACTCGGCCGACGGTAAGACGGTGATTCGTGGCGGATACGGAATCTACTGGGCGCCGGGGTTCTTCAGTTTTCAGAACGCCAGCGGGTATTCGCAGACCACCTCCATCATCACTTCCACCAACGGAAACTTCACCCCGGCCGCTTCGCTCTCCAATCCCTATCCGACCGGGCTGTTGCAACCGACGGGAAATGCGCTGGGAGGCCTCTCGGGAATCGGCCAGGCGATCACGGTGTTCTCTCCCACCTCGCAATCCGCGGGCTATGTTCAGGAGTATTCGTTTGAAGTGCAAAGGCAGACCCCCGCCGGACTTGTCGTCACGCTGGGTGGCCTAGGCTCCCATTCGCTCCATCTGAACGAGACCGGCCTGAATATCGACCAACTCAACCCGTCGTATCTCCCGCTGGGTCCGGCCCTCACGCAAAAAGTCGCCAATCCGTTCTATAACAACGGCGGCGTAGGCACCGTGGGGACATCGACCGTGACCCAAGCCCAACTGTTGCTGCCTTTTCCGCAATACACGTCGGTGACGATCGCCAATTCCGATACGGGTTACGCGTTTTACTATTCCGCGTACTTCCGGGCGGAACGGCGCCTCGCGAACGGTCTGACTGCGCTGGCATCCTACACGTGGTCGCGCACCGAGACCAATGTTCTTGGCGTAAGCACCGCGGGCGCTGCCCAGATCAGCACGCTATCCGGCGCCCAGAACGCCTACAACAAGGCCGCCGAGTTTGGGTTGGCCACGCAAGACGCGCCGAACCGGTTCACGACGGCGATCACGTATGAACTGCCGTTCGGCAGAGGAAAGCCGTTCCTGAATCACAACCGCATACTCGACCTGGTTGCGGGCGGATGGTCGGCGAACGCGTTCGGCATCCTGCAAACGGGCTTTCCGCTAGGGGTGACGCAGCCGAATAACAATAGCGTGATCGGCGCCACCTTACAGCGGCCCAACGCGACAGGAATTTCTCCGGTGACATCCGGATCAACTGCCGATCGCACTAACGGCTGGCTCAACCCGGCGGCGTTCTCGCAAGCTCCGCAATTCACCTTTGGCAATACTTCGCCGTTCCTGAACGTGCGCGGTCCCGGATTGTCCAACTGGGACGTGTCGGCGTTCAAAACGTTCTCGATTCGCGAGCGGCTCAAGGCGCAGTTTCGCGCCGAAGCGCTGAATGCGACCAACACGCCGTACTTCAGCTATCCGAACACGTCGTTCACGAGCCCGAACTTCGGGAAGATCACCGCCCAGGCGAACAATGCGAGGCTGATCCAGCTCGGTGTGCGGGTTAGTTTTTGAGTCTAAGAGCAGTGTTACCGACTGAACTAAAGGAGAGAAAACCAATGATAAGCCATGTAATATCCAAGCGCGTATTCGCATCTCTGGCCGTTTGGGCTGCGATGGCCGGTATCGGCGGTGTCCGGCCGGCTTTCGCGCAGAACGCAGGGCCGCGTCAGGCGGCCGAAGCGCCCCCCATCGTCGAGTGGGTCTACCAGGTCAAGTGGGGTTATTTTGACGACTGGTACACGATCTTCAAGAAGTATCAGATTGCGATTCTGGACGAGGAAAAGAAAGAAGGGCTCGTCACCAAGTACATCGTGCAGAGGGGCGGCGGGCACGTCGGCGAGTCCGAACGCTGGGACCTGCGGGTCCTCATCTATTACAGGGACGCGGCGGCGCGGACTCAGGGGCGCGGCATCGAACAGAAGTTGTTTCCCGATCAGGAGACGCTCCGCAAGGAGGAACAGGAGCGCTGGCGGCTGACGCTGTCGCATTGGGACCGTCCTTTGACGGAGATAGATCCGCACGCGGAGCGGCCGGGGCGGGGGGAGTAACCCGATACTTGCCGATGCGCGCGACTGCGCAGGCGTGTCGAGGCACTCCTGAGCACCCGCGAGTCATGACATGAACTTCGGATGTTAACCGTTGAAACGCAGAACATTCTTATGGAGCGCGGGAGCGGCGGCGATGGCCGCGGCTCCCAGTCCCGGCCAGGAGCCGCCGGCGCTGGCGGCGATCACCCTTCCCAAGCCGAAGATACAGGGGGGCAAACCGCTGTTCGAAGCGCTAAGCGAACGCAAGACGCTGCGCAACATCGGCCCGCTCGCCCTTCCACGGCAATCGCTCTCGAACCTGCTGTGGGCGGCCTTCGGAGTGAACCGTCCCGACGGAAAGCGGACGGCTCCTTCGGCGCAAAACATCCAGGACATCGACATCTACGTCTTCCTGCAGGAGGGCGTGTATGTGTACGACGCCGCGGCTCATGCTCTTAAACCAGTGCTGGGCGGCGACCAGCGTGGGAAAGGCGTCCGGCAGCCGCCAGCGCCGCCGACGGCAGGAGCGGCGCCTCGGCCATCCACGCCGGGGTTCGCTGACATTCCGGTAACCCTGGTGTATGTCTCGGATCAGGACAAGGCGAAGGCCGCCGGAAGGCGTGCGCCGGACTCATCGACGCTGACGGCGTGGTCGAACGTACACGTCGGTTTCATCGCCCAGAACGTGTACCTTTTCGCGGCGTCGGAGGGGCTGGCCAGTTCGTTTCGGGCGAATGTCGACCCGGACGCTCTGACCGCCCTGCTTAGCCTTCGGCCGGCCCAAAAACCGCTTTATAGCCATCTGATTGGATACCCGGCGGCCTGAGGCCGGGGCGAAGAACAAATTGAGGAGTGAAAAACATGAAGAAGAGCACACGCATCAAGAGCATACAGCTACTCATTACTATCGTCGCACTCGCGCCTGCCGTCCGGGCCGAGTCCCTAGCGGGACTATGGAGCGCGACGGTCAATTCCAACGGGACTGAGATCCCCTTTAAGATCGAGTTCTCCGGCGACGGAACCAATGTCAAAGGCTGGTTTTTCAACGGAGAGGAGAAGGAGATATCGACTGGCGGAAGCTACCAGAACGGTTCGCTGGTTCTCAACTTCGACACTTATCTTTCGGTGCTCAAGGCAACGGTGAAAGACGGCGTGCTCGATGGCGAGTACGTATCGCGGCGCGGAAGCGGCAGCTCGCTTTCGATCCACGCGGTCCGTGCTGTTCCCGAGCCCCCATCGAAGGTCAAGGCGCCAGATATTTCCGGCCTTTGGTACCTGGAGGGCGTGACTAGCCGGAAGCACGACGAAAAGGCCTTTCAGTTCGCGATTCAACAGCGCGGCGCGGAGGTTTCCACCGCCATCCTCCGCGCGGATGGCGATTCCGGAGCCCTCACTGGCAGCTACAAGGACGGCAAGTTTACGCTCAGCCACTTTTCCGGCGCCCGTCCGGGTCTGGTGGTGATCACTCCGCAAAGCGATGGCACCTTAAGCGTCGATGAAAGGGGCCGGATCCTAACCGCCGTGCGGTCGGATCAGGCGCGCGCCAGAGGCCTCGACCTGCCGGCCGACCTCGACAAGCACACGGGCGTCAAGGACCCCACAAAGCCGTTTAACTTCAGCTTCCCGGATTTGAACGGCAACATCGTTTCCAATACGGACGAACGCTTCCAAGGCAAAGTGGTGCTGATCAATGTTACCGGCAGTTGGTGCCCGAACTGCCACGACGAAGACGCGTTCCTGCCCGCGATCTATAACAAGTACCATGCCCGTGGGCTGGAGATTGTGGCATTGGACTTCGAAGAGGCCGAGCAACTCGCCGACCCGGTGCGGCTGAAAGCGCTCATCAAACAGGATGGGACCAAGTACACGGTTCTGCTGGGCGGCGAAACGAGCACAGCCAAAGAGAAGCTGACGCAGGCCCTGGACTGGGACTCCTGGCCCACGACGTTCTTCGTCGGCCGCGATGGGCTGGTGAAGAAGGTGCACTCCGGCTTCCCGAGCCCCGGCAGCGGCGAGCTATACAACAAAGAGAAGCAAGCGTTCATTACAGAGATCGAGCACCTGCTCGCCGAACGTCAAACGTCGTCACGGTAGATTGCGGGACGCCGCATCCCCACGGGCTTGCCGCGAAACCACGGCCGCGATGGAAGCGGTCTTCTCCGGCGGGCTTCCACGGGGATGGAAGCCACCCTTTTCAACGGAAAGAGAAACACAAATATGTCGACACCTACGCGAAGGGACTGGTTCAAAACGGGAGCTGCCGCGTTGGCGTTCCCTCCGGTAACCGGAGGACTGGCGGCCGCCACGCCACAAACCGTCCACAAGGTGGATCCTCCGGATTACCTGTTTGCCGTCAAGGAGGCCGCCCGCTGGATTGGCGCCTCCGCCCAAGTCAGCGGCGAGGGCGTGCACTGGCTCATCGAACCGGATCACCCCGAGCTTCCCCAAACCGCGTCCAAGCAGTTGGTGATTTACAACGGGAGCGCCGGCGTGGTCTTGTTCTTATTGCAGCTTGCCAAGGCCACTGGCGACAACTCCTATCGAGAGCAAGCCACCAAAGGCGCGGATTACCTCGCGGCTCACTGGAAGGATCTGTCCGGCGCCGGCGCCAACGGGCCGTCCGGCTCTTCGTTCTCTCTATACAACGGCCTTGCCGGAATCGCATTCACCCTAGCAGAAACCTGGAAGTGGACGAAGGATGCACGGTATCGCGACGCCGCCTTGGAGGTGACAGGGTTCATTGCGAAATCGGTCAGGCCCGCAGGTTCCGGGGTGACTTGGACTGGGACTTCGGGGCTATCGTCGGGCGATACGGGCGTGATTCTCTACCTCCTCTACGCGGCATCCACTTTTCAAGACGATTCGTATAGGGCAGTGGCCGCGCAAGCAGGCGGGCACATCCTCGAACTGGCGGAAAAGGACCCGCGCGGCGGGCTTCGCTGGTTCGGCTTGGGCGACGGCAGGGGCGCAACCGGCAGAGCTGGCGGCAGGGGCGGCGGCAACGGCGCCAATCGCACCTACTTCCCGAACTTCGAACTGGGAACCGCCGGAGTGGCGTACGGACTGGCGCGGCTGTATGCGGAGACCAAGGATGTGCGGTTTCTGGACGGCGCCAGGCAGGGCGCCCTCCATCTTCAAAAAATCGCGACGGTGCGGGGCGACTCCGCCCTGGTCTACTACCGCGAGCCCGATCTGACGAACCTGTACTACCTGGGCTTCTGTCACGGTCCGTCAGGGACTGCGCGGCTGTTCTACGAGCTCTACACGGCCACCAAGGATCGTGAGTGCCTGGATTGGACCGAGCGGTTAGCGCGGGGAATTACGCATAGCGGCATTCCGGAAGAACAGACGCCCGGATTCTGGTACGTCGACTGCCAGTGCTGCGGACTGGCGGGCGTGACGGATTTCTTCCTGGGGCTCTGGGCGGCCACGCGAAAGCCGGAGTATCTGGCATTCGCCCGGCGCGTCGTAGAGCAGACGTTGACCCGCGCGACCAGCTTCGACGGCGCCGGATACCGATGGTATCAGGCTTGGACCCGCATCAGGCCCTGGGTGGTGAACGCGGAGACCGGGTACATGCTTGGAGCGGCTGGAATCGCCGCCTCCGCGCTGCACCTGCACCTGGCGGACGAGCGCCGTTACGAGGCTATTCTGTTCCCGGACAACCCATTTCCCAATACCGTGCGCGCGTAACAATACACCAGCCGCGATGCCGAACTAGTTGAGGCACGCAACCTATAAGGAGAATCGTTTCGCATGAACACTAAGACCAGGAGATGCTTGCCGGCCTTCGCCCTGCTTTTCGCCGCGCCGGCATTTGCAACCGACGGGTACTTTCAGACGGGCTACGGCACGATTCAGCAGGGGCGAGGCGGCGCTGGCATCGCGCTTCCACAAGGTGGACTCGCGGCTGCGACCAACCCCGCGGGCATCGTGTTTGCCGGGAACCGGTTTGACATTGGACTGACGTTGTTTCAGCCCATTCGCGGCGCCACGATCACCGGAAGCGCTTATCCGGGCGTGAATGGCAGCTACGACGCCAATCGAAAGAAGAACTTTTTCGTCCCCGAGCTGGGGTATAACCACCTGCTCAATCCAAAGGTCGCCGTGGGAGTGGCGATCTTTGGCAACGGCGGAATGGACACCGCTTACACTACTCCGATCCCGCTGCTTGGCAGCAGGTTGGCGGGAGTGGACATCACACAGTTGTTCGTTGCTCCAACGGTGGCGTTCCAAGCCAACGCCCACAATGCTTTCGGCATCTCGTTGAATGTCGCCTACCAGAGATTCTCGGCCAGCGGGCTCCAGAACTTTGCGAACGCGGGCTTTTCGAGTGCTCCGGCCGACGTGACCGATCTTCTCGGCAGCCATTCCTTCGGTGCGGGAATCCGGGTGGGCTGGCTGGGAACCCTCAACAAGATCCTGAGCGTGGGAGCGACCTACCAGAGCCGGACCTGGATGCAGAAACTCACGAAATACCAAGGTCTGTTCGCCGAGCGGGGCGGGTTCGACATTCCCGCGAATGTCGGCGGTGGCGTGGCGCTAAAGGTCCACCCGAAGGCGACGGTTCTGTTCGATGCCGAGCGTATCTTCTACGGGCAGGTGAAGTCGATGGCGAATCCCGATTTTCCTATCCAGGCTCCGCTGGGCGCCAGTAATGGCCCGGGGTTCGGATGGCATGACATCACCGCCGAGAAGGTGGGCTTCGATTACAAGCTAAGTCCCAAGCTGACGCTGCGGGCCGGATACAACCATTCCGGGCTTCCGTTCGACGCCAGCCAGACGTTTTTCAACCTCCTGGCTCCGGCGGTAGTGCAGCAGCACTTGTCGGCAGGGGCAACTTGGGGCCTGCCCAACGGCAAGGAGATCAACATCGCCTACCAACACGCCTTCGCGGAGACCGTGAATGGCGCGAACTCGATCCCGGCCAGCTTCGGCGGCGGCGAGGCCAACCTGCGCATGCATCAGAACTCGGTGGGCGTCGGCTTTGGATGGGGGAAGTAAACTAGTCGTTCAAGGAGGCAGCCGGTATGGCAGCTTTGGCATCCGCACCTTGGCCATGGTACGTGGCCGGGCCGGCGATCGGATTGTTCGTGCCTGCTCTTTTGATACTGGGCAACAAGGTGTTTGGCGTTTCCAGCAGCCTGCGGCATCTGTGCTCCGCGGTCCTTCCGGGCCGGCTTGAGTACTTTCGTTACGACTGGAAGCGCACAGGCCTTTGGAACTTGGTTTTCGTGGGCGGCATTCTCCTGGGTGGCTTCCTCTCCGCGCACTGGGGGGCGCCTCGAGACGTTGCGATCTCTGAGCAGACCAGACTCGCCCTTGCGAGATTGGGCATTCACGACTTCTCCGGACTTGTGCCGCGCGAACTGTTCTCCTGGTCCGCGTTGCTTACGCTCAAGGGATTCGTGTCGGTGATTATGGGCGGCTTCCTGGTCGGCTTCGGCACGGCTTATGCCGGAGGTTGCACTTCCGGCCATTCGATCTCAGGCATTTCGGAACTGCAACTGCCGTCGTTGATCGCGACGGTTGGCTTTTTTGCGGGCGGCCTGATCGCAACGCACATTCTTCTCCCGCTGTTCTTGTGAATTTCCATGTGTACCAGCCCAGTCAATAATCTAGGAACCGCCGATCAAGTTCAAGGCAGGACCGGAATCGCCTTTCCGGCTTACCTGCTTCTCGGTATTTGTTTCGGGGTCACGCTGACAAGATCCGAGGTTCTTTCCTGGTTCCGAATCCAGGAGATGTTCCGGTTTCAGTCCCCTCGTATGTACGAGATCATCGGGTCGGCCGTCGTGGTTGCCGCCGCTTTGGTCGCACTGGTCAAGAAACTCGAGTTGAAAACCGTCACGGGCGAGCCGATCGCGATCCCGCCCAAGAGCCTTGGGCTCGGCGTTCGCTACGCGGTTGGCGGCACGATCTTCGGCCTGGGCTGGGCGCTGACGGGAGCTTGTCCCGGACCGCTCTTCGCTCTGGTGGGAACCGGGGTCACGGTGATGATCGCCGCCATTGGCAGCGCGCTGGCAGGAACCTGGCTGTACGGGTTTCTAAGAGCGAGACTCCCGCATTGATCCGTGTCTGTCCGGACTGCGTGTTATTGAGGCGCACAGGCCCTTCAACAGCCGCTCCCGCGGTCGTATTGTTCGTTGAAATCGTGCGGATCGCCGGGTCCGTTTTGAGGGCGAACCGGACGCCAGTGCTGCTGGCCGGAGCAGTCGTGCAGATGAGCTTGATGTAGTCAAGATACAACCGCTTCCCGAAGGGATTCGCCTTTGAGTCGTTGTTCTGCACATAGAACAGCGGCACGGTGTCCGAGAACGCCGCTTGAATGTTATAGGCCAGCGCCGTTCCCGGCGTGGGGTTCGTCGCGATAAAGTAGCTGCCTTCATCCGCCAGGAGGTGCTTCGTCGGGACCAGCGGCAGCACGTACTGTTCGCCGTATCTGCCGCCGCGAACGTTGGTCACGGGAGCTTTCTGATCCGATTGAGGAGACGGAACGGCTCTCGCCGGCGTCCAGAGTTGGTTTACATCGATTCCAGGCATGTCTTCATTTCTCCTTTTTGGGTTGCATTACTGAACCGGTACCTGGTGTGGTATCAGGCCATCCTTGCCGGTAACCATGTCGGTGCCGGCGAGGGTCTGCAAGATCATCAGCAAAAGCGCGTTGGTTTCACGGAGTTCCTGCCGGAGCAGGGCGATCGACGAATCGCTGACTTGAAGAACTCCAGCGTTATCCGTGAGAAGCGCTCTGGCAGTTCCCACAGGATTCAGATTCGGGGCGGCCTGAAATGGGCTAACCGTATATATCCCATCCACACCGCCAATCAGAAGCACCGTGGGCTGATTCGTAGTCTGTCCGTTCACCGCCGTGTTCGGCGGCGTGACGGTGGGCTGGCGGGCGTATCCGGTCGATGCTCCATCCGCACCGGCGACAAAGACTGGGTTTCCCGCCACGGCTGCGCCTACGGCCGCGCCGCCGGCAACGACTGCGCGACCGGTGGCGTCGGTCGACAGATTGCGAGCATTCGCTCCATCCGACCCGCCAACCAGCACCGGATTCCCAGTTACGGCCGTTCCGGTGGCTGCCGCGCCCTGAGCCACGACTGACGGCGTCGGGTCCTGTGCGTTCGTATATCTCGCAACCTGGAATTGGGCCAGGCCGGAGGTGAAGGCAGTGACCCTGATCCGGAAGTACGTGAAGCCTGCGAGGAAGAAATCCCAGGCAGCATTGAGGGAGTTGACGGCGGGGTTGGTGTCGATCTGCCCGTTGTTCGTCCTGGTGCCGTTCACGCTCACCCACGGTCCGGTCGTTGGGTCGAGCACCGTCGCTTCGAAGATGACCGTCAAGTTGTACGTGCCCGAGAGTTGAACCAGAACACCGTTGCATCCGACCAAGGGGATCGGCCCGAAGATGGCACCGTTCGATCCCAGAGCGCCGCCTACCATAGGCAGGCTCGATGATGTCACCGGGACCGCATCATGATCCGTGGCCAGAACCACGGGAACCGCATTGCCCGAGAGGGACCTTCCATAACGGTCAAGCTGGACGGGAACGGGCTGCGTCTGGTCATTTGCGACCTTGACGGAGGCGTTCCCGTCCTTCAGCATGTCCTCATCAGCAGTGCGGACCCGGAGACTGCTCTTGCCGTCCGAGACGATCGGATCGGACGATGCCTCCGTACCGTCCATCAGCTTGACGCGCTGATAGTGAGCGCCGGTAACCGCGTCCTGATCGGTGGCGACGTTGACGCCTAGCCCTGGAGTAATGGGTATGTTGTCGGGCATGTTAGTCCTCCTCGACGATCAGAGATCCTGGAGCGAACTGGCCGAAGTCGCCCTGCTGGATGGTCTTGGGCGTCGCGAGCGTGTTCCAATACAGGAGATTCCCGTTGCTCTGGGCGTCGAAAACCCCGAACGCGACGGCCTGGGGCCAGTCGGCGGCGGCGGACCCGAACTGAATGTTGTTCGTGTTGGCGATCTTCCGGAGGTTGCCGGTATCGGTCACTGGCGCGGCGAATGTGATGGCCTGCCGCGCATAGCCGTTGCCAGCCAGTTCGGTTCCGGCGGAGCTGTCGTCCGCGGGCGCGACCGAAAACAGGCCGAGGTATGGCGATACGCCGGTGATGCTTGTCCCGCGAAGGATGTTGAGAACGGCGTCGGAGTAAGACTGGGATTTGCCTGGCATGATGCTCCTTTTAAGGGCGGGAGGTGATTATCTCTGCGCCTTCTGGGGTGCGGTCGGTTTGCGGGGTTGAGATCGCCGCTACATCGGTCGGCGCCTCCTGGTGCGTCTCGGCAATCGCCTGCGCCACGTTCGCCTGGCCCGCGATGGTGGTGGCCAAGCGCGCATAGTTCGGGTCAGTCGCGTAGATACCGGCGACCGCCACAATCAGAGTGTGCAGATCGTGATCGGCCTGATACCGTCCCCACGCTGCGCAGTACGGTGTGCCATGGGTAATCAGCCAGGCGTAATCCCGGCAGGAATCCGCAAGCGAATCGTAATCGGCGAACTCCAAGTTCTCGATCACGGAGCTACCGTTCACGACTTCACGCGTTTCGACCGTGCACCACTGCGTGTGGCGTGCGGCGCGTTTCACACCGAAGTAGTTGGCGTGGCCGACGGGCTTTTCGCCCCACTTCGATTCGATGGCCCACTGCGCGATCAGGAGTTGGGCGGGACAGGCGGTCTGTTGCTCGAGGCGCACGGCGATCCGCGCCACCTCGTTGAGGCGGGTTTCGAGGGATTCCATAAGGTTGATCAGTAGATGAAGGAGCGATCGTCGGTCGTGGGCAGCGGAACCGGCCATCCGAAAAGGCAGAGATGGTCATAGGCCCAGAGCTTGATAGCCGGGATTCCGAGACGGCTGGCGTTCACGAATTCCCGCAGCCATGGCCAAGTGCCGTAATAGAGGCCCATCAAGTAGCGGCAATGCGCCTGGTCCCAGAAGAGTTCCTTCCACGGGTACGCTGCGCACCGGCTGGTCTGGTCAAGGTTGTGGTTGATCCCCGGATATTGGTAACCCTCGATCAGGAACGTGTCAAAACCGGAGCCCGCGCGCGTGGTCCATTGCGACGGGAGGTTGATGTACCGCAGCAGCTTGCAGTTGTCCGGGTCGTTCACATCCATCGGCCACAACAGCTCGAACACGGCGGACGGGCACTGCGAGAGGACGTAGCTCTGGATGGCGGCCACGTAGTTGTACAGGCGCGTCCGCAGAAAGTTTGCGTCGGCGTAGCTGTTAACCGAGGGATCGTCATTGGGCGTGTGGAAGGTCGCCAGCGCGCGGCCGAGTGCCGACTGTGCGGCGGCCTGCGTGTCCGCGTCGTGAAACGCCATCCCGGACGCGTTCGCCAGGAACCACCAGAGGATTTCGCCGAACTGGAGTTTGGGCGTCAATCCTGCCGCCAGCATCAGGGCCGCCATCGCGGTGAAGGCCTGCCCTATGTAGTTCTGTGGCCCGGAACTGAAGGCGATCTGTGAACTGTTGAGCGTGCCGAATCCCGTGGCGGTCTCGACCGCCGTGCCGTCGGGGAAGCGTTGAACCCACACTGCGCCGCCGGCTGGATTGTCCGGCGGCTGCACCAGTTCCTGCGAGAACGAGCAGACGGCGCTCATGCCGTTCGCCTTGAGCAGGCCAAAGAAATCAGAATTCCAATCGCGGAAGGCCCGGTTGAGCGCCGGCGTCTGGGTTGGATCGATCACCCACTTCGCGCCATACGTGCCGCCTTGCATGTCGCCGGTCACCGCGGCGTGGCCGCTGCCGGTATTGGACGCCGGCAGTTCCGTGTAGACGTGATATTGCCACCCGCTCGCGAACGAATGGGAAGTGATCGTCAGCACGCTGCCGGAGACCGACGCCCAGACGCCGTCGAAGATCGCGTTGATGAAATTGGCGAAGTGCCGCGCGATGGTGTTGCTGCTGTCCTGCCCCCCGAACACCGTCTTGCCAATAGCCGAGGCGCCGATGTGCAGCCAGACGACATCCTGGTCGTTCCAAGTGCCGGAGAACGTGACCGTGCATGTGGGGTACGCGGGATTGGACGCCACCGACTGCTTCCACCAGAAGACGCCGCAGTAGTGATCGATCTCGCCGAGCAGCCCGAGCTTCTGAATGTTCCACACCAGCCTCTGCGGCGACAGCTTGTAGGTGTTGTCCGTATCGAAGTCAGTGGCTACCGCCACGGCGGTAGTCGTCACCACCGGATCGGGGACGTCGGCCGCGACCGCGCATTCCAGGAAATCGAAATAGAAATACCAGCCCTGGCTCGACGGGTTCTTGTTGCCCGAAAGCGTGATTACGACCGTGTGCTGGCCGGCGGCGACCCCGGAGAAGAGCAGGCGCCGTGTCTGGGAGGTGCTGGCGGCGGGATAGTAGCAGTCGAGCGTCACCGGCGCGCCGCCGTCGAGCGTCGCGGTCACGATGCCGCAGGTGGTATCCAGCCGCGTGCCGACGTAGATGGAGTGCGCGTACTGGCAATGCGTCTCTACGGTGACGCTGGCACCGGACGCCGCCGCGCGGATCGCGCGCCCCTGGCTCCAGAAGGCGAATGCGCCGTTCACGGGATCGTTGCCGGGAGCGGCCTCCCAGTATCCTGACGTGGTGACCCAGGTGCTGTCTTCCTCGATGCGCACCGAACCGGGCCCAGCCACCTTGAGCGCGCGCTTGGCCGCCGGGCTGCTGGTGACCGTCCAGTTGGTGACCACCACCTTCCATTCAGTGGGCTGGTACGCTTGGCTGTTCGGGAGCGCGGGAGCAATAGTCCACCAGACCTTGTCCACGCTGCTCCAGCCGAGTGCAGTGAAATCGATGTGCACGTGCCACGATACGTTATCCGATGAGCCGCCGGACAGGTTCCAGTTGGTGGCGGTGAAGTAAAGCCGGCTGCTGCTGTTGTTGTCGGTCTGGTAGAACGCCACCATGTTGCCGTCGGCACCTGGCGCGGCCGTGACGACCAACTGGTTCGGCGCGACCACGGCGGCCGCAAGCACGGCGGGGCCGTTCTGCACCCAATTGACGGCGTTGATCTGGCTGGCGATGTTGTTCAGGATGGTTGCCGCACTAGTGCCCTGGGTCAGCGAGGCAGCCGCGGAGCCATCCGAACTCGACACCGCGACCGGGCCCGCGACACCGGCCTTCAGCGTAATCAGGATCTCGTTGTTGTACTGGCCTCCCACAGTGGTCGTGCAGTTTGGGTCGGAAGTATTGATCTGCGCCGCGACGTTGGCCGCTATCTGCGCGCTGTTCAGCGATCCTTCGTAGCAGGAATACGTGACGCTGTCGATCTTCACCCAGTGCTGGTAGTTCGACAGCGTGGCGCCCCCGGAGCCGTCGGAGCTAGACACTGCCACAGGGCCGTACTCACCGGACCTCAGCGCAATGAAGATCTCGTTGCCATAGGCGCCTCCCGTGGTGCAGGAGCAATTGGGATCGGAGGCATTGATCTGGGCGGCGATGTTGTTCGCGACACCCGCGCTGTTCAGCGATCCCTCGAGGCAGGAATAGGTGTTCGATTCGATCTTGACCCAATGGTTATAAGCCGCGTTCCCCTGCCACCAAAGTGCTTGGTCGGTAGTCGCCACCGATCCCTGCCACCACAGAGCCTGGTCGGTGGTCGGATCGCCGGGAATGATCGCCGGGCTGATGAACGACTGGTTCTGATACCACAGCGTGACCTTGTCGCCAGCCTGCGCGCTGGTTTGATTGAGCGTGAAGGTGGCCGATGCCCCCGCGCGCCCAGTCGTGTTGCACGTGATCGTGATGCCAGGCGTGCCGATCCACTTCACATCCGTGTGGCCGACGCCGTTGATGGAGTAATCGAGGGTGTTCCAATCCGTCCACGCGCTCTTGAGCGATTCCCAGGATTGAATGCCTTGCCAGGTGACGTCGAAATCGAGCACGAGGCCTGTGAGGTCTCCGTCCGGCAGGTAGGAGAACAGCGGGTGGCCGAACGGATCGTCTTTCTGGAACAAGACCAGCACAGCGAAATCGGCCAAGTCGCGGAACACACCGGACACGGTGAAGCCGCTGGCGGACGCACCCCACAGTGCCGCTGCCGCGCCGTAGTCGTCGAAGCCCTGCAGTGCCATCGTGCGATGCGGCTGAAACTTGTAGAGTTGGTCCATGTTCCTGTTCGAGTGCCGCACGGTGCGGTCGCCGCCGCTGGGGTTTCGTCCGTATCTTCGGGACGATCACACGAGACGCATTGGTCGGCGGTTGGGATGGCGGCTACAATGAGCGAGATGATGATCAAGACTCTCGCAATGGCTTTGATAGCCTGTGGACTGGCCTGCGCACAGGATGCTGCTCTGGCGCGGGACTTCTACGTGCACGGACTGAAGAGTCGTGCGCTCGAATCCTATATTGAACTCTTGCATAGCGCAAAGGCGGTTCCTGCTGATAAGGCTGAAGCCTTGTACTACATGGGCCAGATCGCCTTCGATGAGAATTCTTACTCGACTGCGATAGACGACTGGCAGAAGTTGATCAAGGAATACCCAACGTCGAAGCGCGCTGCAGAACTTAAGGATCGGCTCAATCAGTTGAAAGAGGTGCTTGCGAAAGAAACGGATGCCTCGCTTGAATCATTGGTGGCTCGCTCGTACATAAGAAATGGCGATTTTTGGGCCGACGGAGACAAGAAATTCAGCATTGACAGCTCCTGGATGTCGCACGTGGATTTGGCTGTCAACTGGTACGACCGCGTGATTCAGGAGTTTCCGGGTTCGGATGCAGCGGAGATCGCGTACCAACGTAAGCTGTTCGCACTTCTCGGCTGGCGCGAACTGGGACGGGACGGTGAAGTATACGGCCTGAAGGCGAACTATCAGCAGTATATGCCGCAAGTGCTGAAAACATTCACGGAATTCGAGGCCGCTTTTCCAAAGAGCTCGCATCTTCAAGGCTTTCGGTATCAGATTGCGCAGGCGTATTGGGGCCACAAAGACTGGGAGAATACCCGTGCTTGGCTCACCAAAGTCGTTGAAGCTGGCGCCGGACAAGATTCTTTCTACACGGACACCGCGAAAGCTCGATTGAAGAAAGTCGAGTACTAAGCCGAGGCTATATGTCGTACAGCACATCTGTCGCATGACGAATACTCGAACTACGAGTAAATGAAGACCGAGAGGTTCGCACCCGGAAACGTGGTGCCCACCGCCGTGATGCCGATGGAGACTGCCGTGTTCGCCGGGATCTCGGTAAGAGCGCCGATCTGCGACGGAGTGGCAACCACTGCCGTCTGGCCGGCAGGAATGGTCAAGGTCAGCCAAGCCGAGCCGCCCACGTAGATCGTGAACGTGATCGCCGCGCCGGTGGGCGCAGCCTGGACGTAAGCCTTCACATCGCCAACGGTGACCGGGCGATTCAAATAGAGTGGTTGCGCGGCATTGGATTCCACGCCGAGCGTGCCCTGCATTTGGAAGACAAGGCCGGCGACCTTCGAGAGTCCTTCCGCGCCGAACACCCAGTCCTCGCGGATCGGCGCATCGCCGTCTGGCGACTCATTGCCGTTCACATCAACCGTGAAACCCGCGATCACGAGGGCCTCGCCCACGAAATTGCCGGTGGGCATGTTGATCGTGGTCACCGCCAGCGGATTGCCGTTATCGAGTGAGGTCGTGTCGCAGGAGTAGGGCCATGTCGGCTCTTCGATGATCCACACATCACCGGGGTTGATAACCATCGGAAGATCCCAGGTGATGCTGGTCGCCGTATTCGCGACGATCTTCCGCGGCGGTGTGCCGCGAGAGACGCCCTTGATCACCCGAACCAGATTGCCAACCTCCGCGCCGGGCGTCATCCCGGCGGGGTAGGCGATGTTCTGGCACCCGGAGTCCGTGATGGAGGTGGGGTTAACGGAATTCGACGCGTCGGCTTTGTACCGGACGACCAGGCAATCGCCCGCCTGCACGATGCCGTTGGGGTCCGGCGTGACGCCGATGGTTCCGGTGCTGGAATCCCAAGAAGTGATCGTCCCGCTGAAGTACGGTGTGGCGCTCTCCGGCCTGCCAATGATCGAGATGATCCGGCCGACTGGCGTGAACGAAGGATTACTGGGAGGCGGGCTGCCTTTCAGATACCCGGCCACCAGCGCTCCTGGTGATACACTGTCGACGGGCGCGCCGATGATCCCGCCGTGAATCAGGTGCTTGGCTTTCAGCCGAACCTTGCTGACATACGGAGACGGCAACGCCCACGTCGAGCGCACCAGCGGCCCGCCGAACGCAATCGATCCGGGCGTGTACGTGTTGTTCGGCCCCGCCGTCAACGCGCCGGTGGCCTGCGCGCAGATCAGGTCATCCTGCGTCGCGACCAACAGCACGTAGGAAACGAGGCCCGCGACCGCCGGCCAGGTGATGCCTTCCAGTGTGAACGCGCCACCCGCCGCCGCGCCGGTCCCGATGATGGCGATATTCGACGGAGCCGAAGGAAGCCCGTTCGAATCGACTGCGCAGAGGGCCACTCGCAGCGTCACATTGGCTGGCAGCGATCCGCCCGTCGCGGACTGCGCAATCGTTCCAATTCCGGGCGCACCCGCGCCAGTGGCGCTGAACTCGTTCACCGGCAACTTCCCAGTCACAACGAGGTTTGCGAGCATGCTGCCGTCGGCCATCTGCGCGTAGGACTGATTGGTATCGAAGGTCCACTCGCCGGGAAACAGCGCGTCATTCGCCGCCGCCTGCACCTGGTACGGAGCCCACGCCGGCCCGAGCGGAATTGAATAGAACAGAGGCGGCAGTGGTCCGGGCACGACGTCCATCGGCTTCGGCCCGACGTCCAGGTCGTACATGGAGTCGGTGACGGTCTGGCCTTCGATCTGCACCGACCAGTCTTTCTTCAGGCTCCATCGCTGAATCCTGAAGGACATCGTCACAATTTGGAACGGAAGATTGTTTCCGTTGCCCGGCGCCGAAGCCAGGAGCAAGCCGGTTACAGTGTGGTAGGTCGGGTCCGTCGTGTAGCCCGTGATCAACACCTGCACGCCGTTGATCACGACTTCCTTGTTCTCCATGGACGTGTCGAAGGCATCGCCGCTGGCCCAAGTGGCCGAGGTGCCGGTGACGTTGCAGGTTCCGTGAAGTCCGGGGATGTCCGGATGCGTCATCGAGACCACCTGCCCGACCTCGTTGCCGAGACCGAGCAGGGTGGTCTGCCATGCGGCGTTTCGCGCGTCGCGCCACTCGGCGGGATTCACGCCGCCGATCTCTTCGCGCGTGCGGGTTGCTCCGATGCGCAACGCCTGGCTCAGCGTCGAACAGCCCACCGAATGCATTTGGCTGGTGAGCGGAGACCCGGCGCGCCCGTAATACGCCGCGTGGCTCTTGTCGCAATACTCGGCTGTGTTCGCCTGATACTGATAGGCGACATCGGCGAACGAAAGCACCAGGTGCTCGAAACCGGCTTGGATCGGCGTCAGCCGCAGGCTTTGAAACAGAGAGTTGGCGAGTGTGTAGGCGTCCACCGCGCTGGCGTTGATGCGGCAGCCGAGCTTCAGCTTCCCGAACTCCCAGGTGTAGAAGCCCAGGCAGCAGTTGAGGACCTCGGTCAGCCAGTCGCGGAACGGCTTCTGGCTGCTGATGATTCCCTGGAACTGGAACTGTGTCTCGACGCCGGTACCGAGGATGGCCGCGACCTGGTCTGCCGCGATCTCGGCCGCTCCACTCCCATCGCCCACTATCAGCGACGGCAGCACGAACGTGGCGAGTTGCGCGAACGACGTCGGGCCGGTTCCGCCGGCGGGATTCGAGCCGGTGGACGGATCGCCATACAAGCCCATCGCGCGCAGCAGCATGTTGACGGCGATCCAGAACGGATTGATGAGGCCTCTGACCGCCGTGCGGTTGCCGTTCTGGTCCCAGGTCCAGCCCCACATCCCGTAGTCGACGGGGACGGTCATCTGGTGCTGGTCGGGCGTGCTCGGCTGAATCGTGGTGGACTTGACGATGCGGATCTCGCACGCCGCCGTGCCCGCCGCGTAGACGTTCGGCTCCCATACCTGCGGTGACCCCTGGCCGAGGGAGAAATAGTCGGTGCTCGGGTTCGCCGGATCGCTGCCAGTGATGTAGCGCAGCCCCATGCCAGGCTGGTACTTGGTGACGTTCAGATTGCCGTCGAGCTTGAGGCCCTGCCACAGGTACCCATCAACCATGGGCGCCACCACGTACCGATAGCCGTCCGCGTTCGTGACGACCATCGACGCGGTGAATCCGCCGAGAGGGCCAGCACTGAGAATGCCGAGCGAGTCGGCGTATCCCGATTCATCGCGATACGCGACCATCAGCGCGCTGGCCATGAACGCATAGAGGGGATTGCCGCCGCTGTTGCACCAGATCTCCGGCAGCGCCAGC
>Ga0265316_10001203_pt1 | contig 27978 bp, 21 predicted proteins | sample 4522metaG_FD_202092 | JGI IMG/M metagenome (GOLD analysis project Ga0265316, IMG submission 202092) | Rhizosphere microbial communities from Carex aquatilis grown in University of Washington, Seatle, WA, United States - 4-5-22 metaG | ecosystem: Host-associated > Plants > Roots > Rhizosphere >... | reverse complement strand
TCCTGTTTTGTGCGCGACGTGATCGCTCAAGAAAAGCACATCAGATTATCAATATTTTAAGGTATTAGAAATTGAAATTTGGGTCATGCGGACTATTTTTGCACTATGTTTATTCGCAGAAATAAGAATCGTAGTGGCTCAATTAGCATTCAGATTGTACGAAAAGTAAATCGAACCAATACTGTCATAAAAACAATAGGGATTGCCATAACCAAGCGTGAAGAAGAATTGCTCCTAGTACTTGCAAAGACGGAAATGGAGCGGATTGAAGGAATGCAAAGCCTTTTTATTGAGCACGATGATTTAGTAGTTGACAACTTTGTGGAACACATAGCAAATGACCATTTACAGATTGTCGGTTCAGAATTAGTTTTAGGAAAGATTTATGAAAAAATAGGGTTCCCAGATGATGGGTCATGCGAATATTTTAGGAACCTGGTATTGTGTCGATTAGTATACCCAGGCAGCAAGCTAAAAACCATTGATTACTTCAAGCAACATTTAAATATAAATGTGAGCGTTTACTCTATTTATCGGTTTTTGGATGAATTAGCATCTGGATTAAAGCAAGTAATAGAAGCAATCACATTTGAACATACTAAGAAAATTCTACAAGGAAATGTTGGCGTTGTGTTCTATGATATGACAACGTTATATTTTGAAGCCTCAGAAGAAGATGATTATAGAATTACTGGCTTCTCAAAAGACGGCAAACACCAACAGCCGCAAATAATGATTGGTTTGCTCATCAGCAACCATGGATATCCCATTGGTTATCAAATTTTTGAAGGCAACACCTCAGAAACAAATACACTAATACCAGTTCTGGAAGCATTTCAAAAGAAATTTGCTTTGGATAAGCCTATCATCATAGCTGATGCTGCACTCTTATCCCAAAAGAATATTGATGCACTGAAGGCTGAAAACTATGAGTATATACTTGGCGGAAGACTAAAAAATGAGAGCGATGCCATCAAAAATAAAGTTTTACACCTTGCAGTTGAAGAAGGAAAACCACGTGAAATAACATCTCCAAACGGAAGATTAATCGTTACCTATTCCTCAAAAAGGGCACATAACGACAAAAAGAACAGAGAAAAAGGTCTGCGAAGACTAGAGAAGAAAGTAAAAAGTGGTAAGCTTTCCAAGAAACATATAAATAACAGGGGTTATAATAAATACCTGAAATTAACAGGTAAGGTAAAAATCTCGATCGATTATGAGAAATTTGAGTCCGATGGGATTTGGGATGGTTTGAAAGGATATGTAACCAATACCAGACTTGGTAAAAACGAGGTAATTGAAAACTATGGCCAATTATGGCAAGTTGAAAAAGCCTTTCGAATATCAAAAACCGATTTAAGGATACGTCCAATCTATCATAGGCTGAAGAGAAGGATTGAAGCTCATATTTGCATCTGTTTTTCAGCCTATGCTGTATACAAAGAACTTGAAAGGACTCTGAAGCAAAACAATATCAAGCTGTCACCTGAAAAAGCAATAAATGAGATCAAAGAAATACGGCAACTAAGATACATTTTACCAAAATCGCAAGAAGTCAAAACCAAGCTTCTCAAACCAACCCCAATTCAATCCCAACTATTAAACATGAAAATGTGAAAGTGGGTCATGCATTGCACAAAACAGGAAAAAGCTGAAAACTCTCAGAAAAACCTGACCTGTAAAAGAATTATATAAGAGTAACTTTTAAAGTAATATTAACCTGTTGTGAGACTGTAAAACATTAATCAATGGCTAGTGTCAAGTCAAGCTTATTATTACGCAGATTGCTTCGTTGTAACTCCTCGCAATGACGTTATTCATAGCATCATTGCGAACGAAGTGAAGCAATCTCTAACTGTATCATTACACTTGACTTAACACTAATCTGGCTGAGAAATAGCAGATAAAAGTCATATTGAGCGGAGTCGAAATATGTCTTCTCAACCTGAACTTTAACCTTACAATCGTACAACACGTTAATACAAAGTAATTAGTATTCATAAAATTTTTATAACAAAGAGATAATCTTGTTGTTTCTTTTCTGTTAATACAAAAGAATATTGTAAATTAGAGTAAGTAATATTAACTGTAAAAAACAGAATGGATTTATTTGAACTTCGTGAAGAATTTATTTCTGAGAAACTTGATGAAGGTTATATAGCAGCTAACCCGATAGATCAATTTAAACTTTGGTTCGGTGAGGCTGCTACAGTGAAAATCTATGAACCCAATGCAGCAATTATAGCAACGGCTGATACAAATGGTGTACCTTCAGCCAGGATGATTTTAGTTAAAACTTTTTCGGAAGATGGATTTACATTTTTTAGCAATTATGAAAGTAAAAAAGGACAGCATTTATCTAAAAACCCTTATGCTACTTTAGTTTATTACTGGTCTGAATTGGAAAGACAAGTAAGAATTGAAGGCCGGGTGGAAAAACTTTCACCTTCTGAATCTGACAAATATTTTGAAACGCGTCCAATTGGAAGCAGATTGGGTGCCTGGGCTTCACCACAGAGCCAGGTAATTATGGACCGCGATTGGCTGGAAGCAAAACATAAGGAAATCAGGGAACAATTTAAATATGGGGAAGTTTTGCGTCCATCAAATTGGGGAGGATACATTTTAAAACATTACGCCATCGAATTCTGGCAAGGCCGCCAAAACCGGCTTCATGACAGAATCGAATATTACCTGGAAGAAGGAAAATGGAAAATAAGGAGACTGGCTCCTTAATGGTTCATGTTTTATTGACGGATTTCCTAATCTGCAAATGAAGAAAAGATCACCGCAAAGGCGCGAAGGCGCAAAGAAATAAATAAGCAGAAAAATTATATTGTTTGTAAAAAATAATTCTTAGTACCTAGTTTACCTAGTGTTATGTCATACTTGATTTGATGAAAATTGCTTCTCCGCCGCGGCGGAGTTCCTCCTCATAATGACGCTCCAAGTTGACGTCATTGCGAGCGGAGCGAAGCAATCTATGAAAATGCATGCTTGACATAACACTAGAATAGTAAACAATTTATAAAATAATTTGCATCTTAGCGCCTCAGCAGTAAATATATTCTGCCAAAAAAACACGAATTCACAAGAATCCACTGATTAAGCAAGCCATAATGGAAAGTCATTACTCAATCCCAGGTATACTTTTATACCTCATTCACTTCATTCTTTATTTATCGGATTGAAAACACAACCTTATTATAAAATTTATATATTTGCGGTTCAAAAAATTGATTTTATAAACTATTAAAATATACTACAAATGCAGAATAAAGGTGCCGTTAAATTATTAGCTGTTTTACTAACCCTGGTTTGCTTATATCAATTGTCATTTACCTGGATAACAAAGGTTACTGAAAATCAAGCTAAAGATTATGCTGTTAAATATGCAAAGCAATATACCAATGTAGGAACTACAAAACAGAGTCAGTATCTTGATTCATTAAAATCACATTATCTTGATTCTATTTCAAGTAAAGATGTGTATAATTTTTTGTTTGGTGTTCGTAAATTTACCTACAAAGACTGTAAGGAACGGGAAATAAATCTTGGTCTCGACTTGCAGGGAGGTATGAACGTTGTTCTTGAAGTTTCAGTATCTGATTTGGTGATGTCTTTATCCAATTTCAGTAAAGATACTACCTATTTAAAAGCCTTCGAAAAAGCTAAAGAAAAACAAAAGACGAGCAGAACCGATTTTATTTCTCTTTTTGCAGAATCCTTTAAAGAGGTTGATCCCAATGCCAGGCTTGCTGCTATTTTTAGCACAATGGAATTGAAGGATAAGATCAATTTTAATTCCACTAACGATGATGTAATTAAAGTATTAAGGGAACAAACAAATTCAGCAATTGATAATGCTTTTAAAATATTGCGCACACGTATTGATAAGTTTGGAGTAGTACAACCCATCATTCAAAAAATGGAAACCGCGGGTCGAATTTCTGTTGACTTGCCTGGTGTAAAAGATCCAAACCGTGTACGCAAACTGCTTCAGGGAACGGCCAATCTTGAGTTCTGGGAGACATATGAAAATCCTGAGGTTATTAAAAATATCTGGGACGCAAACACTAAAATAGCCGAGATTGAAAATGCAACAAAATCAAATATAGATTCTACAAAAGTTTCCGTTTCCAAAAAGGGAAAACAGAAAAATAATTCCGGGAAAATTGGGAAGAATGCAAAAGTAGCTGGTGTAGATACTGCTAATAAAGTAAATGCTCTTCTAAATAAAATAAAAGAATCAGCACCGGCAAAAAAAGGTTTAAAAGGAGATTCATCATTAATTGAAGACAAAGCTAAAGGTTATCCTTTGCTTTCGATCCTTAGGCTAAATCAAAGAAACAATGGTGAACCGCTTCCTGGCGCAACAGTTGGATTCGCCCACTTTAAGGATACTGCAAAAATTGACTACTATCTTAACATGAAACAAGTCCGTGCTATCATGCCCCGTGATAGCAAGTTTTTATGGTCAGAAAAACCATTTAAATACGATCCTTCGGGAAATACTTATGAGCTGTATGCAATAAAAATTACCGGACGTGACGGAAGAGCTCCTTTAACAGGAGACGTTGTCGTAAATGCAAAACAAGATTTCAGTCAAACCAAATCTGAAGCAGAAATTAGTATGTCAATGAATGCTGAAGGCACCAGAATTTGGGCCAGGATGACCAGAGAAAATGTTGGCCGCTGCATAGCTGTTGTTCTTGACAATTATGTTTGTTCGGCTCCTCGGGTTAATACTGAAATTACAGGTGGTAACTCTCAGATATCCGGTGATTTTACTATTGATGAAGCAAAAGACCTTGCAAATCAATTGGAGTCTGGTAAATTGCCTGCCCCTGCCCGTATTATTTCTGAAACTATAGTTGGACCGACTCTTGGAAAAGAAGCTATCCAGGCAGGTTTGTTGTCATTTATTTTTGCTTTTATCGGAGTATTGTTATATATGTCTTTGTATTATAACAGAGCTGGGAACGTTGCTAACGTTGCATTATTTGCAAATGTTCTGTTCCTGTTTGGTACATTAACATCACTGGGCACGGTTCTCACTCTTCCCGGTATTGCAGGTATGGTTCTTACCCTCGCTATGGCGGTAGATGGAAACGTTATCATTTATGAACGAATGCGTGAAGAAGTTCGTGCCGGTAAGGGAATGCGCATGGTGGTAAAAGATGGATTCTGGCACGCGTATTCCGCAATTATCGACGGTCACGTTACTACCATATTGACCGGTATTGTATTGTTCATGTTCGGTTCAGGCCCGGTTCGCGGTTTTGCAGTTACCTTGATAATCGGGTTGCTGCTCTCATTATTTTCATCAATATTCATTGCACGTTTGATGTTTGAATGGATGCTTGACAGAAATACGAATATTACTCTTGGGAACCGCTTTACTATAAATACTTTCAAAAATTCGAAGATCGATTTTATTGGCATAAGAAAAATAATGTATGTTGTCTCAGGGACAATAATAGGTATAGGAATTATTTCTCTTTTTGTAAGGGGACTGGATCCAAGTATTGAATTCGTGGGTGGAAGATCTTATATTGTCAGATTTGATCATCCTGTTGTTACTGGTAACATTAGAACTTCGTTAACTAAAGCTTTCCAGGACGCACCCGAAGTAAAAACATTTGGACCAGGCGGAACCCAGGTAAAGATTACCACAAAATACCTGATAGATAATAAATCCACCAAAACAGATTCCATTGTTGATGCTACCTTATTCAATGGTTTAAAGCCCTATTTCCCAAAGGATATGACTTATAAGGATTTTTCTGAACATACTCAGAATAAAACTATTGGCGAATTGAGTTCTCAAAAGGTTGATCCTGTAATGTCAAGAGATCTTGTTTGGCAGGCTTTCATGGCAGTATTCTTCGGACTGATTATTATATTTATTTACATTGCCATTCGTTTTAAAAATTGGAAATTTGGTTTAGGAGGCGTTGTTTCTCTGTTCCATGATACTATGGTTGTTATCACTACTTTTACACTTTTCTATAAAATATTGTCTTTCAGCATGGAAGTAGATCAGCAATTTATCGCGGCTTTGCTAACAATTATTGGTTACTCCATTATGGATACTGTTATTATTTTTGACAGAATCAGGGAATACAATAAGCTCTATCCTAAACGTGAACTTGCAAACAATATTAATGCAGCTATCAATAGTACACTTGGCCGAACTGTTAATACATCAGGCATAACCCTGGTCGTGTTGCTTGTAATATTCTTTTTTGGCGGAGAAATGTTACAGGGTTTCATTTTTGCTTTACTCGTTGGTGTTGCAATAGGAACTTATTCATCCGTATTTAATGCTACTCCAGTTGCTTACGATTTTATTATGTGGGGTAAATCAAAAGAAGTAGCCACCACATCGCAGCAGGTGTTATAAATTAATTAAGCAATATAAAAAATTAAGCCCTGAATAATATTTCAGGGCTTTTGTTTTTCTTTTTTTCATTACAATGCTTTGTACAGTTTTATAACTAATCCATAATTAACAAGTTGAAATATATAGAAATAAATTAAAATATTTCTCTATATCTATGTATTTCAACGTATTACAAATTATTGTAATTGAAATAATAAATTGTTTAACGAAATATTGTCATTGGTTACTTAAATTTTATTGCTTTTTTAACAAAATAGTCTATTATGAAAATAAATAATAGCTGCTTCTTATGTAGTATATTTGTACAATAATATTTTCATTGTAAGTTGTATGGGTGGTTCTGAAATACTCTTGATTCTTTTGGCTGTATTGATACTTTTCGGCGCTGATAAACTTCCCGGGTTTGCAAGGAGCCTTGGTAAGGGCATACGCGAGGTAAAGAAAGCTACGGATGAAATTAAGGACGAAATTACAAAGCATTCTTCTGAAGTTGTTGAAGAAATAAAAGAAATCAGAAATCAAACCAGAACAGGTTCCGAAGAAATTAAAAAAAGCGTAAACGATATTATTGAGCCGCCTTATGAAGATCCTTATATAGACATTAATAAACGAGGCTGAAACTTATATTGAACAATTTAATTTCTAAGTATCTGCAACTTTTATTCCATGAACAATTAAAAGACCAAAGTCAGGTTCTTCTATTTTTTAATATCTTTATTTAATTTATATTTTCATGAATTGATAATTATTGTTTTTTCCTAAGAAGCTGTTTTGGATTTTTGATTTAAGGAATTTCTTTTATTCTTCTTGGTGAAATCTTTGTGATTTGGTGTCTTGGTGGCTATATTTTTTTTATATTTTTTGCCACAAAGCCACTAAAACACTAAGAAACACAAATTCCAAAACAGTCTCTAAAGTATTTAGAACAGCATTGCTTTTTCAATGCCCTACTTGACCAGAAGGAAACATCATAGAGAAAAATAGCTAAATTAAAAAAAGGTTTAGTTTTTTATCACCATGTTTATGGATGTTTTGAATTAAATACAAATTAGTTATTAATATTGTGCCTTATTTTTATATAGCAAATAAATAAATTATTTTCGTGTTCAAATTATTAAACCGAACCTAATTGTCGTGATCGAAACAATTGATATACATAAGTCTTTTGGAAAATTGAAAGTTTTGAAAGGCATTAATATTTCAATAAAACAGGGTGAAGTAGTTTCAATAGTGGGTCCCAGCGGTGCCGGTAAAACTACTTTGTTGCAAATTATTGGCACGTTAATGAAACAAGATAAAGGTTCAGTTTTGATTAACAATACGGACCCGATTGGATTAAAAGAAGAGAAACTGGCAGCTTTTCGAAACAGAAATATTGGATTTGTATTTCAGTTTCATCATTTATTACCTGAATTTTCGGCTTTGGAAAATGTTTGCATTCCTGCCCTGATTGCTTTAAAAAAACACAAAGCTGCTGAAGAAAAAGCAAATGACTTACTTGCGTTTCTGGGATTATCGGAACGCTTGCAGCATAAACCAGGCGAACTGTCTGGCGGTGAACAACAGCGTGTTGCTGTTGCCAGGGCACTTATAAATGATCCCATGGTCATTCTTGCAGATGAGCCTTCAGGTAACCTTGACTCAAAAAATAAGAAAGAGTTGCATGAAATGTTCTTCAAACTTCGGGATAAGTACAATCAAACAATTGTAATTGTTACCCACGATAAAGAACTAGCCGAAATGTCCGACAGGAAAATAATTTTAGAGGATGGCATGGTTGTAAATAATGGCTAATTGTTATTAAATAAGTCAAAATCCAGAAATCAGAAATCAATTTTATATGAGCCGCGCAAAATATTTTATTCTCGATGTTTTTGCAGAAGAAAAGTACCAGGGCAATCAACTTGCCGTTTTTACCGATATTAATGGAATTTCGGAACCAGAAATGCAGCAGATTGCACGTGAAGTAAACTTCTCGGAAACTACTTTCGTTCTGGATAATAAAGCTTCTGAAAAAGGTTTCCCAGTCAGAATTTATACTCCAATGGAGGAGATTGAATTTGCTGGTCACCCAACATTAGGAACTGCATGGATAATTAAAAATGAAATACTAAAAAGTCAAATGACTTTAATTAAACTCGATCTGAAAGTTGGTACCATACCGGTTTCATTTAAGGATAACAATATACTTTGGATGAAACAAAAAGAACCAAAATTCGGTGATATTTATAGTGCGAAATTATTGTCTGAGATTCTTAAAATCAAAGCTTCAGACATCGATGATAATTTTCCAATACAAGTAGTATCGACAGGTTTACCGGCCATTATCGTTCCTTTGAAGACACTGAAGTCAATAAAACAAATCAAGATCAATAAAGAAAAATATTTTAATTTTCTTTCTAAGGTTGAGCCGAAAGTGATTCTTACATTTTGCCCTGAAACTTACCATCCTGAAAACCAACTTAACGTAAGGGTATTTGTTGAATATTTTGGAATCCCTGAAGATCCTGCTACAGGTAGCGGAAATGGATGTCTTGCCGGATATCTGGTAAAACATCGTTATTTTAAAAAAGATTCAATTGACATTACCTGTGAACAAGGTTATGAGATTCAACGTCATTCAAAACTCTATTTAAAAGCTGCTTTAAATAATAATTCAATTGATGTTGAAGTAGGGGGCAAGATTCAGTTGGTTGCTTCAGGCACATGGATTTAGGATGAAAAATGGATACGAAGGAACAATCAAGAATTAAGCTTTTACTAGATAAGAAAGCTGATTTATATGAGCGTCCTGAATTTATAGACACCGATCCCATACTGGTTCCGCATAATTATACATTAAAAGAAGACATTGAAATTGCCGGTTTCCTGACTGCTACAATTGCATGGGGCCAGAGAAAAAGCATTATTAAATGTGCTAAACTTCTTTTCAATTTGATGGATAACGATCCTTTTGCATTTGTCAGCTGCGCTACGGATCAGGAACTTAGAAAATTTCAACACTTTAAATACCGGACATTTCAGGGAGAAGATTGCATTTTTTTCCTTAAGTCTCTCCAGAATATTTATCTAAAACATGGCGGACTTGAAAAAGTTTTCACAGAAGGTTATTTGCAAAACAAAAGTATATTTAATTCATTGATTCATTTCTATATGACAATGTTTGCAATACCTCACTTAAAAAGAAGTGAAAAACACGTGGCAAATGTTATGGCCAACGCTTCGGCAAAAAGACTAAACCTTTTTTTAAGATGGATGGTTAGAAGCAATGATAAGGGTATTGATTTTGGTCTTTGGAAAAAAATACCAAAAAACTCACTAATGATACCACTTGATTTACATACCGGAAATACTGCCCGAAATTTAGGTTTACTGAAAAGAAAACAAAACGACTGGAAAGCAGTAGAAGAATTAACCTCCATTTTATGTAGCTTTGACCCTGAAGATCCAATTAAATATGATTTTGCCTTGTTTGGCATGGGAGCTTTTGAATAATAGTCATAACCAAAACCCTTTCACCTTTTAACCTTTTGACCCTTCAACTCTGTTACTATATAATTATGGCAAACAGCTATTTCAAATTTAAGCAATTTACAATTTATCATGACAAATGTGGAATGAAGGTAGGCACAGATGGCGTTCTGCTTGGTGCATGGGCAAATATTAAAAATATAAATAAAATTCTTGATGTTGGAACCGGTACCGGTTTAATTGCGATAATGCTGGCGCAGAGGACGAATACAATAATTGAAGCAGTTGAATTGGAATCTAATGCCTATGAGCAAGCTAAAATCAATGTTTCATTATGCCCCTGGAACAAAAGAATAAGCTTGCATAATTTGTCTTTTCAGGAATATGCTTCCTCTTGTCAAATATTGTTTGATTTGATTATCTGCAATCCGCCTTATTTTGAAAATTCTTTAAAGTCCACCAAAAAAAACAGAAATATTGCCAGGCATACTGACACTCTTTCACATAACGATTTGTTGACCGGTGCATATAAATTATTGTCTGAAAATGGAAGATTCGCTGTGATAATGCCTTATGCTGAAGGAAATAAATTTATAGCAGAAGCTTCAGGAGCTGGACTTTATTGTATTAAGAGGACTAGTGTAAAAGCCACATCATCTTCTTCATTCAAAAGATTACTAATTGAATTTTCAAAAATACCTCAAAAAATCGATGATAACTTATTAATAATTGGAACAGATGTCATAAATAATTATTCCGATGAATTTCGACAGCTTTCTAAAGAATTTTACCTCGCATTTTAATAGACATCAAACTATTGTGTTAACACATTGTTAATATACTAATTATCTAATAGATAAAGCTTATATTTGTTATAATTAACATTTATTTTGAAATTTTTGTATTAATAGTTTGATGTGAAAAACTTTACAATTAAAATTATTATTTTCTTTTCAGCAGCATCACTTTTGGGACTTATAATAACCCAAACTTTTTGGATAATAAAAGCCATAAATATCTCCCAGAAAAATTTTGAACACAGGGCTCATTCTGCATTAAGTTCTGCAATTGATGAGATTAAAATGAATTTAAACAATTATGCATCTAAAAGTGTTTCAATTGAGAATCCTGATTCAGCAATTTTATTATCTGTCAAACCTTTAATATTGGATTCATTATTGCATAAGTATGTGAATTTTTATAAGCTTAAAAATTATTATGAATTTGCAATTGCAAAAAACAGTAACGATTCAATTATTTACGCAACAAAGGGATTCAGAAGTAACTTGTCCGGGGAAATTGTTTTCAAACATTGTCTTTCGGGTATATATAAAAAAGTTCACTATCATGCCGAACTTTTATTTCCAGGGTTTCAGGAAAATTTGCTTGCAAGTGTATGGGGTTGGTTAATGCTTTCAGTAATTTTTCTTTTGATAATTATTTTCTGTTTCGGGTTTATAATTTTTGCGGTTTTCAGGCATAAAAAACTTTCGGAAATGAAAACAGATTTCATTAACAATATGACACATGAATTTAAGACACCAATAAGCACAATTTCACTTGCTTCCGAAATTCTTGTAAATACTAACACAAATATAAATAATGATAAGATACACAAATATGCTAAAATAATTTTTGATGAAAATCAAAGAATGCGGGCTCAGGTTGATCAGATATTGCGAATGGCTCAAATGGATAAAGGTGATCTGGAAATCAAGAAACAAAGCATGGATGCTCATGAAATTATCCTTAATTGTGTTAAAAATGTTTCGATAGAACATTTTAATAAACCTGCAAAACTTACATATAATCTAAATTCTCAAAATCATATAATTTTCGCTAATCCTGCTTATTTCGAGAATATAATTAACAACCTTATTGACAATGCTTTTAAATACTCTCTTAATAATCCTGAAATTGAAGTATCCACTTTTGATAACAATGATGATATAATAGTTTCAATAGCTGATAATGGTATTGGAATTAGCAGGGAAAATCAAATGTATATTTTTGACAAGTTTTATCGTATACCTACCGGTGACGTTTATAATGTTCAGGGTTCAGGGTTGGGTTTGTATTATGTTAAGAAAATGGTTGAAGCTCATTCCGGAAAAATTAAAGTTACAAGTGAACCCGGTTTTGGTAGTCGTTTTGAGTTTTTTATACCAATTAAATGATTTGCAAATGAAACACAAAGCATCAATATTGCTGGTGGAAGATGATAAAAATCTGGGGTTTGTTATTAAAGATTTTTTAAGCGAAGCTGAATACGAAGTTGACCTTGCTGAAACCGGTGTTTCTGCTATGTCATTATTTTCCACGAAAACCTATGATCTATGTCTTATAGATGTAATGCTTCCCTTTAAAGATGGTTTTACAGTTGCTGAAGAAATAAAACAAAAAAATACTTATATACCTATTATTTTTGTAACTGCAAGGGCGTTGAGGGAAGATAGGATCCGCGGATTTAAAATTGGTGCTGACGACTATATTACTAAACCTTTCAGCATTGAAGAATTATTGCTAAGAATTGAAGCAGTTTTACGCAGAACTAGAAACTTAACCAATTCTTTAATAGAAAAGGAAGTTTACGAAATTGGCCAGTTTGTTTATGATTACACCAACCAGCTTATTACTTACAACAACACTTCACGTAAATTAACTAAAAAAGAATCTGAAGTATTACGCTTATTATGTATTAATAAAAACCAGCTGGTTCGCCGTGAATTTGCATTAAAACTGATTTGGGGAGAAGATGATTATTTTATGGGCCGTAGCATGGATGTTTATATCACAAAACTCAGGAAGATATTAAAGATCGACCCTTCAATATCAATTCAAAATATCCATCGTACAGGCTTTATGCTGGAAGTAGCAGGGAATTAATTCTACTTAGATTATGTTTTTCTGAGATTTTCAGCTTTTTTTACCCCAAACCCAAAAGGGAGAAAGCTGAAAAATCAACCAGTTCCTGTTTGGGATTAAGGGTAAAAACTGGTTGATTTTGAAATCTGTCAAAGTAGAATTAATTAAAATTTCTTAACATACCTGTGACAATAAGGTGTTTCACCATTTTTATCGTAATAATCCTGATGATAATCTTCAGCTTTATAAAACATACCAGCTTTATCTAATTTGGTTGCAACCTTAAATCCTTTTTGCTTTAATATGTTTATTAGTTTTTCGGCAGTTGCTTTTTGTTCGTCGTTAAAATAAAATATTTCCGACCTGTATTGATCACCAACATCAGGTCCTTGTCGATCAACCTGAGAAGGATCATGAATTTCAAAAAACAATTTTGTTACTTCTTCATAAGTTGTTTTTGAAGGATCAAACGTAACTTCAACAGCTTCTGCAAATCCTGTTGTATGGGAACAAACTTCTTTATAAGTAGGATTCTTCGTATGCCCACCTATATAACCAACTTCCGCTGAAAGTACTCCTTTTGCTTTTTGCATGTAATATTCAACCCCCCAAAAACAACCACCGGCATAAATAGCTTTTTCTATTTGTTGGGTCTTTGGTTCGTCCGGAACAAAAACCAGCGAAATAGAATTTACACAATGACGCGTATTCTTAGCAGTAAATTCTTCACCGGTAAAAACGTGACCGAGATGTGCTCCACAGTTGGCACATATTATCTCTGTACGCATACCATCCGGGTCGGGTATCCGTTTTACAGCACCTGGTATTTCATCATCAAAACTAGGCCAGCCACAATGGCCATCAAATTTGGTATCAGACTTATACAATGATGCATGGCATCGTTTGCAGATGTAGGTTCCCTTGCCATAGAAATTATCATATTTACCGGTAAAAGGCATTTCCGTGCCTTTTTGAATGATTACTTTTTCTTCTTCCGGAGTTAAGGGGTAGTATTTCATAGTATTATTTTGAGAACAAGCGGTTAGACTAATTATCAGGAAAACGATTGTTGAAATATTTAATTTTAATAGTGTCATATGCATTTAATTCAATTCATTAAAATTGATATAATTATTCAACAGGTTTCAATAATAAAACCCTCAAAATAATTAAATGTTCAAACAATGGATTTTATTAAAAAATTCGGTGGATAAAATTAAACGAAACCTGTCAGGTTTTCAAAACTAAAAAGTTTATAAGACATAAAAAAAGCCCTAAAAAGGGCTAATCTATTGCAATAGAAACAACTATATTTTTCAGAAGAAAAATTGTTAGGTTTTTTTCTTAACAAAAAGTAACAAAATAACTCCGAATATCAGCATGATAATACCTGACCATAAATTTACATTGATCCCAAATGATTTTTGATACATTTCAGGATTCGATGATGTGAATAAACCGTAAATAGTCAGCAATAATCCTAAAATTGAAAACATCAAGCCGATAGGAATTTTTACATCTATACCCATGATAAAACGTTTTTAAATTACCAAAATAATATTGTTAAAATAGTTGCAATTGCAAGAACCAAAATAGCCAAAGTTGTTGATCGTTTGTACCATGGTACATTTTTTTCTGTTGTTTTTGGCGTAAGTTGATATACAAGTCCAACTAATTTGTCATCGGACATTTTTTGCTTGGTGACCAGACTTAAAGAGATAGTCAGGAAAGTACTTGTGCAGCATGCATAAATTGCTGTCCAGAAGTTTTGGGCCATCTCAACGGGATAAGTGTGCAATGTATAAATCCAGCCTCCTGCAAATATATTTTTTGCTTCAATTGGAGCGGTTAACCCATGATGTAAAAGAGCAACCAGGAATCCTGCAAACAAACCGACAAATGCTGCATGACCGGTAGTTCGTTTCCAGAACATACCCAGGAATATTACTGCAAATAACGGGGCATTTATCATTGAAAATATGGTTTGCAGAAAATCCATTATATTATCAAAATGTGAAGCTATATAAGCAGCTCCAATACTTGCGATAACACCAACTATAGTCGTAAGTTTGCCAACACTGAGATAATGCTTGTCATCAGCTATTTTATCCCCGGTTGGTTTTCGAAAATAACTTTGATATATATCATAAGTCCATACAGTATTAAAAGCCGAAACATTGCCTGCCATTCCAGACATAAACGATGCCAATAAAGCCGTAATTCCTAAACCCAATACTCCTGCCGGCAGGTATTGTTTTAATAACATAATAATTGTATAATTATATTGTATTTGTCCGTGTTCAATAGGAAGTGCGAAATTCTTACCTGGAGTATGAAGAAGCCATACTGCAATAACTCCTGGAACAATAATTAGAAATGGAATAAACATTTTTGGGAGGGCTCCAATTAACGGAGTATTTCTTGCAGCTACTTTTGATTCGGCGGCCATTGCTCTTTGAACTATTAAAAAATTAGTACACCAGTATCCGAATGAAAGAACAAATCCCAAGCCGGCAAAAATTCCATACCATGCTACACCCATGGGGTTAGCAGCAGCGCTCCCGGTATATTTCCAAGTTGAGGTCCAGGTATCAGGGGCAAAATGTTTGCCTGGAATATTGGGTACAATTTGCGCCAAATGATCCTTAAGACCCATCCAACCTCCAACATCTTTAAGACTTAAAAAAACAATTGGTAGTAGGCCAAAGACAATAATAAAAAATTGAAGAACTTCATTATATATTGCAGATGATAATCCACCAAGATAAGTATAGCCAAGTACAATGGCAGCTGATAAAATGATGCTTAGGTTAAAATTCCATCCTAATACTTTTTCCATTAAAATAGCTAAAGCATACATTGAAATTCCTGAAGCAAGAATTGTCATCACTGCAAAAAGAATAGCATTTAAAGCTCTGGTTTTCTCGTCGAATCTTAACTTTAAATATTCGGGTACAGACCTTGCTTTTGAACCATAATAAAAAGGCATCATAAAAAGAGCAAGAAATACCATGGCTGGAATTGCACCTATCCAGTAAAAATGAGCTGTAAGCATGCCATATTTAACACCTGAGCCAGTCATTCCCATTACCTCCAATGCTCCCAGGTTTGTTGAAATAAATGCAAGTCCGGCTACCCAGGCGGGTATTGACCTGCCTGCCTCAAGAAAAGCATTGGCATCTTTCATATAACGCTTAAGAGCCCAACCAATACCAATAACAAAAAGAAAATAGATCAACATTACCGCGTAATCGATCCATTCTAATTTAAACATTTCCATATTTTACTTTTTTTACTTATTTCCAAAATTTTAGGAAGACAAATATATAAATTAGAAGAAAATATCAAAGACTTCCCAATCAATAATTTTGCTTTGATTTTAAAATTAATAAAATAATTTATTTACGTGCTTGAAAATGAATGATTAAGAATGCGTAGTATTAAAAACTCGAATTGCGTTTTTTATAAATCTTGATAATTAAAGAATTCTCACTATTTTTGCCGATTCTAAATTTTAAAATAATGAAAGCATATGTATTTCCCGGTCAGGGAGCACAATTTGTTGGAATGGGTAAGGAATTGTATGAAAATTCTGTTTTAGCCAAAGAACTTTTTGAAAAGGCAAATTCAATTCTTGGTTTTCGAATTACTGACCTGATGTTTTCAGGAACTGATGAAGATTTAAAACAAACTAAAGTTACGCAACCTGCAATTTTTCTTCACTCGGTTATTTTAGCCAAAACTTTGGGTAATAATTTTAAGCCCGATATGGTTGCCGGCCATTCACTTGGCGAATTTTCTGCTTTGGTTTCTAATAATACCCTGTCATTTGAGGATGGACTAATACTGGTATCTAAAAGAGCAATGGCAATGCAGAAAGCCTGCGAAGCTGTGCCTTCCACAATGGCTGCTATTCTTGGTTTGGAGGATAATATTGTTGAGGATGTCTGCAAATCAATTTCTGAAATTGTAGTACCTGCCAATTATAATAGCCCTGGTCAGCTTGTAATCTCTGGTTCAATTCCCGGGATAGATGCTGCCATTGCCGCGCTAACGGCGAAAGGGGCTAAAAGGGCACTGAAATTGCCAGTTGGAGGCGCTTTCCATTCCCCCCTTATGGAACCTGCCCGTAAAGAACTCGCTGAAGCAATAAATACAACAAAATTTGCAAGACCAATATGTCCCGTTTACCAAAATGTTACAGCTAGCGCTGTTTCTGATCCCGACCAGATTAAATTAAATCTTGTATTACAGCTTACAGCGCCGGTTCGCTGGACGCAAACAATTCAAAATATGATAACAGGTGGTGCTACTGAATTTGTTGAAGTTGGTCCCGGAAAAGTCCTTCAGGGCTTAATAAAGAAAATTAACAAAGATGCCATAGCGGCCAGTGCATAAAAGAAGGAAGGGACGAACAAAAGTCCCTTTTTTATTTGCTGAAAGTCGAAGAATAATAATTTGCTTTTCTCTGTTTTATTAATAGGTTCTATTTTCCATAATTTACTGGATTATATTATTTTTGATTATTTATTAAGGGCATCAGTAAAAACTAAAATTCAGATTTAAAAGATACAGGATGCAAGATACAAGATACAGTGCGGATTATATCATGAAACATATATCCTGTATCTTGTAACCTGTATCTGATAATAAAAGTAAGTTTATAGAAGGTACCTAATAGAGTTTAATAAATATATTAAAATATGAAAAATTTCAATATTGCAATTTTGGGCTGTGGTACTGTTGGTAGCGGTGTAGCTAAGATATTGTTAGATCTGAAAGATCAGCTTAATGATAAATCCGATCATATTGTAGAATTAAAAAAAATAGTTGATCTTTTTCCAAAAAAAAGCGCCGAATCATATAACCTTCCCTTGAATTTGTTTTGTGGAAATGGGAACGATTTAACAAAAGATGAGACAACAAAATATGTTAATGAAATAATTAACGATACGAATATTCATCTAATAGTGGAGACTATTGGCGGAACCAGTGACTATGTGCTTGATATTATTCTTAATTCACTGAGAGCCGGCAAACATGTTGTAACTGCAAACAAAGCTATATTAGCCGAGAAAGGCAAGATTATTTTTCAAACTGCAAAGGACAATCATGTTTGCCTGGGATATGAAGCAAGCGTTTGTGGCGCTATTCCGATTATTAAGGCCATAAGAGAAAATTTCACTGGCGACCAGGTAATTGAAATATCTGGAATTTTAAACGGCACAAGCAATTATATATTATCTAAAATGCAGGAAGAGGGCCTGAATTTTTCTTCTGCTTTAAAAATGGCACAAAAAGCCGGATACGCTGAAGCCGATCCAACTCTTGACATAAGTGGGGGCGATGCAGGGCACAAACTAGCCATCTTAATTAAACTTGCTTACGGTGCAGATATTGATTATAAAGAACTTTTAATTGAAGGCATCCAAAAAATTGAAAAAGAAGATTTAGATTTTGCAAATGAAATGGGATGTACCATTAAACTTATTTGTTATGCCCGAAAAATTGATAACAAAGTATTTGCATCTGTGAAGCCGATGATGGTAAAGTATGAAAACTTCCTGTCCAAAGTAAGCGGGGCAACCAATTGCGTTGAATTGTTGAACAGATATTCCGGCAAGCACTATTTTATTGGTAAAGGTGCAGGAAGTTTGGAAACAGCAAGCTCGATAGTTGCAGATATTGTTTTTACTGCGAAGTACGACGGAAAAATTAAGAATATTACTGACTTAGCTGATTTGGAAATTCAAAGTTCTGACAATTTTGAATTTCCTTATAATATTACATTTACTACTGAAGATTATCCGGGAATTACTGGTCTTGTAACCACTGCTATTGGAGAAAATAAAATTAATATTGATACGGTTAGCCATAACAGACATAACAAAAAAAGTGCTGAATTTTCAGTTGCAACTATGCCATGTACTATGGTGCAAATTAAAAAAGCGATAGCCGATATCAGGGCAAAAGCTCCTTCATTACTAATTGGAGAGCCCAAAATTATTCCAATATTGAATTAAAATATTCCCGACAATTTGGACTATTTTTATTCAATACAAAAGAGAAAGGGTAAATTCTCATTAGGTAATTGGCCAGGGGACTGTTTTATTTTAGTGCTATGCCATGAATACAAAGTTTTTTTAAATTCTATTGAGTTAGGCTTTTTACTAAAAGTAAGCAAATTTTAAAATAACCAGATAGCAAGCAACTCATTAAAAACTAATTTAAATAATGTAAAAGAAAATTACAATAAACCTTTACTTTAACAACTTGAAAGCCCACTATTTGTTGGAATTAATAAGTATTGGCAAAGAGCCTAATTCAAAAATTTTATTTAAGAGTATTGTAGTATCATTTTACAAATTTTATACTTAATATGAATATCTTAGTGCAAAAAAAAGGGTAGTGAGCAATTTATAAGATATTTTTTTATATATTTGTATTAGACTATTAAATTATTTTATTTATTTAGTACATTGAACAAAAAATAGACAAGTATTTTATTTACTAACTTAAAAATTTACATCTATGAAAAAAGTTATTTTTACTATTGTTGCATCATTTGCCATTATTGGCTTTATAAATGCTCAGGGAGCTAAATATACGGCTTTAAAGAAACCTGCCAGTGTAAAAATTGATTCTACTGTAACTGATGTTCCCAAAATTTTTGATCAACTAGTGGGTGCTAAAATTAAAAATTTTGCATCTGTTGGTGTTACAGCTCATTTAGATTCCACGCAGCATTATGGTATGTTTTATTGTATGTGGGATGAATCTAATTTATATTTTTTAGTTGACGTATATGATGCCACTCCTATTAGTTGGAAAGTAGGAACCAGTACCAATTATTTAAGTACCGGTTTTGAAATTTTTACTAACTTCGATGATAAGCATACTGATACATCTACTAAAGATAACGGTGCTGATTATCATCAGAATCGGTTCAATTTAGATAGACCAATTTTAGACCAGACCGGCTTTGATTTTAGTGGTGCCGATACAGCAGATTACCGTTATTCTGTTGTTCAAACTACCTATCAGCTTACTTACGCTTTTCTTATTGCTTATCCATGGGGTAATATGCGTTATGGTCAAGATTTAACTACTAAAGCCGACATTGATGCTGCTGTTACAGCTGCAATAAAACCAGGAAAAAAAATATCTATGGATGTTTCTATCATTGTGGATTCTGTAATTAATGGTCGTCAGGGACTTATGCAATGGTCAAATCATCAGGGTAAAGATTCCGATTATTATGTAAGTTCAGTATGGGGAGATTTAACATTGGATGGTACTACAGTTGGAATTAATAATACTTCTATTAAAGACAATCAATTCAAGGTGTTCCCAACAGTTGTTAATAATGATAATATTATTCAAATTAGTAATGCAGTCGGTGTTGCCGCAATTTACGATATTGAAGGCCGATTTATTAAATACATTCCTGCTAATTTAAAATCAGTTAATGTTAGTGATTTAACATCTGGTATGTATTTTGTCAAAAACGGCACTAATACAGCTAGGTTTATTAAAAAATAATAATCTATTGAATAAATACCGAGGCTGTCTAAAAAGATAATTAGACAGCCTTTTTTATTTTCTAACTATGGGATTCAGAAAATATTTTAGATTAGATTTTTTTTGTTTTGCCCTTTGTTTTGAAAATTTCACTTTTAGGATACTTATTAATTTCGTTAAAACAGATAATTTTTGATATATATTGGCCGAAAGTTTTGATAAATGTTTGTAACATTTCAAATACTGTAAAATGCATACGACGACGACAATTGAAACACTTTCAATATTTACTATGGGGATGCTCTGTGTAAAAAGAATCTCTTAAATCACTTATTCCATTTTATTTATCCAAAGGTTTGCTCTACTTATATACGCCTTCGCCCGCTGAGCTTCCTCCCTTTTTTGCTGGTCTGGTTTTCTTTGCTTTGTTGTTTTATATCTGATAAGTTTCTTGTTCAATTCTATTGTACTTTTCCCTTTTTGTTTATATCAAGCACCGTTTAATGCGCAATTTCTTATCAACAATTGTGTTTACAAGTCTCACAGGATGTTTTTCGGGAATAAAACCTTCGAATGAATTCGGGAATAATGAGGGTTGGTTTTGGAGGTTTAACTTAAAAATTTCTATCGCTATTTGAATTAGTTTTAGTGATAAAAACATATAATTATATATATATCAAATATATACGATATTATGTGAAAAATATTTATTAACATATATATTTGGTTGCTAACATATTATATGTAAAAAGGCTGTCTAAGTTCAGACCTAAAGGTCTTTTTAGACAGCCTTTTTTTTTGAATTGTAAAAGTTTTATGTTATAAATACCTGTATTTGCCTAATTATAATTTATTTTGTAATTTATACTTTTTGAGGTTAATTTAAAATGTCCGGGATTAGATATTTTTCGACAAATCTAAAGTCTAAAGAGGTTTCGTTCTGGGATGCCCTGATTAAAGGACAAGCCCCTGACAAAGGCCTTTATATGCCTGAATCAATTCCGAAACTAACGAAAACTGAGATTGATTCTTTTAAAAATAAAAAATACTTTGAAATCGCGTATGATGTAATATATAAATTTCTTGCAGACGAAATCCCACCGAACGACTTATATAATATCGTAAAAGATTCATATGACTTTGAGGTGCCTATTGAGCATGTTTACGATAGGAATTTTATAATGCGTCTCGATCAGGGTCCCACCTGTTCGTTCAAAGATTTTGCTGCCCGCCTGATGGGAAGATTAATGCAATATTATCTAGACAGGCAAAAGAAAAGCCTTTTGATATTAACAGCAACATCTGGGGATACAGGCAGTGCTATTGCAAATGCTTTTTATGATCTACATAATATTAAAGTTGTAATTCTGTTCCCTGAAAAAGAGGTAACCATGCGACAGCGCAAGCAAATGACTACTTTACACAAGAATATTAGTATTATAGCGCTAAATGGTAAATTCGATGATTGTCAGGCTCTGGTGAAACAGGCTTTTGCTGATCCTGAGCTGGATTATCTCAAATTGTCTTCTGCAAATTCAATTAATATTGGCCGATTATTGCCTCAGTCTGTTTATTATTTTTGGGCATATTCTAAACTTACACAAAAATCAGGTGAAGAAATAATATTTTCTGTTCCATCTGGTAATTTTGGCGATTTGATGGGAGGAATAATTGCCCGTGAAATGGGTCTTCCGGTCAAAAAATTCATTGTCTCAACTAATGAAAACAATGAGGTGCCTCTATATTTTCAGGAAAGTTTTTATAAAGCTATAGTACCTTCGCGAAATTGTATTTCAAGTGCGATGAATGTGGGCCATCCCAGCAATTTTGCACGCATAATATCATTATATGGGGGACAAATGGATGAGTCCGGTAAAATTAATAAATTACCGGATATTGAGCGATTAAGAAATGACATGTTTGCAGTAAGCATTCCGGATTCGGAAACCCGTGAAACTATTAAAAATGTATATGATCGACATAAAATTTTGATTGAACCTCATGGTGCTGTTGGCTGGGCGGGGTTACAGCGTTTTATTAATGAAAATAGAAGCGATATTAATGCTTCCCAACTTACGGTTACTTTAGAAACAGCCCATCCTGCCAAGTTTCCTGAAGAGATAGAAAAAATTCTAGGTATCAATCCATTATTACCGGCATCTCTCAGCAATTTGGATCAAAAAGAAGAAAAGATGGTAAAGATGGATAATAATTATAATGAATTTAAAAATATTTTAAAAATAGAATACTAACTAACCCCACACTCATTCCCTCTCCCTTTGGGAGAGGGTTAGGGTGAGGGGGTTCAATATAAACTTATGGTAATATTTTGTTCCGATTTAGAAGGCGTTTGGGTACCTGAAGTTTGGATTAATGTTGCAAAAAAAACAGGTATCGATGAATTGAAATTGACTACCAGGGACATTAATGATTATGATTTATTGATGAAACAAAGGATAAGGATTTTAAAACAACATAACCTTACTTTGGAAGATATTCAAAATGTAATTGCACAGATTGAACCCCTGGAAGGTGCTAAAGAAATGCTGGGTTGGATTCGATCAATCGCTCAAATTGTCATAGTATCTGATACTTTTATTGAATTTGCGAGTCCTTTGATGGCTCAATTAGATTGGCCAAATTTATTCTGTAACAGTCTTGCAATTGATGAAAAGGGAATGGTAGTTGGTTACAATTTACGCCAGAAAGATCAAAAACGTGAAGTGGTGAAAGCGCTGAAAAATCTTCAATATACAGTTGTTGCTTTTGGCGATTCTTATAATGATATTAGTATGTTGAAAGAAGCACATCAGGGTATTTTATTCAGACCTCCACAAAATGTGATAGTTGATTGTCCACAATTTCCTGTTGTAACAGAGTATAGTGAATTACGTCAGCATATATTAAAATATTTATAATATCAACTTTGAAATTTTTATAAGTCGTCTGCAAAAGGCTTTGCTTTTGCCATTGCCTGGTGAAAATGTCCAGTTAAGGATGGCTCCCAAAGGTGTCAGGAATTTTCCGCCCAATAAAAATATGCCCAACCCTGCTGCCGTATTAATTCTTTTGTTCCCTGTCATTGATGAACCCTATACTGTACTTATGAAACGCACGGAATACCAAGGTGCACATAGTGGCCAAATTAGTCTCCCGGGAGGTAAAATTGAAGCTATTGATGTTGACCTTGCACAAACTGCATTACGTGAAACTAAAGAGGAATTAGGCATATTGTCTGAAAAGATCAATATCATAGGTAAGTTAACGCCATTATTTATTCCGGTTAGTGGCTTTGATGTTCATCCTTATGTAGGTGTGATAACTGAAAAACCTGATTGGAACCCTGATTTAAATGAAGTTTCTTACCTGATTGAAACCTCAATAAGTGAATTGGCATCTGCTGCTGTTATAAAAAGTGAAATGCGGCAATTGTTTGGAAATGAATTAGAAGTTCCTTTCTATCATCTTCATAATGAAAAAATCTGGGGTGCTACAGCAATGATGATTTCTGAGTTCTTACAAATTGTTGGATCGATAAAATAGAATCTATTTTTTCTACAATTAAACATTATTGTTCCAATTCAGTAAGATTTTTGTAATGCTGGAAGCGGTTCAATACTTCTGTTACATAATTGCATGGTTGTATGCCATTGCAATATCCAAATCTTACAACCGGATCCTTATAGTAACGGGGCTTAGACTTGTTCAATAGGAAAATCTTAACATCGTCCCACCTTTGCATATTCTTATGATATTTTTTTGCTAAAAGCTGGGCATCAATAACGTGTCCTATTCCAACATTATAAGCAGCAAGTACAAATTTTAATCTTTCAACTTTATCAGGAACGATATAATAAAACCTCTTGTCCAACCATTTTAAGAGTTTAACACCAATAGCAATATTTGTTTGAGGCGACCTGGCACTGTCAAATCCGAATAATTGAGCTGTTGAAGGCATAATTTGCATCAATCCATATGCTCCTGCCCATGATTTTATTCCAGGATTGAAATTTGATTCCTGTTTAATTAATGAGGCCAGCAAACGCCAGTCCCAATGCAATTGCTCACTGTAACGTTTAATTTCTTCATCATAAGGAGATATCTTTCCGCTGTTTAAAACAAAATAATTGCTGTTCACCATTTGAGACGACCATTGATTCTGGTAATATTTATTGTAAAGAATTGCATATTGGCTGCTAAACTTGAATTGAAGCAACCATTTATTTAATTCAGAAAGTAAAACCCTTGAATCTTTTCTAACGGCCCACGATAAATTTTGTGGAAAGCTAAGCACAGTACTTACATCAATTTGAGGGTAATAATTCTGGTTTACCTGAGCTATTCTCTCGTCACAAACAGTATAATCTATTTCACCACCTGCAACAAACTGAATAAGCTGTTCTTCATCCTCAGGAACTTCAATTATTTCAATATTTTTCCCGATTTCTCCCGAAATATTTTTCAGACGTTGAACATACGCAGTATTTCTTTGCACTATCACAGTTTTATCGCCCAAATCCAAAGGATTTTTGATGAAATGATCATTGGAACTGGTATCGGACAGATTTATCAGGTTATTGGGCTTACGTTGCACCAATACCTGTTTGCTTTGCATCAAGGGTTCAGTAAAAGCAAATAAACTTTCATTCTCGGAGGTTACTGGTAAATTAACAGCAATTAAATCACATTCCCCATCCATAAGTTTTGAGTTCATATCCATCATGTCATTGCTGGCAATGATTTCCAATTGCATGCCACTATATTCGGCAAATCGTTGCAGCAGTTCAAACTGGAAACCCATAGGCTGGCCATTATAAATAAAATAATCGATGGTATTAAAATTAGTTACGGCCACCAGTTTACCACGTTTTTTAATTTCCTTCCAATCTGCATGAAATTCTTTTCCAACATTCGTGTTAAAAACACACGTAGTTAAAACCATCCATAACCCAACAAGTAGTGTAGTAATTTTCTTTTTCAAATCAAGTATTTTAGAATTAATATAAACAATAAACAATAGACACACAGCTAAGGTTGCATATCATTAACATAATTTAGCTTTTGAAAGATTACATCAAAAAATATCTAATCATAAAATAACCAGTTAATTCCTAATGAAAAGACAGCCGGGAGCATTGGATAGTGATAAGCATTAAAATTACTGTAGCCGCTGTAACCAGTATTTGCATTATTATAGGTAAATGCTGCATTTGCATGAGCATATTTAAAGAAGAAGCTAACTGTTTTAATTTTTATAGTAAGATGCAAATCTACTTGAGGATAATTTCCACCCTTTTCTTTATTTTGCAGGTAAAAAGCGCCAACATTGGGATTATAAGCATCAGGCTTATAAGTTGTTTCGTAATATACATCAAATCCCAATCTGAAATAAAGTTTTCCTCCTGTAAAAAAATGGATTGTACTCTGAAAAGTTGTTGAGTTATAAAAGATCAGATTTGGAGCCTGGATATTAGATGAACTGTTTGTCTGATATAAAATACTATTTTCAAAATTAAATTTCCAAATATCAATATTGTTATCAAATCTGAATGAATAAATATACATAGTACTATTATCCTGTTTTGGGATAGAATCAGTATTGAAATAAACATAGTGGAAAACAGAAATATAATTAACAGATAATTTAAAATATGGCCTTTTAGTTGAAGCTGTTGCAGAAAAAGATTGTATATTTTCTTTGTCAAAATTGTTATTCGTCCATATAAAATGATTTGAAAAATAATTTTTATAGAAGAATGAAGGCGTTCTTGTTTCCTGGGAAGCCTTTAATGTAAGTTCAATGGATTTTGCCTTATCAATAAACATGTTTGCGGTTAAACGTAAGGATAGATCTCCGCTGAAGTAACCTAAAAAATAGGAATCCCATATAAAATTCCACCAAATCTGACGAAATTTCTGGGAAATATCCAATGTAGTTGATGTTGAAGAATAAGACTGTTTTTTATTTTCATTTAGAAGAAATGTGTCTTTTTTTGATTGTTTATTGACCTGCAACATTGTATCGCCTGAATTAATATAATATAAATCATTATTAATGGATAATCTCAGGTTGGGTAGATACTTGGACAAATTAGGTGAGTTCAATAGGATTTTATTGGAAATTTTATTTAATACAATAGAGTCATTAGAAGTTAAAGTACGGTTATAAAAATTTTTGTAGAATAATGGGGGTGGAGTTATATTATCCGTATAAGTTCGTTTGTTCGTTTCGAGATTAAGATCGTAAAATACAGATCCATAATCTTTTTCAGGTAAGCCTGTTGTATCATCGTCTTTGGCAAAAAGGCCATTAAGCTTAAATTCATGAATAGAATTCAGGCCGATTCTTTTAAATTTTGAAGATGCTTCCGGCAGGTTTACAGCTAGTCCATCATACGTTCCGGTCTTGTAATTGATCAATGTATCTGAAATAATGCCCCCGTTTTCCTGTATTTTAAAGGAATTAAAATAGAACAGATTGTAAGTTAAATAATTGTCGCCCGAATGTCTGAAAAAGACATCCAATGCATGGTCTGAAGCTTCCTGGATATTATACTTTGAATAGGCAGAATAGAGATTGTAAAAAAATCCGATATTGGTTTTTTTACTTAAATTTTGTGTATGTAATACCTGCAAATATTCTTCATTGTTTGATTGGGCGCCTTCATTTTTATAGGTAAGACTGGAAAACTGTCTTCGAGTGTCGTAAAAGAAATTTTCTTTTGAATCTTGAATATAGGGTGTAAAAATATTAGCATGAATGAATAAATCATTGTTTTGCACCTGTTTAATAAGGTCATTGGACTCAATTGGGTAGCCAAGCCTGACCAGGTAAACTGCTGAATGTTCATTCTTAAAAGCCGGGTTTAAAATATGTAGTTTATCTATTGAAGAATCAATAGGCATAGAATCAGTTCTAAATGAATAGTCAAAAATTATCTTTCTTATGGGATAAGCTATTGAGTCCTTTTTAGACGGCGGATTAGGGATCGCTGTTAACGAAATGAAACTAAAAATGAGTATCAGTTGTAATTTTCTCAAACGAAAATATTTATATAAAATAACTTAGTACAAATTTCATGCAAAAGTACAAAAAAAATCCTGATCCGTCTACAGAAGGACCAGGATTGAAGTTCGGCGACGACCTACTCTCCCGCTTTACGCAGTACCATCGGCGCTAATAGGCTTAACTTCTCTGTTCGGAATGGGAAGAGGTGGGACCCTATTGCTATAGTCACCTAAATTTTAATGAAATACTCTATCAAAGCAGTATTTCATATAATATTTTAAAAAAACATACCAGAAGAAATTTCGTAATATTTATTATGGAGCAACAAGAAAGCTATGGGTAATTAGTACTGCTTGGCTTTGGCATTACTGTCTTTACACCTGCAGCCTATCAACGTCGTAGTCTCCAACGACCCTTAAAGGAAATCTCATCTTGAGGCGAGCTTCGTGCTTAGATGCTTTCAGCGCTTATCTCATCCGTACGTAGCTACCCTGCGATGCAGCTGGCGCCACAACAGGTACACTAGAGGTACGTCCGCCACGGTCCTCTCGTACTAGAGGCAGGTCCTCTCAAATTTCCAACGCCCACAACAGATAGGGACCGAACTGTCTCACGACGTTCTGAACCCAGCTCGCGTGCCACTTTAATCGGCGAACAGCCGAACCCTTGGGACCTTCTCCAGCCCCAGGATGTGACGAGCCGA
>Ga0265316_10001202_pt1 | contig 28008 bp, 23 predicted proteins | sample 4522metaG_FD_202092 | JGI IMG/M metagenome (GOLD analysis project Ga0265316, IMG submission 202092) | Rhizosphere microbial communities from Carex aquatilis grown in University of Washington, Seatle, WA, United States - 4-5-22 metaG | ecosystem: Host-associated > Plants > Roots > Rhizosphere >... | reverse complement strand
GTGATGTGGCGGTCAACACGTTCGCCGGTGGTTTTCAAAACCATCCCGCCGTTGCCACCCTGACCAACGGCAACGTCGTGGTGGTTTGGGAGAGCTTTTGCGAAGCAGCTCCCGGCAGCTTGCTGGATGTGTATGGCCAGATTCTTTCACCCACCGGCCAGAAAATCGGGGGCGAGTTTTTGATCAATCAATTTACCTCCTACAACCAGCTTTCGCCGGCAGTCACGGCATTGAATAATGGCGGTTTTGTGGTCGCTTGGATTTCCGAACAGGAACGGGCGGTGGCGACCGCAAATCCCAATCCAATCCTTTCCAGTCAGATTTCAAATCCGAGCGTGGACGTTTATGCGCGGCTTTACAACGGCAGTTATCAGGCCCAGGGCGGTGAATTTCTTGTGAACACGGATTTGAATCCCTGCGGCAATCCCACTGTGGCTGCCGCCGCGGATGGCGGTTTCGTGGTCGGGTGGAATGCTTCCGACCTGGCCAACCCCGCCAATGGGATCGACGTTTTCGCGCGCACGTTTTCCAGCGGTGGCGTGGGCGGCACGGTTTTGCGTGTCAATACCTACCTTTCCGGAAATCAATATGCGCCGCGCGTCAGTTCATTGGGCGCGGATTATTTGATGGTTTGGACGAGTTTCGGACAGGATGGCTCGGGCGAAGGCGTGTATGGGCAATTCATGCACGAGGACGGTTCGATGGTGGGCGGCGAATTTCGTGTTAATACGACCACAATCGGCCGGCAGCTGGGGCCGGTGGTGGCCTCTGATGGTACGGGCCAGTTTTTGGTTGCTTGGAGCAGCTACACCGGCAGTCCCAATGGTTTTGATCTGTTCGCCCAACGTTATATCAACACCCAGCAACCGCTGGAACCGCTGCCCGCGCCGTTTGTTTATGCGCCGTTTGTGGTGAGCAACAACGTTTATCAGCCGCAATTGGTGGTGTCGTGGCCGCCGGTGACGGGGCTTTCCATTTCCAATTACGAGGTTTATGGGGACGGCGCGGCGACTCCGACGGCGGTGACCGTGAGCAATGTGTGGACGATGACGGCGGCAAACGGCTTGACCACCAACAGCATCCATTCATTTCGTGTGGATTACGTCACCACCGACGGCCGGCGTTCGCCACTCTCACCGCCGGCCAGCGGCGCAACGTGGAACGGCCAGAGTTGGGGGGGTATTCCTTTCGAGTGGATGACGAAATACTATGGCAATTTGATCATAACCTTCGGCAATAATGGTCCGGTGTATAATTGGCTTTCGCCCAATGTGCCGCTGGTTCCCGGCGGCCCGACGTTGCTCCAGGTCTTCTTGAGCGGCGGCAGTCCGCTGGACTCCAGCACGTGGCTGCAAACCGCATTGAGCAATACTCCGGAAGGTTTGTTCCTCAGTTGGAACACCCAGCCGGGTTTCACCTATCAGGTGCAGGCGACCACGAACTTCACCTCCTGGAGCAATTTGGGTTCGCCACGTTTTGCCGCGGGCGCCACGGATGCAGTTTTTGTCGGCAATAGTTCGGTCATTAAACCCGGCCGTTATTATCGTATTTTGCTCCTGCGCCAGTAAATTTTCTATGAGGCAATTAATAAGAACTTTTTTATGGCTCGGCGGTCTGGCGCTGGGTCTCCAATCTGCCTGGGGGTTTGCGCTGCTGGGGCCGCTGGCCGCGCAACCTGGTGGAGAGTCATGGCAGATACAAACCATCGGTTATGGGTTGACGGGAGATGTTGGCGGGCCGCGTAATATCGGTGAGGAATATCGTCACACCACGCCCGTCATGTATTACGCGTGTGATGCCAGCTTTTTGGATTATTTTGGTTCGGATGGCACCAACGCAATCGATCAGGCCTTTGATGTCTTGAATGGGGTCATGACCAATGGGGTGGACAGCTACGATTACACCAGTTATGCCAGCACCAACCTGTTCCCATTTAGCACCCTGAACATTAATCTTACCGCGAATGCCTTGGACATATTCGATTTAAAAACGGTTGTGGTTCAGGAAATGATGGAGCAATTGGGACTGGCAAGCCCGTGGCGCTTCGCGTGGACGCTGGTTGACCGTAACCCGGTGCCGGGCTTCACCAATCCCTGTCCGGCGGGGATCGCCTACATCGTTGCACAAATGAATTTTGACCCGATTACCTGGGCCCCTTCGGCTTATCTGAATAACAATCTTTTGACTTATACCATAGTGGACAATTGCAAAGGCACTCCCATACCCGAGGCACAAGCGGTTCCAAGTACCACCGCGTTGATTCCCAATTATCCGCTGGCCGCCGATGCCATTGGTGGCGGCGTCTTTTACACCGGTCTGACATGGGATGATGTGGGTGGATTGCGCTACATTTACAGCACGAACAACCTGAACAATGAAGCAACGCCTGCAGGAAGTCTGCTCTTCAGCACCAATGTCAACTCGCCCCAATTAATTTTTACAGCCAATTACAACGCCTTGGTGTCCGCGGCAACGACCAATGGCCCGGCTGCGCTGCAGGCCTTGTTTCCGGGACTGGTCGTTGGGCCCAATCCGCCCACTTATTTCAGCAACGTGGTTTCGCTGAGTGAAATTGCCTACTTCACCAATTTTGTCGGCCAGCCCGCCGACTCGCCGCCCACGCTCGTCGTCACGGCCGTTTATGTGACCAACATTGTCCAATTTTACCAAAATTCCTTCGGCAACGTGGTTACCAACAAAACGTATCCCACCACCTCGTATTTCCTTCAAACCATCACGGCGGGGCCCCCCCTCGGCTTGCCGGTGGGCTCTCAGTTTGTGACCAATACCACCCTCCAGCCGTTTCAGTCCAACATCTTTTCAGGGGATTATTACATCATTTCCAACGGCGCTTGCGGGCCCAATATTATCCAGACCTTTACCAACGTCAATGTCGTCACGAACAACATCGTGGGGATTACGAATGCGAACGGTCAGATGTTTGTGCAAAACCTGATTTCCTATTTCACGAATTATGTCCTTGTGGTTCAGCCCTGCACGCTGGTGACCAATGGAGTCGGCTTGTATCAAGGCGTGGGCAAAATGCGCTTTGTCAAGACCACTTACGACTCTTTGTTTGGCACGTTTTACCAGCCCATCACGAATCAATTTACCAAAGTGCTGCTTACCAACAGCCAGTACGTCACCCAAACGTTCCAACGCGTGGTCACCACCCCCGATTTTATCTTTTCCACCACGAATATAACCATTGATCCAACGGCACATAGTGTTAATGCCACCTGGTTCGTGATCCCCCGCACAGCCTTCTGTACCCCCGACGCCGGCTATGCGGTGGGAGGTCCCGGAGTCATCGATCCCAATACGGATTTCCTTTACGCCAAACTTGCAAACACGTATTATGTGGGGCCGGCTTCTGACACAAATACCATTCTGGGTCAGTCCAGTCCCCTGGCCACGAACAACTTTATTTGGGGATCGTTCAATGCTTCGACCAATATGGTTGTTTACCCCACCAATGTTGACATTCAAAATCTGGAAAACCAGGCTGTGATTCAAATTATTCCGCCCCCGCCGGTTTTGCCGCCCGGAACCAACGGGACACCCTATTCGGTCACATTTGCGACCACGGGAGGTTCCTTTGCGCCGGCTTACAGCTGGTCGTTGGCCACTGGGTCCGCGGGATTGCCGCCGGGATTGAATTTGTCAACCATCACCAACAACGAAGGCATGATTTCCGGCACGCCGACACAAACCGGCACTTTTGATAACATCCTCATTCAAATGTCCGACTCTTTGGGGCGGTCCGTTAGATGGCCCTATTCCATCACCGTGCAACCGCCCTGAGCGGCGTGGACGCTTCAGGTTCGGTTTGAGCCCCGGCTTAAAACCCTCCAGTCAATGAAAGTCTTCGGGCTGACCGGTGGCATCGGGATGGGCAAATCCGTCGCTGCTCAATTTCTCCGCGAGCGCGGCGCGCCGGTCGTGGACACGGATGAGCTGGCGCGCCGGCTCGTTGAACCCGGCCAGCCGGCCCTGGCGGAAATCCAGGCGGTTTTTGGAAACAGCATGGTTGCCCCCAACGGCCAGTTGCGCCGTGATGAACTGGCGCAAATCATTTTCACCGATTCCGTTGCCCGCCAAAAGCTCGAGGCCATTCTCCACCCGCGCATTCGTGAAGGCTGGCTCGCGCAAATCGAAACGTGGCGTGCCGCGCCAAAGCGCAGCGACGGCGGGCGTGGGGAAAATCACGCGCTGGCCGTGGTCGTGATTCCGTTGCTTTTTGAAACCCGGGTCGAATCACACTTCGACAAAACTGTTTGCGTCGCCTGTTCGGCCCCGGCCCAGCATCAACGGCTGTTGGAACGCGGCTGGACGCCGGCGCAAATCCAGCAGCGTCTCGCCGCCCAATGGCCGGTTGGGCAAAAAATCGCGCGCGCCGATTACGTCGTCTGGACCGACGGCTCGCCGGAGGTTCACGCGCAGCAACTCGAACGAATTATGGCCCAGGCATAGCCGCGCGCTCGGAAGAACATTTCCTTTTGCCGCCGTCTTCTGTTAGGTTGGGCCGGCATGATTCTCACGCCCGACGAATTGCACAGCCTGGTTGAGCTGACACACCAATCGCCCCACTCGTTGCTGGGCATGCAGCCGCTCGGTGACAAATCGGGCCTCGTCGTCCGCGCTTTTCTGCCGGACGCCGCCAGGGTCGAAATCCAGCCCGCGCATGAAAAGGACAAGCCGAAGTTTGAGCTGCAACGGATCCACAAAACCGGACTGTTTGAAGGTGTCACCCAATCGGCCAATCGCGTTTATGCCTATGATCTGGTCGTCACCAATCATCAAGGCCAGGTGCGCCGGACGCGCGACGCCTTTTCGTTTCTGCCGACATTGGGCGAATCGGATTTGTTCCTGTTCGGCAAGGGCGACGAGCGGCGCATTTACGAAAAGCTCGGCGCGCAATTGCGCGTGATTGACGGCGTGCCCGGCGTCAGTTTCGCCGTCTGGGCGCCCAACGCGCAACGCCTCAGCGTCGTCGGCGATTTCAATCATTGGGACGGGCGGTTTCATCCGATGCGGTTGCTCGGCGCGTCCGGGGTCTGGGAAATTTTTGTTCCCGGTGTGGGGGAAGGCGCGCATTACAAATATGAGATCCGCGACGCGCACGGAAAGATTTCGCTGAAGACCGATCCTTATGGATTTTTTTTCGAGGTGCCGCCGAAAAACGCCGCCATCGTCTGGAACAATAGAAAATTCAAGTGGACGGACGATGCCTGGATGAAACGCCGCCGGGAACAGGTTCCGCTCCGCTCGCCGGTGAGCATTTACGAGATGCACCCCGGTTCCTGGCAAAAAAAAACCATCAGCGAATCGTTCAGCTGCCGCGAACTCGCCGGGCCGCTGGTGGCCTACGTCCGGCGCATGGGTTTCACGCACGTCGAACTTATGCCGCCGGCGGAACACGCTTTTTATCCGTCGTGGGGTTATCAGGTGACCGGCTTTTACGCGCCGACCAGCCGCTACGGCACGCCGGACGATTTTCAATTTCTCGTCAACGCCCTGCACGAAGCCGGCATCGGCATCATCATTGACTGGGTGCCGGCGCATTTCCCGCGCGACGACTGGGCGCTGGCGCAATTTGACGGCACGGCGCTCTACGAGCACGAGGACCCGCGCAAAGGCGCGCATCAGGATTGGGGCACGCTGATTTTCAATTACGGGCGCCATGAGGTGAACAATTTTCTCGTCGCCAACGCGCTGTTCTGGTGCCACCGCTTTCACGTGGACGGCCTGCGTGTGGATGCCGTGGCCTCGATGCTTTATCTCGATTACTCGCGCAAGCCGGGCGAATGGATTCCCAATCAATTCGGCGGGCGCGAAAACATTGAGGCGATTGAGTTCCTGAAAAAATTCAATCACATCGCGCACACGGAATTTCCCGGTTTGATGACGATTGCCGAGGAATCCACCGCGTGGCCGCTCGTCACCCGGCCGCCGTATCTCGGCGGTCTGGGGTTTTCCTTCAAGTGGAACATGGGCTGGATGCACGACACGCTCGGTTACTTCGGGCGCGAACCCATTCACCGGAAATACCATCAAAACGACCTCACGTTCGCGACGCTGTATCACCATCACGAGAACTTCATCCTGCCGCTGTCACACGACGAGGTGGTTCACGGCAAAGGTTCGTTGATTGGCCGGATGCCGGGTGACGACTGGCAAAAATTCGCGAACCTCCGCGCCCTGCTTGCCTATCAATGGCTGTTCCCCGGAAAGAAACTTTTGTTCATGGGCGGCGAATTTGGCCAGCGCGCCGAATGGAATGAAAACGGCCAGCTCGACTGGTGGCTCCTCGACGCCGGGCCGTTTCATCGCGGCCTGCAAAAATTTGTTGAGGATTTGAACAAGTTTTACCTGGCCGCGCCGGAACTCTGGCAATCCGATTACGACCACGGCGGTTTTTACTGGATTGATTGCGCGGATCGCGATAACAGCATTCTTTCCTTCGTCCGCCAGACGGCCGACGGTTCCAGCCAGCTCGCCGTGATTCTGAACCTTACGCCCGTGTTGCGGGAAAAATATCGCGTCGGGCTGCCGCGCGCCGGCCAATGGCACGAACGGCTGAACAGTGACGCGGCCATTTACGGCGGGGGCAATCAGGGAAATCTTGGCGGCGTCATGGCGGCAAACATTTCGTGCCACAATCAACCCTGCTCGGCGGAATTTTGTCTGCCACCCTTGAGCGTTTTGGTTTTTCAGCCTGAGGCTTAGGGTGCGTGGAGATTTTTGATTCCCGGCGTGACGCCGCTGCGTTGATCCAGTTGAAAATCCACCGTCAACCAATGCACGGTGAATTTCGTTTTGTTGGCCAGGGCAATGACTTCGAGCATTTCCCATTCGGTGACGCCGCAAGCCGCAAAATTGTGCCGGTAAAAATGCCAGGAATCCGGCGTGTCCGCGAAGGGCCGCAAACCGACGCTCAATTTCCTATTCAGCACCGCTCGCAGATCGTCCCAGCCGCTGTCATTAAATACAATCCGGTCAGGAACGGGTTTCTGGCGCAGTTTTGCCGCCGTGGATTCGTTTTTTACGACCGCGATGACGTTGAGCGCGTCTTCGGTGGTATGCAGCAACAGCAAGGGCGGCTGGAAGGTGGCCTGAATGTAGGTTTGATTGGTCAGCGCCACAACGGCATCCAGCAACGATGGGCTGGCGTTGGTCAGTTTCGCGTTCGCCCGGCGGAAAAAATACAATTCATCCGTGGCGCCCGGCAAAACAATGAGCGCTTTCACGACGGCGTTTGATTGAAACGCGTTCAGCATCAGCAAGGTGCAATTTGTCCGGTTCAACTCCGTTGCGTTGGTGCCCAGCGGCATCCGGCTTAACGCGCCTTGCCAGGTTTCCTGGGCCAGGACGGTTGCGCTCGCGGCCAGGCAGATGCCAATGACCAAACGTATCGTAATTTTCATTGCCGCCACGGTCTGTGACCGCCACTCATTTTTAGGATATTTCCAGCGAAGGAGGCGCTCATGGGATGCCGCTGGATTATTTTGCGGAAGGCTCATAATGACAATTGGACGATCCGTTCCTGGATCTGGCCGCTCCAGCGGTTGAAATAGCCGAACAAACGATAAAGCTCCTCCAGCCGGTTCAACAAGGCGGTTCGTTCGCCGGTTTGCGATGGGGACGCCCACCCGGCGTCGAGGAGTTTCAATTCTTCAACCAGCTTGTCCTGCAGCCCGGCAAGCCGGGTTTGCAGGACGCGCAATCGTTCAACCCATTCCTGCGCCTGCTCAAACAGCCGGACGTGCAACAGCGGCGAAGTCGCCTCGTTCTTTTCAGCCAGAAAAGTGTCCGCCTTCCGGCAGGTCATCGCGACTTCGGCGAACCAGTCGGCGAGGGCGGGTGGAATGGGTTGAACGTCCCCGGGTTTCGCTCCGAGTTCCAGGGTGAGAAGGTGCAGCAGCCGCGATTTCGGTTCGGCCAGACAATGGTAAGCCGCGTTCAGCTCCGCATAACGGCGGTTGGCCTCGACCTTTTCCGATGCGTCAGCGTTGTGGATGCGGTCGGGATGAGTGTTTGCCGCCAGCGCCAGGAATTTTGATTTTAACGTTTCCGGCTCAAGCCACGGCCGGCGCGGCTCGGCAAGCAGGGCAAAATAATCCATCAGTTTTTAAATTCTTAATTTTGAGTTTTTTGGTTTTTCCGGGGATGCCGTTTCCCCGGCTTGAAATTTGGAATTCAAAACTAAAAACCGAAAAATCATGCGCTGAAACTTTCGCCGCAGGAGCACGTCGTCGCGGCGTTCGGATTTTTTACCTTGAACCCGCCGTCCAGCGTGTCGAGGTAATCCAGTTCACTGCCGGTGACGTACAGGGCGCTCTTGGGGTCCACCACCACGCGCACGCCGCCGCTTTCGACCAGGATGTCGCGACTGGCCGGGTTGTCCTGCAAATCCATTTTGTATTGCAGGCCGGAGCAGCCGCCGCCCAGAACCGCCACGCGCAATACGCCGTTGGGCCGGCCCTGTTTCGCCAGCAGCGCCGACACTTTTTGCGCCGCGCCCGGCGTGAGCTTGACCAGCCGCTCATCGCCGACGCGGAAGGTCGGCACGGACGCGGTCTGGTTGACGATATTGGCAATCATTCGTTGTACCACAAGCTAACCGCCCGCGCCGTCAGCGTCAACGCGCGGTAGTGTCCTAATTTGCAGGCGACGAGGTGACGAGTCGTTTGGGCCAGCACTCCTTACGTCGTGCCCTACAACCAAACCAGGGCACTACCCAACGCGCCAGGCCTCTTAATCTTGATCGTCATCTTAATCGCCATGGCGATTAAGATTAAAAGCAGGATTACGATTAAGATTGAAATGCAAATCCGTTTTTATTCGCGCAGGGCGGCACGGCCCCGCGCAGCTTTACGCCCTGTCCTCTCGTGGATTATGCTTCGCGCGTGAAACTGATTTCCTGGAATGTCAACGGCCTGCGCGCCGTGCTGAAGAAGAATTTTCTCGATTACCTTGAGGCGGCCGGGCCCGACGTGCTGTGCCTGCAGGAGACCAAATGCACACCCGACCAGGTGGAACAACTCTGGCCGCGGTCTTACACAACGTATTGGAATTGCGCGGAAAAGAAGGGTTATTCCGGCACGGCAATTTTCACAAAGCAGCGTCCATGGCAAATCACGCCGCACATCGGCAGGGCGGAACATGACCAGGAAGGCCGTGTGCTCACCGCTGAATACAAGGATTTTTTTCTGGTGAACGTTTATGTGCCGAACTCCAGGCGTGAACTGGAGCGGCTTCCGTACCGGCAGGTTTGGGACGCCGACTTCCTGCGCTACCTGAAAAAACTGGAAAGGAAAAAGCCTGTCATTTTCTGCGGTGACCTCAACGTGGCGCACAGGGAGATGGATCTCGCGAACCCGAAAGCCAACGTCCGCAATCACGGCTTCACCCTCGAGGAGCGCAACGGCTTCACTGCGTTCGTGAACGCCGGGTTCGTGGACACCTTTCGTGAGTTTGAACCGGGCGGGGGACATTACACCTGGTGGAGTCCGATGAGCGGTGCGCGTTCGCGGAACGTCGGCTGGCGCATTGATTATTTTCTCATTTCAAAATCGCTGCGCCCGCGCCTCAAACGCGCCTTCATCGAACCTGACGTCATGGGCAGCGATCATTGTCCGGTGGGCATTGAACTTGCCTGAACGGGAATGTCAAAAGATTTAACTCGTAGAACTCCGGTTTCGGGGTTAAGCTTATCCTGACGACTTAAAGTTGAGTCATGAAAATACTTCTCGTCTGCCCTCGGACTCCTGACACGTTTTGGAGTTTCAAGCACGCCGTGCGTTTTGTTTCCCGGAGGGCGTCCATGGCGCCGCTGGGCTTGCTGACGGTGGCGGCCATGCTCCCGCCGGAATGGAAACTCAAACTGGTGGACTTGAATGTGGAACGGCTCAAGGACGAGGACCTGCGCTGGGCGGATTACGTGATGGTGGGGGCAATGATCGTGCAGAAGGATTCGGTGCGGGAAATCGTTGCCCGGTGCTTGGGTTTGAAAAAGACCGTCATTGCGGGCGGACCGCTGTTCACCACCGGCCACGAATCGTTCCCCGAAATCCAGCACTTCGTTCTCGGTGAGGCCGAGGAAATGATGCCCCAGGTCGTGGCCGACATGCAAAGCGGCCGGTTGCAATCCATTTATCGCTGTACAACCCGGCCGGAAATCACCCAGACACCGGCGCCGCGCTGGGACCTCATCAAATTTCGTCACTATGTGACGATGTCCGTGCAATTCTCCCGCGGCTGCCCGTTTGATTGCGAGTTTTGCGACATTATCGTGATGAACGGGCGTGTGCCCCGCACGAAAACGCCGGCGCAATTGATTGCCGAGCTGGATGCGCTGGCCCGGCGCGGATGGAAGGACATGGTGTTCATTGTGGACGACAATTTCATCGGCAACAAAGGCCGGACCAGGACGTTGTTGCGCGCGTTGATCGAATGGCGGCGGCGCACGCGGTCCCGCATCGGATTTCTTACCGAGGCGTCCATGAATCTCGCCGACGATCCGGAATTGTGCGCGCTGATGGTGGAGGCTGGTTTCAAAAAAGTTTTTGTCGGCATCGAAACGCCGTCTGTCGAATCGCTGGAGGAATGCCACAAGCTCCAGAATCGGAACCGCGACCTCGTGGCCTCGGTGCAGACGCTGCAACGCGCCGGGCTGGAAGTCATGGGGGGATTCATCGTGGGTTTCGACAGCGACCCGACCGACATCTTCAAGCGGCAGTTCGAGTTCATCCAGCGTTCGGGTGTGGCGACGGCGATGGTGGGATTGCTGAGCGCGTTGCCGCAGACGCGCTTGTGGCAGCGATTGAAGCGCGAGGGACGCCTCGAAGCCGAAAGCACCGGCAACAACTCCGATGCCACGTTGAACTTCAAACCCAAATTGAACCGCGACTTCCTGCAATCCGGCTATCGCGAACTGGTGAAGAAACTTTACGAGCCACGGAACTACTATAAACGCATTCGCACGTTCCTCAAGAGCCATCGCCCGACCGGGCCGCGCCTGCACCTGTCCCGCGCCGATATCATTGCGTTTCTGAAATCCTTCTGGGTATTGGGGGTGTGGCACCGGGGACGCGTGGGCTATTGGCGGCTGTTCTGGGGCACGCTCATCCGGCATCCGCGCCAGTTTCCGCACGCCATCGAACTCGCCATCCTCGGCTACCACTTCCGCCGCGTGGCCAATTCGCTGCGGGCGCCTTCCCCCCGCAAAAGGTGATGGGCAGCAATCCCTGCCCGGCGGGAATTGAAATTGCGGGAAATCACTTCACGTTCAACTCGCGCTGGATCCCGAATTTTTCAATGCGCTTGCGGAGCGTCGCCCGCGTGATGCCAAGCAGTTTTGCCGCGTGGACCTGGTTGTTGCCCGTTTCCTTGAGTGCTTGAATGACCAGTTCGCGTTCCACGACGGGGATGACCTTCAATTTCGGATCGCGCTTGGCCCATTGAAACAGTTGTCGCGCCAGGGCGGCGGCATCGGTCGCGCCGGTACCATCCGGGATCCCGGTGGCGGCAGAGAGTAGCGGGGCGCCGCTGCCACCCTGGCCGGTGATTTCCGGGGGCAGATCGCCCTGCAGAATCGCGTCGCTTTTGGCCATGACGTATGCCCGTCGGATGGCGTTCTCCAGTTCACGCACATTGCCCGGCCAGTGGTATTTTTCGAGCACCTTGATGGCGCTGGCCGCCACGGACTTCGGCGGGCGTTGTTGTTCGTGCGCGAGTTTTTTGAGGAAATAATTCACCAGCAGCGGAATGTCGCTGCGCCGTTCGCGCAACGGCGGAATGTGAATGCGGACGACGTTGAGCCGGTAAAACAAATCCTCGCGGAACTGCCGCGCGGCCACGGCGGCTTCCAACGGCTTGTTGGTCGCGGCGATGACGCGCACGTCCACCTGGATCGGCTGGTTGCCGCCGACGTGTTCGAAGGTGCCGTTTTGCAGCACGCGCAGGATTTTCGTCTGCGTCGCGGGGGTCATGTCGCCGATTTCATCGAGGAAGATCGTGCCTTTGTTGCATTGCTCAAATTTGCCGATGCGCTGCAGGGTCGCGCCGGTGAACGCGCCGCGTTCGTGGCCGAAGAGTTCGCTTTCGAGCAATTGCTCGGGAATGGCCGCGCAATTGACGGCGAGGAACGGCTGCTGGCTGCGGTTGCTGTGATGATAAATGGCGCGGGCGACGAGTTCCTTGCCGGTGCCGCTTTCGCCGGTGATGAGCGCGGTGGCGTCGCTGCCGGCGACCTGGCCGATGAGTTTGAAGACCTGTTGCATCGGCTCGCTGCGACCGACGATGCCGAGTTCATAATCCTCGGATTCGAGCAGCGGCTCGTAGGAAACGACCTGTTTCATGTCCCGCGCGGCCTTCAAGGCGTTGGCGACAATGTCCTTGAGTTTCGGCACGTCGAACGGCTTGAGCAGATAATCATAGGCGCCCAGCTTCATCGCTTCGATGGCCGTTTGCGTCGTGCCGTAGGCGGTCATTAAAATGACGAGCAGCTTGGGATTGGCGGCGCGGATGCGGCGCAGTGTTTCCAGGCCGTTCATGCCGCCCATGCGCACGTCCATGAGCACGAGGTCAGGCTTGAACCTGGGAATGACCTTCAACCCTTCCTCGCCGCTCGAAGCGGTGGCCAGCTCGATTTCCGGCGAATCAAAAATCCGCTGGAACGAATACCGCACGTCCTCTTCGTCATCAATCAACAGCAGCTTGCTCATTCTTGGGGTGCAACATAACTGGTTTTTGGCGGACGAACAGCGAATTTTACGGGCCAATAAAATTACGGGTTGAGAACTGCGCGATAAAACTGCTGGCTGGCGGGCAAACTGATCGTGTAAGTCCAGCGGCTCGAAGTCAGAGTGTTTGTGGTTATGGGCAGCCAGTTGCGCAGGTCGGACGAAGATTGAAGCACAATTGTTTGCTCGGAAACGCCATTCACGCCAATGCGAAATTGTGTGGCGTTTAATTTTACGATGTCCAGAACCGGCTGTTGCTGGCTGGAAATTATTTGAACCAATTGCGGTGTGTAAAGATAACGGGTATGCACGCCGTCGGAAATTTTCCCATAAATGGCATAAACGCCCGGCGGCACATTGGTGGTGGCCAAACCCAGATTAGTATAATAATACACAGACCCCGCGCCCGTGGCCGGCGGTTGCACTTGAGCGACCAAAACGCTGTTTGAGTTATAGGGATTGAAATCTTTGTCGTAGTAAACTTGAAGCGTCAAATTGGAAGCACCGGCATATTGGTAATAAAAGGTTGTGGAAATCAAATTACCCGCCACGACCGCGTTTGTCCCGGTGACATTGAATCTAATGATGTTCGGCCAAGCGCCATTGTCGGATGGCAAAGCTGTGCGATTCGGATTCAAAATTCCGGCTCCCAAATCCCAATTCTGATTGTAGCCGTCAACAATGGCAGGAAATCCTTGGCCCACTGGCTCATCTGTGCTCATGCGATTGCCACCGCCAATCAGGCTGAAATGAAAGCCAGCGAACAAACCATAATCTTCATAAGGAACCCACCAATTGTACCGTTCGGTGCTGGTTATGGATGCTTCCGTATCGTTGGCCGGAGTGTTCAAATTAATACTCCCGTGATACCAAAGATGAGCGTTTGAATGTGGGTAGTATGTGTCGCCATTATTTTGATAACCACCCGAGAGATTGTAAAGTTGTCGGACATATGCGCCGGAGACGGGCTCGCCGCGAACGAATAAATCCATATTTTCCCAGCAGTTGTCATGGAAAAGAATATTTTGATAGGTCGCGCAAGGAGCGTCCACAGCCGAATATAGCAAGATATCAAACGGGAAATTCGGATCATTAAGTGGATGCGGATCAAGCGTGGTTACATGATCAACCCAAATGCCATTTGTTCCCAATAAGAGGCTGGTTTGGCACATGAGAGAGCCCCCGCGACTGTGGCCAATCAGGTGGATCGGCAATTCACATAAGGCATGACCATTTAGCTCTGAAATGAAATTTGTGCTCAAAAATGCTGCGTCAAGAACGCTGGCGATTTGGTAAGTGTTGTAAGACTTACCATCTGCTAATTGGCTCCAGTCGAATGCCACGATGATTTCGCCTGAATCGGTAGCTGATGGTGGGTTGCCGCCAAGTCGGGACCAAGTCAGGCTATAGCCGCCACCGTTGGGGATAAAATATAGTTTGTAAAATGTGTAATTCGTCCCTGGAAACCCATGGTAAGCTGGAATTTGATTCGCCATACCAGTAACCCAACCATCAGCATTACCATTCAAACCATGTGTGATGACCGTCACGCCGGCTGCTTTCGTGAGACACGGGATAAGCGCACTCAATAAGAAAAGAAGCACGCTGAACAAGCAGCTTTCCGTTGCAGAGCCGGTGGACAGCCTCTTCATAAAATCACTTGAAAAATAATGACCGGTTGATTCAGGGTCTAGGGAATTTTGCAGGATTCTTGTTTGACCATGTACCGGGCATGACCTAGACTGGCGCTCCTTTGAAAATGAAAATTGTTGTTTGCGACCCGATCTCGCCCAAGGGCATCGCGCTGCTTCAGCAGCGGCCTGAATTTGAAGTCGTCGTTCTGCCCAAACGGCTGCCCGAACCGGAACTGCTGCCGGTGGTGGCGGATGCCGTTGCGTTGCTGGTGCGTTCCGAAACCAAGGTCACGCGCAAGGTCATCGAAGCCGCCCCCCAATTGCGCGTGGTCGGCCGCGCGGGCGTTGGCGTGGACAACGTGGACGTGGAAGCGGCGACGCAACACGGCATAGTCGTGATGAATACGCCGGGCGGCAACACCGTGACCACCGCCGAACTCAGTTTTGCGATGTTGCTGTCGCTCGCGCGCAAAGTGCCGCAGGCGCACACGTCCATGGCCACAGGTAAATGGGATCGCAAATTGTTTCAAGGCACGGAACTGCTGGGCAAAACGCTCGGCGTTCTGGGCATGGGCCGTATTGGTTCGGAAGTCGCCAAACGCGCGCAGGCATTCGGAATGCGCGTCATTGCCTACGATCCCTACCTGACGGAGGAACGCGCCCGGGCCGTCGGCGCGGAATTCGCCGCGGAAGTGGACAATGTTTATCGCGTGGCGGATTTCATCACGGTTCACATGCCGGTCACGCCGGAAACGAAACACATGCTGAACGCCGCCGCCTTCGCCAAAATGAAGCCCGGCGTCCGCCTGGTGAACTGCGCGCGCGGCGAAATCATTGTGGAAAATGATCTCATCGCCGCGCTTGAATCGGGCAAGGTCGCCGGCGCGGCGCTGGACGTTTATTCCGTCGAACCTTTGCCCGCCGAGCACCCGTTCCGCAAGCAGCCGAATTTGATTTTGACGCCGCATCTCGGCGCGAGCACGCAGGAGGCGCAGGAAAAATGCGGCATTGAGGTCGCTGAAGTCATCACGGGTTATCTGCTGACCGGTGAGGTGCGCAACGCGGTGAATCTGCCGTATCTCGACGCCAAAACTTACGAGCAGGTGAAGCCTTACCTGCCGCTCGGCGAGGCGCTCGGCAAATTATTGGCGCAACTTTCGCCCGCCAGCGCGGACCGCATCTATGTTACATACGGCGGCCATGCGCGGGAATTGCCGAATACGGATCCGGTCACCCGCGCGGTGTTGCAGGGATTTCTGGCGAGCAGTGCCATCAAGGATGTGAACAACGTCAATGTCCGCGCCGCGGCCGCCAGCATCGGCATCACCGTCGAGGAAAAGAAATCCGACGAACCGGTCACGTTCAACGAGTGGCTGCACGTGCAGGTTTTCAACAACGGAAAGAAGTTGATTTCAGCGGGCGGTACGTTTTTCGGTTCCCCGAACAATCCGCGGATCGTGCGGTTGTACAGCACCCCGGTGGAAATTCCGGTCAGCGGCACCTTGCTGCTGCTCAACAACAAGGACCGGCCGGGCATCGTCGGCTATCTCGGCACGTTGTTGGGAAAACACAAGGTGAACATTGCCAACATGAGCCTGACGCGCGACACTGCGGGGGGGCTGGCGTTGACGGTATTAAACCTCGATAGCGTACCGCCGCCGGCGGTGATGGCAGAGCTTCAGAAAGACGCTGACATCAGCAATGTAAAAGTGGTAAAATTGTAGATATAATCTTTGGCCAGAAGAACAAACCAAAAATGAAAATGAGAACCAAAATGTTTTTTCCCCTTGCACTGGGCGCCATGTTGCTGACGTTCCCGTCTGTGCAGGCGGCCACCGCCAACGCATCGACCAACAAGGCGTCGGCCGTCCCGGACACCAACGCCAATCTGAATGCCACGATGACGGCGTTGTTTGGCAATCCGTTGGTTGCCAAGGGCAAAGGTTTTGAAATCAAGCAGAGTGATTTGGACGAGGTGATGACCGGCATCAAAGCCGCTGCGGCCATGCGCAACCAGGCCATCCCCCCCCAGCAATTGAAACTGATTGAAGACGAAATGCTCAACCGGCTCATTCAGGTTCAGGTTTTGATGCAAAAAGCCACGGATGCCGACCGGGCCGAAGGGAAAAAAACGGCCGATTTGCAGATGAAGGCGCTCCTGGAACGCGCCGGCTCGCAGGAGGCGCTGAACCGTCAGTTTATGGCTTTGGGCATGTCCATGAACCAGCTGCGCACGCGCCTGTTGCAGGAGGGCGCCGCGCAGGCGGCGCTCGTGCGCGAGTTGAAAATTACCGTGACGGATGCCGAGGCCCAAAAATTTTATGACGATCATCCGGCGGAGTTTGAACAGCCGGAAATGGTTCATATCGCGCAGATTTTTTTGAGCATACATGATCCCCTCACGGGCGCGGAATTATCGGATGCAGACAAGGCCGCCAAAAACAAGGAAATCGCGGATATTTTGAAACGCGCCCGGGCCGGCGAAGATTTTAAAAAACTCGTGGCTCAATATTCCGAAGACTCCGCCTCGAAGGATAAAGGCGGTGAATACACCCTGGCCCGTGGCCAGGCGCCCCCGGAATATGAAGCCGTTGCCTTTTCATTGAGCACCAATCAAATCAGCGACATTGTGACCACTTCCAGCGGTCATCACATCATCAAATTGCTGGAGAAAATACCGGCCAAAAAGTTGGACTTTGCCACGGTTGCCGACAACCTGAAGCAGGCGCTCATCCAACAGAAATCAGCCCAGCTGGCGCCACCCTATTTGGTCACCTTGAGAAAGCAGGCCGGGGTGGAAATTCTTGACCCGGATTTGAAGGCGGTGGAGCAGGAAAGCGAGTCTGAAATCGATACCAATACGCCGGCAGCGCCAGCCGGAAAGTAGCGGACGTTGAGGTGCGCTGGCCGGTTCGGTCAAGTCGCCCCATTTTTGAGAGCGTTATGAAAACACAGTTAGGAATCGTCATTCTTGTTGTGCTCTGTGGGGGGATGATTGTCGCTTTGGTTGCGGAGAAAAAGCACGCGGACAATCGGCAGAAAACAGATACCGACACGATCTACGATTTTTCCAATCAGTTGACGACCGCCAGCGCCAATCTTGATGAACTGCGCCAGGTCAATCTCATGCTGACCAACGATCTGGATGCCAGCCGGCAGACGCTGACCATGCTCAGCAACCAATATGTCGCGACTTCCGCTTCCCTCTCGAACACGACGGTCGCGCTCAGAACCGCACAGGAACAGATCACCGATTTGGAGGCGCAGAATCAGGCGCTGGATCAGCGCGTGGCGGAGATGACCAATACCATTGACAATTTGTCCACGCAGATTGCCGAGACCCAGATGAAACTGGTCGAGTCCGAGACAAACAACACGTTTCTCGAAGGTGAATTGAAACGGCAGGTGGCTGCCAGGGCCGAGCTGGAGCGCAAATTCAATAATCTGACCCAGGTCCGGACCCAGGTGAGGAAATTGCGTGATGATTTGCTCGTCGCGCGCCGGTTGCAATGGATGCGCGAAGGCACCGATCCGGGCCAGCAACGCAAAGGCGCGCAGGTGCTCATGGCGCGCGGACCCCTGACCAACCGGATCATTGGACCGGCCCATTACGATTTAAACGTCGAAGTCAGCTCTGATGGTTCGGTGCAAGTCGTTCCAACCATGACCAACGCGCCGGCAGCGACCAATCTATCGTCGCCGTGATGCGCCTCGGTACGGGTTGTTTGTCAATTGTTCATGCCGACGTACGAATATCTCTGCCAAAAATGCGGACGCGAGTTTGAGACGCTTCAGTCGATTTCCGCCAGGCCGTTGCAGGTTTGTCCGAAAGACCTTTGCCTGCGGAAAAAATGGGGCCGCGGCCGGGTGAAACGCAAAATCAGCGCCGGAGGGGGGCTCTTGTTCAAAGGCAGCGGCTTTTACGTCACCGACTATCGCAGCGAGGGTTACAAACGGGCGGCCAAAAAGGATTCTGCGCCTGCCAAGACACCCGGCAGTGAAGCCAAACCCGCTGCCAAACCCGAAAACAAGCCCGCCCGGCCGACACCGGCCAAAGCCTGACCATGTTCCCTCTGCGTTGCCCGCGCGACTTCGGTTGCGCCGTCGTTTTGCTCGGCATTTTCTGCGGAAATGCGTCCGGGCAACTTTTGTTGCCGGACACGAGCTCAACGCGCAGCGTTTCCGGTCAGTTCATCGTCGCCGGCGACCGGCAGGGGTCGCTGCTGGCCGCCGCGCCGGCCGTTGCGGCCAATACCAATCTGGTCCGGCTCGATCCGGCGCTGCTGGCTGTGTCTGCCGAGCGGATCAAACAAGCGCTGGGGCACGAACTCGGCGGTGATTTGGCAGCACCGTGGCGGGGAAAAATATTCCTCACCTTGCATCCGGCCCGGTCGCTGGACGAAGATGTCACCATCCTCTCCGAACATTTCACCGACGGCTGGGATTATCGCGTCCCGCTGCCGGATGTTTTGCCCCGCACCCGTTTCCTGCGCGCCATGACCAGCGTGGTGTTGCTCGAATACGCCAATCGCGGCGCCGGGGTGCGCTCGGCGGAAATTCCCGCGTGGTTGACGGATGGTCTGTCACAGCAATTGCTCGCGCCAGGTGTGGTCGAGATGGTGTTGTCCTCGCCCGGTCAGACGGCCGGTGGTTTTTGGGAAAGGCGGACGATTGTGAATGAACGCGGCATTGACCCGCTCGCCGGTGCGCGATGGGTGTTGCGCGATCATTCCGCACTGACGTTTGAGCAATTAAGCTGGCCGACCGACGCCCAGGTGTCCGGCGCCGACGATGGTGTGTATCTTGCCAGCGCACAATTGTTCGTAAACGAACTGTTAAAATTGAAAAATGGCCCGGCGCGCCTGCGGGCGATGCTGCGAATGTCGCCGGATTATTACAACTGGCAGACCGCCTTCCAAAGCGCCTTTCGCGACGATTTTGCGCAGCCGCTCGATGTGGAGAAATGGTGGGCGTTGCAGGTGATAAACTTTGTTGCGCGCAGCCCCGGCCCGGCGTGGACACCGGAGGTCAGCCGCGAAAAACTCGACCAAATTCTCAGTGTGGCGGTGGATTTTCGCACGGCGTCAAACGCCCTGCCGGTGCGCGCGGAGGTTTCGTTGCAGGCCGTCATTCGCAATGTCGATTCCCCGCGGCAAATGGCAATTCTCCAGACCAAATTGCGCGACCTTGAACTGGCTCAACTTCGCATGGCCCGGTCTTTGGCTGCCGTGACCGCCGGATATCGCGCCGCCCTGGCCGATTACCTCGGCCAGCGCTGGGAGACGCCCCCCCCGCCGCCTTTTGGCAAGCATCCCGTGGCCGTGCCGCAAAGGGCCAGTGCCAGCGATACGTTGGAAAAATTGGACGCCCTCGACGCGCAACGGCGTGCCACCGAATCAGTCATCAAACCGGACTATTGGCGGCCGTGAGTTCCATTGGCTTGAACGTGAGTGATGCCGAAGCGGTCAACTTGACAGGGCGCGATTCCAACTTATAGTTCGCATTGAAAAATGAAGGATGACCATTTACCGGCGAATGGCGGGGAGCCGCCATCGCTCCACCGGGTTCAGGCTCTGAAGGCATTTCACTCCGCCGGCCGTGGTTTCTGGCATGACGTTGCGGCCGCCGATTGGAACGACTGGCGCTGGCAGCTCAAAAATCGCATCACCACGCCCGAGCAGTTGCAGCGGCTGATGCCCGCGCTCACCCCCGAGGAATTTGCGGGTGCGAAACTGGCGAACCACAAGCTCGCGCTGGCCATCACGCCGTATTTTTTCAACCTCATTGATCCGGTGGATGAGCATTGCCCGATCCGGCGGCAGGTCATCCCGCGCATCGAGGAGACGCACACCGCCGCGTGGGAGATGAGCGACCCGTGCGGCGAGGATTCACATTCACCCGTGCCCGGCCTGGTGCACCGTTATCCCGACCGCGTGCTGTTCCTGGTCACCGACCGCTGCGCGGCGTATTGCCGCTATTGCACGCGCTCCCGCCTCGTGAGCAACGCGAGCGGCTATGATTTTCATCCGGAATTCGACAGGCAAATCGCCTACATCGCGCAGCATCCGGAAATCCGCGACGTTTTGTTGAGCGGTGGCGACCCCCTGCTGCTCAGCGACGACAAGCTTGAATCGCTTTTAGGCCGGTTGCGGGCGATTCCGCACGTGGAATTTTTGCGGATCGGGTCGCGCATCCCGACGTTCCTGCCGCAGCGCATCACGCCCGAACTGTGCGCGATCCTGAAAAAATTCCATCCGCTGTTCATGAGTGTTCATTCGAATCATCCGCGCGAATTGACGACGGAAGTCCGTGACGCGCTCGGCCGCCTGGCCGACGCCGGCATTCCGCTCGGCAACCAGTCCGTCCTGCTCAAACACGTCAATGACGACCCGGCGGTGATGAAGGCGCACATCCAGAAACTGCTCATGTGCCGCGTGAAGCCGTATTACCTTTATCAGTGCGATTTGATTTCCGGCTCGGCCCACTTGCGGGCGAGCGTCAGCAAGGGTCTGGAAATCATGGAGCAACTGCGCGGGCACACGACCGGCTACGCCGTGCCGCAATATGTGATTGACGCGCCCGGCGGCGGCGGCAAGGTGCCCATCAATCCCGAATACGTCCTTTGCCGCAACGCCGGCCGTGTGCTGATCCGCAACTACGAAGGAAAACTCTTCGAGTATCCCGAGGCGCCTGATGGCACACCGCTGTCCACGCCGCCAAAGGAAATTGCAGAGCCGCAGATGGTTTGATTTCTTGGAGGGAAGCGCTTCGTCGCTTCCCCGATAATTTGGGCATTAACGAAGCAATGCCCTCCAAGGCGTAAAGTTTTCTTCGTGTCCTGGTTCCTTTGTTGTTAAATTTCCTGCGCAAATGCCTCGCGAAACGTTTGAAGCCAGAACCGCGCGCCTGGAAAAAATCATCGCCGCGCTGGACCGGACTTATCCCGAAGCGCACTGCGAGTTGAATCACGCCAACCCGCTCCAATTGCTCATTGCCACCATTCTTTCGGCGCAATGCACCGACAAACGGGTCAACCTCGTTACCAAGGAGTTGTTCAAAAAATACCGTTCGGCGACGGATTACGCGAGCGCGCCGCTCACTGGGCTGGAACAGGCCATCAAGACCACCGGCTTTTTCCGCAACAAGGCAAAGAACATCCAGGCGTGTTGTCGGAAACTGGTCGGGCTTTACGGCGGCCGGGTCCCGCAAACGATGGAGGGATTGACACAGCTCGACGGTGTCGGGCGCAAGACGGCCAACGTCGTTTTGGGAAACGCGTTCGGCATCAACGCCGGTGTCGTCGTGGACACGCACGTCGCCCGGCTGTCGCAGCGGCTCGGGTTGACGAAGGAGAAGACGCCGGAAAAAATCGAGCGGGAATTGATGGCGCTGGTGCCGCAAAAGCAATGGACGCTGTTCAGTCACTGGCTCATCTGGCATGGCCGCCGCCGTTGTGGCGCGCGCAAACCGGATTGCCTGAATTGCGAAATTCTCAAGCTATGTCCGCAAATTGGGGTGAATAAATGATGGAAGAACATCCAACATCCAACATCCAACATCCAACGCCCAAGTCTCCCGATGCGTGCGAACGAGCATTGAATGTTGAATGTTCTTTTCTGCTTCTCAATTCCGGCCCCGGCGCGCCGGCGTTCAACATGGCGCTGGATGAGGCGTTGTTGGAGGCGGCGGCGCGTTTGGGCAGCCCGGTGCTGCGGTTTTACGGCTGGACGGAGCCGGCGGCGACGTTCGGTTATTTTCAGAAATGTGCCGAAATCGAGCGCGCGACCTTGCTGCGACCGCTCATCCGCCGTCCCACCGGCGGCGGCATTGTGCCGCACGACGCGGATTGGACTTACAGTCTCGTGTTTCCGCCGGATCACGAATGGCATTTGCTCAAGGCCGAGGAGAGCTACCGGCGCGTTCACCAATGGATTCGGTCCGCGTTCGCGAGTTTGCAGGTCGCCACGGAACTCGCGCCGGGCGGTAAAACTCCGGTACATGTCCGTAGGAGTCGAGGCAACGAGACTCTTCCTGCCAACGAAAAACAGGGACTCCTTGCGTCGTCTCCCACCAGTCAATGTTTCGTCGGCCATGTAAAATTTGATTTGCTTTGGCAGGGAAAAAAAATCGCGGGCGCGGCGCAACGGCGGAATAAATGGGGTTTGCTCATTCAAGGTTCGGTTCAGCCGCCGCCGATTTCACTGATGCGCGCCGGTTGGGAAAACGCCATGGGCGAGGTTGCGCGCCGGGAATTCGGCATTACGTGGAACGATTTTTTGCCGGACGCGAAATTACGCGTTCGGGTGGATGAGCTTGTCCGTGGAAAGTATTTGCAGGAAACCTATAATCGCAAGCGATGACGGGTTATGCCGCTGGAGAACGCTACGGATACCAGAGCAGTTTCGGGTTGTTGGTGAGACCCGTGTTGGTTGCAAAATTCCAATATGCCTTGTTTTTGAACCACGCGGCATGGCCGTCGAGAAAGGTGAACTGCGCGCCTTGGCTGTGCAAATTGGAGTGGACATTGTTCCATTGTGCAACTCCTGCTATGCCACCATTGTCGAACAGCCAGACTGTTACCGACGGGTGAGGAATTGAGACAAGCCTGATTTGATTGCCCGTGCCATTGCCGTTTACGTTCCTGTTGAGGCAATAATGAAACAACTCGTTGCTGTTGCTACGGCGCGGATTTGAAGGGCAAATCCATATTGAATGTCCCAGAGGAGAACTCGGATTTGTACGCCATGGCATCTGTGAATAAGGAGGCAAGCCCAACGTGCGGGGCAAATCAATATACCAGCCTTTATCCGTGGAGCTGCCGCTAAAGGACCCATCTTGGGGAAGGTAATCATCGTTGTTCGCTGCAAACAGTTGTGTTGCTATTCCCCACTGTCTGAGATTGTTCCGGCAGGTGACCGCTTGCGCCGAAGCTTTTACATGACTGATGGCGGACAATAACAATGCGGCTAGGATGGCGGTAATAGCCATTACCGCCAGCAGTTCGATGAGTGTGAATGCCCTTGTTCGCGGCATAATTTATCATCCAATGCTCCCGAATGAATTAGATTTGTAGAACATGAAATAAATCCGAGTCCAGTAAAACTTATTCACAGCCGACAACCGCGTTGCCTGCCATTGCGACAGCGGTTAACCTCCTGGCGCATGGTGCAACTCGTATTGTTCGACATTGACGGCACGCTCGTTCACACCGGCGGCGCGGGCATCAAGGCGTTTGCCAAAACCTTTGCCACGGAATTCGGCGCCCTCGACGGTGTTGAAAAAATCAATTTCGCCGGGCGCACGGATGTGAATCTGGTGCGCGAATTTTTCGGCCTGCACCAGATTGCGGCCACGCCGGAAAATTTCCGGCGCTTCTTTGATCGTTATGTTTTCTGGTTGGACCAGACGGTTGCGCAGAGCAACGGCGGCGCCTGTCGTGGCGTGCTGAACTTCGTTGACGGTCTGCTGGCGCTGCCCGACCCGCCGATGCTCGGCCTGCTCACCGGCAACATCCGCCTGGGCGCGGAAATCAAATTGCGCCGTCATGACCTTTGGGAAGTTTTTGAAACCGGCGCATTCGCCGACGACCATGAAGATCGCAATCAAATTGCCGTGGCCGCGCACGCGCGCGGCAGCCGGGTGCTGGGCCGGCAACTGCGCGGTGAGGAAATTGTCGTGGTCGGCGACACGCCGCACGACATTCGTTGCGGTCGGTTTATTGGCGCGAGGACGCTCGCCGTCGCCACGGGTGGCGCCAAACTGGACGAGCTAAAGAAGCACCAACCTGATTGGGCGGTGGAAGATTTGACCCGAATCAGCGCGCAGGAGGTTTGCGGGAGGGACGGCGTGTCGCCGTCCCTGAATAAATAATGGGTTGGCAACATGCCGGCCCTCCCCAGATATTCAATGTCCGTGGCAATGCCCGCCGCAACAGCCACCGCCGCCACCCCCACCGCTGTCGCACGAGGGTGCGGCGTTGTCGCCAGAGCCTGCGGAGGCAAAGACGGAAAGTTTCTTGGTCAACCTGGTCGAACCGCAATGCGGACAGCTTGTGCCCTTCCATTCACTGGAGCGGACGAGAATTTCGCTGTCGCGCTCGCATTTTTCGCAATGAAATTCGTAAATTGGCATGGGGGAAGAATAACCGGCTTTGAGAAAATCTCAAGCAGCGCCGGCACCGGTTTGGTCTTTTCTTTTTGGGGCCAAAGTTTAGCTTTGCGCGCATGACTCACTTGCAACGGGCGATTGAAGATTCCATCGCGACCTTCCGGGGTCTGGCGGATTTGGAAGAGCCGCTGGACCGCGCCGCGCAGATGGTTTTGCACTGTCTAACCTCCGGTCACAAGGTGCTCACCTGCGGCAATGGGGGCAGCGCGTCCGACGCCACGCATCTGGCCACGGAATTTCTCTGCCGCTTTGTGGAAGACCGGCGGCCGTATCCGGCCATTTCCCTCACTGCCGATGGCGGTTTCATGACCGCCGTCTGCAACGATTATGGCGCCGACGAAATGTTTGCCCGGCAGATCCGCGGACTGGCCGAAAAGGGCGACGTCCTCATCGCGTTGACAACCAGCGGCAAATCCAAAAACGTGCTGCGCGCACTCGAAGAGTCCCGGCGCAAGGGAATTGAAAGCATTTGCTTTCTCGGCCGCGACGGCGGCTTCATCAAAGGGGTGGCGACCCTGGACCTGCTGGTGCCGGGTGATAAAACGGCGCGGATTCAGGAAGGGCACAAGCTGCTCATGCACGTGCTCTGCGAGATGGTCGAGATTCAATTGCCAAAAAAGTAAGAATCCGCGAATTGCGCAAATTTCCACGAATCGCATTTGGAATTTTTTTAATTCGCGTCAATTCGCGAAATTAGCGGATTAAAAATAATCCGGATTATTCCCAGCTTTCCACTTGATGTTGCAACCCACGCTGGCCTTTTGGCCTGAAGACACCGGTTTGCCGGTCAGTACGGCGTCGAGCGCGGCGTGCAAATCTTTTCCCGTCACCGGAATTCCATTGCCCGGCCGGCTGTCGTCGAACTGGCCGCGATAGACCAGCTTGCGGTTCCGGTCGAAAAGGTAAAGGTCCGGCGTGCAGGCGGCGCGGTAAGCCTTGGCGACAGCTTGCGATGCGTCATAAAGATACGGGAACAAATAACCGGCCGATTTTGCCTCCTCCTTCATTCGCGCCGGACTGTCTTCGGGATAATTCGCCACGTCATTGGAGTTGATTCCAATGATGGCCACGCCACGCGGCAGATAATCGCGGGCGAGTTGGGCGAGTCCGGCGCGGATGTGCTTGACGTAGGGGCAATGGTTGCAAATGAACAAAACCAACAGCGCGGGTGCATCCTTGAAATCCGCCAAGGCAACGATTTTGCCGTCCGGGTCCGGCAATTTGAAGTCAGGTGCGCTCGTGCCGAGCGGCAGCATGGTTGAAGGGGTCAATGACATGAGCGGAATATAAGTCGAAAGCCCAAAGTGCAAAGGTTTTTTGAGGCGGAATTTGCAAAAGGGTGCAGAATTGTTTTTCAATTCTGTGAATTTTGTTGATTCTGTCTAAAATCCGGGCGTCGTGGCAAAGAACATCGTTTATTTCGACTTGGAAACGCAGAAATCCGCCGAGGAGGTGGGCGGCTGGAACCATATTTCACGCATGGGCATGAGCATCGGCGTGACGTTCAGCACCGGGCGTGGCGACTATAAAATTTACGGCGAGAAGCAGGTGAACGACCTGATGACGGATTTACAGCGCGCTGACCTGGTGGTGGGATTCAATGTTTTGCGTTTCGACTACGAGGTGCTGCACGGCTACACGACGTTGGACCTGCGCCAGTTGCCGACGCTGGACATGATGGTGGAGTTGCAGAACACGTTGCAGCACCGGCTTTCGCTGGACTCGATTGCGACGGCGACGTTCGGGGTGGAAAAGACGGCAGAGGGCATGCAGGCCATCCGCTGGTTCAAGGACGGCAAGCTCGCGGAAATCGCGGAGTACTGCTGCTACGACGTGAAGTTGACCAAGCTGGTCCATGAATACGGCCAGCGGCACCGGCAGCTGCATTATCACAATCGCTTCGGCAAAAAAATGACCGTGCCGGTGAGTTGGTAGAATTGAAATTCCGGCGGTGGAGGCGTTACCTCAAAACTTTTGACGTCCGGCGCCAAGTTCCCGTTGCATTCGCAAAGACACGATTTAAGCTGGTGGCGTGTTTGAACAACCGTTTCAAATCTTCTTGGTTGCGGAGAAGGCGCGTGGATTCTGTTTGTTTAAGAAAGACCACCCCCAATGAGTCTTCTCTCCCAGTCAGGAAATCCGGTTGGGGGCTGGCAATGGTCTCCCCACCGGATTCGTTTTCCGTTTGTCGATGAATTGCGGCGCTATTCGTGGGATAAATTGCGTCATGACGCGATTGCCGGCGCGACGCTGACGCTGGTTTCCATTCCCCAGGCGATTGCGTTCGCGTTGATTCTGGGGTTGCCGCCGCTGCCGGTGATTCTTTCCGTGGTGGTGGGCGGTTTTGTCAGCGCGCTGTTTTTTTCATCATACCATCACGTGTTTGGACCCACGACCTCGATTTGTCTCATCACGGCGGCAACGCTGGCAGCCAACACCGATCTGGGTTTGCACCCGCTGCAACTGGCCGCCTATCTGGCGTTCATGATTGGCACCGTCCAGTTTGTCGCCGGGCTGTTCAATTTTGGCGAGGTCACGAAATTCATCTCGCGTTCAGTGGTGGTGGGTTACACGACAGCCATCGGCCTGCTGCTGATTTTCAGCCAACTGCACAATGGAATGGGTTTTCAAAGCCCGGCAGGTGAAAGCCTGTTGACAACGCTCGAGGAAACAGGTGCGGCCATCGGCGTCGGTAATTTTTCGTGGTGGTCCATCGGCATCGTCCTGCTGACGCTGGCGATTTTTGAAGGCGTCAAGCGCTGGCGGCCGACCTGGCCGGAAGCGTTGGTGGGGCTGGCCCTTATTGGCATTGCCGCGCGGATTTTCGCTTGTTTTCACCCCGAAATACCGTTCCACCTGGTCAAAGATGAGGGCGCTTTGACGGCGGGATTGCCCACCCTCACGCATTTTCCCGCCTTGCAGGATCAATTGCCCATTCTTCGCCAGCTGGCCGGCAGCGCCGTCGCCATCGCCATCCTCGGGATGCTCGAAGCCACCGCCATCACCAAAACACTGGCCGCCCGAAGCGGTCAGCATCTGGATCCCAACCAGGAACTCCTGGGCATGGGGGCGGGCAACATCGCGGCGGGACTGTTCGGGGTGACGCCCGGTTCCTCCTCCTTCACCCGTTCGGCGGTCAATTACCAGAGCGGCGCCGTTTCGCAGGTTTCGTCCATGTTGAGCAGCGGCGCCGTGTTGTTCATCCTGTTGTTCCTGACCCCGGTCTTCAACTATATCCCCGTGCCCGCACTCGCCGCCCAGTTGATGCGGGTCGGTTACCGATTGATCAACCGTCCGCAAATCCGCGTTTCCACCCGTTCCACCCGTTCGGATGCCGTCGTGTTTTTTGCGACCTTGGGGGCCGCCCTTTTTCTAAAACTCGACACCGCCATTTACGTGGGCATCGGCGTGGCGCTGGTGTTGTTTCTGCAAAAAACCAGCACGCCGTCGCTCGCCGAATA
>Ga0265316_10001200_pt1 | contig 28024 bp, 16 predicted proteins | sample 4522metaG_FD_202092 | JGI IMG/M metagenome (GOLD analysis project Ga0265316, IMG submission 202092) | Rhizosphere microbial communities from Carex aquatilis grown in University of Washington, Seatle, WA, United States - 4-5-22 metaG | ecosystem: Host-associated > Plants > Roots > Rhizosphere >... | reverse complement strand
GCTCTTCACCAGCGGTTCGGAAAGCGTGCCCAAGGCCGTGCCCCTGACCCAGGCCAATCTGCTGGCCAACATCCGGGACGCCCTGGCCGTGATTGCTTTGCGCCCCGACGAGGCCCTGCTGGGCATTTTGCCCCCATTCCATTCATTTGGGCTGACTGTGGATATGCTGTTGCCGCTGCTTTGCGGCCTGCGCACTGTGTATCACGTCAATCCCAATGACAGCGCCACACTGGCGTCTTTGATTGAGGCCTATCGCGCTACACTGTTGGTGGGCACGCCAACCTTTCTGGGTGGCATTGTGCGGGCCGCGCAGTCCGGCCAACTGGCGAGTCTGCGCCTGGCCATCACCGGCGCTGAGAAATGTCCGCCGCATGTATACGACGCCCTGGCGCGTGCCTGTCCCCAGATGGTTGTGGTTGAAGGCTATGGAATCACTGAGTGCTCGCCCGTGGTCTCAGTGAATCGCCCCGAGCGGCCCCGTCGCGAAACCATTGGCCTGCCGGTGCCCTCAGTGGAGCACGCCATTGTGGACGCCGAGTGTGGCAAGCCCACCCCCTGTGGTCAACGTGGCATGCTGCTCGTGCGCGGGCCGAGCATCTTTCATGGCTACCTTAAGCACGATGGTCCATCGCCGTTTGTCTCATTCGCCGGCAAAGAATGGTACCGCACTGGGGATCTCGTGTGCGAAGACACTGACGGCGTTCTTACCTTCTGTGGTCGCTTGAAGCGCTTTGTGAAGATAGGCGGCGAAATGATCCCCCTGGCCGCAGTCGAGGCCGCACTGGAGGCCAAGTGGGCCGCGCCTGACCGCAACGAGGGCCCGTGCCTGGCGGTGGAATGCACGCCCGACGAAGAGCATCCCGAATTGGTCTTGTTCACGACGCTCGACATCGATCGCGAGAGCGCCAACCGCTGTCTGCGCGACGCCGGGCTGTCCCCCCTGCACAACATCCGGCGCGTGGCGCGACTGGAGATCTTGCCCTTGCTGGGAACCGGAAAAACCGATTACCGCACGCTCAAGGCGACGCTGGGGTAGGCTTCGTCTATGCATCCGCCGCGCGCTGACGGCGCGTCGTCCATCACGGCCCAGTTGGGCCCCACCAACACGGGCAAGACTCATCGCGCGGTCGAGCGGATGCTGCAACACCAGACTGGTATGATCGGCTTGCCTCTGCGGCTTCTGGCGCGCGAGGTGTATGACCGGGTGAGCGCGCGGGTGGGGGAGGGCGCGGTCGCGCTGGTCACCGGGGAAGAGAAGCGCGTGCCGCCGCGGCCGCGCTACTGGGTGTGCACAGCAGAGGCCATGCCCGCGCGCGAGGTGGATTTTGTCGCGGTCGACGAGATCCAGCTGTGCGGTCACCGCGAGCGTGGGCATGTGTTTACCGATCGCCTGCTGCACTGGCGGGGGCGGCGCGAGACTTGGTTCCTCGGCGCGGACACCATTCGACCTATCTTGGAGCAGTTGGTGCCCACGGCTGTTGTGGATCGTAAGCCGCGCCTGTCGCGCCTGCAGGGTGCGGGCGCTTTGCCGTTGCGTGGCCTGCCCCCACGCACGGCCGTGGTCGCCTTCTCGGCTGGTGCTGTGTACGGCCTGGCAGAACGCCTGCGCGTGCGGCGGGGCGGGGCCGCGGTGGTGTTGGGGGCCCTGTCGCCGCGCGCGCGTAACGCGCAGGTGGCGTTGTACCAGGCGGGCGAGGTGGATTATCTGGTGGCGACCGACGCCATCGGGATGGGCCTGAACATGGACGTGGATTGCGTGGCCCTGGCCGAGCTTTGCAAGTTCGACGGCCGCCAGGTGCGCGAGCTGGACGAAGCCGAGCTGGCGCAGATCGCGGGCCGGGCCGGCCGCCACCACAACAATGGTCGCTTCGTCACATTGGCGCCGCTGCCGCCCCTGCCGGCTGCTGTCGCGCAGGCCATTGAAGACCATCGTTTTCCTGTGCAAAGGCGCATTCTTTGGCGCAGTCGCGATCTCGACACCAGCTCAGTGGATGCGCTGCTGGCGTCGTTGCGCCAGCGCCCCTTTGCCGCCTGTCTGGAATTGCAAGAAGGGGCCGAGGACGCGCGGGCCCTGGCCCGGCTGGGGCAAGACAGCGAGGTCGTGGCCCACGCGCGCGGCGCAGACCGGGTTTCCTTGCTGTGGGAGGTCTGCCAGATCCCTGATTATCGCCAATTGCAGCTTGACGACCATTTTCAGTTGCTGCGTGCGGTGTTTCTGCAATTGATTGGGCCCCGCCAGCGACTGGCTGATGACTGGATTGCCCGCCACGTCGATCCCTTGGCTGATGTCCAGGGCGACATCGACACCTTGCTGGCCCGCATGGCCTTCATTCGGACCTGGACGTACATCACGCACCACACGCGCTGGGTGCACGATGCTCCGACCTGGCAGGAACGGGCGCGCACCATCGAGGATCGTCTGAGCGATGCCTTGCACGAGCGGCTGGTGTTGCGCTTCGTGGATCCGACTTCGCGGCGCAGGCGCACGCGGCGCCACGGATCATTGGGCGAGCAGCTGCGCGCGGTCGTGCCGCCGGATGAAATGCGGCGTGAAGATGCCGAGCCGGGCGAGGCCATGGCCCGCTGGATCGACGGGTTGATCGATGCGACCCATGAACGCTTTCACATCGACGATGCGGGTCGCATTCTGGACGACGGCGAAGTTCTGGCGCGACTGGTGCCAGGCGTGGATCGCCTGCGCCCCGAGATCACACTCTTGCTGAATGACCTGGGCGCTGGCCAGCGGCTGCGGCTGCACCGGCGGCTTTTGGCATTCACCCGCGACTGGGTGGCGCAATTGCTGGCGCCCTTGCGTGATGAGCGACTGGCCGGCCTGGGACCTGCGGGGCGCGGCCTGCTCTACCAGCTGGAACAAGGGTTGGGCACGGTTCTGGTGGCCCACGCGGGCGAGCAGGTGCGCGATCTCGGCCCAGGCGATCGCAGCGCGCTGGCACGGGCAGGCGTGCGCGTGGGTCGGCAGGTCGTGTTCGCATCCGCGCTGCTAAATCCCGCGGCCCTGCGTGATCGCGCCCTGCTTTGCCAGGCCGAGATTGGGCGACGGATTGAACGGGTCGACGCTGCGTCGTTCCTGCCGCATGCCGAGGTGAGCGACGCCAGCTACGCGGCCATGGGATTTCCCGTGATTGGCGGCCGCGCCATCCGGGCAGACTTGGTGGACGCCATCGCCAAGTGCGTGGCCGCAGGTGCGCATCCAGCGGAGATCGCGCGGCGCCTGGACTGTCATCCCGACGAGGTTGATCCCATCCGCCGGGCCTTTGCGCCATCACGCGGCCGCCGTCGAGCTTGAGGTAGCGGCCTCGGCAACGGGCCGATGGACGCGAAAAGCGATGTCGACCTGTCGATGGAATTTTGACAGAAGACTTGGAATAGCCCGGTCGTCCTCAACCGCGGCGCTATTCGCCCGTGGCTTTCACAAATTCCGGCGTCTGATTGTTGACCGTGCCCCAACTGGACTCGTGCCAGTGGCTGCGGTGGGCCAGGTAGAAGCCGGCACAGTCGCGCAGATAGCGCAGGGCCATGGGGCGTTGGTCTTTGACGTCGGTCTTTTCGATCGGGTCAGCGACAGTGTCGTAAAGCATTTCCTTGCCGCCGTAGTCAACGATGTAGCGCAACTGAGAGGCGCGCAAAGAGTAACTGCGGCCATATTCTGCGGGAATCACCCGCGGGGTCCAGGGGCCCTGGCGCAAGACCATGGGCAGCAGGCTTTGCCCCTGCATGCGCGGGTCGGGCGGCAGTCCCATCAGGTCAAGGATGGTGGGGGCCACGTCCACGTGGCTGACAGTTGTGTCGACTGTGAGTTCCTTGTCAGTCAGGCCCGGGACCCACAGCACCAAGGGCACCTGCGTGACCTCGAACCAGTGGCCATAGGCGTGGCCGAGACTGCCATGTTCAAAGAAGCCTTCACCGTGATCGGCCAGCAGAATGACCGCGGTGTTGTCGCGCTGGCCACGCTCTGCCAGGCCGTCGACCAGGGTGCCGAAGCATTGGTCGAGATACTCGATTTCCCCATCGTAGAGTCCGCGCAATTGTTGCCAGCGTGCCGGCGTCATGGAAATGGTGCCCTTCACAATCGCAGTCAGGATCACGCCATCGGGGCTCTTGCCAATGGCTGGGTCGAAATCGCCCTTCACATAATGTTCGGTAATGCCCTGGTGATAGATGTAGGGCGTGTGGGGCTCAAAGGCGATGGACGAGAGAAAGAAGCGCTTTCCCGCTTTGATCTGTTCGTCGGCAAATCCCAACATCAACTTGATGAGCGTGGGGCAGCCGCCGCCTTTGCCTTCTTGTGACGGCTGGTGATAGGCGGTCCACTTGGACGCGGCTTTCAGTCGGCCCATGGCAAATGAATTGTCGCCATAGTAGCCCGTCGCAATGTTGTCCGCTCCTAGGTCGGCACTGACCATCGGCGTGCCTGGATTGAGCTTGGCCTTGTCACCCAGGATGCCATTCACCCGCGGCAAGGTGCCACTTTGGATGCTGGCATGGGAAGGCGGCGACGAGGGCGAGGCTGCTTCTGTGTTGAGAAAGACCACGCCGTTCTTGTGACCAGCCTCGGTAATGCGCGGGGTGAGGACCTTGGTTTGGTTGTACAGGGCCAGACTGTCGGCGCGCATGGCATCGCCAATGAGCAGCACCAGGTTGCGCACCGGTTTGGGGCGCGGCAGCGCCGGAGCCGCGGCCAGCAGAATGCGCGGCGTGGCCCACGCGACATCGCCGCCGTCGACTACGGCAAGTTCCAGCGCCACCAGCTTGCCAGCGAGAGCCGCGAGGGAAAGCGTATGCGGCTGCCACTGCCCCGGCTGCGCGGTCTCATCGAGCAGGACCTGCGCTGATTGACCGTCGGGTTGTGCCGAAATGCGGATGCGGGCCGGAGTCTGCGATGCTGCGGTGTCGAGCAGCAAGAAGGACTGGCGCGGGACTTCGAGTAGCATGACGTAGCGACGAAATCCGTGCAGAGCGGATTTTGGCTGTCCGGCCAGGTTGCTTGTGAACACCGGGGACGCGGGCCAGGCTTCCGTCGGTTGCGCGGCCGGGCCAGCGATGATCTCCAACGAGTGAAAGAGGGCTCCCTTCTTGGCCACCGCAATGGCGAGATCGTTCTCGCCGCTGCGAAGCGCGCCTGCCGGTACGGGGACAGCCACGGCCTGCCATCCGTTCGACAGCCCGAGGGTCTTGAGGGGCTTGCCGTTCAGGCGCAGCGACAAGCGCTGTCCAGCATCCCCGCTCATGCGCGCAATGATGGTGGCCGCGCCGGTTTCGCCGTCCCAGGGGAAGCGCAGGTTGCTTGCGGTGCTGGCGAGGATGCGCCCTGAATGGTCTTGCAGTTTGGTCACGCCCCGCCAGGGACTGTTGTATTCCTGCGTGTATTTTCTGAATCCCTCGCTGACGAAGGGGATCACCAGACCCTGCGAAGACAGGTGCCAGAGACTGCGGTTGGCCAGAAGGTCGATGCTCGGCCCGGATTCATCCAAACGCGGCGCGCTTGCCGGCGCGGCCTTGGGTGATGCGGGCGCCGGGGTCGCCGCCACGTGCTCGGCATTGGGCAAGGGGCCGCGTCGGCAGCTGAGCGCAAGACTGGAGGCAACGACGGCGAGAGGCAGCGATGGGCGAAGCATGCGCCCCTTCTAGCGCACTTGTTCTACTTTGTCGGCACAGTCATCGGGTTGGGGAAGTTGCCTGACAGGAAGAGCATGGAGTAGACGCCGAGAGATTCCTGGAAGTACTTGTCATTTTCGACGGTGGTGGACACCGCCTCTTCAATCGCTGCCTGCCGGATGGCCGAGGTCGTGGCCCCGCCGTCGTTGAACAGGCTGACGTATGCGCACATGGCAGAGTTGACCGTGTAGGAATTGTGGCCATTGGCAGGATCGCAACCCGTGACGGTGCCACTTGGTGACAGCACGTCGCAAATCGACGAGAATTGGTTGGCATTGGCCTCGACCGGGTTGTTCTTGTAGAAGTTGTTGAAGTACTGCTGCACGTTGTCGATCTCCGCCTGCATGCGCGTCTTGCCTGGATAGTGCTTCGAGGAGTTGGGGGCATTTTCTGGCAGGCTGTTGTTGTTGCCGAACCAGGCGGCGTCGATGCCCACGCGCCACAGGAAACGCTCCCATTCGTACGGTCCAGAGGGGCCGCCCACCTCCGAGCAAGGCGTGGTGAAAGAGCTGCCTGATTGGCCGACGAGTCCCGGCTGCAAGCCCGGCTGGTCGTAGCATCGTTCCAGCATCTCGTAGACCGTCTCGGCGGTCTTGTACCAGAAGTCGTGGTGGGTTTGCCCGTTCGCCGCTTGCGCCGTGCTGCCCAGCTTGGCCGCCAGGAAATCCCCGAACACCCTGAAATATCCCGGCGGATAGTAGTCCATGTGGACGTTCACGTTCATGTTGCCGGTCTGGTAAGAGCAGGGCTGATTGGGATAGTTCTGGCAGTCCTTGGGCCCGGTATCGCCTTCCGTGGGGTAGTTCCAGGTCCCGTCGGCCTTGGTGTCTATCTCGCACTCCATCTTGACCAGCCAGTCAGTGGCGAATTGCGCGTATTCGGGCCACTGCAGGGCTGCGTAGACCAGGCCGATGGCGATATCGACGTCACCGTCAAAGGCGCTGTCTTGATTGCCGCTGCAGCTCTCTTTGGTTGGATCACAGGGCGAATCGAGTGGCCGGCACGCAATGGTGCCGTCCCACATCCAGCCCATGAGCCCGCCACAGTACTTGACCGCGGCCTGGGATAGGAAGTGCCGGGTGAAATTCCACAAGGCATCGAAGGTCGGCTTGTCGCCAATCGCCGCGGCAATGGCCATGCCGTAGCCCTGGCCCTCGCTGACTGTCTTGGGCGGATCGGTCTTGATGCGCGCCGTGCCCGGGCCACAGACCGTGTCTGTGGTCGTGACGTAGTTGTCCCTCCAGATCAGGTATCGCTGGTAGACAAAGGCATTCAGCAAGTCCTGCACCTTGGGCACGTCAGAATAGATGTACGCCAGGGATGCGCCGTTGGGATATTGGTAGCTTGTGCTGGCATAGGGGAACCAGCCGCCGAAGCCAAAGCCGACTGTGACCGGCTGGGCGGGAGGCTTGGGCGCGCAGGCGCTGTCGTTCCAATTGCCCGTGGCCGACCAGTCGCCATTGGTCGCATCCGGATAGTAGTCATAGAACCTGAACAGACTGGTGGCCGGAATATCGGGTTTGCCATATTCCCAGCGCAGCCAGTATTCCGCAGGCTTGAGCGTGCCGGCCGGCAACCAGGTGGGCACAGGATTCTGGAAGGGCCGGGGGGCGACGGTGTTCCACTCGGGGTTGTGGGTCTTGTCCACCGCGCGCCAGGTGGCACCGGCGACGAAGAGTCTGTCGGGAACCGGGCAATTGTACCAGGGCCGACCGGCTTCACGGTAACAGATGACCTTGTTGCTGCTCACCTCAAGTTCCATCCACGGCGGCATCAGATCAGAGTTGGGGAAATAGGTGAAGGTCTTCTGTCCGGCCCAGATATAGCGGAAGTGGATGGTGTGGTAGCTGGCGGGAAGAGGCGGGCTGCAGGGATCGACATGGCCCACAGTACCGCCACAGTTGGCATATCCAGGCCCGGGGTTCTGCGTGTAGAAGAAGAACGAGAGAGGATCCTGCGACCAGTCCATGCACGTGGGAATCGAGGCCGCGGTGTTGTCCGGCGCGCCTGTGTAGCCAATCCAGTATTCACTCACGCCTGGCTGGAGCACAGGCAGGGGCAGATTGGGCGTCCACAGGCCCACACTGTCATCGGGATAGCGGAATGTGATGTTCACCGGACTGGCGGCGTTGGTTGTCCACTTGCTGTTGGGAATCAGCACGAAATACCAGGGACACTGGCCGTCCTGGTATTCAAGCAGGGCCTGCATTTCGCAGCCCGCTCCCGTGACCTTGAGGCTGCTCGGGTAAGGAGGCGTGTCGTAGCCGAGCTTGGTTTTGCCACAGGCCGAGCCCGGGTACTTGGTCACGGTTGGATCACCCCAGGGCCAGCGGAAGTGAACCTTGGTGAAGCCGGACGGGACAGTCGAATCGGGCTGTCCGGCCGGGCACGCCTCGGCGGCCACTGCGGTCTGGTCGGCAGTCAGGCGGAACTTCTGGTTGCCGACCGCGGCGCTGGCATAGTCGGCGGCCAGGGTGCTCGACGGGCCGGTGTAGTCGAGCCAGAGTTCCGTGCTGGTGGGGATCAGCTTTGATCCGTCGAAAGTGCCCGAGGCATTGGACGTCCCTCCGCAGGCATCAGGCCCGACCGGCTTGATTTGGAACGTCGTGATGGTCTTGGGTGCGCAGACCGAATACCAAGAGCAGCTGCCCGTGTCCTGGCGCGCCCCGTACTGCGGCCACGCGCCGGTCGGTATAATGATGAGCACCGACATGGGCGGGGTGGTCATGGTGTTCATGGTCGGATTCACCCCGTTCGACCAGACATCGCGCACGTGAATGCGTACGGTGCCGGCGGGACAGGAGTAGGTCTCGGGGCCGGGCGCATCAGGGGTCGGCGGCCGGGTATCGGGCGGTGGGGCGGCATCTGGAATGGTGCCTCCGCTTGAGATGGCACCGCCTTGTGGCGCGACCTGGCCGCCTTGTGGCGCGACTTGGCCGCCTTGTGGCGCGATTTGGCCGCCCTGCGAGACTACACCGCCCTGCGAGACCACGCTGCCGCCCGCGCCCGCGAAGGGGCTGGGCGGGAGGGTCTTGGTTCCAGTGTACCCACCTGACGACACGACCACAGGTGCATCAGGCGGGCCCGCATCTACATCGATGAGCACCGGGGTGCCGGGGGTCACGGTCGACAGTGGGTGCGCATTGCAGCTCCACAGCAGCAGGAGCATTCCCGCACCCAGCAGGAACCAGCGCGAAACATTCCAGGCCAGCCGGGCTATCGCGTGCACCCGTGTCGGCCAAAAATTCAGGGATTGATACATCGTTATTCGCCGTTATTCGCTTGGGGCCAGAAAGGCGGCCACACGCCGCCACTGGATTTTGAACTACTTGGTTGGCACCGTCATTGGGTTGGGGAAATTGCCTGACAGGAACAGCATGGAGTACACGCCGAGCGATTCTTGGAAGTACTTGTCGTTTTCGACCGTGGTTGACACGGCCTCTTCCAGGGCCTCTTGCCGGATGCCGAGGGTGGTGGCACCCCCATCGTCGAACAAGCTGACGTAGCTGCACATGGCCGTGTTGACGGTGTATGAGTTGTGACCGTAGGCCGGATCACAGTTGGTGATGGCGCCATCGGCTTGCAACCGGTCGCAAATAGAAGAGAAGCGGTTGGCGTTGGCCTCGACCGGGTTCTTCTTGGAGAAGTTGTTGAAGAAATCCTGCGTGTTGTCGATTTTGGCCTGGATGCGGCTCTTCGCGCTGTAGTGGGGCGAAGATTTCGCGGCATTTTCCGGCAGCGACGTGTTGTCGCCGGACCAAGCCGCGTCGATGCCCAGCCGCCAGAGGGCACGCATTTCCTCATAGGTTCCCTGGCTCACGGAGGCGCATGGAGTCACAATGTCGCCCTTGGCGCCTATCAGGCCGGGGTTGACCGCGGTCTGGTCGTAGCACCGCTCAACCATCTCCCATACCGTTTCGGCGGTCTTGTACCAGAAGTCGCGGTGGGTTTGCCCGTTGGCAGCTTGCGCAGTGTCGCCTAGCTTGGCCGCCAGAAAATCACCGAAGGCCCTGAAATAGCCTGGCGGGAAGTAGTCGAGGAACACGGTGGTGGGGACGCCCTTGACATAGGAACATGGTTTGCTGGGACCCGTGAGTTGGTAGCCCGAGCAGTCGGTTTTGTCCCACGTGTCGCCGTTGGTCGGGTAGTTCCATTTCCCGTCGTACACGATGTTGATTTCGCACTCCATCTTGACCAACCAGTCGATGGCGTTTTGCTGGTACTCGGGCCACTGCAGGGCCGCGTAGACCAGGCCGATGCCGATATCCACATCGCCGTCAAAGGCACTGTCCTGGTTGCCGCCACAGCTACCGGTGTCTGGATCGCAGGGTGTATCAATCGTCCGGCAAGCAATGCTGCCGTCCCACATCCAGCCCATCAGCCCGCCACAGTACTTTTTTGCCGATTGGGAAAGGAAGTGGCGGGTGAAATTCCACAGGGCATCAAAGGTCGGTTTGTCGCCAATGGCGGCCGAGATGGCCATGCCATAGCCCTGGCCCTCGCTGACCGTCTTGGGTGGGTCGGTCTTGATGCGCGCCGTGCCCGGCCCACAGACGGTGTCCGTGGTGGTGACGTAGTTATCCCTCCAGATCAAGTAGCGCTGGTACACGAAGGCATTGAGCAGGTCCTGAACCTTGGGCACGTCGGGGTAGACGTAGGCGAGTGAGGCGCCGTGGGGATACATATAGTTCGTGCTGGCGTAGGGGAACCAGCCGCCGAAGCCAAAACCGACTGTGACGGGCTGGGCGGGCGGTTTCGGCGCGCAGGCGCTGTCGTTCCAGTTGCCGGTTGCCGACCAGTCACCATTGGTGGCATCCGGGTAGTAGTCGTAGAAGCGGAACAGGCTGGTGGCTGGAATGTCCGGCTTGCCGTATTCCCAGCGCAGCCAGTATTCCCCCGGCGCAAGTGGGCCAGCCGGCAACCAGTTGGGATTGGGATTCTGGAAGGGGCGGGGCTGGACCGTGTTCCATTCGGGGCTGTGGGTCTTGTCGACCGCCCGCCAGGTAGCGCCTGCGACGAAGAATTTGTCGGGAACCGGACAGTTGTACCAGGGGCGATCCGCCTCGCGGAAGCAAATCACCTTGTTGCTGCTCACTTCCAGTTCCATCCACGGAGGCATCAGGTCGGTGTTGGGAAAATACGTAAAAGTCTTCTGTCCGGCCCAGAGATAGCGGAAGTGAATGGTGTGGAAATTGTTGGGCACGGGCGGGCGGCAGGGATCGACCTTGCCTGTGGACCCGCCACAGTGCTGGTAGCCGGGCCCGGGGTTCTGTGTGTAAAAGAAGAACGAAAGGGGATCCTGCGCCCAGTCCATGCACACGGGGATTGACGCCGCGGTGTTGTCGGGCGCGCCGGCATAGCCAATCCAGTATTCATTGACGTTGGCGCCGAGCACGGGCAAGGGCAGATTGGGCGTCCACAGGCCGACCGTGTCGTCGGGGTAGCGGAAGGTAATGTTCACTGGGTTGGCCGCTGTTTGCGTCCAGTTCTTCTTGGGAACCAGCACGAAATACCAGGGGCATAGGCCATCCTGGTATTCGAGCAGGGCCTGCATTTCACAGCCCACGCCGGTCACTTTCAGGCTGCTGGGGTAGGGGGGCGTGTCGTAGCCCAGCTTGCTCTTGCCGCAGGCCGATCCGGGGTAGCCCGTGAGCTGCGGATCGCCCCAGGGCCAGCGGAAGTGGAGCTTGATGTAGCCATCGGGAACGGTTGTGTCGGGCTGTCCGGCCGGGCACGCCTCGGAGGCAACCGCGGTCTTGTCGTTGGTCAGTCGGAACTTCTGGTTGCCCACGTTGGCGTTGGGATAGGCGCTGTAGTCAGCGGTGATGGTGCTGGATGGGCCGGTATAGTCGAGCCAGATCTCCGGGCTGGCGGTCAGTTTCGAGGCGTCGAAAACCCCTGATGCGTTGGAGGTCGGACAGGCATCAGCGCCGACCGCTTTGAGCTGGAACTTGGTGACGGTGCTGGGAATACAGACCGAATACCAAGAGCAGCTCGACGTGTCTTGCCGGGCGCCGTACTGCACGTAGCTCCCTGTCGGGTTGATGACGATGACGGATAGGGGAGGAGTCGTCATCGTGTTCATGGTCGGGTTCATTTGGCTCGACCAGATATCGCGTACGTGGATGCGCACCTGACCAGCGGGACAGGAGTATGTTTCGATCTGCGCGTCCGGCGGTGGCCGCGTGTCGGGCACAGCAGCGTCGACGCTTGCGCTCGTGGCGATTGTCGTTGTACCGCCCGACGCGACCGTGTCGCCGCCCGAAGCAGGGGTTCCGCCCATATCCACGACGCCGCCGGTGGCCACGACGCCGCCCGTGGCCACGACGCCGCCGGTGGCCACGACGCCGCCCGTGGGCGTGAATGGGCTGCGCGGGAGGGTTTTTGTCGCTGTGGTACCACCTGACGCCACGGCACCGCCCGACGGCACGACCATCGGCGCGTCGACCATGCTTGCATCAACCTCGATCAAGACGGGCGTGCCAGGTGTGACCGACGACAAGGGATGCCCATTGCAGCTCCACAGGAGCAACAGCATGCCTGTGCCCAGCAAGAGCCAGCGGGCCACGCTCCAGGTCGCGCGTACCAGCCTGTGGGCGCTTGCCAGTCGGCGGCTATTCAAAGATTCGTACATGTCATCTATCTGCCGCCAAGAAGGCAGCGCTCAACAATACCACCCTGTTAGGTCAACGGGGAGCGCTAACCAGATGGGAAGAGTGGGGCTGGGTGACATCTTGGGAATGACGCCCGGACGCGCCAGGCGCCGCGTGGCAAAGTCTGGCTTCCTATCCAGCGGGATGCGCGTCAAACAGTCATATATCGACTGGCGCGGGATTTGTCGTAGAACAAATTCAGCAACACGATCGTCTGATATTGAGGTGGTGCCATGAAAACCAAGCTGACTGCCTCGATTTGCTTTTTGCTCTTGGGGTTGGGCGTCGCCCAGGCCCAGGGCGAGACAGTGGCTGGCGCCCAGCCGGGCGTTGCGCCACAAGCGGTGGAGCCGCCCACGCCCGCGCCCGAACAGGAACCGCCCGCGCCACCCGCTCAGCCGCCAGCACCACCGGTGGACGGTCAGCAGGTCCAGCCTCAGGTTCAGCAACCCGCGGCACCGGCGCAAGGCCCGGCAGCCGGCCAGTGGGTCTACACGAATGACTATGGCTGGGTCTGGATGCCCTATGGCGCTCAGTACACCTATGAAGGGACATCCGGGGACGCCTATCCGTATTCATACGTTTACTACCCCAGTTACGGGTGGACCTGGCTTGCGGCCCCCTGGGTTTGGGGCTGGGGCGCCTATCCCTACTTTGGCCCGCGCGGTCCCTACGCCTTTGGCTGGTATCGCGGGCTCTATCGGGCCGGCTATGGTTGGGGCGGATACCGCGGAGGCGGACACTGGGGCGGCGGCTATCATGCTGGCTTCGGCGGCGGCTATCACGGCGCTGGTGGATTCCACGGCGGTGCGGCCGGAGGATTTCGCGGTGGTGCGGTCGGCGGATTTCGCGGTGGCGCGGTAGGCGGTGCGCGCTCTTTCAGCGGATATCGCGGCAACACCGGGGGCGGGTTTCACGGCGGATTCGGCGGTGGCTCGCATGGCGGCGGGTTCGGCGGCGGCTCGCGTGGTGGCGGGTTTGGTGGTGGCCACGGTGGTGGCCGAGGCGGCGGACACCGCTGACCGTGACTGCTGCGGGCCGCGGAGGGCGCGAGTAGATTTGTGTCTCGTATCGTTGACAAACGGGGCGCGTCGGGTAGCGTCCGGGCGGACTTGGCCGACTGGCCCACCGAGGCTGGGCGGAGAAAGTTAAGAGATCCCTTGGACGCACCGCCGTTCCGCTTTTCTGCTGGCCGTTTTCGGTTTCCCCGGAGTGAAGACACACTCTGCCTCCTGGCTGTCGCGGCCGCTCTGTCGGCGTGCAGTGCCGGCAAGTCGAGCGCGGCGCCTGAGCAGCGTGGGGCGCGCCCGGTGCCAGTGCTGCCGGCCACCGTGGTCAGGCGCGATGTCCCGGTCTACCTGGAGGGCATTGGCAGCGTCATCGCCTACAAGACGGTGACGGTTCGTTCGCAAGTGGACGGCCGGTTGATCCAGGTCTTGTTCCGCGAGGGTCAGGCGGTGCACAAGGGCGAGGTGCTGGCCCAGATCGACCCGCGGCCCTTCCAGGTCCAGCTTCACCAGGCCGAGGGCGCGCTGGCACGCGACCGGGCCCAGCTGGAAAACGCAAATCTGATGGTCAAGCGCGACAAGGAGCTGGTGGGCAAGAAGCTCATCGCCCAACAGCAGCTCGATTCCGATCTGGCTACGGCTGGTCAGATTGAGGGGACGGTTCGCATCGATCAAGCAGCCATCGAAAGTGCGCGGCTGAACCTGGACTATGCGCGCATCACCTCGCCGGTGGATGGGGTCACTGGCGTACGCCTGGTCGATCCGGGCAACGTGGTGCATGCGGCTGATCCAGGCGGCATCGTGGTGGTCACGCAGCTGGACCCGGTGGCCGTGCTTTTCAACCTGCCGCAGGACGAACTGCCGCGCATCAGCGATCAGATGGTGCACGGCAAGCTGGGCGTCGAGGTGTATGGCCGCGATGGGGTGACCATGCTCGGCAAAGGCGAACTTGAACTCATCGACAATCAAATAAATCAGGCGACCGCGACCTTGCGCCTGAAGGCGATCGTGCCCAACCCTGACCACCACCTGTGGCCCAACCAGTTTGTCAAGGCGCGCTTGCTGCTCACCACGCACAAGGGCGCGCTGGTGGTGCCGGCCTCGGCCCTGCAACGCGGGCCCGACGGCACTTTCGTCTACCTGGTCAGCGCTGACCAGACTGTCACGCCGCAGTCCGTGGAGGCAGCGGCGCCGCGCAGTGATTTGGCCATCATTGACAAGGGTCTGCACGAGGGCGAGATCGTGGTTGCCGACGGACAGAATCAGCTGCGGCCGGGCAGCAAGGTGTCGCTGCGCGAGCCAGGCCAAGTGAGCAGCGGTCGTGGAGGCGGCGGTCGCGAGGCCGGCAAGCCAGGCAGCAAGGGTCGCGGCGAGCAGCAATGAGCGTATCAGAGCCGTTCATCCGGCGTCCGGTGGCCACATCGTTGCTGACCGTCGGACTGTTGTTGTCCGGCCTGCTCGGTTATCGCCAACTGCCCGTGTCCGCGCTGCCGCAAGTGGATTATCCCACCATTGTGGTGTCCACCTCATTGCCCGGGGCCAGTGCGGAAACCATGGCCTCGTCAGTGACCACGCCGCTCGAACGACAGTTCGGCCAGATGCCGGCGCTCGGTCAGATGACCTCGGTGTCGAGCTTCGGCAATTCGCAAATCACCCTGCAATTCGACCTTGACCGCGACATCGATGCGGCCGAGCAGGACGTGCAGGCCGCGATCAATGCGGCGTCGAACCTATTGCCCACGTCTTTGCCAGCGCCACCCACCTACAGCAAGAGCAATCCGGCGGACTCGCCGATTCTCACTTTGAGCATCAGTTCGGAAACCCTGCCGCTCGATCAGGTCGACGACGTGGCGGACTCCATTTTGGCGCAAAAGATTGCGCAGGTGGCGGGCGTGGGTCTGGTCACCATCAACGGCGGTCAGAAACCGGCTGTGCGCGTGCAGGTCGATCCCGCGGCGCTGGCTGGCGCCGGGCTCAGCCTGGACGACGTGCGAAAGATTCTGGTCGCCGCCAACGTCAATCAGCCGAAGGGCAATCTGGACGGCGTTCGCCAGAATTACACACTGGCCACCAACGATCAGCTCGCGCGCGCCTCCAGCTTCCGGCCGCTGATTCTCGCGTACAACAATGGCGCGCCGATTCGACTGCAAGAAGTGGCCGACGTGGTCGACGGGGTGGAGAACAACGAGCTGGCCGGCTGGTCGGACGGAAAGCGCGCCATCATCGTCAGCGTGCGACGCCAGCCCGGGGCCAATGTCATTGAGGTGGCCGATAGGGTGAAGGCGCTCTTGCCCCGCCTGTACACGGCCTTGCCCCAGGGCGTGGACGTCAATGTGGTGAGCGACCGCACGGAAACTGTGCGCGCCTCGGTCAATGACGTCCAGTTCACCTTGGCCTTGAGCGTGGTGCTGGTGGTGGCCGTGATCTACCTGTTCTTGCGCAGCCTGCGCGCAACCATCATTCCCGGGGTGGCTGTGCCGCTGTCGCTGGTCGGCACATTCGGCATCATGTACTTGTGCCACTACAGCCTGAACAACCTGTCCCTGATGGCCCTGACCATTTCAACCGGTTTTGTGGTCGACGACGCCATTGTGATGATCGAGAACATCGCCCGCTATGTCGAGGAGGGCGAGCCGCCCTTCCAGGCCGCTTTGAAAGGCGCCAAGCAGATTGGCTTCACCATTGTCTCGCTGACTGTGTCGCTGGTGGCGGTCTTGATTCCGCTGCTCTTCATGGGCGGCATCATTGGACGGCTGTTTCGCGAATTCGCGGTCACACTCAGCATCGCCATTGGCGTTTCGGCGATCCTGTCGCTGACCTTGACCGCCATGATGTGCGCCTTTCTGCTGCGCCCGCACCAGCAGCCGCGCGGCCTGGCCCGCCTGTTCGAGCGCGGCTTCTCCGCCATGATGGCGGTCTACCAGCGCAGCCTCGGCTGGGTCATGCGCCACCAGCCGACGACGCTGGCGGTGACTGTGGCCACAGTGGGGCTGACGGTCGCGCTGGCCCTGATTGTCCCCAAGGGCTTCTTCCCCCAGCAGGACACCGGCATGATCATGGGGGTGACCGAGGCGCCGGCTGACGTGTCCTTTGCCAGCATGATGTCACGCCAGCGGGCTCTGGCCGATCTCGTGCGCGCGGACCCGGACGTGGCGTCGGTGGTGTCTTTCATTGGAGCTGACGGCACCAATCCCACGCCCAACACCGGACGCCTGGCCATCACCTTGCATCCGCGCGATGCGCGCAAGGCCAGCGGCGACGAGGTCATCGAGCGGCTCAAGCAGCGCGCGCAGGGCATTGAAGGCACATCCTTGTTCTTTCAACCCGTGCAGGACCTGCAAATCGACAGCCGGGTCAGCCGCACACAATTCCAGTACACCCTGGAAGACGCAGACATTGGCGAGCTGGGCGACTGGGCGCCGCGGGTGCTCGGACGACTGCAGGGCTTGCCCGAACTGCGCGATGTCACCAGCGACCAGCAAAGCACGGGCCTGCAATTGCGCCTGACGGTTGATCGCGACACGGCCTCGCGTTTTGGCATCCTGCCCCAGGCCATCGACGACGTGCTTTACGATGCCTTTGGCCAGCGCCAGGTATCGACCATCTTTACCCAGCTCAATCAATATCGTGTGATTCTGGAAGTGAAGCCGGAGTTCCAGCAAAACCCCAATGCGCTTGACCAGATCTACGTGCGCGCGCAAACCGGCGACCAAGTGCCCCTGGCTGCTTTCACCCACTTCGAGTCGGCGCGCACACCCCTGGCGGTCAACCACCAGGGGCAATTCCCCGCGGTAACGATTTCGTTCAATGTGGCGTCGGGGTTGGCCCTGGGCAATGCGGTGGACGCCATTCATCGCGTTGAGCACGAGATCGGTATGCCGGGCACTGTGCGCGCCACGTTTGTGGGTACGGCGCAGGAATTCAAGAGCGCGCTGGCCAGCGAGCCGTTCCTCATCCTGGCTGCCTTGCTCACGGTCTACATCGTGCTCGGTGTGCTCTACGAGAGCTACATTCACCCGGTCACGATTTTGTCGACGCTGCCATCGGCCGGCGTAGGGGCATTTCTGGCGCTCATGCTGTGCCGGACGGAATTCAGCATCATCGCTCTCATCGGCATCGTGTTGCTGATTGGCATTGTGAAGAAGAATGCCATCATGATGATCGACTTTGCGCTTGAGGCCGAACGGGTGGACGGGCTGCCACCGCAGGAATCGATCGTGCGGGCCTGCCTGCTGCGTTTCCGGCCGATCATGATGACCACCATGGCTGCCTTGCTCGGCGGCCTGCCCCTGGCGCTCGGCAGCGGCACGGGCTCTGAGCTGCGCCGCCCGCTTGGCATCGCCATTGTGGGCGGCCTGCTCATTTCGCAATTGCTCACCCTTTACACCACGCCGGTCATCTACCTGTATATGGACAGGCTGGCTCGCTTGCTGCGCCGGGGACGGGCTCGGGACGTCGCCGCGGCGCCGGTGCCAGACAGTGCGCCGTGAATATCTCCGAGCCCTTCATAAAGCGGCCCGTGGCAACCTCACTGTTGGCCGCGGCTTTGCTATTGGCGGGCGCGGCCGGATATACCCAGCTTCCGGTGGCGCCCCTGCCACGGGTTGACTATCCCACCATCAACGTCAATGCGGGTTTGCCGGGCGCCAGTCCAGAGACCATGGCCTCGGCCGTGGCCACTCCGCTTGAGCGTCGCTTTGGTCGGATTGCCGGCCTGACCGAGATCACCTCGGTCAGCTCGCTCGGCTCGGTCAGCCTGACCCTGCAGTTCGATCTCGACCGCGACGTGGATTCGGCTGCGCGCGATGTGCAGGCCGCGATCAATGCAGCGGCCGGCGATCTGCCGCCGAATTTGCCCAGCCGTCCCAATTTTCGCAAGGTCAACCCGGCCGACGCGCCCATTTTGATTCTTTCACTCACCTCAAAGACCCTGCGCCCGGCCCAGGTCTATGATGCCGCCAATACCATCCTGGCGCAGAAGATCGCTCAAGTGCAGGGCGTGGGTCAGGTTTTCGTCGGCGGTGGGCAAAACCCTGCTGTGCGTGTACAGGTCGACCCGGCGACACTGGCCGGCCTTGGTCTCGGGATGGAGGACGTGCGCACGGTGCTCAGCCAGGCCACAGTGGACCAGCCCAAGGGCGGATTGTCGGGCGCGCACCAGGCACAGTCGATTGCAGCCAACGACCAGCTGGCTGGGGCAAAGTCCTTCCGCGACCTGGTCATCAACTACAAGGGCAACGCGGCTGTGCGCCTGGGCGACGTGGCCCAGGTGATCGACGATGTGGAGAACAACCGGGTGGCGGCCTGGACCAACGACACGCGCTCGGTGTCCCTGATGATACGCCGGCAGCCGGGCGCCAACATCATCGAGGTCATCGATCGCATCAAGCGGATGTTGCCCAGCCTGGCGCAGTCGGTTTCGCCCAGCATCAACATCCAGGTGGCGGTGGATCGCGCTGGCACCATTCGCGCATCAGTGCGGGACGTGGAGCGGACCTTGCTGATCAGCGTGTTTTTGGTGGTGCTGGTGGTCTTCGCGTTCTTGCGCAACCTGCGCGCGACCTTGATTCCAAGTGTGGTGGTTCCGCTCTCGTTGGTGGGAACCTTCGGGGCCATGTACCTGCTCGGCTATAGCCTGAACAACCTGTCATTGATGGCGCTGACCATTGCCACCGGCTTCGTGGTCGACGACGCCATTGTGGTCACGGAAAACGTCTCGCGTTTCGTCGAGGCGGGCGAGACGCCGCTGCATGCAGCGCTGAAAGGGGCGCGGCAGATCGGGTTCACCATCGTTTCCATTACCGTGTCGTTGTTGGCGGTCTTTATCCCCATTCTGGTGATGGGTGGAATTGTGGGCCGGCTGTTTCGGGAATTTGCCGTGACTCTGGCTGTGTCAATTGCCATTTCAGCGATCATTTCGTTGACCCTGACACCCATGATGACATCGCGGTTGCTGCGAACCGAGACCGGGCAGCCGCGCGGCCTCACTTTTCGGGTGTCCGAGGGTTTCTTCAATGGAATGCTGGGCCTTTACCGCCGCGGATTGGGCTGGGTGCTCGGTCATCACCATTTGATGTTGGCCATTACCATCGGCGCGGCTGTGCTCAGTGTGCTTCTCTATCGGGCGGTGCCCAAGGGACTGTTTCCCCAGCAGGACACCGGCCAACTGGCCGGCGTGGCCGAGGCGCCGCAGGACGTGTCCTTCCCAGCCATGCGTCAGCGCGCCGAGGCGGTCAACAAGGTGGTGCTGTCCCATCCGGCCGTGGCCGAAATGGTGTCCTTCATTGGCGGCGGCTCATCCAGCAACACCGGCAACATGTTCGTCCAGCTCAAGCCCATCGGCCAGCGCACCCAGACTGCCGACCAGGTGATTGCCGAGTTGCGACCCAGATTGGCGCAGATCCCGGGAATCGCCCTGTTCTTGCAGTCGGTGCAGGACGTACGCATGGGCGGACGGGGCGCGCGCACGCAGTACCAGTACACCTTGCAGGACGCGAACCTGGATGAACTGAACCAGTGGTCGCCGCGGGTTTTCGATACACTCAAGGCGTTGCCTGAGCTGCGCGACGTGGCCACCGACCAGCAGACCAATGCCTTGCAGCTGAATTTGGAGGTGGATCGCGATCTTGCCTCCAGCCTGGGCGTGTCACTGCAGGCGGTGGACGGTGCGCTCTACGATGCCTTTGGCCAGCGCCAGGTGGCGACCATGTACACGCAGCTGAACCAGTATCGCGTGGTGCTGGAGGCGACGCCGCGGCTGGCAGGACTGCCAGGCGATCTCGACAACATGTACATCCGGTCCTTGAACGGGACGCAGGTTCCGCTGTCGGTGTTCGCCCACTGGACGCCCGCGCGGACGTCACTGTCCATCAGCCACCAGGGCCAGTTTCCTGCGATCACACTGTCATTCAATTTGGCGCCGGAGAAATCACTCAGTCAGGCACTGGACGCCATTCACAGCGCCGAGGCGCGCATCGGTTTGCCCGCGGGCGTGGTGGCCTCGCCGCAAGGGACGGCCAAGGCCTTCGTAGATTCACTGTCCAACCAACCCATCCTGATCCTGGCGGCTTTGTTGGCGGTGTACATTGTTCTTGGCGTTCTTTACGAAAGCCTGGTTCACCCGGTGACCATTCTTTCCACGCTGCCCTCGGCGGGCGTGGGCGCCCTGCTCGCGCTTATGCTCATGCACACCGAATTCAGCATTATCGCCCTGATTGGCGTGATTTTGCTCATCGGCATTGTGAAAAAGAACGCGATCATGATGATCGACTTCGCCCTGCAGGCCGAGCGCGAGCAGGGCCTGTCGACCCGCGACGCCATCTTTCACGCCTGCCTGCTGCGTTTTCGACCGATCATGATGACCACAATGGCCGCGCTCCTCGGCGGCTTGCCGCTGGCCCTGGGTCACGGCACCGGCTCCGAAATGCGCCGCCCGCTCGGAATCGCCATTGTGGGCGGCTTGCTGCTGTCACAGATGCTGACCTTGTTCACCACGCCGGTGGTGTACCTGACGCTGGATCGATTCTCGCGCCGGCGGCGAGGGGCGAGAGAGTAGGAATGCCGACAACACGCCGGCGGACGGGGCGGCGCGCTTTCCGCTCAGCCTCGCGCTGACCAGTCGAGAAGACGAAGTGATGCTGCTCCAGCCCGGCCGAGTTCCTCAAAATCCCGCCGGTTTCTGGTGACCAGCGGTAGCTGCCGTGACACGGCGATGGCTGCAATGAGAATGTCCCCTAGCTGGCCACGTCGACCGGCAGACACGCGGCTCCAGATCTCGGCTGCGATTCCGGCGGCGTCCTCGTCGAAGGGCAGGACGTCCGAACTCGCGACCAGAGTTTGAAAGGCCTGCATCTGCCGTTGGTAGGGTCGGCCGTTTTGAATTGCAAGCCGGTAGCCGCGCAACCGTTCAAAGACAGTGATGGCGGTGATGGTGAGGCGTCCGAAGCTCGACAAATAGTCGAGTGCCCGCTGGCAAACACGGGTGTTTCCGCGACTCAGCTCCGACAGAGTGTCGGTATCCAGCAGAACGGGCTCGGCGTCGGTCACCTATCGTCCTGCTTTCGTCAACTTCGCGGTCAGCGTGTGAAGATCGGAACCCTGGATGTCCGCGAGGCTTGCCGTGGCGAGTGCGAGTATCGCTGCAGGGCGGGGCGCAATGTCCACATCCTCGCCATAGTGCCGTCGCAGAAGCGCGAGGACCTGGGCCTCAAAACTACGTCCGCACCGCTCTGCATCCGCGGCGATCCTGTTGCGCAAGGCGCCGGGGAATCGGATCGTCCGACCCACGAGTGACGACGGACGAATGCTGTCGGATGCCAGTGCGCGGCTCATAACCAGAAAAGTACCAGATTGGTGTCTCGCGGGCAAGGCAAACGCCAGAGCGCTCAACCATTACGGCTTTCTCGCCCGAATGAAGGCGCTCATGATAGCACCGTCGAGAGCGGCCAGGGTTTCGCTCAGGTCTGCGCCACAGCACGATGACGCCATCTCGGCGGCAGCGGCTTTGTCGTAGATTCTGGTTGGCTCGACCGTGACGTCGCGAAACCCGGCGCTGCGAAGCTTGCCCACGTATTCGCTTTCCACCAAAGCCCCCGCGACACAGCCGGTCCACAGCGCCATGGACTTGCGTGCCGGCTCGGGCAACTCGCGGCGAAGCACGATGTCGGACACCGCGAAGCGGCCACCCGACTTGAGCACGCGAAAGGCCTCGCGCAGAACCCGGTCCTTGTCTCCCGACAGGTTAATCACGCAATTCGAGATGATTACATCCACCGTACCGTTGGGTAGCGGGATGTCTTCGATGGTTCCTTTCAGGAATTCGACGTTGGTCGCGCCGGCCTTGAGCTTGTTCTTCTCGGCCAGGGCAATCATTTCGTCAGTCATGTCCAGTCCGTACGCCTTACCGGTTGGTCCCACTCGCCTTGCCGAAAGCAGAACGTCGATGCCGCCGCCCGAGCCGAGATCAAGCACAGTCTCGCCTGGCTGAAGCGCGGCCAGTGCGGTGGGATTGCCACAGCCGAACGAGGCCGAGAGCGCGTCCTGGGGAAGTCCCGAGGTTTGCTCGGCGGCGTAGAGGTCGCGCGTGATCGGATCGGTTCCGCCCATGCCAGTGGCGGCCGATCCGCAGCACGAGGGCTTGGCGCCGCGAACCACTGCCTGCACAGCCAGGCCGTAGCGTTGTTTGACCACCTCGCGGATGTCTTGCGCCGGTGGGGCGCCGCCGCCAGAGCAGCAGGGCGATTTCGAATCAGGGTTGTTGGACATTGTGGGCTCCTTTACCCCTCGAACAGGGTCGCGAATTCAGTCAAACGTGCGCGAAGCGACTTGTCGACGGCATAGTAAATCCACGTGCCACGCCGCTCCGCTGTGACCAGGCCTGCCTCGCGAAGCTGGCGCAGGTGGTGCGAGATGGTGGGTTGGGAGAGAAGTCTGACGTGGTCCTCGATCTCGCACACGCAGATGGCCTGGCCTGCCGCGGCCAGAAAGACCAGGATGTCGAGCCGAGTCTCGTCGGCGAGCGCCCTGAACAAGGCAGCGTAGGGGGCGACGTCGTTGGTTCGTTGCTTTGCGCGCGGTGAACAGCAACCCGCCGCTCGGTTCGGCAACGGTGCGATGGCAAGACGCTTGGTCACGAAACTACGGTGGTTCAAAAATTGACGAATGTCAATATAGAAAGAACTCGATATAGAGATCCCATTCGGCGAGGTGTCGCGCGGTGTGGTCACCTGGATGGCCCGAGGTTCGCGAACGTCATCCACGATTGGCGGCCGGGACGGCAAATTTTGCAGGATTCGGTGCCAAATCGTGAAGCTCTCTTTGCAACCGCGACATCTAATCCAGAAAGGCCGCCGTCAGTGGCGGGTGAGAGATCCGTACAACCTTGGTAGCGACCCATACAAACCGGGCCCGGTTGGAATAGCTTCGAGAGGAGAGTTGCATGCGCGCATGGTCGGCTCTGAGTGGCGTAGGATGGTTGGTCCTGTTCCCGCTGCTGGCCTGTTCTACGCTTGCGGCGCCGCCTCCGGATGGCGACGCGGACGATGAGCGTGGCACGCCCGATGGGGCTTCGCCGGATAGGAGTAGCGACGGCGGATCAGACGGCAATGTGGGATTGGGCGGTGCGGGTGGCGCCGGGATCGGCGGAAAAGACGCCGATGCGGCAGCGGGATCAGGCGGTGGCTTGAGGGATGCGGGAGGGGCCGGTGCCGACGCGAGCAGCGCAGTCCTGGGCGGAACCCTGGCAGACGCGGGCAGCGGCGGAGCCGGAGGAAAAGGGGGCACTGCCATCATCCCTGCCGGCAGCGGCGGCATTGGCGGCGGGGCTGGCGTCACAGGAGGCAGGGGTGGCAATGATGGTGGATTGGCAGCGGGGGGCACGATCGGAAGCGCGGGTGCCAGCGCAGTGTCGAGCGGCGGCAGCGCGCTCAGCACGTCAGGAAGCGCAGGCGCAAGTGCCGGCGGGACGATAAGTCGCGGTGGTAGCGGAGGTCTGGCTGGCAGCGGGGCAGGCGGGGCAGGGGGCAGCCGCGGCGCGACAGGCGGTACACGAGCCAGCGGCGGAGCAAGCAGCATCTCGACTGGCGGCTCTGGCGGCGGCGGAACGAGCAGCAGCAGCACGTCCAGCTCTGGCGGCAGCGGAGGAACAGTCAGCAGCACGACAGTCGGCCAGGGGGGCAGCACCGGCAGCGGCGGAACCAGCGGAAACTCAAGCAGCGGAGGCGCTGATGGTGGGCTGAGCGTAGACGTGGGCGATGATACGGCATCGAGCACCGACGCAGCCGGAATCGCATGTGGTATCAGTGCTGGCGATTGCCCCGGGGATTCGGTGTGCGAGCTGCCGCCGTCCGCCTCGTGCGATGCCACGGGAATTTGCGTGGCAAAGCCATTGAGCTGTGACGCGGTCCCGGATGCACCGGTATGCGCCTGCAGTGGAGTGACCTACGACAACGACTGCCTGCGACAGCAAGCCGGCGTATCGAAGCAAGCCGACGGCGCTTGTCCCACGGCCTCGCTCATCGTGCGCCCCGGATCGCGGATTCAAACCATGCGTCTATCGAAGAATCGTCTTCACTCCTCGTCAACGTAGACTTTCACCGCCTTCGCCACGTCACTGGGACGCACGGGGCAGGCGAACCACGATGCGCGTGCTGTGATCGAGAACCGACGAGAGTTCGCAGGTCCCGCCGAGAGCACGCGTGGTGCGATCGACGATGGCCAGTCCAAGGCCGTGCCCCGGCAGCTCGCGGTCCATCTGGCCTCGATAGAACGGCTCGAAGGCGTGTTTGGCGCTCTCTGCATCCATCCCGATGCCATTGTCCTCGATGGCGACCTCGACCATGGCTCCGACGTCTTCGGTCTCGATGGTGATGCGCAGGGGGCGCGAACGCGCGCGAAACTTGATGGCGTTGCCGATAAGATTGCGCAGAATCTGGCTGAAAACGTCCTCGGCACAGGCGACCCGACCGGCGCGCAACCGGGTCTGCAGATCAACCCCTTGCAAATCCGCTCCCATCTCCTCGATGGTCCGCTCGACAACCAGGGCGGACGATGACTGTCCCGGGGGTGGGCGGCCAGAGACCGAGAGGGACAGCATGTTGTCGACCACGCTGGCCATGCGGTCGACCGAACGGCGAATCCGGTGGGCCATGCCACTGATTTCCTCGGGCAATCCCGGCGATTCGAGAATGAGATCGGTGTAGCCGCGGATGGGATTCATTGGGCTGCGCAGGTCATGGGCGGCGCGCCCTGCGAAGGCCTCCAGTTCTCGATTTTTCTCGTCGAGGAATTGAAAGCGTTCGGCCAGCAACCGGCGCTGACGGCCAAGCACGCGGAGCAGCCAGAGCGAGATGAGGGTTACCGTGGCCAGCACGAACCCACCCACGATCGCGTCGCTCCACACCGCCTGGCGATGCGCGGCGCGGATGGAAGCCACGTTGCTGCTCCCCTCAGTGAAGTTGATCGACACCAGCCGGTTGATGGAATCGTCGATGTCTGCCTCGATAACGGCCGTGGGTCGCTGACGGCTGCCAGGGAGGGCGGACAATTCACGCAGCAGACCCTGCAGCTGCATCCACTCTTCGTGTTCACCCTGGTAGGTTGCCAGGGGATCGTAGGTCCGGGCCACGGCCGCGATGGCATGGTTCAACCGGACGATCTCCTGCTCGTCGGTCGTCGCGGCCAGCCGTCGGGCGTGATTGCGAATGTCGTTGAGCAGGATGATCGAGCGCTGCGAGTTCTCGACGATGTCGGTTGTGGTGCGCGCCTCCATTTGTGAGAAGAACACGTCGAGCCCCACCATGCCGGCGACCAGCAGGGTCACCAGGCCGAGCGCTACCAGCACGGGCCAGCTGGAGAGCATCACGGTCTTTGAACCTTTGCTGCTCATAGATCCCCTTGTGCGAAACCAGGTCGGCGTCACAGGATCTCCATGATAATCTCATCGGCGTGGCTTCGCCTGGCAGGATCTTGATCGCCGAGGACGACGACCTGACGTTGGAACTTCTGGCCACCGTCCTTCGCCGCGAGCACTACGACGTCGTGACCGTCACCGACGGTCGCGAGGCGCTGGACCGATTGGCCGAAGGCCCCTTCGACCTGGTGCTGAGTGACATCCAGATGGCGCGCGCCAGCGGCCTTGAGGTTCTTGCCACGGTCAGCAAGCAGTCCCCTGACACACCGGTGATCCTCATCACCGCCTACGCCGAGCCGGGCGCCGCCATGGATGCGATTGCCAGCGGAGCCGCCGACTACCTGGCCAAGCCGGTGGACATCGTGGCGCTTCGTAGCACCGTGGCCCGCGCGCTCGAGCGGCGGCGCCTGGCCAGCGAAAACCGTTCGCTCCGTTCCGCCATGGCCGGTCGCAAGGTACTGGTCGGCACCAGTCCGCCCATGCTGGAACTCTACAAGCAGATCGCCCAGGTGGCGCCCACCGACGCCACCATATTGATCACAGGCGAGAGCGGCTCGGGCAAGGAGTTGGTGGCCCGCACTGTCCACGAGCGCAGCCGCCGCGCCGAGCATCCCTTCGTCGCGTTCAGTTGCGCCTCCCTGGCCGAGGGCGTGCTTGAAAGCGAGCTGTTCGGCCACGAACGGGGCGCATTCACCGGGGCCAATGCTTCCCACAAAGGTCTGTTCGAGACCGCCGAGGGCGGCACCATCTTCTTGGACGAAGTCGGCGACGTTCCGACCAAGATGCAGGGCGAGCTGCTGCGGGTGCTGCAGGAAAGCGAGGTGCGGCGAGTCGGTGGCTCTTCGATCGTCAAGGTCAATGTCCGGGTGATTTCGGCGACCAATCGCGATCTGGCCGTTGAGGTGGCCGAAGGGCGCATGCGCAAGGATCTGGCGTATCGACTCAACGTGGTCTCGCTGCGGGTGCCGGCGCTGCGCGAACGCGGCGACGACGTCATTGCCTTGACCCTGCACCTGGCCGCGCGACATGCGGCGCTGCTTGGCCGGGCCGAGCCGCACATCAGCGACGAGGCCATGTATCGGATTCGCAACTACCCATGGCCCGGCAACGTCAGGGAGCTGGAAAACGCACTGGCGCGCGCGGTGGCCATGTCCCAGCGCGGGGTGATCTTGCCCGGCGATTTGCCCGCGCTCAGCGCGGATGCCGGCCAGGGCAACCTGTCGGCCCTGCACAGTGATTGGCCCACACTTGAGGAATTGCAGCGTCGTTACATTGAGCGGGTTCTGGAACACACCGGTCACAACAAGACCTCGGCGGCCAACATTCTTGGTATCGATCGTCGCACCATTCAGCGGCTCGCCTCGCGCGAGGCTGAGGAAGACGACAAGGCACGATAGCCTGGGCGGCTCATGCTGCTGGTTGCGCCGCCATCAGATCGGCGACGGCCGCGCGCAGATCGGGGATTCCAAAAGGCTTGCGCAACAGTTTCGCATTGCCGAGACGATCGACCTGGGCTTGCAACTCGGGCCGCGTGAGCCCCGAGATCAGCAGCACGGGCGTGCGGATCTCGGCTGCGCGCGCGGAGGAAAGCACCTGCAATCCCTCCATCCACGGCATGAGGACATCGGAAACGACCAGGTCGAACGGCCCTTCCTCGACGAGAAGATCCACCAATTCTGCGCCATTGGCTGCCTCGCAAATTTCTACCCGAGGATTCCCGAGTGCCAGTCGCAGCAGCTCCAGACTGTCGGGATCGTCGTCAGCAATGGCAATCCGCAAGACCGGCAATTGCCTGCGCGGCGTCCGCTCAGTCTCTTCAAATGTTGCCTCGCGACTGTCAGGATCGTTCGTCATGTGACACCTCGGCTGGCCAAACTGTGAACCGGGTTTGCATCGGCTGTGCCACGACTGGAATGAGGCTGGCCCTTCTCTAACTGGTGGCTTGTTCAGTCCAGACAGCGACTCACTGTCGCATGGCCGGAGTCGGCCGCGACAAACTGCCGCGGTCTCGCTACTGTTTTCTCGAAAAGGACGTGAGTAAACCGGGATCCTGTTGACGCCGGCCGATTCGATCCTGGCACTGCGCTTGCTGGTGTTTCTGTAGTGTGTGGCGGGCAGCCCGCCAGAAAAGCGAAAGTGGCGTCATGAGAATCAAACTCACTGTGTCCGTTTGTTCCCTGATCTTGAGGATGGGCCTCGCTCACGCCCAAGCCGTGAGCCCCGCGGACTTTTCGGTGAGTCAGGCTTCAGCTCCTGGCCCTGCACCAGACCCGGTACAG
>Ga0265316_10001198_pt1 | contig 28038 bp, 19 predicted proteins | sample 4522metaG_FD_202092 | JGI IMG/M metagenome (GOLD analysis project Ga0265316, IMG submission 202092) | Rhizosphere microbial communities from Carex aquatilis grown in University of Washington, Seatle, WA, United States - 4-5-22 metaG | ecosystem: Host-associated > Plants > Roots > Rhizosphere >... | reverse complement strand
AGCGGTGGACGGGCGTCGAGATCGGCAGCAGCTTGGGCACGATCTGGGACGGCAGCTGCGGGTTCATGGTCACGTTTTCGATGTAGGCCCGGTCGAGCAGCGGCCCCGTCCCGATCGGGTTGCGCATGCCCGGGACGTTCGATGTGACGGCGCAGTCGCCGAACGCGACCAGCGTTTTCGTGCGCTCGCGGACCAGCTTGATCTTGTGGAGGTCCTCTTCGCTGGAGACGGCGCCCTCGACAAGGCAGACGTCGACGTTCTCCGGGAACTCCTTGAAGTCGACAAGAGGACCGTAGACGAGGTCGGCTCGTTCGAAGATGTCGAGCAGGCGCTCGTCAAGATCGATCAGCGACATATGGCAGCCGGAGCAGCCATCGAGCCAGACGGTGGCGACCCGAGGCTTGCTCACTGCCCACGCTCCTCTTCCACGACCTTGAGCCACGGCAGGAAGGGCCGCTGCCTCTTGCTGCCCGACGCCACCGCTCGACCCTTTTCGAAGAGGGCGCCGGTGGGGCAGACCTGAACGCATTTGCCGCAACTGGTGCAGGTGGTCGATTCGCCCCACGGGATGCCCATGTCCGTCTGGACGCGGGTCTCGAGGCCGCGATGCATGACGTCCCAGGTGTGCGCGCCTTCGATTTCGTCGCACACCCGAACGCAGCGCAGGCAGAGGATGCAGCGGTTGTGGTCGATGGCGAAGAGCCGGTGGCTGGCGTCGATGTCGACCTTGGGGCTGATCCGCGGCAGGTCGAAGTGGGTCAACTCGAGCTCGGCGGCCAGGTCCTGCAGCTCGCAGTGGTTGTTGGCCACGCAGACCGCGCAGACGTGATTGCGTTCGACGAAGAGCATCTCCGTCACAGCGCGGCGGTATTCCTGGAGCCTCTCGGAGTGCGCCGTGACCTCCATGCCCTCGGTTACTTTGGTCACGCAGGCGGCCGTGAGCTTGGGCGAACCTGCGATCTCGACCATGCACAGGCGGCAGGCGCCGCGATCGTGGATGCCTTCGAGGTGGCAGAGGCCGGGGATGTTGATCCCGTTCTCCTCGGCCACTTCCATCACTGTCTGGCCTTCCGAACCGGCGACATCCTTGCCGTCGATGCGGAAGGTGAAGACGGTCGTCATGCCATCACCTCCGGCCGAGTGATCGTGCAGACGCCGGCGGGACAGACCTTGTCGACTATGTGGGCCATGTACTCATCCCGGAAGTAGCGCAGCGTGCTGAAGATCGGGTTTGGGGCTCCCTGGCCGAGTCCGCACAGAGCCGTCTTCTGGATGATGCCGGCCAGCCGTTCGAGCTGAGCCAGATCCTCCAGCGTGGCCTCGCCGCGCGTGATCAGGTCGAGGAGCATGTACAGCTGGGTCGTGCCGACGCGGCACGGGACGCATTTGCCGCAGGACTCCTCGCGGCAGAAATCCTGGAAGTACTTGGCGACGTCGACCATGCAGGACGTGTCGTCCATCACGATCAAGCCGCCCGATCCCATGAATGAGCCGACTTCGATGAGCGACTCGTAGCTCACCGGCATGTCGAGGAACTGGGCCGGAATGCATCCGCCCGACGGGCCGCCTGTCTGGACTGCCTTGAACGGCCGGCCATCGATGAGGCCGCCGCCGATGTCGTAGACGATCTCGCGCAAGGTCGTGCCCATCGGGACCTCGATCAGGCCGGTGTTCACGATTCGACCCGCCAGGGCGAAGACCTTCGTGCCCTTGCTCTTCCCGGGGCCGTACTCGGAGAACCACTCGGCGCCCTTGCGCAGGATCGTCGGGACGTTGGCGTACGTCTCCACGTTGTTGATCAGGGTGGGGCAATCCCACAGGCCCTGGACCGCCGGGTAGGGCGGCCGGGGTCGCGGCGTCCCGCGCCGGCCCTCGATCGATGCGATCAGGGCGGTCTCTTCGCCGCATACGAACGCGCCGGCGCCGAGACGGATCTGGACGTCGAAGTTGAACGAGGTGTCGGCGATGTTGGCGCCAAGCAGTCCGGCGCGCTGGGCCAGACGGATCGCGGTGCGGAGGCGGGCCACGGCCAGCGGGTACTCCGCGCGGCAGTAGATGAAGCCCTCGGTGGCATGGACGGCAAAGGCCGCGATGGTCATGCCCTCGAGGATCCGGAAGGGGTCGCTTTCGAGGACGCTGCGGTCCATGAACGCGCCGGGGTCGCCCTCGTCGGCGTTGCACACGACGTATTTCTGGGTTCCCTGGGCCTTCGCCACCGTTGTCCACTTGAGGCCGGTGGGGTAACCGGCGCCGCCGCGGCCGCGCAGACCGCTGGCGGTGATGGTCTCGCGGACCTCCGTGGACGTCATCTCGTGAAGCACACGGTTGAGGGCTTCGTAGCCGCCGCGGGCCTGGTAGTCCTCGAGGCTCTCCGGATCGATCCGGCCGAGGTTCTCGGTCACGACGCGGAGCTGCTTCTCGAAGAAGGCGCCCTGGGGCTGGCGAGTGTCGGTCGGCTTGACCTTCTTGAGGGCGGTCACGATACCGTCGACGTTGTCCGGGGTGACTCTCTCGAAGAGCTGGCCGGTCTCGTTGATCTCGACAAGGGGGCCGGCGGCACACAATCCCAGGCAGCCGACGCGCTTGATGGCCACGTCGGTCATGCCGGCCGCGGCGGTCAGCTCGCCCAGACGAGCGGTTATCTCGTGGGCCTGGGCCGACATGCAGCTGGCGGCCTCGCAGACGTAAGCCGACGCGCGGACCGGGCCGTCATGGTTGTCAGTGGCATTGGCGCGGCGGTGGGTCGGTCGCGCCGCGGCGGGCATCTCGCTCACATCGCCTCCAGCTCTGCAATGAGCTCAGTTGCGCCGACATGGCCTCTGACGTCGCCGTCGACGATGACGGCCGGGGCCAGGCTGCAGGCGCCCAGGCATCGGGCGGTCAGCAGGGAGACCTTGCCGTCGGCGGTCGTCTCTTTGGGCTTTACGTGCAGAGCGTCTTCCAGGCCGTTCAGGATCTGCTTCGCGCCGTTGATGTAGCAGGCCGTTCCGGTGCAGACGACGCAGGTGTGCTTGCCTTGCGGTTTGAGAGTGAAGAAGGAATAGAACGTCGCGACCCCGTAGACCCGGGAGTGGGGCACGCCAAGGGTGTCGCCGACGTAGTTCAGCGTGTCGGTGTCCAGGTACCCGAAGGCCTCCTGGGCGGCGTGGAGAGCCTCGATCAGCGCCGCGGGGCGGTCGCCCAGGCGGCGCATGCGTGTCTCCACGATCTTCCAGCGCTTGTCGTCGGTTGGCGCGGTTGGCTTGGCGTGCAGGACGGGCATTGCCATCCCTCCAGTGCGATGGGCAGCGAGCGCCGACAGAAGCCGCTCCGGCGCGTTTCGCGCAGTCGGAACGGGAACCTCCGAGCGGCGCAAGGATCATACGAAGCCGGATCGACCGCCCCCCGGGCCGCACCGCCCGACTCCGGGGGCCGTATCTCCCGTGTCCCGGCGGGCCGGTGAGCCCTGCAGCGGGCCGATTGTGTGGACTTGGGCCGGCGGGTGGGGCAGCGCGACCGGACTCGAAGCCGTCTCGACCGCCCGATCAGATGAGGGGCACCTCCACCTTCGGCGGCGCGCCCGGCCGGATCGGCCGGATCGGCGGAAGTCTCCGCGCGTTTCTGTGCATCCTGCCTCTTGCGCGCTTCGAAGCAACCTGGACGGCGAAGACGGGTCCCGTCTTGCCGGCGACCAGGGCTGCCATCTCGTCCGGCTCGAGAGGCGGCGAGAAGACGTAGCCCTGGCCGAGCTCGCAGCCGAGGTCCTGCAGACGCCGGAGCTCGGTCGGAGTGTCGATGCCTTCGGCCACGGTGGTCAGGTTGAGCGCGCGCCCGATCTCGACCATAGCGTGGACGACGCCCGCGCCCCGACCGGGCTCGTCGAGCGGCGTCACGAACGACTGGCCGATCCTGATGTGGGTGATCGGGAACTGCTCCAGGTAAGCCAGCGACGAATACCCGGTCCCAAAGTCGTCGATGGCGATCTGGACGCCGAGCGCTCGGATGGCGTGGAGCCGCTCCAGCGAGGCGGAGCTGTCCTGCATCAGCATGCTCTCCGAGAGCCCGAGGGTCACCCAACTCGGGGTCGCGCTGGCATGTGCCATCGCCGCCTGAACGGTCCAGGCGAGCTGTGGGTCCGCGACCTGGTGAGCGCACAGCCCGATCGACACCCGGGGCACGCGGCCGGGCGACAGGGCGGCCCATCGCGCGGCTTCGGCACACGCGGTTCTCAGGACCCATGTGCCTATCTCCTCGATCAGGCCCGCCTCCTCGGCAAGCGGCACGATCACGTCCGAGGCGATCGGCCCACGGGTCGGGTGGTCCCATCGGAGGAGGGCCTCGGCCCCGACCAGGTCACCGGTCCGCAGGTCGACGATCGGCTGGTAGGTCAGCGTGAACTCAGTCTGGTCGAGGGCCCTGCGCAACTCCGACTCGAGCTTGAACGGGGTCTGCGCCGCATCGTGCATGGCCGGATCGAACAGGGCGACCCGATCGCCGCCCTTGTTCCGCGCCACCGATCGTGCGGTCGCGGCTCGTCGCAGCAGGCTGCCCGCGTCGACTTCGGCCAGGCGGGCGGTTGCCACGCCCACACTGCCGGTAAGGTGGATCGGATGGCCGGCGATCTCAACAGTTGCGCGGATGGCTGCGAGGATGCGTTCGGCTGTGGCCAGGCCGCCGTCCGGCGTCGATTGAGGGTCGATCAGGACCCCGAACTCGTCGCCGCCCAGCCGGCCGCAGGTGTCGCCGACGCCGATGCAGGTGCGCAGCCGGCGAGCGACCTCCTGGAGCGCCTGATCCCCAACGGTGTTCCCGAAGCTCTCATTGACGTGCCTGAAACCATCCAGGCCGAGCGAGAGGACGGTGGTCCTTCGTTGGGTTCCGACGGCGCCGGCGAGAGCTTGCCCCACCCGGTCGCGAAGCAGAGTGCGGTTCGGCAGGTCGGTCAGCAGGTCGTGCAGGGCCACCTGGGTTAGTTGCGCTTCGAGCGTCTTGCGCTCTCTGACGTCGCGGGTCGTGAGCACGATCTGACCGACGGCGGGGTCGTCCAGCAGGTTCACCGCGATCGTCTCCACCTGGCGCCAGACGCCGGTGGCGTCCCAAAGCCGCCACTCGATCGGCTGCGTGACCGACCGTCGGGCGGCCACGTCCGCGATGAACGCCTCGGCGCGTCCGGCGTCGTCGGCGTGGACGAAGCGCGAAATCGGGCGGCCCACGAGCCTGGCGGCGTCGACTCCGAGAACGCGCGCGACTGCCGGCGGAGCGTCCGTCACGACGCCGGCTCGGTCGACCAGCACCACGACATCGGACGTGTTCGCCGCCAGGGTCCGGAATCGCTCCTCCGACTCCCGACGTGCCTGCTGGGCCACCAGCCGACCGTTGTCGCGCAGGACCAGTTCCTGGCGCACCAGAACCACCGCCGTCAGCACGACGGCTCCGTACAGGACTTCGATCAACTCGCCGGTGACGCGGTCCATGGCCAGGCCCACGAGAACCGAGTAGCCGGCGGCGAGGGCGACGTAGGGGAGAGCCAGGAGCCAGCGGCTCATGGTGTTGGCGCGACCGTCGGTCGAGGCCGCTGGATGAGCCTGGAAGTACCCGGCCAGGGCCACGAGGACGGTGGAACTCAAGTAGATGATGTCCGGCCAGCGTTCCAGGCCGAATGCTCCCGTCAGGTTGAGCTGCCCGTAACCCACGTCGGCCACGAACATGAGCCCCAGTCCGCCGACGAGCGAGACGAGCGCCCGAGAGTCGATCTCCGGCGGGTGGCGGAGCGCGGTGGCCGCGACGCCGAAGAGAAGGACGAGGTCACCGATCGGATAACCGAGCGCGAGCGCCGCAGTGATCGGGTTCGGATCCAGCGATTCGAGGACGGGCCTGAACAGCGTGTGCCATACGACGATTCCGCCGCCGATGACGACGATCAAGGAGTCGATCGTGAGCCGCAGAGTGTCTCGACGCGCGCTGGAGGCACGCTGGAACATGAATAGCGCGGCGACCACGATCGGGTAATAGGAGACGTAGGCGAGGTCGGCCAGCGAGGGTGAATCGGTGCTCGCGCCGGTCAGATCGAGCCAGGCCCAGATCCCGTCGCCCGCGGCGTAGACGAGCATGGCGACGGCGAGCACGGCCCAGCCGAGGCGAACGCGGCGGCCGTCGATGCTGAGGGCGGCCCGCAGCACGATCACGGCGGCCAGAACGTCCAGCGCGGATTCGCCCAGATCGGCCACCGCCCGACGTGCGGCAGGGTCCCCCAGGCCGGAGGCCAGCCACAGGGCGGCGAAGGCCCAGATGGCGGCGGCGAAGCCCATCAGAGTTCGATCGAGGACGAGTCTTCTGGTGAGTCGCAGGTCGGATCCGGTATCGACAGAGGGCCGCAAGCGGGGTCGTTTCGCGGGAGCTACGGGCGCTCGCGATGAGCTATTGAGGACTCGGGTCATGCATGACGCCGGAGCCTCGGGGAGTGGTTCTTGATTGAACCTCGAGACCAATCGAGGATCTCCGCATGCCACGGCGCCGAACAGGTGCCAGAGGTCCCTCCCGGGTGCGTCTATTTGGTATCCGCCTGGTATCCGGGCCGGGGTCAAGGCGTGCCGCCTGGGTGGACGAGCCCGCCGCCGCGGGGCCGACCGACGCCCGTGGCGGGGCGCAGCGGCCCGGCCTGCCGGCGATCGTCGATCGTCGGAATCCGCTCGGTCTCGGGCCGGTGGCACCGGTCGGCACGGCCGTCTCGGGCCCGCTGGTATCGATCAGAGGGGCCGAAGGGCCTGCCCCGATGGCGGCACGGACGGATATGATCGAACAACAGCGCGCCATGGGCGCACGACCACGCATTCCCTTCCAGCCAGGCTTGGGAACGTGCCGCATTCGAGTTCGTGTTCCGTCGGGCGGCCTCGCCGCCATGAGGAAGGCACGACCCAGGGAGATTCGACGAATGGATCAGCGGTGGGAGTGTCTCGACGGCAACGAAGCGGCCGCCCGGGTCGCTTACAAGGTGAGCGAGGTCATCTCGATCTTCCCGATCACGCCGGCCTCGCCGATGGCCGAGCATGCCGACGACTGGGCGGCTGCGGGCAAGCCGAACCTGTGGGGCAAGGTCCCGGACGTGGTCGAAATGCAGTCCGAGGGCGGCGCCGCGGGCGCGATGCACGGCGCACTTCAGAAGGGCGCACTGGCCACGACCTTCACGGCGTCCCAGGGCCTCCTGCTCATGATCCCGAACATGTTCAAGATCGCCGGCGAGCTGACCCCCGCGGTCATCCACGTCGCGGCTCGAACTCTCGCAACCCACGCGCTGTCGATCTTCGGCGACCACAGCGACGTGATGCATGCCCGGGCGACGGGCTGGGCGATGCTGGCCGCTGGCTCGGTCCAGGAAGCCCACGACTTTGCCCTGGTCTCCCACGCCGCGACGCTCCGGTCGCGAGTCCCGTTCCTCCACTTCTTCGACGGCTTCCGGACATCCCACGAAGTCAACAAGATCGTGGTCCTAGAAGACGACGACATGCGGGCCCTGATCCGCGATGAGGACGTCCTGGCCTTCCGCAGCCGCGGCCTCACGCCGAACGCCCCGGTCGTGCGCGGCACCGCCCAGAACCCCGATGCCTTCTTCCAGGCCCGCGAGGCCTCGAACCCCTACTACCTGGCGCTGCCCGGCATCGTCAAGGAAGTGATGGACGAGTTCGCCGCCCGGACCGGCCGCCGCTACGGGCTGGTCGACTACCACGGCGCCCCGGACGCCGAGCGCGTGATCGTCGTGATGGGATCCGCCGTCGGCGCCGTCGAGGAAACCGTCGATGCGCTCGTGGCCGCGGGCCAGAAGGTCGGCGTCCTGAAGGTGCGGCTGTTCCAGCCGTTCCCGATCGACGAGTTCGTCGCGGCGCTGCCCTCGACGGTGCGCGCCATCGCCGTCCTGGACCGGACCAAGGAGCCCGGCGCGGTAGGCGAGCCGCTCTACCTCGAGGTCGTGGCCGCCATCTCCGAGCGCATGGACAGCGAGAAGCCGCCGTTCAAGACCGTCCCTAGGATCATCGGCGGGCGCTACGGCCTGTCCTCGAAGGAAGTCACGCCTTCGATGATCAAGCCCATCTTCGATGAGCTCTCCGCCGCGAAGGCCAGGAAGCACTTCACGATCGGCATCTACGACGACGTCACCCACCTCAGCCTGCCGATCGACACCGAGTTCCACCACGCCCGACCGGCCGGCGAAGTCCAGGCCATGTTCTTCGGGCTCGGCTCGGACGGCACCGTCGGCGCCAACAAGTCGTCGGTGAAGATCATCGGCGAGGGCACCGACCTCTTCGCCCAGGGCTACTTCGTCTACGACTCCAAGAAGTCGGGCTCGGTCACCGTGTCCCACCTGCGATTCGGTCCCAAGCCGATCCGCTCCGCCTACCTCGTCGAGGGCGCGGACTTCGTCGCCTGCCACCAGTTCGGCCTCCTCGAGCGGACGAAGATCGTCGAGTTCGCCAAGCACGGGGCAACGTTCCTGCTCAACTCACCGTACGGCCCGGACGAAGTCTGGGATCAGCTCCCGAAGACGGTCCAGCAGCAGATGGTCGACAAGGCCATCGACCTGTGGGTGATCGATGCCTTCGCCGTCGCCGAAGAAGTTGGCATGGGCAACCGCATCAACACGGTCATGCAGCCCTGCTTCTTCCATCTCGCCGGCGTTCTGCCCCCGGAAGAGGCGATCTCGCGTATCAAGAAGTTCACCCAGAAGACCTACGCCAAGCGCGGCCAGGCGGTCGTCGACCGCAACTTCGCGGCGATCGACATGTCGATCGGGCGGCTCGGCCACGTCAAGCTCGGGAAGGCGACGAGCAACCGCTCGCTGATGTTCTCGGTACCGGACACCGCCCCGGACTTCGTCAAGAAGGTGACCGCGGTGCTGATGGCCGGCGACGGCGACATGCTGCCGGTCAGCGCGTTCCCGGTCGACGGAACGTTCCCGACGGGCACCACCAAGTACGAGAAGCGCGCCATCGCCCAGTCGATCCCTGTGTGGGATCCGTCTATCTGCATCGACTGCGGCAAGTGCGCCATGGTCTGCCCGCACGCCACAATCCGGATGAAGGTGTTCCCGACCGCCGCGGCGGCGAATGCCCCGGCCGGCTATCTCACCAAGGAGTTCAAGTCCCGTGAGCTGCCGGATCATCTGATCACCATCCAGGTCGCCCCGGACGACTGCACCGGCTGCGGCGTCTGCGTCGACGTTTGCCCGGCCAAGAGCAAGACCGACTCGAGCCACAAGGCCATCAATCTGGAGCCGGTCGAGGACCACGCCGACGCCGAGCGCCCCAACTGGGACTTCTTCCTCTCCATCCCGCAGCTCGACCGCAACCTGCTGGCCCACGACACAGTGAAGGGATCCCAGGTCCTCGAGCCCCTCTTCGAGTTCTCCGGCGCGTGCTCCGGCTGCGGCGAGACGCCGTACCTGCGCCTCGTCAGCCAGCTCTTCGGCGACCGCATGATCGTGGCCAATGCCACGGGCTGCACCTCGATCTACGGCGCCAACCTGCCGACCACGCCCTGGACGGTGAACGCCGCCGGACGCGGGCCGGCCTGGAACAACTCCCTCTTCGAGGACAACGCCGAGTTCGGTCTGGGCATGCGCCTCGCGCTCGACGCCCAGAACGACCACGCTCGGGGGCTGTTGACTCGCCTGGCTGCTGTGGTCGGCGAGGACCTCGTTCGCGAGCTTCTCGAGAGCGCCCAGAACACCGAACCGGAGATCGACCTCCAGCGCGCCCGAGTGGCGCGGCTGCGGGAAAAGCTGTCGGGCGTGAACGGCGCACACCGCGCCGAGGCCCAGCACCTGCTGGCGCTGGCGAACGACCTCGTCCGCCATGGAATCTGGATCGTCGGCGGCGACGGCTGGGCTTACGACATCGGCTTCGGCGGCCTCGATCAGGTCCTGAGCTCGGGTCGAAACGTCAACATCCTCGTCCTCGACACGGAGGTCTACTCCAACACCGGCGGCCAGGCGTCGAAGTCGACGCCGCGCGGCGCGGTGGCGAAGTTCGCCGCGGCCGGCAAGTCCACCGGCAAGAAGGACCTCGGCGCGATCGCCCGGGCCTACGGCAACGTCTACGTGGCCCAGATCGCGATGGGCGCAAACGACGCGCAGACCACGAAGGCACTGCTCGAAGCGGACGCCTGGCCGGGAACGTCGCTCGTGATCGCCTACAGCACGTGCATCGCTCACGGCATCGACATGTCGACCTCGATGTCCCATCAGAAGGACGCCGTCAAGAGCGGTTACTGGCCGCTCTACCGCTACCAGCCCAGCGAAAACGAAGGCGGGCAGCCGTTCAAGCTCGACTCGAGCGCACCGTCCATACCGGTCAAGGAGTTCGTGGCGAGCGAGACCCGCTACGCCATCCTGGCCCGCACGAACCCCGAACGGGCGGCCGAGCTGGCCGAGCTGGCTCAGGCCGACACGGACGAGCGGCGGCGCTATTACGAACAGCTGGCCGGCATCCACCAGACCGTCCCGCACCTCGACGAGGCCGATCTCGAAGCGGCCGTCGCCGCAGCAGCCGCCGCCGGGCGCGGCGTCGAGGAGGAGTAGTCGTGTCCGTCGATCTGCGCACTCGCTATCTCGGTCTCGACCTTCGCTCGCCGATCGTCGCGTCCGCCTCCCCGGCAACGGGCGAGCTGGAAACGACCCAATTGCTCGACGAGGCCGGCGTCGGCGCCATCGTCCTCCCGTCGCTGTTCGAGGAAGAGATCCTCAACGACGAGATCCAGCTCAATCGCTCCCTCGAAACAGGAGCCGGCCAGTTCGCCGAGGCCCTCGAGTACTTTCCCACCGTCGACTCTCTACCCGGTGTCGGCGAGCGCTACCTGGCCCGCCTGTCGCAGATCAAGGCGCAGTCGACGGTGCCGGTCATCGCCAGCCTCAACGCCACTACGGCCGGCGGGTGGGTCCGCTACGCGAAGCTGATGCAGGATGCCGGCGCCGATGCGCTGGAGCTCAATCTCTATCGCGTCGCCGCGGACCCGGCCAGGACTGCCGAGGAAATGGATGCGGCAGACCTGGACCTGATCGCCGCGGTGCGAGCCTCGGTCACGATTCCGCTGGCCGTGAAACTCAGCCCGTATTACTCGGCCTTCGCCAGCTTCGCGGGCGCGGCGATCGGGCGCGGCGCCGACGGGTTGGTCCTGTTCAACCGCTTCTACCAGCCCGACCTGGACCTCGAGACCCTCGACGTGGTCAACCGGGTCGAATTGAGCAGGCCATCGGAGATTCGGCTGCCGCTGCGCTGGATCGCGATACTCCGACCGCAGCTGGGCGCGAAGGTATCGCTGGCGGCCAGCTCCGGAGTCCATTCGGGTTCGGACGTCGTCAAGCAGCTGCTGGTCGGCGCGGACGTGGCCATGATGACCTCGGCGTTGCTGCGCCACGGACCGGGGCATGTTCGGACGGTCGAACAGGAGCTCCGCGGTTGGATGGAGGAGCACGAGTACGAGTCCGTCACCCAGCTCCGTGGCAGCGTCAGCCAGGCGACCGCGCACAATCCCGCGGCCTACGAGCGGGCCAACTACATGCAAACGCTCCACTCGTGGTCGACGCCGCCGGAGGCGGCGCGGGCCTAGCCCCTAGGGCCGCCCGAACGCCTTCCTCGCCCCCGGCGTCAGCAGATACCACAGCGCGACTGCGGCAATGACGATGGTGAGGATGTGGCGGGCGGGTTCGAACTGGCGAAGACCGATCACCGCAAGCACGATCACCACGATTTCCAGCACGACACCGAGAGTCCACGCCCAGGGTCGGAGCGTCCAGGCGCCGTAGGCGAGGACCAGTTCCAGCACTCCCACGGCGACGAGTACGAGAGCGATCAGACGTTCGCCGCCGTGCAGCCGCGGCAACCAGGCGATCCCTTCCGAAGCGCTCCACCAGGCGCCGGCCGCTACCAGGGCAAGGACGCCGAGAACGGCTGCGGCAATCGCCAGCACGGCAACGCCTGTCGGACGCTGTTGCATCTGCGGAACCTCACGCGATTGGGCCGGAGCCGCCGCAAGCGCGGCATGGCGCCATTCTCGCGGCGTGGTCTCCGGCGCGCCACCGACGCCTTGTTCCGGAATGTAAGACGAGTGTCAGGCCGCCCGCGGCCGGCGGCGCTCGAAGATCGTCGTGGGCTGGGCCCCGCTCCCGGCAGTCCCCAGGGCGGCGGGTCGAGCGCGGGCCCGCGTCGGCCCTTGCGGTCGGCGTTACCTCGTCAAGGCCAGCGCCGTGGCGAGGGCCAGCCACGGTATCAAAAGGATGGCCAGCAAAGCCGCCAGTGACAGGTGCGGCTTGCCCGCGGCGACGATCGCGAGGACGCCCAACGGAATCAGCACGTAGCCGATAACGGGCACTGGCGCGGCCAGGAACAGGCAGGAGATCGCGGCGCCGTAGAGGAGCGTCTGTCCGAGTCGCCATCCCGTCGCCAAGAGCGCCGCCCCGGCCAGCGTCGCTGCGGCGAGGGCCCCGAACAGCACCCACAGCATCGTCTCACGCGGGCTGTTGCCGCCGTTGACGCTGCCGTAGCTGCCGCGGAAGGCCTGAATGGCCACGACGCCGATGAGGACCGCGGCCACACAGGCCGGGATCACCGCCTTGAGCGGGCGCTTGCTGTCCGGTCCGACGATATGCATCCGGCGACCTGGCTTCCCTCGGACCCTGGGCTTGCTCCTATCGCTGCCCTAACAGTAGCATCGCCCTGACGCCGACGGCCACGGACGGACGGTGCCGGGACGAGCCGGCTGGGGCGCCATTTCAGGATTTATGGAGTGTCGCGGTGTATGAATGCCCGGCACAACGCGGGCGCCGCGCCCGCTTCGCAGGTTTGTTGCTCTCCCGCCGAACGGCTGGGCGGCAAAGAGAGGTGTTTCACATGAAGGCTGCCATCTCGCGCTGGCGACTCGTCCCGCTCGTCGGGGCGCTTCTCTTCGCCGGCGTTGCCTCCGTCGCGTTTGCCCTGGGCGTCTCCTCCGGAGGGTCGAACGCCGCGTTCGCGGCGCAGGCGACGACCATTCCCGATCATCCCGAACTCGGTCCCGGCTGGACGGCACCCGGAGGGTTCCAGGGCGCCGCCGGCCAGGTAGCCATCACCATCACGAAGATCGACGGCACCGACCTTTCGCTGCAGACGACCGACGGCTGGACCCGGACGATCGACGCGACCGGCGCCACGATCACGAGTAGCGGGCAGACGATCGCGCTGACGGATCTGAAGGTCGGCGACCAGATCAACTTCCGTGAGGCTCGCCAGTCCGACGGCTCATACAAGATCACGACGATCACGGTCATGTTGCCCACGGCGACGGGCACCGTTACGGCGGTCAGTTCGGGCTCGGTGACCATCACTCAGGTCGGGGGCGCCTCGAAGACGCTCACCCTGACCGGAGCCACTACGTACACCGAGGCCGGCGCCACGGTCAGTTCGTCCGCGGTCGTCGTCGGAGCCCGGATCTCAGCCCAGGGCACGGTCGACTCGGCCGGCAACTTCATCGCCACGGCGGTGACGATCGCGCCGGCCTCCGTCCAGGGAACGGTAGCGAGCAAGACCGCAACGACGATCGTGGTGACGACCGCGGCCGGCAAGACGGTCACGCTCGACGTCTCGTCTGCGACGAAGTACACCGTCCGAGGCGTCTCGGCGCCGACTCTTGCCGACGTCGCCGTCGGCGACCGGATCGAGGCCCAGGGCACGCTCAACACCGACGGCTCGCTCACCGCGACGATGGTGCAGTCGGGCCCGAACGATCAGCCCGGTTTCGGCGGCCCCGGCGGTGGGTTCGGCCCCGGTGGGGCCGGCCGCGGCTTCGGCGGCGCGGGCGGCTTCGGCGGACGCATGGGCCATCCGTACCCGGCGCCGTCGGCCTCGCCGACTGCCCCGGGCGTCTAGCGGCCCTCGACCCGGAAGAAGTGGAGCCGCTCGTGCGGCCCACTCGTTGCGGTCGGTCAGGTCCGGCGGCCGGGCCGACCCCGACGGCCGTTTGACCGTTCTCCGGGCGCGCCCACAGACTCAACCATGGTCTTGCTCGTAGTCGTCGCCTTCATCGCCGGGTTCGTCACCGCGGTCTCGCCGTGCGTGCTGCCGATCCTGCCGATCGTGCTGGCGACCGGAGCCGACGGCGACAGGCGCCGGCCGTATCTCGTGATCGCCGGCCTCATCGCCAGCTTCGCGTTCTTCACTCTTGCCAGCGTGAAGATCATCCAGGCCTTGAACCTTCCCAGTTCGACGCTCCGCGACGTGGCCATCGTCGTCATCGCCCTCTTCGGGCTGACGCTCCTCGTGCCCGCTCTGGCGGTTGCCTGGGAGCGCGCCACGAACCGCATTCCGGCGGTCGGCGCAAGCCTGGCGCGGCCGGGAGCGGCCGGCGGGCTGATCACCGGCGTGGGACTCGGCCTGGTGTGGACTCCCTGCGCCGGCCCGATTCTCGGTGCCATCACCAGCCTGGCTGTCACTCAGCCGGGCTCGACGGCGACGCTGTTGCTTGTCGTCTCGTATTCGATCGGCGCCGGGCTGCCGCTGCTGGCCATCGCCCTGGGCGGGCGCGCCGCGCTGGCGCGGCTCCACCTTCGGTCCGCGTCGGCGCGGGCCGGCAAGGTATTCGGCGTCCTCGTCCTCGCGACCGCCGGCCTGATGGCGGTTGGCGCCGACACGGCCATCCCGGCCGATCTCACCAACGCCCTGCCGGACTGGACCAACACGCTCCAGACGCTCGAACGATCGAACCCGGTGCAGTCCGCTCTCGGCGGCCTCGGAGTCGGCTCGGGCCCCAGCGGCGTCCCCGGTTCGGATCTGGCTGCCGGCCCTGCCGCTCCGGAATTCACCGGCATAGACCACTGGCTCAACTCTCCGCCTCTCACCATGGCGAGCCTGCGCGGCAAGGTGGTCCTGGTCGACTTCTGGACCTACTCCTGCATCAACTGCATCCGGACGCTGCCGTACGTCGAGGGCTGGTATCAGAAGTACGGTCCCGACGGGTTCGTCGTCGTCGGGGTGCATACGCCGGAATTCGCCTTCGAGCATGACACGGCCAACGTCGCGGCCGCGATCAGCCGCTTCGGGATCACCTACCCGGTAGCCCAGGACAACGAGTACACCACCTGGACGGCGTACAACAACGAGTACTGGCCGGCCGACTACCTGATCGACGCCACGGGACACATCCGCGCCACTCATTTCGGCGAGGGCGACTACGTGCAGTCCGAGGACGAGATCCGCAGCCTGCTGACCGAGGCGGGGCAGGCGGCCCTGCCCACCCCGGCGACCTCGGCGGCCGCGCCGCCGTTCATCGCGGACGAGACGCCCGAGACCTATCTCGGCACCGATCGGGCAGTCTCGATGGCCGGCCCGGGTCAGCCGCCCGCGGGGAAGGGCCAGTTCTCCTTCCCGAGCCAGCTGCCGGACAACGAGTTCGCGGTCTCGGGGACCTTCGACTTCCAGCCCCAGTACGTCGTAGCCTCGAACACCGGCGACAAGCTCGAGCTCTCCTTCATGGCTCGAGACGTCTACCTGGTGATGGCCGCCGACACGCCGGTGCAGGCCACCGTCACCGTCACCGGCGCACAGGCCGGCGTCACGGAGGACGTCGCCGCCGATGGGACATTCGTCATCGGGCAGGCCCGCCTCTACCACCTGGTCCATCTCGATACGGCGAGCGCGGGCGTGGTGACCATCACCTTCAACGGGCCCGGCGCCCGCGCCTACGCCTTCACCTTCGGCGGCTGATTCCGGCGAGCCGGCGCATCGGGCGGTGAGTTTCGGTCGCGTCGGCGGGTCGCCAGCGTATAGACTGGCCGCGTCGGAGCGGAGTGGATTAGGGAGGGTTAGTTACGGTGGTGATGGGTCGCGGCCGCCGCCGGGCACCGCTGTGGCGGCGGTGAGCATCTACGACGAGCCGCCGCCGTACGTGACCCCGCGGCGTCGGCAGACCCAAAGAGCCCTGAACATCGCCCTGGCCGTAGCCATCGTCGTCGGCGCCACCGTCGTGTCCGTGGCCGTGGTCCGGGTCAGCGTGGAAGCGGTGATGGGCCAGTGCGCTCCGCCGTGGCTGACCGGCACCGACCCGCAGCTCTGCCTCAGCGCTCAGGTCAGCCAGGGGACGCTGAGCGTGACCGGCGGCACCAGCCTGGCCGATGGAGCGGTCGTCCAGATATGGGCGGACGACTACGGCACCGGATCCGACCAACACTGGGGCGCCGACCCGGTGAACGTCACGGTCGCGGGCGGGAGTTTCGGCGAGAGCTTCGACGTGTCGAGCTGGGGGCCGGGCACGATCACGGTGACCGCCTTCTTCGAGATCGGGGCGGGCCAGCCGCAGGCACTGGTCGACCGCTACGGCGCCGACGGCGAACGGCTGAATGGGCCCGATGTGAGGCTCGACCTGAGCAGCGGCAACCCGGATACTCAGGCCGTCCAGGTGTCGACCAACGTGGATCTATCGGCCGGGTAGCCGGCATGGTTCGCCGGGGAGACTTTCGGACTCGTGGTTCGGCCGCGACGATCGGCCTCGCTGGCTCGATCTGTCCATTGCGTCTTCCGGCAGGCCGCCGGAACATGACACGGATCGCGCCGTGTCGCGTCCTGCCGGCAGCTCGGGGCGGCACTGGTGGGCTACCGACTTTCGAGTTCCGGACGGGAGGCGTGAAGTGACTTCGATGCGCAGGGTCCTGCCGTTGGCGGCGCTGCTTGCGATCGTCACCATGAGCGCTCCCACGGGCGCCGCCGCGTCGGCTCAGGCCGCTCCGGCCGGCGGCGCCGGTTCTCAGGCCGCTCCGGCCGGCGGCGCTGACGCGGTCGGCCTGACCGGCACGCTGCGGCTGGCAATCGCCGACGACTTCTCGGGCGGGCAGTCGCAAACGCTGTACTCCATCGACAACGCCGCCGGATCCACGCCGATCACCATCACCGGAGCCGGCGCCGACGAACTCGACGGCGCGTTGGTCCGAGTCTCCGGCCGCCGTCAGGCCGACGGCAGCGTCGCGGTCGCCGCGGGCCAGATCGTGGTCGTGAAGACCGCCGCCGAGAACCCGGACGCGGCCGGCCTCGGCTTCCGATTCGGGTCGGGCGGCGCCTTGCCGGCCGTGCCCGCCAGCCAGAGCGTGGCCGTGGTAATCGCCGACTACACGGACCTGGCCGGCTGGCCGGTCACGGTGGCCGATGCGCAGCAGACATTTACCGGCTCGACGGCGTCGGTCCACAGTTACTTCGAGGCGACCTCGCGCGGCCGCTTCAGCACCACGGCAACCGTGCTGGGGCCGTGGCATCTGGGCATCGCCCAATGCGCCGGCGGCAACACGAGCTGGTCGCTCAGCGCCACCGTGGCCGCTGCCGCGAGCCAGGCAACGGCACATGGATACAACCTCAACTCGTACGACCACGTAGTGATCTGGACGAAGGCGCCGTGCAAGCTGGGCTGGGCCGGTATCGGCCAGATGCCCGGCAAGTACGTGCAGATCGACATGGACTGGGCCACATACACCGGCGACGAGCCGGCAGTCACGACCATGGTCGCTTCGCACGAACTCGGGCACAACCTCGGCCTGGATCACTCGAACGGCCTGGGATGCTTCGACGGCCTGGGCAACCAGGTCGAACTCGGCAGCGCCTGCCTGGATTACGAGTACCTCGACGAGTACACGACGATGGGCATGGCCGGCGCTTCCGATCACGCTCTGCTCGACGCCGACCGCCTCGAGTCCCTGGGCTGGCTGGCTGCCGGTGAGTCTCAGGACGTGACCGGCGTGGGCACCTATTCCCTTGTGCCGGTCTATTCGAGCTCGCCGGGAGTGCGCTTGCTGCGCATCGCAAGACCGACGCCCGTGCTGGGCGGGGGCCTGTCGGGCGCATGGACGCTGGAGCTGCGATCGACCCTCGTCGGGGCCGCGTGGGATCAGTTCGCCGCATCGACGTATTCGCCCGTCACGACCGGCGTGACCGTCAGGTATTCGGAGGGCTTCGGCCAGTCCGGCATCTCCGGCCAGAGCTATCTGGTCGACTCCGTACCCGACGCCGTGAACTCCAACACCCCCGACTTCTGGGATGCGCCCTTCGAACCCGGCGCAACCTTCAGCGACCCGACCGGCGGCTTCACCATCACTGTGGACTCCGTCAACGGATCCGGCGCCAGCGTCACCATCGGCGACACTCAGGCGCCGACCGCGCCGCTCTCGCTCGAGGCGACCGCCCTGCCCACCGGCGGCGCGGAGCTCGACTGGCAGGCAGCGTCGGACAACCTTGGCCTGGCCGGCTATCGGGTCTATCGCGGCGGCACCTTCCTGGCCACGGTCCCGGCCGGCACACTGACATACGAGGATCCGCCGGCCGGCGTGGGCGGGTTCCAAAGCTACTCCGTGACCGCGGTCGACACCGCCGGCCTGGAGGGTCCGGCCGCGACCGCGAGCGCGAGCCTGCTTCCGCCGCCGAGCGCGCCGCAGTCGCCGACTGCCACGGCCGGCAACGGCGCCGCGCTGGTGAGATGGAGCCCGCCGGTCTCCGGGGCGCCGATCACCGCGTACACCGTCACCTCGAACCACGGCCAGATGTGCGCCACGACCGGCGCACTCAGCTGCATCGTGGGCGGTCTCACCAACAACACCTCGTACACCTTCACAGTCACGGCCACCAACATGGTCGGGACGGGCCCGGCCTCGAGCGCGACCGCCGCCGTGACGCCGCTGCCGGTGCCGGGCCGCCCCACCGGCGTGTCGGGCGTCCCCGGCGACACGACCGTCGTTGTCTCCTGGGCCGCCCCCGCCGACCAGGGTTCGAGCTCGGTGAGCGCGTATACGGTCACTTCCTCGCCGGGCAACTTCAGCTGCTCCCCGAACCCGGGCAACCTCTTCTGCACCGTCGGCGGGCTGGCCGACGGCGTGCCCTACGCGTTCACGGTCACCGCAACCAACGACCTGGGCACGGGTCTGCCGTCCGATCCGTCGCCACCGATAACGCCGCGCACCCGCCCCGACGCTCCCGTCGACGTCGTCGCGCTGGGCTCGAACCGTTCGGCCCTCGTCTCGTGGGGATCGCCTCCGTTCAACGGCGGGAGCCCCGTCCTTTCCTACGACGTCGTCTCCACGCCCGATTCTCTGACCTGCCATACGACCGGAGCGCGTTCCTGCACGATCTCGGGGCTGACCAACAGAGTCACGTACACGTTCTCCGTCACCGCCACGAACGTGGCCGGCACCAGCGATCCGTCCGCGGCCTCGCCCGGCGCGATGCCGCTTGCCGGAGCCACGTACGTGCCTATCACTCCGAACCGACTCGTCGATTCGCGCGCCGGCACGCGTCTCGGGCTCACGGCCTCGTTGAGCAACAAGGTCCCGGTCTCGTTCCAGGTAACCGGCCGTTCGGCCGATCCGAGCCTCGACATTCCAACCGGCGCGGTCGCCGTTACCGGCAACCTGACCGTGGTCGATCAAGGCTCGTACGGCTACCTGAGCCTGACTCCCGCCAGGCCCGTCGGAACCCCGGCCACATCGACGCTCAACTTCCCCGCCGGAGACACTCGGGCCAACGCCGTCACGGTTCCACTTGGCGCGGGCGGAACGCTGTGGGTCACGTTCGTGGGCGTCTCCGGCAAGAAGGCCGACGTGATATTCGACGTGACCGGCTATTTCGCCGGCAACTCGGCCGGCGCGACCTATCTGCCGCTCACGCCGAACAGGATCCTGGACTCGCGCAGCCCGACGAGACTCGGGATGCCGGCGTCGCTCACCTCGGGCACGCCGGCGAGCTTCCAGGTGACGGGGCTCTCGGCCGATCCTGAGCTGAACGTTCCGTCCGGCGCGGTCGCCGTCGTCGGCAACCTCACTGCCGTAAACGAGGCCGCGGGCGGTTACTTCAGCCTGACGCCCGCCAGTCCGGCAGGCCTTCCCGGAACCTCGACCATCAACTTCCCGGCCGGCGACACGCGGGCCAACGCGGTGACCGTTCCGCTCGGAGCGGGCGGCGTGCTGTGGGTCACCTTCGAAGGCAAGGTCGGTTCGCACGCGGACGTGATATTCGACGTGACCGGCTACTTCGTTCCGGACACGAGCGGCGCTACCTACGTCGTCCTCACGCCGAACCGCCTGGTCGACTCCCGTGCGGGGACCCGCCTGGGGCTGGCGGCGTCGCTGACGTCGAAGGCCCCGGCCGAGTTCGAGGTCACCGGTCGATCGGGCAACGCGGCCCTGAACGTCCCCTCGGACGCGGTCGCCGTCACGGGCAACCTGACCGCCGTCGGCGCGACTTCAGGCGGCTATTTCGCCCTGACCCCGGACGACCCGGGCGGGACGCCCGCGACGTCGACGCTCAACTTCCCCAGGGGCGACACGCGAGCCAATGCGGTCACGATCCCGCTGGGAAGCGGTGGCGGACTGTGGGTCACGTTCGTCGGCGCCACGGGAACCCACGCCGACGCCGTCTTCGACGTGTCCGGCTACTTCACGATGGGCTGACGTCGGCGGGCTGACTTCGGCCGGCGCTCAGGGTCGGCCGCGCTCCGTCTTGCGCGTTCGGGGCCGGGCCTGCGGCGTTCCCGACTGGGGCGCCGGCTTCTCCGGGCGCGCCGTCTCGCCCGGCTCGACTTCGTCCGCGCGCCGCCGTTGGACATCGAGCACCTGCTTGAACTGCTTTGCCAGCCCGGTGCGCATGCCGGCCCGCGATTGCGCCTCCGCGTCTCTGTCCCGCCGCCGTTTCCGGGCCGCCTCGGCGGGCGGGAGCTCGTTCTCGTCCATTCAATCCGACTCTCGATCTCGCTGCGGGCGCCGGACCATGTTTGAGCGACCTGCTACGATCCGGACCAGATGGAACTCTACGGCGTCCGCATCCCCACCATCGTCAGCGACAACGTGGCCGTCCGCTGTGCCGGCTGCGGCGAGATCATCGAAGGCACGCCCTGGCGTGTGAGCATCCTCGATGTCGTGGCTCCCGAGGCGCCGGTATCCTGGACGGAGACGGCCGCCCTGAACCCGGGCCCGTTCGAGTTCCACAGCGAGCCGAGCCATGTGCGGGCGTGGATGTCCAAGCGTGGGCTGCTCTTCTGCCGCCGCTCCCGAATCCGCGAGATCATGAGGCCGGTGTGGCTGCCCGTCGAGCCGCGCCGGTTGGGTCTATGCGACGGACTCCATCGCGACGATCACGAGTTTGTGGACCCGGCCGCCGTCGCGGCCGATCGAAGCTGAGGGCAAATGCGAGTACGCAAGGCCGTCTTTCCCGTGGCGGGTTGGGGAACCCGCTTTCTACCGGCAACCAAGGCCCTTCCCAAGGAGATGCTCCCGCTCGTTGACAAACCCGTCATCCAGTACGCCGTCGAGGAGGCGGTCGCGGCCGGCATCGAGCAGGTCATCATCGTCACCAGCAGCCAGAAGCGCGCGATCGAGGATCACTTCGACCTGAACCTGGAGCTCGAGCAGCTGCTCGAGTCGCGCGGCGACATCGAGATGCTCCGCCAGATCCGGGCCATCTCGGACCTGGCTCAGATCTCCTACGTTCGCCAGAAGGAACAGCTCGGACTGGGCCACGCGGTTCTTGTGGCAAAGGAGCTGGTCGGCCACGAACCGTTCGCGGTGATCCTCCCGGACGACGTGGTGGTGGGCGAGCGGCCCTGCATCGGCCAGTTGATCCACGCCTATCTCCAGACACATTCATCGGTCGTGGGCGTGGCCGAAGTGCCCCATGAGGAGACAGGCCGCTACGGCATCATCGACGGGCACCTCGCGGACGGCGGCCTCGACCCGCGCCTCTACAAGGTGTCGGGCCTGGTCGAGAAGCCGGATCCGGCGGTGGCACCCTCGAATCTCGGCATCATCGGCCGCTACGTACTGACTCCCAAGATCTTCGACAAGCTCGAGCAAACCCAGCCCGGCGCCGGCGGAGAGATCCAGCTGACGGACGCGATCGAAGCCTTGATGCAGGAACAGGACGTCTACGGGTATGCCGTCGAGGGCAAGCGTTACGACGCCGGCACCACAATGGGCTGGCTGAAAGCGTCCGTCGAGTTGGCGATGCAGCGTCAGGACATCGGTGACGAGTTCCGGCGATACTTGCAGGGGCTCGACCTTAGCTAGTCTTCCCGTCGGACCGGCCTCGCCGGTCCGGGGCAGTCGATCAAACTCCGGGACAAACCGGAGCCGGTATTTTGAGGAATTTCTGTGGCCGAGATCGGACAGGTAATCGGGGGGCGCTACCGGCTCCTGGAGCTGCGCGGGGAGGACGCCGTCTCGACGGTCTTCCGCGCCAGCGATGCCGAGAATGGCCGAGTCGTGGCTGTCAGGTGGCTTCGCCCCGAGCTCGGCGCCGATCCGGACTTCATGGCCGAGTTCCGGCTGGCGATGCGCGCGGCGGCCGGCCTGGAGCAGCCCAACCTCGTGGCCATCTACGACTTCGGGGTTGAGGGCAAAGACGCCTTCGTAGTCACCGAGTTTGTGGACGGGCAGGAGCTGGGCTCGCTACTGGCGCGGAACGGCCCCGTTCCGCCGCGGAGGGCGGCCAGCGTCGCAAGCGTGGTCGCCGAGGCGGTGGCCGCGGCCCACGAGCGTGGCATCGTCCACGGCGGCGTTCGGTCGGGCAGCGTGCTCGTCACCCGCGATGGGCAGATCAAGCTCGCCGACCTCGGGCTCGCGCGCGCCCTGGCCGAGTCGTCGATGCGGCCGGCGCTCTCCGTAGAGGAGGCCTGGTATCAGAGCCCCGAACAGGCCAGGGGTCGGCGCGCCACCGACGCGTCGGACATCTACGCGCTGGGCGTGCTGCTGTTCGAGCTGCTCACCGGCCGAGGGCCATGGGACGGCGTCACCGCCGACGCGATCGCGAAGGCCAGGCTGGCCGATCCGAACCCCGCGCCGTCCGACTTCCAGGGTGGCCTACCGGCCGAGCTGGAAGCCATCGTACGCAGGGCCATGGCCACCGACCCGACGCGGCGATTCGACTCGGCCGGGACGCTCGCGACGGCGCTCGACGACGTGATCGCTCGGCTCGACGCCCTGCTCTCGATGCAGTCGGACGACGACGTCGACGATGCGCCGGCGGTGCCCACCACCACCTACGTGACCCCCGAAACCGAATTCGTGGCCCCGCCTTACTCCCGTCCCGGCGCCGCGCCGGCCGATCCCACGCTCGTGTCTCCCCCGATCCCGCCCGTGCCGGTGGTGCCGCCCGTAGTCGTGCCGCCGGTATTGCCGGTCCCGCCGGCGGCGCCGCCGGTTCGCCGCCCCAACCCGACGGCGCACGTGGTGTACGCCCCCGATGCCTACGCCGACGACGCGGCGGCCGAGGACGACTTCGGCGCCGCGGCCCGCGGGCGAAGCGGCTACTCTCCCGACGGGCTGGCAAACCGCGTGACCCGCCGCATCAATCCGATCGAGCCCGATGCGGAGGAGTTCGAGGAGGAGGCGAACCCCGTCAGCACCTGGGCCTGGGTCGCCGGCTTCCTGGCGCTCTTCCTGGTCACTCTGATCGGATTGACGATCTACCTGCTCATCAGCCGCGGATCCTCGGGCGGCACCGTTTACGCTCCCGATCTGGTGAACGTTTCGTACAGCGTCGCCGAGCAGACCGCCCAGGCCGCCGGACTGCAGATCTCGGTGTCGGCCACAGCGACCAACGACGGCACACAAACCGATCAGACGATCGTGTCCCAGAACCCTGCATCCGGGGCCGCCATGAGCGCCGGCGGCACCATCTACGTGGTTGTCGTCAGCGGCACGGCCACGGTCGTAGTGCCCGACGTTCGCGATCTGACCGAGAGCGACGCGCTCAACGCCCTCGCGTCGGCAGGCCTGACCGCGGGCGACCGAACCGAGGCGTACGATCCGACGATCCCGGAGGGTCAGGTCGTCAGCAGCAACCCGAAGGTGGGCTTGACGGTCCTGAAGGGTTCGCCGGTCGACTACGTCGTCTCGATGGGCCCGCAGCCGTCGCCCTCGCCGACCGACTCCGCGACGCCTTCGCCCAGCCCCACTCCGACCCCGACCCCGGCGCCCACTCCGACCCCGACCCCGGCGCCCACTCCGACCCCGACCCCGACTCCGACTCCGACCCCCACCAAGGCGCCGACGGCCAGCCCCTCGTAGGTCCGAATCTCCCGCCGTCGAATCGCCTGCGGGCCGGTCGCCCCAAACTCGGCGTCGACCGGACCGCTCAGGTGGTGGTCAGCGATGTGGTCGCCTGGATCTGATCGCCGGACGCGGTGCTGACCAGCACCGTCGCAGCGCCGACGCCCGGCGTCGCCCCTGAGATCGTCACCTTCCACGTGGCCGTACCGGTCTGATCCGTGATCAGCTGGGGCGAGACGATCGGTCCCAGACCGGCCACGGACACGGTGAACGTGACCTGCGCTCCCGCCAGCGGACCGCCGTTGGAAGAGGTGGCGTGCGCCGTGAGCCTTATCGTCGTGGGTCCTTTGGCCCCGAACCTGGCGGGCGATACCGACAGATGTGCCCCCAGTGATCCGAACGCTCGTTTGACGGTCAGCTGAGCCGTGCTCACGTTCCCGGCCTGATCGGTAGCCGTGATCGCGATGGAGTTCGATCCCGCGACCAGGCCTACCGTTATTGCGAACAGGCCGTCCGGCCCGACAACCTTGCTGCTCAGCTCGCCGCCCGGAGCCTGCTTGTTGCGGACCGTCACCGTGGCGCCGGGGTCGGTCTTGCCGGAGATGACGGCCGAGCTGCCGGATTGCGTGCTGCCGTCGGCCGGCGAACCGATGGACAGTTTGGGCGGTACCGTGTCGAGGATGTAGACGACCTCCGGCGACGGCTGACCCTCCACGCTGGGGGTCACGAGCGCAGCGGCAAAGGTGTTGGTGCCCTCGGCCAGCGGGACGGCGGGCGTGCTGAAATGCGCGGTCGCGCCGACGTTGACCAACGCGACCTGGCTTCGCGTCCCACTCGAGGCGATGGCGTAGACCCTCACGCTGTAGCCCGTCTTGCCGACGGCCGCCGCGGGAACGCTGCCCGACAGGGAAATCGTGGGCTGGTTCGTGTAGCCGCCGTTCGAGGGCGCGTCGAGGACCGGTGTGTCGAGGGCCACGCCCGAAGGCGCCACGGTCGCCGGCGCCTGGGACGAGACCTTCGAGATGGCGCCGTCGAACGCCTGCGCGACCTGGCCGACCACACTGACAAGGATGTTTCCACCCACGATCAGCATCGCGACGCCCATCACCAGGAACAGCGCGATCACGCCGATGCCGATCGGCGCCGGAACGCCCTTGCTGGTCCGGACCGGTCGATATCGGCGAACCAGGTTGCTTGCTGGAGCGGAGGCCCTTATCTGATGGGTTCGGAGCCGGTCGCCCGACGGCGGCAGGGGTCGAACGTGGGCCGCTCGGCGTTCTCGCATCGGCATGGCTCCATTGTCGCATCAGTCGGGTGTAGTCCGGGGCGGCAGTTTCTCGCTTGCCTGTTGCCCGCCGCCGCCGACTACCCCTTTGAACGGCCAGCCCGCCCGCCGCGTGACGAGCGTGCGCATTGCGGGCGGATGGATGTACTCTGCTGCAGAGAGCGGACTTTCAGGAGTGTTCGCTACGGTACGAGGCTTACTGGTGGAGGCTCGCAACCCCAGGCCCAATCGGCCCCGCACCCCTGACGCCGGCGCCGCCGGTCGCCAGGAAACTCGTGTGGGACCAGACCTGGCGCCGTTGCGAAGCGGCCCCCAGCCGACGATGAACGGGCGGTTCGGCCCGCGACCAACGGCGTCTTTCCCGGCTTCGAGCCGGACGGCGAGCCGAACCCTGCCGGTCATCACCCACCGCGAAACCGCTCAGCCCAGCCGCTACCCTTCGATGCCCGGCGTCCGATCCGGCTTTGGGCTGCCGAACCTGCGCCGCAACGTCTGCCCGCACTTCTACATGACCGGCAGCCGCGGCGCGATCCCGATCCAGGCCCCGCATCTTCTGAAGGCACTCATCCGCCAGGAGCAGAACGTCTCGCGCTGCCAGCTGCGCGGCGGCGTTCACCTCGAGCAGGGCTATGTGAACGACGTCTGCCTTACGCCGCGATTCAACCAGTGCGTCTTCTACGAAGACGAACTGACGAAGGATTGACCAGGCGCATCGCCCGCTCTCGCCCGACCCTCGGCTACCCGGAGGCGCTCGCGGCTCTCGAGTCGCGCGGCCGGTTTGGGATTCACCTGGGGCTGGCCAGGACGCGGGCGCTCCTGGCAGCGCTCGACCACCCGGAGCGTTCCTTTCGCGGCGCGCTGATCGCCGGAACCAATGGCAAGGGCAGCGTCCTGGCCATGGTCGCCGCCGCGCTCCAGGCTGCCGGCTACCGGACCGGGGCCACTCCCAAGCCCCACCTGGTCACCTATCGCGAGCGGCTGCAGATCGACGGCCTGCCGGTTGATCCCGAGACCTTCGGTCGCGTCGCCGGCGACGTGCTGGCGCTCGCCGACCGCGTTGCCCGGCGCCACGGCGAGCCGACGGAGTTCGAACTGCTGACGGCGATAACGTTCCGCTGGTTCGCCGAGGCCGGCATCGATCTGGCGGTCGTCGAAGTCGGCCTCGGAGGGCGGCTCGACGCCACCCACGCCTGGGACGGCGGCGTGGCAGTGGTGACGAACGTCTCGCTCGACCACATGGACCGGCTGGGTTCGACGGTCGAAGCGATCGCACACGAGAAGGCGGCGATCATCATGCGCGGCGACGAAGCGGTGACGGGCGCCTGGGGCGGGGCCCTCGGGGTGGTCCGGCGTCGCAGCCGCCGCGTCGCGGCCCCGCTCCGGGTCGTGGCGCCGGCGCCGTTGCTCGGATTTGATCGGGACGGGATCGAGGTCGAGCTCGGGCGACTCGGATCGGTTCGCGTGGCGCTCAGGGGCCGCCATCAGGCCGCGAACGCGGCGGTCGCCGACGCCACGCTGGATGCGCTCGAGACGGCCGGCATCGCTCGAGTCGGCCCCGACGCTCGTCGGGCGGGGTACGCGTCGGTGCGCTGGCCGGGGCGGCTGGAGTTGGTCGAGGTCGCGGGCCGGGAAGTCATCCTGGACGGCGCCCACAACCCGGCCGGGGCGGCGACCCTCGCCCAAGCTCTCGACGACCTGGCGCCGTTCATGGCACCCGGCCGCCCGACCCTCGTCGTGGCGGTGATGGCCGACAAAGACGTGGATGGAGTCCTGGGCGCCATGGCCGGCGCCGGCCTGCTCCGGGATGCTCGAGTGATCTGCACTGCCCCGGCGGGCGGCCGCGCCCTTCCGCCCGAGCAGCTCGCCGCCCGCTGGGCAGCCGCGGCGGCCGCGGCGGCCCAGCGTGGTTCCGGCACCGGCCGGCCCGGCACCGGCGATTCCGGGGTCGAGTCCATCGCCGAGCCCCGAGCTGCGCTGGATGCGGCGATGAGCAGTGGTTCCGGCCCCGTGATCGTCGCCGGCTCCATCTACCTCGTCGGCGCGGCGCGGGCCATACTCGTTGCCGACCCGCGTCTGGTGCCCGATCCGGCGCCGGCGCCGTCCGCCGTATCGCCCTCACCGCCGGAGGATCCGCCTCGATGAGCGCCGCCCCGCCGCTCCCGCCGACTCGCATCGGCCCGACCGCGTTCGAGTGGGGAAGCCGCACCTACGTCATGGGAATCGTGAACGTCACGCCCGACTCGTTCTCCGGCGACGGCCTGCTGGCGGCCCGCGCGGGCGACGCCGGAGCTGCGACCGATGCGGCCGTCGCGCAGGCGCGGCGCATGGTCGAAGAGGGCGCCGACATCCTGGACGTCGGCGGGGAGTCGACGCGGCCGGGCCACGCGCCCGTCTCTTCGGCCGACGAAACCGCCCGCGTCGTGCCCGTCATCGCCGCGATTCGCGCCGCGCTGCCGGGCATCCCGATCAGCGTCGACACCAGCAAGGCCCGCGTCGCCGAGGCGGCCCTCGACGCCGGGGCCGTGCTGCTCAACGACGTCTGGGGGGTTGGGCGCGACGACGCCATGGCCCGCCTCGCCGGGGAGCGGCGCGTTCCGCTCGTCGTCATGCACTATCGCGAGACCGCCCAGTACGCCGACTTCGTGGCCGAGCTCCTGGCCGATCTGCGCGCGGCACTCGACAGGGCCCGGAGGGCCGGCGTCGCGCGCGAGAACCTGATCGTCGACCCGGGCTTCGGCTT
>Ga0265316_10001197_pt1 | contig 28070 bp, 20 predicted proteins | sample 4522metaG_FD_202092 | JGI IMG/M metagenome (GOLD analysis project Ga0265316, IMG submission 202092) | Rhizosphere microbial communities from Carex aquatilis grown in University of Washington, Seatle, WA, United States - 4-5-22 metaG | ecosystem: Host-associated > Plants > Roots > Rhizosphere >... | reverse complement strand
CCGAATCATCAAGAGTGCCGAGAAGTCGTTGCGCCTGCTGAAAACGGACTATCTCGATCTTCTGCTGATTCATCGGCCCGACTGGTTGGCGCCGGCCGACGAAACGGCAGCAGGACTCGAGCGTTTGCTCCGTGACGGGAAAATTCTGAGCGCCGGCGTCTCAAATTATTCGGTCGATCAGTTTGACACGTTGCAAAGCCGACTGAATGCGCGACTCGTTACCAATCAGATCGAACTCTCCTTGTTTCGGATGGCTCCGATTACCGACGGAACCCTGTCGCAGTGCGAGCGGCTTCGCGTTTGCCCAATGGCCTGGTCTCCCCTCGGAGGCGGGCGTCTCTTTCGGGACGACGACGAGACAGCTGCGCGGATCCTGGCCGCGTGCCGGGAGATCGCGCCCCGCTACGGTCACGCGCCACCGGAAGCCCTCGCCCTCGCGTGGGTCTTGGCCTTGCCCGCCCAGCCCATGGTCGTCATCGGCACGAACCGAACGGACCGTATACGCATCGCCGCCCAGGCAGTGCACATTCAGCTGGACCGCGTCGATTGGTATCGACTGTGGGAGGCTGCGCAAGGGAGGCGTATCCCGTAGGTTGCGCTCGCGTCCTCGCACGCGCCCGTTCCGACGACCGCATGCACGGTCGGCCCCTTCGCGAATATATCACCGCCCCTTCTTTGCGCCTTTCTTGGCGCCCTTCTTTGCGGGCTTCGCCTTCGTCCAGACCCCGAGCGTCGCGCCGGTCGGATCCACGAAGATTCCAATGCTCCCGTTCTTCCCGATGTCCATCATCGGCAGGATGACTTTCGCGCCGCCCTTTTCGGCCTTCGCGAGGGTCTTCTTCACGTTGTCCACCTCGACGTAAGGCAGCCAGGTAACCGGCGCCCCCGGCATCGGCTGCGCCTGCATCCCCCCGCCCGGGCCCTTGCCCGCGGCGATCATCGTGTATACGGCGCCGTCCCCCATCGGCGTGTCCGTGAGCTTCCAGTCGAAGAGCTTCTTGTAGAACTTCTTTGCCGCGCCGAGGTCACCGGTCGTCAATTCGATGTGGGCAAACTGATTGGCCATTGGCTTTCTCCTTGCGAGAACACTTTGGTGCGCGTGTAGGGCTCCCCGCCACCAGAACACGTTCCGGCTTCCGAGCAAAGAGCGTTCGCTCGCCGTCGAGGCGCTTGCCGCAGCGCTCTCCGGAAAACCGCGCCGCGGCCAAGGGCTAGCGACAGCGGCGTCGCACATCCTCGATGCGGCGGGCTCGATCGATTGGAGGAGGGGATGCAGTACGCTTCGGAGACTAGTCGACATGGGCTTGCTCCCTTCCACACTGCCCGCCGCCACCTCGAGCGCCGCACTGCGACACCCAGGCCGCCTGCGGGCATGGGTGCTGCGTTTGGTCGGGTGTTTGCTCGGCACGGTCGCGCTCGTCGTGTTGGCCGGAGTCATCCTCCTTCATTCGCTGGATCGGCCTTGGCTCAAGCGTCGGCTCCAGGTGCTCGTTCGCGCTGCGGCAGGAGTCGAGATCGACTATCGCGCTGTGCGGATCGACTTGCGCTCCGGGGCCGAAGTCGACGGGCTGATCGTACAATCGCCGGCGGAGGTGCGTCCGTTCGCGCCCGACCTCGTCCGCGTCGATCGTGTGGCGCTGCGCTGGTCGCCGAGGTCCATCCTCGCGGGTCGCGGGCCCGTGATCGGGCGCGTGACGGTGTCGGACGTTACGGTCACGGCGGTCGTCGACGAACACGGAAGGACGTCCTTCGACGCGCTCCCTCATTCCGCGCCTGGTCCGACCGTGCCGCTCTCCCGCCGAGCCGCGAAGCTCCTGGCGACAGCGCCCCCTGTCGGCCAGGTCGACGTCGATCACGTCACGTTGGAGCTGGTACGAACGGACCGTGGAGCAGTGGTTGAGCGCGACGAGTTGCGGGGAGTGTCGATGACGTTGGTTACGACCTCCGCGGAGCCAACCGCGAGGGGCTGGCAGGTTGGGGTCGCATTCGGCACGCCGCAGGCGCCTCTCGAGGTATCTCTCCAGCGCGCTGGAGGGAGTGCGCGGGCCGCGACCGCCCGGGCGAGTCTGTCGGTCACGGCCAACGTCACGTCGTTGGCGCTGACTGCCGCCGTGGACTTGCGTATGATCGATCAGACGTTCTCCCCCCGTGTCTCCGCGGATCACTGGCTCCGCGCCGAAGCGAACCTCAGCTTCGACCCGGCCGCGGGTCGCACCGAGGTCAAGCTCGAACGTGCGGAGGCGGGCGACGGCGCCGCGACCGCGGAGGCGTCGATCGATGTCTTCGACGCTGGCGACCCGATCGTGCAGCACGCCCAGGGGGATATCGACCTCGCGCGGCTGCTCCGGTGGCTCCCCGCCGATCTCGTCCCAGTCACCGCCGAGCGGGCGCGTGTGCGCTACGAGGTCGATTCGCTTGTCGTGGGCCCCGTCATGCGGCTATCAGCGGGCGGGGCGGCCGCCGTGGACGCGAGCCTCTCGAACGTGGCCTTCGCGACCCCTTTCGGATCGATCCATGTCGGGCGAGGAGCGCTCTCGCTGCACGCGCAGCCGGCAGCGGACGGCGGCGGGGTCGCGGGCGGGGGGTCGGTGACGCTCGCCGCCGCTCGGCTCGTGACCGGAAATGACCGTCTCGAGGCGGACGACCTCGTGCTCGGTTTCGACGGCCAGCAACGCGCTGACGGCACGGTCGCCGGCCGCGTCGGTTTGCGCTTCGCGACGGTGCGGCGCGGCGCTCGCCTCGTCGCCCGCGATGGTCACGTCGAGCTTCGCGCGCAGGGGCTGCACACCGACAGCGCCCAGCCTTTGGCCACGCGAGGAGATCTTGCCCTGACCACGGAGCTGGCCTCGCTCGACATGCGATCCCCCGGAATGCGCGCGATTGCCGACCACATCGCGCTGCACGCGCACACCGTCCTCGACGGGCACCCTCCCTTCGCCGTCGACCTTGGGGCGACTGCGGCGCGCCTCCGGGTGCTCGGCCGCGACGGCAGCGGTCTCGCGGACGCCCCGGCACGTATCGAAGTGCAGGCCCGCGACGTCCAACCCGACCCGAGCCATCCGGCAGCGAGCCGTGGCGCCGTTCGCGTGGCCGTCGACCTCGGTGAGATGCGAGCGTCGCTCGACGCGACCAAGCAAGTCGACGCGTTCGATTTCGGCCTCCACGCCATGGCACCCAGCCTTTCGGCCGTCCGCCCCATCCTTCCGTCCGCCCTGACCGACCGGGTCCCCTGGGATCGGATCGCCGTTGCGGTGCGAACGAGCGGGCGCGCGGAGGGCCTCGCCGCTGGAGATCCCGTGATCTCGCAGAAGACCGAGGTCGACTTCGATCGCCCCGCGTTCGACAACGTCGCGGCGAAATCGCTTTCATTGACCGTCGAGACGCGAGGCAACGCGCTCCACCACAAAGCCAACGTGGACATGCGGGCGATGGGGCTCACGGTCGACGGCGGCAGCCCGAGCGATGACCGCGTCGCGCTCTCGGCCACCGTGGACCGGGAGCATCTGTCGCTCCAGCTCCAGCTTGCGACCGAAGGCCTGGCGACTTCGAAGCTATCGGGACGGCTGTCGTTCGACCCGTTGCGGCGGGCTCTGTCGTATGACGTCGACGCGCGCGTCGCGGGGCTCGCGCTTTTGGCGCCCTTCGCCGCCAAGATACGCGGGCTCGCTCCGTTCGACCTCTCCGAGCTCGAGGTCGGACTCTCCGGACGCGGCGCGCTCCTCGGGGTCGTGGCGGGGATTGCGCGCGACGGGACGATCCGGCTCGAGCCGAGCCCTGCGCACACGGCCGCCGTCGAAGGGACGGCGGACCTTCGGGTCGCTCACTTCCGCTGGAGCAAGGGGGACACAGCGATCGCGACGCCGGCGCTCGCCTGGCACGGCGCGATGCGCTCCCTCGGAGAGCGGCGCACCTTGGACAGCCGACTCGACGTTGGCAGCCTGCACCTCGACCTGGGGAGCCGTGACGTCGACCTGAACGGGATCACCGACGAGGCCACGGCCGCGTTTAGCGGAGACCTCGCCGATCCGGCGGTCGAGCTCACCCAACGCCTCTCCGTCCGCGCCGTCGAGCAGACCGTTGCCCCTGAGTATCCCCTGGGCGACATCACCTTCACGCTTTCGGCCGAGCGCGGGACGGAAGGCGTGGTGCACGTCTCCGACATGAAAATCGCGAACGGCTCGGGGGGGACGGCGCTCGCGGTGACCGGCAACGTGGATCTCGGGGAAGGGCGCCGCACCATCTCGGTCACCACGTCGCTGACCCAGGACCTGGCGCGGCTCTCGAGCATCCCGGAACGCTTCAACGGACGGGGAACGATGGCCGTCGAGGCAAACATCGTCTCGCCGGACTTAGAGCACTACCAGCTGCGGACCGCAGTCAAGGCGGAGGACGTGAGCGTCTCGCTTCCCCGCGCGGGCGTCGAGGTAGATAGCGCGAACGGCGAGGTACCGATCACGATGGCCCTCGAGGTCGGTGCCAACGGCGTCGCGCTCCAACGGAGCGAGAAGGGTAGCCCGTACTCGATGCTGCGCTTCGCCGATCAGCACCCGCTCCTCACCCGCAGCGGCTTTTTCTCGATCACCCGCTTGAGAACGCCGTTCGTGTCGATCGCTCCGCTGGTCGGGAACCTCGAGATCGAGCAGAACGTGGTCTCGCTCCGGCAGTTCGAGATGGGGGTCCGCGGCGGGAGCATCACCGGACAGTGCGGCCTCGATTGGGACGGGCCCAAGTCGACCGTCGAGGTCCACGTGCGTGCGAGCGGCGTGCAGTCGTCTCACGGCGAACCGTTCGACGGGAACATCGCCGTCGTGATCTCCGCCGCCGACCGCACGATTGACGGGCGCGCGGAGATCCTTCGCATCGGCGAGCGCCATCTGCTGGATCTGCTCGATCTGCAAGACCCGCTTCACGTCGATCCGGCGATGAACCGCATCCGCACTGCGCTGCGCTTCGGCTATCCCGATAGCGTGCGCCTCGTCTTCGACCATGGTTTCGCGAGCGCCCACCTGCAGCTAGGCGGCCTCGCGCGGCTCGTCAGCATCGGCGAGCTCCGCGGAATTCCCATGGGGCCCATCGTCGACAAGATGCTCGCGCCGATGCTCGCCGGGTTCGAGATGAAGGAAGCGGAATGAACCGAGTCGTCCCCCTCGCTGCGGCCGTCGCCCTCCTCGGTTTCGAGGGATGCTTCAAGCCGCCGGAGATCGTCATGGTCGATCGCGCGACGGCCCTCGAACAGCAGGCGTCCGGCTCCTTCGACGATCTCGAGCAAAAGCTGGATCGGGCGGGGATCGAGCCGCGCCCCGTGCCCCTGACGCCCGACCAGCTCGAAGCCCTGGGCATTCGCCCGGCACCGCTTGTCGACGAGAGCGATCTCACCGATGCCGACCGCCTCGATGGCCTGCTCGCGCAGCACTGCGTCGGCGAAGGCAAGGAAGGCTTGGTCGTCGAGACACACGAGGCCTGCAAGGGGGCGGCGGACGCCCAAGAAGCCCATACGCTGGTCGACAGGGTGAATCGGGCGCGCCGTCAGCTCTGGCGATGGATGCACGAGCAGCGCCCGGACGTTCCGGAGGCGGAGCTGAAGCGCGCATGGGGCGAGAATCACGCGCGGAATCTGGTCTGCGGCGGTTGGATCCAAGGGGGCGACGGAAAGTGGCAGGCAAAGGCGTGCTGAGCCCGCGTGCAAAGGCTGCCGCCGCAGCGCTTGCGTCGTCGGTCGTCATGGGCGCGGGGTGGGCGTCCGCCGACAACGTTGACGACGACGATCTGCGAAGGCCGGAGCGCTTGACTGTGGGCGTGGCCGACGATCTCCTCGGCCAGCTCGGCAATGACGGCAAGACTCTCTACTTCGTGTCGAATCGCGACACGACCAACTTGATCTTCGCCCAGAGCATGGCGGATGGCCGCGCCCGCCAGCTTTTCGACGACGGCGCGGACGTCACTTGGCCGCGGGTGAGCCCGGACGGGCACGCGCTCTTGTACATCTCGTTCCGCGACAGTGCCGCGGGGCAGCTCTGTGTGCGCCGCCTGCCCGATGGGGACGAGCGCAGGTGTCTGCAGGACCCCGGAGCCGCCCTGCAGGGCGAGTGGATCGACGAGCGTCGGATCGCGCTCGTCAGCCGGCAGTCGATCCAAGGGGATCTGCGCGTGCTGGAGGTCACCGTTGGCTCTGCGCTGTCGGCGCGGCCCCTCCTCGACCGGAACATGACGAGCCCCGCGGCGTCGCCGGACGGTCGCTGGCTCGTCTACGTCCCGGTCGCGCGGACGGTGCGTAGCGTCGGGCCGGGGTTTGCCGCCCACGCGGCGCAGGCCCTCGAAGCGATCCCGCTGGCGTCGGCCACGTCGGTCCCGCCGTCGAAGATCGTCCTCGATCTCCCCGGGCAGACGGGTCAGCCGGTGTTCGCGAAGGACGGCCGCTCGCTCTACGTCGTGCAGTTTTTCACCGACACGAACCACGACGGCACGGTCGACGCGGGCGATCACGGAGTTCTCTTCCGTGTGCCGATCTCGTTCACGAGTGGGACGCCGGTCGTCGGCCCGCCGGAACAGCTCACCGAGACGTCCTGGAACTGCGAGTACCCGGCGCCGTTCGTCGATCGGCTGATCGCGACGTGCTCGAAGGACGCGAGCCTTGACGTGTATTCCTTGCCGCTCGACGGCGAAGTCCCCGCCGATTGGACGATGCCGATGCTCGAGAACGCGATCGACGACGCGGACACTCTCGTCGAAGAACAGCTCCTCACGAGCCGCCGCCTAGCGCGCGAGACCACCCCCGCCGGTAGGCGGCGCGCGATGCTCGCGCTGTCGATGGTTCACCTGGAGCGCGAAGAGTTCCGCGCCGCGGGGTATTACGCCAGCCGGTTGGATGAGCTGCGCGACGAGGCGACAGCGGGGATCGCGCTGCCGCTGCGCCTGATCGTCGAGCAGCGTCGGGCCGAGCGTCGCCGGGAGCAGGGGCGCTTGGTCGAAGGGTTTCGCCGAGAGGCGGAAGAGCGGCTCGCCGGGCTCAAGGGGGATACGGCCGAGAGCCCGATGGCCGAGGATCTGACCCACCTCGCGCGGAGCGAGATTTTCGACTCGCTGGGCGACGCGGCACGGGCCCGGGCCGAGCTCGAGGCGGTCACCGTCGACGAGACGACGCCGGCGCCGATTGTCCAAGAGTACTACCGGCAGGCGGATGCCTTCTACCGCCAGCTCGACGACCCGGAGGCGCTCATCGCCGTATGCCGGAGGCTTTCCACCAACGGCGGCTTGACGCCCGACGAGCAGCTCCGTTACGCACGCGCCGCGGTGCGGGCCATGGTGCGAGGGCTCCCGTACGACGCCGCTGAGGCTCGGCTTGCCCGCGAGCGGGTCGGCGCGGCCGCGCACGAGGCGGAGCTGGCGTTCGCGATCGACCTCGCGCGCGACGTGCTCGCGATCCGCGACTCCCACGTGCCGCAAGGGGTGGGCGACGAGATGCTCGCCCTCTATGCCGCGCAGACTCGCCCCGGTCGGCGCCGCGCTCTCATCGTCGACGGAGTGCAAAGGGCGGACGACGTCGACGCGGACGACGTGCTCGATGCGCTCGTGCAGAGGGACATTCGGGACGTCCGGCGCGGGACACACGAGAGGGGCGAGGCCGAGGACGTGTTCGAGCGGCTGATCCTCGCGCGCGCATACGAGCGTGTGTCGGCGCAGCGGTACGACGGTGCGCGCGACGACTTCGACGCGGTTGCCGAGCAGACCGGCTCGCTCGAGGCGGTCGTGGGAGCGGTCGACATGCGTCTGAAGATGGGCGTGAGCTCGGCGGCGATCGAAGCGCAATACGACAGGCCCGGGACCCCTGCAGCGCGCGCGCGCTTCGCGAAGGCGTATCTGATCGCCCGGCAGCTTCCGTTGCTCGAGGGAGAAGCACACGCGAAGGCTGCGGCTGCGGCGCGCGCAGCGCTTGACGCCTCGTGGTCGGAGCTCAAAGACGAGCGGATGGCACAGGCACTCTTCGGAGCGCTCCTTCACGAGGAGTACCTCGAGACCGGCGATTTGGCGGCGGCCGAGCGTGCGAATGGCCATTACCTCGTTGCCCTGGAGCTCGTGGGGGACAATGCCCGCCTTCGGGCGATGACTCTCGGGCAGCTCGGTCTCTTGCATACCGACGTGGGAAATTACCGTATCGCTCTCGGCTACCTGCTCGAGCGCGACAAGCTCCCGTACACCGACAACGCGGAGGGGCTGGACGTCCTGCTGTCGAAAGCGCAGGCGCTGCTTCACGTGGGGCGCGATGCCGAAGCGGCGGCGGCGGGCGACGCAGCGCTCGCGATGATCGCGCGAAACCCTGCGCTCGCGCGCTACCGGCCCCTCGCCCTCGACTGGGCTGCGATGGACAACCTCGCCTCGGGGCACTTCGCGCGTGCTCTGGCGCTCTACGACCAACAGATTCCGCTGCTCGACCCGTCGCACACCTCAGTTGCCGAGCGAAATCGCGTCGTTGCGCGTGTCTCACGGGCGGCCGCTGCCGTCGGCGCGAAGCAGCCTTCTCGCGCCCTCTCCGACCTCGACTACGTGGAAGGGCGCCTCCGCGATCCGTGGACCGTCGCGGCGCTCCAGTGGCCCCACGCAACCCCCGATCAAGTGGCCCGCGAGTACCGGCTCATCGCAAGCGGCCTGCGGGCGAGCGCCAGCCGCGAGGCCGGCCGTTTGGACGCGGAAGCGGGAGCCATCGGCGTCCGGCGCACGATCCTGCAGGAGCGGCTGGACGAGACGAATCGGGCGGAGATCGAGCGGGAGCAGATGCTGGCCGAGGCGCAGCTCGCGTTGAACGCGAGCCGGCGTCATGACGCCGCAGCCGCCAGGGCCTGGCTTGGTCGAGCGCTCGCGCGGGCGGACGATCTTCGCGCGCGAGCGAACGGCGCGAGCGACAGAGAGCAGCTCGACGTCCTCTGGCTGGCTGCGGAGCTCACGATGTCCATGAAGGAGACGCTCGTGGCGGAGCTACCGAAGCGGCTCGCCGCGGCGTCCGCCGAGTTGGCGGCTCGCCGCGAGCCTTCCCTTCGATCGTATGCGCGGTGGTTCGAGATCTATGGCCCGCTCGTGATCAGCGGCGCCGGCGCCACCGGGACGGCGCGACCGTGAACCCGAGTGGCGGGCGTTCGTAGTCGCGGGTTGCAGCTACTTTCGTCCGGCCTCGGCGGCGAGCTTGTCGCGATACTTCTTGACCATCTCCTCTTGCTCCTGTTTCGGCACCGTGGCGTACCGCGCGAACTCCATCGTGAAGGTGCCTTTGCCCTGGGTCGCCGAGCGCAAGTCGGTCGAGTACCCGAACATGGCGTTGAGCGGCACCTCGCAGGTGACGCTCACGTTGTCGCCGCCGACGGTCTCCTGAATGACTCCGCGCCGCTGATTGACCTGTCCCACGACGGCCCCCTGAAACTCGATCGGGGCATCGATCTCCACCTTCATGATGGGCTCCAAAATCGTGGGCGCGGACTTCGTGTACGCCTCGCGAAACCCCATCAAAGCGGCCGTCTTGAAGGCCATCTCGGACGAGTCGACGGCGTGGGACGCGCCGTCGTTGACCACGCACCGGATGCCCACGACGGGGAACCCGATCATCGTGCCCTTGCGTACCCCCTCCCGGAAGCCCTTGTCGCATGAAGGAATGTACTCGCGGGGTATCGATCCTCCGGTGACGTCGTCGACGAACTCGTAGGTCTCGACAGCGTCTGCCGGCAGCGGCTCGATGTATCCGAGAACGCGCGCGTACTGTCCGGATCCGCCCGTCTGCTTCTTGTGCGTGTAGTTGATCTCCGCACGCCGCGTGATCGTTTCGCGATAGGCGACCTGCGGTTTGCCTGCGACGACATCGCAGTTGTACTCGCGCCGCATCCGCTCCATGTAGATCTCGAGATGCAGCTCGCCCATTCCGCTGATGATCGTCTGCTGGGACTCTTCGTCCTGATGCACGCGGAAGGTGGGATCTTCCTTCGTGAATCGGTTCAGCGCCTTCGAGAAGTTGGTCTCCCCCGCGCGGTCTTTCGGGGCGACCGCGAGCGAGATGACGGGCGCCGGCACGTGCATCGACGTCAGGGTGACGTTGACTTTGCCGTCGGTGAACGTTTCTCCCGAGCTCGCCTCCACTCCGTAAAGCGCGACGATGTCCCCGGCCTCCGCCAACTCGATCTCTTCGCGATCGTCCGAGTGCATCCGGAACATCCGCGGAACACGCACTTTCCGGAGCTCGTTGCTGGCGTTGTAAATCGTATCGCCTGCCGCAACCTTGCCCTGGTACACGCGGAAGTAGGTCAGCTGGCCGTACTTGTCCTGGGTCAGCTTGAACGCGAGCCCGACGAACGGCTTGTTCGGATCGGACTCGATGATGATCTTCTCTTCTTTCCTGGCCTGATCGTGTGCCTCGTTGACGACTTCGGTCGGATTGGGCAGGTAGTGCACCACGCCGTCGAGCAAGAGCTGAACGCCCTTGTTCTTGATTGCCGAGCCGCACATGACGGGGGTCATCTTGAGGGCCAACGTCGCGCGACGGATCGCAGCGCGGAGCTCGTCGGTCGAGATGGGCTCCTCGTTGACGAACTTCTCGGCGAGCGTGTCGTCGACGTCGGCGACTTCGTGGATGATCTGCTGACGAGCTTCGGCGGCCCGCGCGGCGAATTCGGCCGGGACCGCCTCCTCGCGCACGACCTCGCCGTCGTCCCCGTCGAAGTAGAACGCTTTGCCCACGATTGGGTCGATGATTCCCTTGAACGACGACTCTTCGCCTATCGGAACCTGGAGCTTGACCGGATGATGCCCGAGCTTCTCCTTGAGCATCGCCGCGACGCGGTCGTAGTTCGCCCCCGGATTGTCCATCTTGTTGACGAAGGCGATGCGCGGCACCCGGTACCGCTTCATCTGCTTGTCGACGGTGATCGACTGGCTTTGGACACCCTTGCCCGAGTCGAGCACGAGAATCGCACCGTCGAGCACGCGGAGCGCGCGCTCGACTTCGATGGTGAAGTCGACGTGCCCGGGCGTGTCGATGATGTTGATGTTGTGAGGTTGCAGCTGTTGCTGTGAGCCGTTCCAGACGCAGTACGTCGCCGCGGACTGGATCGTGATGCCCTTTTCGCGCTCGAGGTCCATCGAATCCATCTTGGCGCCGACCCCGTCTTTGCCGCGTACCTCGTGTATCTTGTGGATGCGCCCCGTGTAGAAGAGGATGCGCTCCGTAAGCGTTGTCTTGCCCGAGTCGATGTGGGCGGAGATGCCGATGTTGCGGATGCGTTCGAGGGGGATGCGTGCTGCCACGGGACTGTCTTTCTACCTTGGTGAATGAGCCGATAATCCTGGCTCGGAGCGGGGAGGACCGCGGCGGATGTAACTCAGTCCAACGGCCTCCGCAAAACAAACTGGTGGCGTCTCGGTGACCGGCCTCGATCGCCGCGATCGTGGGCGTGGGCTCGGGGGCGCCCGGTGAGACGCAGGAATGGCATGTCATCGTACCTGGCGTACCTGGCGCCCTCCTCTCTCAGGATGGCACCCTCCTCTCCCAGGATGGCGCCGTCCTCTCTCGGGATGGCGCCCTCCTCTCCCAGGATGGCGCCGTCCTCCCTCGGGATGGCGCCGTCCTCCCTCGGGATGGCGCCGTCCTCCCTCGGGATGGCACCCTCCTCTCCCAGGATGGCGCCGTCCTCCCTCGGGATGGCACCCTCCTCTCTTCGTGTGGCGCCATGCGAGGTCGTCTTGGTGCCATCCTCGTCAGTATTGGCACCATCCCAAGCCTGATTGGCTCCATCCGATGCCTGGGTGTCACCCGGCGAGCGCATACCGTTGCCAGCCCGGGCGCAGGCGGCGCCACATTGGGGGGTGATCTGGCATCGTCGTGTAGGGACGGAGGACAATTCGCCCGAGCAGCTGCCGCATCGATGAGGTCGTATGCCCGGCAGAGGCCCGTGCGGTGCACATCGTCGCGTGCGGATGCCCCGTGCCGAACCACCTCGTCCACGTCGAGACGCGGCTCTTCCAAGGAGCGTCGGTCGGCGTCGCAGTCTGCACCGGTTGAGGAGCATTGCGATCGCCGCCTACGCATCCGCTGTCAGCACTTGGTCGCCGACGACCAGTCGCAGACTCGCAACGTCGAAGCGGCGGACCGCGAAGCCCAGGGGTCGTGGAGGAGTTGCGCGCAATGAGGCTCCGGCGGCGTTCGAATCGAACCATGGGCAGCGTATGGAGGCGCGCACGAATACAGACCATCCGGACAGAAGAGGCGCGACTGCTCGCCGCGCCGACGCTCAACCTCCGCCGTTCGACCGCGCCGACGGCTTGGCACTTGCACTTTGGGATGAGCGCCTCGTGCATACCAAGGAGAAGAACGAGATGAAAACCCAAGCTGTCATCGCGCTCCACTCGGCTTCGGCAGTCCTTGCAGCCTTTGCCTGGACCGGGCCTGCACTCGCCCAAACGAGCGTCGTCACGGAACCAGCCCCGCAACCTCAGCCAGTGGTCGTCACGCCAGCCCCGATACCTCAACCCGTGGTGGCGGAACAGACGACTTACAGGGCACCGAACCTCCCAATCCTCGTTGGAGGGTTGGTCATGTTCGCCGGGGCCTACGTTCCGTCCGTGATTGTCGCTGCGGCCAACGACAACTCGTACGACAACCATCTCTATATCCCCGTCGTCGGACCTTGGCTCGACCTAGGCGATCGTCCCGGCTGCGGTGGATTCAATCAGACTTCCTGCAGTACGGAGGGGTGGTACACGGCGCTGCTCATCGGCAGCGGCGTTTTCCAGGGGCTAGGTGCCATCTCTACGGTCGTGGGTCTATTCGTGCCCGAGAGGCGTACGACGATCGTCACGGCCCGGGCCGACAAGCCCAGCCTGCACGTCCTTCCGGCACAAGTGAGCCGGGACGGCTACGGGGTGGCGGCCCTCGGCACGTTCTGAGCCGCGTACGTCGTGTTCGGAAAGCGGCGCGTGTTGCCTCCCCCGCCGGCCCCGCCGGGCGGGGGAGGGCCCGATTCCGACGAGTATCGTCAACCGCCGCGTGCCCCGCGTTCAAGGGGCGGCAATCAGCGAGAGCCGCCGTTCTGCATGGCGAGAACACGGTTCTCAGCGATATCCGCGGTCGTGCGTCCAGTCTTCCGCAGCGCACCGTAGCCCCGCTCGAATGCCGCATCGAAGGAGCTTTTCATCTCGTTGCCGAGCGTTACGAGTCGCTCCTTTCCCAGGGCTCTTTCGACTTTCGGAAACAGTGACTCTTCTTCTTCTTCGATGTGACGCTCGAGAAGGGTCCTGAGCACCGTCACCCGAGCTACGAACGCCTCGTCCTTCGGATCGGTCGCAAGAAGCCGCCTCAGTGCGAGCTCGGCCAGCGCGTGCTCCTCGAAGCTCTCGATCACGAGCTCTTCGTCCGCTCGGCGCGCAGCCGGGTAAAAGATGTTCTGCTCGATCGCCATGTGAGCGCTGAGCGAGTTCGCGATCTCGATCAGCAGGCCGCGCTTGTCGGGGCTCACCTGGAGCCTCTTGAGGTTGGCCTTCACCTGCCGGTGTTGTTGCATGAGGAATAGTATCGCGTTCATGACGTAGTCCTCCGAGATGCTCGCACGGAGGGCAATCTTCGCGCCGCGCAGAGCGCCCGGAATGGCCCGGATCTCAAAGGGTGGCGCGCACCCGTCGCCGCTTCAGACAACCGCTCGTCGGCCGAGGAGAAGCGATATGCCGGCAAGCACGAGAAAGACGACAAACAGGACTTTGGCGACGCCAGCGGCGCTGGCGGCGATTCCGCCGAAGCCGAATGCGGCTGCGACGATTGCAACGACGAAAAATACTGCGGCCCAATACAGCATGGCGTGCCTCCCTTCGGCTTCATCGTCCTGGCGGTGTCGGTCGTCTCAGCAAGCATTGGGCCAACCTGACCGGTAACGATTGCCGCTGCATCGCTTGTCGCGGTCCTTGCGCCCATCCGATGCCGCACCCGCTCAGCAAACCCCCGTTCGCTGGAGGACGGCCGCGTTCGGGCCGCCGCTCGGGTGGCCTCCGTCGTCTCGCGGCTGCCCTCGCACGCGCCAAAGCCGCACCCGCGGCGGCACGGAGGACGGTCATTTCACGAGCTGGGTGATGACTCCGCCCGGTTGACCCGCGGCCCCGAAATTCGTCGTGGGAACGCCCGCTGCCGTCAGCAGCGTGTTGCACATCTGATTCGTCGTCGCACCCGCACCGGGCAAAACGACGTATTGTCCGGTCTTGAGGTATCCGTTCGCGGTGCCCGCGATGATCCAGGGCACTCCCTTGTACGAATGGGCCCCGTTGGCGACCTGATTCGTCCAGATTGCCAGCCCCATATCGAGGAGCGTCCCCGTCGGGGTGGTGACTGCCGCGAGAGCGTCTAGGAAGTACTTGTACAACCCGAAGTGCGTCCGCACGATGCGATCGTGCTTGGTCACCGCGTTCGGAACGCCACGGTGACTGATCGTGTGAAAGGTGGTTCCACCATCTTCCGTAAACGGATGATCGTCCTCACGGTCGCCGATTTTCAGCGTGATGGCCCTCGTGTAGTCCGAGCTCAAGGCGAACACCATCAGGTCCATGTGGAGCTTGATGATGGCCAGGTGATTCGCCGTGTCGTACGGAGCCGGATCGACGGCCTGCATCGAGGCGACTTCGGTCGCGGAAAGGCGGTTCGTCACCTGCACTTCGAGGTCGCGAATCGCCGCGAAGTGTTGGTTCAGCCGCTGGATGTCGCCACTCGATAGATCCTTTCGCGCAAGCAGCTGTTGAATTTGGCCCCTGACGAGGTCGTTGACACTCTTGCGCCGCGTCGCGATCAGCTGCTGCGCAGTCGCAGAGACGTTCGCGCTCGCCCCATTGCCGACGATTTGAAGATACGCCTGGTAAGGCGACGCCTGCGGAGACCGGGGCTGCGAAGCAGCAATATAGGAAATATAACCGGGAATGTCGAACCCAGTGCCACCGGGCGAATACCGTCCCGCATGGAGCGCCAGAGGATCCACGGTGCCGCCAGGAGGGTTCTTCTGTGTAGCAATGATCGTGTCGATCGATGGGCCGCCCGCGAGCGCCTTGTTGGAAGAGCCCACCACGGTCGAGCCCGTGAGAAGCTGAGCGTCGCCGCTCGCGTGCATGCAGCCGGTCGCAGGAAATGAGTGGTTGACTCCGTTGACGATCAGAAGCTGGGTGGCATAAGCGGCGAGCTCGCCCGTTTCTCTCGTGGGCTGGTCGGCCGTCATGCCGGCCTGGGTCAGCGCTCCTGCCGTCGTCGGCCAGAACATCTCCGGGTCCGTCGAACCGCCGATGGCCATCCCGGCCTGGACGACTCCGTTGCCGTTGACGACGACGGCGACATACGGCGAGCGGACCGCGGCCATTTGCGCGCGGGCCGATCGCGCGACCAGCCCCTCGAGCAGGGGCAGGCCCAATGTCACCCCACCAAAGCCGCGCAGGAAGTGCCGACGGTGCATCGTGACATTATTCCGTGTGGCCATGTCAATTCACCTGAGGTGAACGTGCGAGGAACGTATCGTTGGTCGAGATGGACAAAACCAGGTTCTTGATGGGCAATCCGTTGTGCAACGATTCTTGCCCCAGGTAGGTGACCGTCGGTGCGTCGGCGTCGAGAAGCACGCCGGTGGTCACGTCGACGACGGAGCGAGCGTAAAGGTAGCTAGCCCAGTTTTGCACGTAGCACTGGTGGCTCTGCCTACTCTTCGCGATGTCTTGTTCGAAGTCGATCGCGTTTTGGAAGCTCGTCGGAGGGTCTCCCGGCGCGAAGGAGTAAGAATCGGCCGCATTCACAAGTTGGCCCTGATCGGTCGTGCGATAGGCCCCGATCGAGTCGTAGTTTTCGAAGGCGAAGCCGGGCGGGTTCAGGATGGTGGCGTGGCACGACTCGGCGCACGTGCCCTTCCCGGTGAAGCTGTCGACCCGAACTCGGTCAGGCAGGTTCGCCGTCGTGACCGGGAGGGGCTTCGCGAGAGGCGACGGAGGCGGCAAGACAACGCACAGGACCCTGGTATTCACGAAGACCCCGCGGTGGATCGTGTCGACGTCGTTCGCCGTGGCCTCGGAGGCGAGGAATCCGAGCTGGGTCAACAGGCCAGAGCGCCGCGTCGGGTCCAGGTTGACTTGTTGGAAGTCGCTCGTAAACGAGCCCGCCAGCCCATAGGTCGGGGCGAGAAGGTTGTTCACGAACGTTACGGGCGATGTGTAGATGTCGGCCACCCCTTTGCCGTTGGTGAAGACCCAGTCGAGAAAGAGCAGACCCTCCTGGCGCATCGCCGGCCCCGTCGCGCTCGTGAACTGGGGGTAGACCGCGGGGTCCTTCGTTATGGTGTCGTATACGCCGAGCCGATACATCTGGAAGTGAAAGTGCTCTTCCGCCGCGATCGCGGCGGGCGTCGCAAGCAGTCGCGTCGCCTGCGCCGCCAGATCCGTCGGATTGGCCACCTTTCCCTGCGCGCCCGCCGCGAAGAGCGTCGCGTCCGGCATGGTATTCGTGAGCGCGTACGAGAGCTTCGAGGCCGCTTCGTAGTCGTTGAGAGGAATACGATCGCCGACCACCTGATCGCTGAGCTCCATCCGGTAGAGAAAGTACGGAGACTGGAGAAAGAGCTCCAGGACCAGCTCTGCGCCAGCAGCAAAGGCGTCGGTTCCGCCAATCAAAGTCAGGCCTTGATTGAACAAGGTGAGGGCTTCCTGCAATTCGGCTGCGGCGAGCGGCCTTCGGTAGGCGCGCAATCCCAGGCTCTGGATGAAGGCCGTCGCCTTGCCAGTGGGGTCCGTCGGTGCGTTCGCAGGAACGAGCTGCGCGAGCACCGTGGGGGTGGTCGCGACCGTGTGGGCGTACTGCTCGGCGACCTGCTGGAGGTTCGACCAGAGTTGATCGGTCACGAAAAGCGAGCTCGCCTCGTTGTCGAAATTGACGACGGCGTCGAGCGTCAGCATCGTGTCCGCTGCGCTCACGTCCTTGAGGCCCAAAAGGTCGCGGTAGGTATTCAGGAGCTGGGTATGACTGAGGCGCGCGAGCCGCGGGCTCGGCGACAGCACCACCGCTGGTGCCGCGCCGTCTCCGAAAGCCACGCCGCCCTCGGCCGAAACCGTTTGCGCTCCAGACGAGGTCCCTGCCGAACCGCTGCCCGAGCCTCCGACACCGGCTGCGCCCCGGGACGAGCCCGGGGGCGCTCCAGTCGCCCCGGCGCCGCTTGAGGAGCCGGAAACGCCCCCGCCGATCGCTCCTGCGCTGCACGCGGCGAGCGCCAACGCAGCGGCGAACCATAGCAGCAGGCCGCGAGCCGGATGCTCGACGAGACCAGTCTCGGAGCGCCTGGGCGCGCTCTCATGAATCAACATGGGCTTACCTCTTCGCGGCAAGCGGCACCCGAGGGCGAGCGACGCATCTTGGGCACCTGCATTTTTCTCTTCTTACGCTGCGACTGGTCCGGATTGATCGAAGCCCGCCTCCCTACGTGGCCGGGAGCCAAGCTTTTCATGATGAAATATCGGCGCCAGGAAAGAACGACCAAAGCGGGCACCCGCGCGTTCATGCCTCGCTCGCCGGTGTCGTCCTCGGTCGCCACTACGGCGCGGGCGTCGAAAGGGTGCCGCCGCACGAGGCTCGAATAGGCCCGGCATGCGGGGACTGCGGCGCCGCACGCAGGAACCGATCCGCGGTCTCTCGAGCCTCCGCCACGCGACCGAGCGCGCAGAGCGCCGCGATTCGGGCCGCATCGCGCTCCTCGCCGAGAGCGCCCTTCGGATAGCGGCGCGCGTGCTCGTCGAGAAGAACGAGCGCACGCTCTGCGTCGCCCCTGCGCATGACCGCGTGCGCTTCGCCGATCAGTCGCACCTCGGCGGCCACGTCGCCGGTGGCCACTGCGGCGCGGGCGGACGATGCGACCGCGGGGGCCACGACCGGCCCTGGAACCGCTCGCGCACCCGAACGAAAGCCGACCCCATGCGCGTCGTCAATCGGCGGCGCCGTTGGGTTCGTGGCGCCAGTCGGCGACCCCCTCGCCGAAACGGGCGCATCGAATCCGACTGCCACTGTGGGGTGGGCAGGTGCCGGCAGAGGTGCGACGGGACGGGGGAACGCCCGATGGATGAACACGGCGCTCGCACCGAGCGCGCCGACGAGGGTCGCCACTGCCAGCGCCTTGGCCGCCAACCCGACAGGAATGGCCGCTGACGCGGGAGCTCCACCAGCGGCTCCGAGCGTCGAGCTAGCCCATTTCCCCGCCGCCATCACTCCAATCCCCGCGGCCGCGCCGGCCGCCACGCGCGTCGCGATCGCCGCGCGGACCCGTTCCCGATCCGCATCGGTCGGTTCGTCGCCGCTCCGCGCCGCCTCGAGAAGCGCGCTGGCTTCTGGCCCTAGCCCTGTCATCGGATCCTCCATTGGTCGGTCGCTCGCGCCCTGCTGATCGCTCGCTCGAAGTCCGCTCGCGCCGCGCGCAGGCGGGAGTAAACTGTGTTCGTGTTCGCCTGCACGGCGGCGGCGATGTCTGCGACGGTCATCTGTTCGAGCTCGGCAAGGATGAAGACTTCGCGCCGCTCCTTGCGCATCGCGTCCAGCACGGTGTGCAGGGTACGCACCGCTTCCCCGTTGGCCGCGGTGTCGTGCGGGCTCGGCGCGATGTCGGCGACGAGGTCGACGTCGTCGGCGACCCGCCCACGACCCCCCAAGTTGCCCGGCTTGCGCCGCAGCGAGCGTCGCGAATCGCGCACGATGCGCGACGCGATGGCAAACAGCCAGGAACGAATGGACGAGTCGCCGCGAAAGCGGGGAAGCTGGCGGTGCACCACGAGAAACACGTCTTGCACCACGTCGTCGACCGCACTGTCGACGACGCCGAGGCGGCGTACACTTCGCCAGACGAACGCGAAGTGCGCGTCGTAGACCGCAGCAAACGTCCACGGGACAGCTTCGTCGGCGGTCACCGCCGCTCCTCCGTGAAATCTCGCGGCGCGTGTGGACACTGCCGATAAGTGGCCGGTCATGCGCTCCCTCGTGTTCAAAACCGCAGCTCTAGCCCCAATGCGCCTCGTGCAGTGTAGCGGGCCGGCCGGTGGATGAGCCCTTGTTCCGCGCCCGCCGACACGAACTCCGGTTGGGTCACGTCGAACCCGCCCCCCAGATCGGCCCGGATCGCCCACGCGGGGAAAAAGGCATACGCCGCCGTCGCGCGAACGCGGAGCACTGCCCATTCTGCCTCGCCCCGCGACACGGCGCTCTCGTACAGGCCGGCGGCGGACAGCCACGCAAGCTCGACATTCGCGCAGGCGCCGAGCTCCAATCGCCCTACTGGGGTGACCATGCACCCACCCGCGTCAAACGTGCGCAGCGAAAATGTACCGCTCCGTGTCCGCGGGCTGGTCGTTGCATCGTCCGCAAAGATGCCCGCGCCGAGCTCCAAGCGCAGCGAGGACAGCGTCGCCGGAGTTGCCGCAAGTCTAGCGGCAAGTCCCGCGGCAACCGCCGGTAGTGTGCCCGTATCGAGGACTGCCGATGCGGCCACCGCAAAGCGGACCGGCGGTGGGGAGGTGGATCGCGGCACGTCTTGCTCCGGGTGTGTGGGGGTCTGGGGGCTGGCCGAGGGCGAGGGCACGCCGGTACTTGCCGATGCGGCGTCCGGGACCGGCTGCGCAGTTGCCGAAGGGGCCGCCGTTGTAGTCGACCGATTCGCCGCCACGCGCTGGGGATCGATGGCAAGCGCGAGAATCAGCGCGGCCGCGTCCGCGAGCGCAGGGCAGGACTCCGCGGTCACCGTGCGAACCCCGGGACCTTGACGGCCCATGGTCCGGAGCTCGATGTGCCAGCGACCGGACTTCTCCTGGCGCACTTGAGCGCGCGCCTGCATGTACGGACTGCCGGCGCTCGCGTCCCCGAGCAGTCGATGCACTTCGCGCTCGACGTACGCTCCGTCCGGACACCCCTCGGGAGCTGCCCATTCGAGCACAACCAGAGCCGCTGCATCGGACGCCACTGCGCGCCCGGCGGCCAACCCGACGCTGGCGAGACCCAAGGCGAGCGCGCAGCGCAGCTGCCGACTCAGGTACCGCGGGCACTCGGCCATCATCCGCGTGTGTACCCCGAGTCACGGTGGCTCGGGGAGAACGTTCTTCGGATCGCAAGGTCGACGCGCAGGCGTTATGGTCACGCGAAGGCGACCGGATGTCTCATCCCGTGCACGCGAATCGTAGCATTGTGGCGCGCCTTGCCGTCGGCCTGGTCTCCGTCGGCTGCTCCAATGGGCCAGTGGTTCTCGGCTGGAACGCGACCGATGCCAGTCTTTCCTCATCACTCGACGGACCACCGGACGCGCCGCCCGATGATTCCGGGTCATTCGATGGATCGCCCGACGCGCCGCCCGATGATTCCGGGTCATTCGATGGATCGCCCGACGCGCCGCCCGATGATTCCGGGTCATTCGATGGATCGCCCGACGCGCCGACGATGGATTCTGGCAACATCACCGCGCCGAGTTGCCTGACTGGTGGGCCCGGCTCGACCAATTGCGGAGGGGGAAGCGAAAGCTGTTGTACGAGCCTGCCGGTCGCGGGTGGCACGTTCAACCGGACATACACCAATACGGGAAATGGTGCGACTGGCCTGGCGGATCCGGCGACCGTAAGTGACTTTCGACTGGACAAGTACCTGGTCACCGTGGGGCGGTTTCGCCGGTTCGTCGCGGCATGGACCGCTGGCTGGAGGCCGGTCGCCGGGTCGGGCAAGCACACGCACCTCAACGGAGGAAAGGGATTGGCTACGATGGGGGGAGCCAACGAGCGGGGCTGGATGGCGGCGGACACCCCGAACGTTTCTCCGACGAGCACCAACCTCGCGTGTACCGGAACTCTGTATCCTGACCTTGCGGCCGGGTCGCATTACGATACCTGGACGCCCTCGGCGGGCAGCCAGGAGAATCTGCCCATCACGTGCGCAAACTGGTACGAAGCGTATGCATTTTGTATTTGGGACGGAGGTTTTCTGCCGAGCGAGGCGGAATTCGTTTATGCGGCAGCGGGCGGTAACGAACAGCGCCAGTATCCGTGGGGTTCGGCGAATCCGGGCGTTGGTTACCAGTACGCGGTGTACGCTTGCTACTTTCCGAGCCTGTCCGGAACTTGCACGGGAGTAGCAAACGTCGCTCCCGTAGGAACCGCCGCCCTGGGCGCTGGCAAGTGGGGTCACGTGGAACTTGCGGGCAGCCTTTGGGAGTGGAACCTTGACTGGTCAGGCCCTTACGTGAATCCTTGCGTGGATTGCGCGAATCTTACGACGGGATCTGTGCGCTCGACCCAGGGCGGCAACTTCAATACAGGGACATCCGCCTTTCCGCCTCTTCGACACCCCGACAACCCCGCAGATACGGGCGCGTATGCCTACGGCATGCGGTGCGCCAGGACACCATAAGCCGCGAGCGCCAGACGGGCCAGCCCGACACATGTCGCGGGCCGGCCCACGGGCACGCATTGTGACAGCACCGGCCAATCAGGAGCCGATGGCCGGATCGCTGATGCTGTCGCTCCCAGTCTCAACGTGGCCTGCGAGCTGCCGTTTGAAGGTCGAGTCCGACTCGACCTCAACCGTGAGATCATACCAACCGTGGGAGTCGTCCAACGTCCAATGCCAAGTCAGAGTCTCGCCGGCCTCGACGGACCGCGGAATGGTGCGCTTGGTATAAGCGTCGAAGATGCGCACCTTGGCCACGTTGTTGCCCCGATTTTGGATCTCGAGCGTAATACCGACGCAGTCTGTTTGGTAGGTGCTCTTGACGGTCAGGTTGGCTTTGTCTTCGCCGGAGACGCTGCCCTTGAACGCGCGAAAAAAGCCGTTCGGACCGTAGACGGAAAGATCGTACGCGGTCTGCCCGGTTGCACCCAGAGCCCATGTGTCGAAAAGGCGCGCGTTGGCCTCGACCGTGTACGTCCACGGGCCAGTTCGGCCTGAACGAACCTGAAATACCGCCGCCGACTTGCCCGAGTTGCCGAAGTGGAGCTTCACGGCGGCCTCCGAGAAGTCGACCTCTCCGAGCACGTGCAATTCGTAGGGAACTGGGCGCGCCGGCCTCGTCCCCGGTTCCTGCTTCGGCAGCGACTGCGCCGAGGGCGGAACCGGCGAGTAATCCGGGTGCCTTACACTGTCCGGCGGCACGTAGCCGGCGGTGGTCGGCAACGAGACCACTGCGTCGTTGGGCGACTTGAAGTTGAACGCCGACGTGAGGTCTCCGGAAACCGCGCGACGCCATGGGGTGATATTCGACTCGCTCAGTTCAGGGCAGTCGCGGCCGAAGCGCCGTTCGATGAAGCGGATGAGCGACGTGTGATCGAACACTTCGGAGCTCACCCAACCTCCCTTGCTCCAAGGAGAGATCACGATCATCGGGACGCGCACGCCCAGCCCGTACGGACCAGCCGCGTATTGAGAATTGCCCTCAAAAATTTCGTTGATCGTGTCGACCGTGGACAAGCCCTGCGCACGCGACTCTGGCGGTGTGGGCGGCACCACGTGATCGAAGAAGCCGTCGTTCTCGTCGTACATCAGGAAGAGTGCCGTCTTGCTCCAGACCTCAGGATTGGAGGTCAGCGCGTCAAGGAATTGCGAGATGTACCACGCCCCGTAGTTCGCGGGCCAGTTGGGGTGCTCGGTATAGGCCTCCGGGGCGACGATCCACGAAACCTGCGGGAGCTTGTTCGCAAGAAGGTCCTCACGGAAAACGTCGAACAGCGTGCCGCCTTGCGAGATGTTCGTGCCAGTCAGGGCTCCTTCGAAGAGCGGACTGTTGGGTTGCGCGTTCTGGTACTGATGAAAGTAGAGGAGCGAATTGTCACCGTAGTTGCCGATGTACGCATCGTCTCCCCAGCCCCAGTAGTGCGCCGCGTCGAGTCCCGCGCCGACGTCTTGATAGATCTTCCACGTGATGCCCGCTTTCTGAAGACGCTCCGGGTAGGTCGACCAGTCGTAGCCGGCTTCGGCGTTGTCGAGAACGGGCCCGCCGTTCTTGCCGTCGTTGCCGGTCCAACCCGTCCACATGTGATAGCGGTTGGGATCGGTCGCCCCCATGAACGAGCAATGGTATGCGTCGCAAACCGTAAACGCGTCGGCCAGTGCGTAATGGAACGGTATGTCGCTCCTCGTCAGATACGCCATCGTCGTGGTGCCTTTGCTCGGCACCCACTGATCGTACTTGCCCGCATTCCAGGCCTTGTGCGTGTCCGTCCAGCCGTGCGGCAGATCCTCGAGAAACTGTAAACCTAGATCGGGCGCGTTCGGATGGAACGGGAGGACGCGGCCGGTGCCGTCGGGCTGGAACCATACCGGCTCTCCAGACGGGAGGGAAACCGCTCGCGGATCGCCGAAGCCCCGTACGCCTCGCAGCGTCCCGAAGTAATGATCGAACGAACGGTTCTCCTGCATGAGGATGACGATATGCTCTACGTCGGCGATGGTGCCGGTGCGGTGATTGGCGGGAAGCGCCAGTGCTCGCTTGATGCTGGACGGGAAAGCGGACGCGAGCGCGCCTGCGCTCACGAGCTTGAGGAATGTGCGACGGTCGTTGGCCATGTGGAAACCTCCGGCGGACACGCGTTTCGTTGCTTGATCGACGGCGCGACGCTATCCGCGGTCTGCTTCGGCCTTCCGACGATATCGTCGCAATCCTGCAACGGGTCGCCGATGGCCAGGAGTTCAGGTGAGGCGGCGCGCGTGCCCCCGGGCCCACTACCGGGACCGCAACGTGGTCGCGTTCAATCCCCGCTGCGAGAGTTGCGCATGCTGCAGCGCGCAGCGCCCCCGGAGCTCGGATGCCTCCCGACGACATGCACGGAGCTCGAGCTCGCCCGCCTGGCCGCGATCGCTGTCCCTACGCTTTCTTGCCGCGCCCGCGCTGACCGGGCGGCGTGACCGGATACGTGCCCCCGTCGCAGCGATCGCAGGGCGCATTCCGCGTCGTGGGTGCGAGGCGCCGCAGATGACGATCAGGCACGCACCGAGCGCCCCCGTGTAGAGTGTCGGCCTTGATGCGCCCCACAAGAAACGCCGCCCTCGCGCTCATCACTCTGTGTGTCTTGTTGCTCGGCGTTCGAGCGTTCGTTCGCAGGCGAACCCCCGAGATTGGGCGCCCGGTGCCCAGCGCCGCCGGTTCGGTCGTCACCGCGCCGCACGCCACTGTGTCGATTGCCAAGCTTTCGAACGGCGGCACGCTCGACAACTGCGCGGACGTCATTTTTGCAGCGAGCCGAACGATCGACGTCAAACAATTGGAGGCGAGGGGCTTCGTGCTGCTGGCATCTCCCTGCGCCACGGCGTACCCGAGCTCGGTGCCACTCGCGTCGTGCACGCGAACCGAGCTTGAAGGCGAGGGGCAGCCCGTTCATGCGATTGGGTACTACTTCGACGCTTCGACGCTCCAAGCGGAAGACGACACCTATCGCGGACAGTGCCTTGGCAACAACGGCACTTGGGCGGCCAAGCCGCAAGACGACCCGAGTCTCGCGCGCGCGAGATTGACCCTCTCGAAGCCGCACCACGAGTTCGACAGCTTGATGGAGCTCGTGCCGTGAGTCGGCACGGATCAGGATGCCGACTCGGGTTACGGCGTCACGACCACCTTGAGATCCATGAAATTGGCCGAGTCGGGCGCCGTGAACGTCGCCGTCGTGGGTCCCTTGGTGAAGCTCACGAACGTGTTCGGGCCGGGCACGTTCTGATCGGTCGTCTCGAAGTACACGCGGTATGCCCCGTCCGGCATCGTCTTTCCAGTCGTGTCCGTGAAATTCCAATACACCACGTGAGTTCCGAAGCTCTGTTGGGTTGCGCTCGTGATCGCGTCAACGGTGTTGCGCGAGAGCCCCGCCGCCTTCGTTGCGGAGTTCCAGAGAACCAAGTGATCGATTCTTGTCTTCGCCCAGAGCTGGAGCGTCTTGACGAAGGCCCCCGAGCTCTGGGCGATCCAGATCGCGCCCACGTTTTGGGGGCTGTAGCACTGAAAGTCGTCCACCGTCGTGACGACGATCGTGGCCGCGTGCTGCCTCGGCGGTCCGGCATCGGGCGGCTGGTGGGGGGCCGCATCCACGACGACGACCGGTTCGGTGCCGCTGTCGAACGGTACCGCTGAAGCGTCCATTCCGGCGGGCTGGCGCTGCGGAGGCGGTCCAGAGTCGTCCGGCGGCGGCAGCGGAGCGATATACCAGACATCGAAGTATGGATTGCTGGTAGGAGTGGGCGAGGCGCCCGCCGCGTCGTCCACGACCGGGGTGCCGTAGTCGGACGGGACCGTCGACGCGTCGGGCGTCGCCGGCCAAAGCTCCAACTCCGGAGTGTACGGCGCCGTGCAGCTCACCAAGAGGCCAAGCAGGCATGCGCCCGACGCCACGACATGGTAGCCGCTTAGAAACGCCATGGGGTTCTCTCGACTTCGACGGGACGAACGACGCCAACGCACGATGGCTTCGCGGTCCAATGTAAAGCCCTCGTAGCCTTATAGCATGCTCATCTCGCGCAGCGCCGGCGTCCTCCCCGAACAGATAGTTTCATCGGGGCCGCATTTCGCGACCAAGCGCGCCAATCAGTTGACGAAGAAGCTCTTCGAGAGCGTGACATCGCCTCCTGCGAAGACGGGGACCATGGCCGTTCGCAGCTGATCTCCGATACACGCGAGAGCAGCGGGCGGCGGCGCCGTCGGGCTCTGGACGGCGGCGCGGACGACGCGTCCGCTGTCCTCAAACGTGACCCTCATGTGCAGATATCCTGCCTGCAGTCCCTGTTCCCGACACGAGGCCAGATCAAGCTGTCCGAGTGCGCCGTACCCGGCGCCCAGGCGGAAGAGGGCCGCGTCGGGTTGGCGTGGGGCGGGCGGCGGAGGGCTCACGGCATCCGGTTCCGGGGCCCCCTCGATGGGCTGGTCGGGCGGCAGTTCGACGGTACGGATCTCCATGGGCTCGGCCGCGGGTTCGGCCGACTCTTCGACGGGGAGGAAGTCCCTCGTCGTTCGACGGACGCAGCCCGGGACGATGACCAGCGAGGCGACGAGCGACAGGGGAATCGTCCTTCTCACAGGTCCGTGTCGTAGCACCGCAGCTGGGCCCCGGCACTACCGCGGCGATCCGGCGTGCGGGACGGCGGACGGCGGAAACCCCCCAGTCATCCGGCCGATTCGTTCGACAAGTTGAAGAGCACGTCGAGCGCCCACGCCCGGGGAGCACTGGAGAGCTCGGCGACCGCGACAGCGATGGCGCGTCTCGACGCATGCCGAGGGATCGCCAGCATCGCCCATGCTGCCCCGTCATTCCCCCACTTGCGCCCTTGCTCCACCCGCAGTCGCGTCGCATCCCGGCAGATCGCGACGGTCATTCGAGGCGGGCGCACCAGATCCAGCGCCCGGAGGGCGAACTCCCCGCGGTCGAAGCGTTCGTCGCTCACCTCCGCGGCTGCGGGGTCGTGCTCCAGCGAGATGTCGAGGGTATTCTTGGGATGCGACATCGGAAGAACTCGAGCCCCAGACTATCTCCGCGCTCGGCTTCGCGCACGGCAGCCAACCGCGGGGCGGCGGTCGGAAGCCCATCGGAAGGGGTTGCTGATGCTAGGAGAGCCGCATGCGCTCGACCGTCGTTCAAGATGCCTCCCTCGCCCAGCGCCTGCGCCTGAGCGGGATGTTGCTAGAGCGGCAAATAGCTATGCGTTGGCGCATGTGGGCGCCATTGTCCGTGCTCGTCGCTTGCGGGATCCACCCCGGCATGTCGGAGATGGCTACCCCCAGAGCCTCTGGCAGCGACCCGAACACTGCTAGAACCGCGGGGATGACCTCGGACGCGTCAGGTAGGCTCGAGTTAAGCCTCAACCGCGAGTGGAAGTTCGCGCTGGGCGACGTGGAGGGTGCGGAGAGACCCGGTTTCCCCGACGACGACTGGAACCCCGTGGGCCTTCCGCACTCGTTCAGCGAGCCCTACTTCCTATCTTCCGAGTTTTACACGGGATACGGCTGGTATCGCAAACGCCTGACGATCCCGAAGGAATGGGGGAAAAGGCGGGTCTTTCTCGAATTCGACGGGGTCTTTCAGGTCGCGGAGGTATTCGTGAACGGCCGCGTCGTCGGCGCCCACCGCGGGGGCTACACCGGCTTCTCATTCGATGTCACGGAGTCCGTTCATTCGGGCGAGAACGTACTGGCGGTGCGGGTCGACAACTCGTGGAATCCCGAGATCGCGCCCCGTGCCGGGGAGCACGTTTTTTCGGGCGGTATTTATCGCAACGTGCGTCTCGTGGTCACCGACCCGTTGCACGTCACGTGGTACGGCACGTTCGTGACCACGCCCCGAGTCTCCGCGGAGTCGGGCGCCGTGAGCGTGAAGACCGAGATTCGAAATGACGCCGGCAACGAGACGGCTTGCACGGTGGAGTCCGAGGTCGTCGACGGCAGCGGCCGGATCGTGGCGGCTGCACGATCGTCGCAATCCGTCGCGCCGGGTGCTTCGGTGACATTCGATCAGAACGCCCCGGACGTTCCCCGTCCCAGCCTCTGGTCTCCGAGCCATCCGAATCTGTACTCGTTGGTGACGAAGGTATTCGACGGAGACTCGCTCGTGGACACGTACCGCACCACGTTCGGTTTCCGCTGGGTCCAGTGGACTGCGGACCGTGGGTTTTTTCTGAACGGCGAGCACCTTTACTTCAAGGGCGTGAATGCGCATCAGGACCACGCCGGTTGGGGCGACGCGGTGACGGACGGCGGATTTGAGCGTGACATACGACTCATCAAGGATGCCGGGTTCGATTTTGTTCGTGGATCGCATTACCCGCACGCCCCGGCTTTCTCCGCGGCGTGTGACCGCCAGGGCTTGCTCTTCTGGTCGGAGAACTGCTTTTGGGGCACCGCACCCTTCAAGAGCCCATGGGGCGCCAGCGCGTACCCACCCGAGCGAAAGCATCGAGCGGCCTTCGAGAAGAGCGTCGAAGACAGCCTGCGCGATGAAATCCGCATCCATCGCAATCATCCCAGCATCGTCGTCTGGAGTCTGGGGAACGAGGCGTTTTTTACCGCGCCATCCACGTTGCCCGACGTGCGCCGGTTTCTGAAGGATTTGGT
>Ga0265316_10001196_pt1 | contig 28079 bp, 23 predicted proteins | sample 4522metaG_FD_202092 | JGI IMG/M metagenome (GOLD analysis project Ga0265316, IMG submission 202092) | Rhizosphere microbial communities from Carex aquatilis grown in University of Washington, Seatle, WA, United States - 4-5-22 metaG | ecosystem: Host-associated > Plants > Roots > Rhizosphere >... | reverse complement strand
GTGTGCACCTCTGGTCTGTTGGCGTGGAACGAACATGAAATCAGTGTAGCAGGGCGAGGGTTTGCACAGGTCAGACGCCAAGCCAGAGAGCAAGGCGTGAATTCGCCCCCGTCATGCGCAGGCAGCCCCCTGGAATGGGCGTCGGGATGTTCCGGAGCTTCGCCCTCGGCACCGGGAAAACGCACATGGCGTGCAACGCTGCACGGGTAACAATCGATTACCGGTCACTTTCCACAAGAGACAAACATGCTGCACCAATGGAATCTGCGCGCCCGTGCCGCAGGCGGGTGTGTCGCTCCCGGCCTCGCCACCCTGTGCGTGGGCCTGAGCTTGTCGCTGGGCACCAGCGCACACGCACAGTCCGCCGACACGGTGGGCGTGCACTACACGCAGGCCATCAAGGTCGAAGGCACGCCGCTGACGCTCAATGGCACGGGGGTGTCCTACCGCGCCGTGGCCAAGCTCTACACCGTGGGCCTGTACGTGCCGCAGAAGTCGTCCAAGGCCGATGTCATCTTCTCGGCGAACGGCCCGAAGGAGCTGCGCTTCGTGATGCTGCAGGGCATGCGCGTCGACGAAATCGGCAAGGTCATCACCAAGGGCATCGAGTCCAACAGCAGCCGCGAAGAGTTCTTCCGCCTGATCCCGGCCATCCGCACCATGGGCGAGCAGTTCTCGCGCATCCGCCGCATGAACGCCAACGACGTGCTGTCGGTGGAGTACGTGCCCAAGCGCGGCACGATGTTCTACGTCAACGGCGCGCCCGTGGGCCTGCCCATCGAGGACGCCACCTTCTTCCCCGCCGTCCTGCGCGTGTGGCTGGGCAACCACCCGACCACGCAAGACCTGAAAGACGCCCTGCTGGACTTCCGCGCACCGCCCGTGCTGGACGCGCTGCTCTGATCGGCGCGGGGGTTCAAGGCTGGAACAAGCCGGACCAGTCCACCTGGTCCAGCCGGTCCACGTGGGCGAGCGCCGGCACCGCCTCGATGGGGTGACCGTGGTTATAGCCGTAGCGCACCAGCAGCACCTCGCAGCCGGCGGCGCGCGCGGCCTGAGCGTCGTTGCTCGAATCGCCCACCATCAACGTCTGCGTGGGTGACACGTCCAGGGCCTCGCAGGTCTTGATCAACGGCAGCGGGTCGGGTTTTTTGCGTGCGAACGCATCCCCACCGAACACGTGCGCGAAGTGCCCGCGCAGGCCCTTGCGCGTCAGCAACTGCTCGGCAAAGGCCGTGGGCTTGTTGGTCAGGCAGGCCAGGGGCACGCCCAAAGCGGTCAGCTGCGCGAGGCCTTCGGGCACCCCCGCAAACACATCGGCGTGCTGGCCGTTGAGGCGCAGGTAGTGCGGCTCGTAATGGCGCCAGGCCTCGGGCACGGCCTCAACCGCCTCGACCGCGTCATCCGGCAAGCCCCAGGCATGGGCCAGGCTGCGGCGCAGCAGGTCTTCGGTGCCTTTGCCCACCGTCATCTCGACGAAGCCTCGGTCCACCCGCGCGATCTCGATGGGGTTGCAACCCATGTCGGCCAGGGTGTGCTGCAGCACGGCCACGAAGTCACCGAGGGTGTCGACCATGGTGCCGTCGAGGTCGACGATGGCAGCGCGCAGCGGGTGGGCGGGCGTCAGGGCAGGGCGGTCGGCGTTCATGGGGTTTGGCGGGTGTCCAGCGGGGTGCGAAGACACCGATTTTCGCCCAAGCGCCCACACCCCCCGCGAGCGCGGGGTGCCACCGGGATGCGCCGATGACAGAACGCACCAAACCTTGACGCGCCCATGACCCAGATGGGGTATTTCTTCATTTGACAACGCATCTTTTCACATATAAAGTCGGCAGCCATTGACCCTCATCAAACCGCAGGCGCCACACGGAGACACGCCTGCCCGGCCCACCCGGGCCAGCACACTGGAGTTGCCGCATGTCTGAACACTTTGACGTCGTGATCGTGGGCGCCGGCCTGTCCGGCATTGGCGCCGCGCGCCACCTCAAGAGCCAGTGCCCCGGCAAGACCTTTGCCATCCTGGAAGGCCGCGACACGCTCGGCGGCACCTGGGACCTGTTCCGCTACCCCGGCATCCGCTCCGACTCGGACATGTACACCCTGGGCTACAACTTCAAGCCCTGGACCGAACCCCAGGTCATCGCCGACGGTTCCCGCATCCGCAACTACATCCAGGAAACTTCGCGCGAGAACGGCATCGACAGCCACATCCGCTACGACAGCAAGGTCGTGTCGGCCGACTGGAACAGCGAGACCGCCGCCTGGACGCTGACCGTGCAGAAGAAGTCGGGCGAGACGCAGCAGGTCAGCTGCAACTGGCTGATGATGTGCTCCGGCTACTACAACTACGAAGAAGGCTTCACGCCCGACTTCCCCGGCCGCAACGACTTCAAGGGCCAGGTCATCCACCCGCAGTTCTGGCCCGAGAAGCTGGACTACAGCGGCAAGCGCGTGGTCGTGATCGGCTCCGGCGCCACCGCCATCACCCTGATCCCGTCGATGACGGACAAGGCCCAGCACGTGACCATGCTGCAGCGCACGCCCAGCTACGTGATTTCGGTGCCGCAGTTCGACCCGATGGTGCGCGTGCTGCTGAAATTCCTGCCCGAGATGACCGTCTACAAGATGAGCCGGGCGCGCAACAACTTCATCACGCAGCTGATCTTCAAGCTCTCGCGCAAGTACCCCAACGCGGTGCGCAAGTTCCTGCTCAAGCAGGTGCGCATGCAGGTCGGTCCGAACTTCGACATGAAGCACTTCACGCCGCCCTACAACCCCTGGGACCAGCGCCTGTGCGCCGTGCCCAATGGCGACATGTTCAAGGTGCTGAAAAAGGGCAAGGCCTCGGTGGTGACCGACCACATCGACCGCTTCACCGACAAGGGCATCCTGCTGAAGTCGGGCCAGACGCTGGAAGCCGACATCATCGTGACGGCCACCGGCCTGAACCTGCGCCTGTTCGGCGGCATGACCATGTCGGTGGACGGCAAGGCCGTCGAGATGAACAAGCACATCTCGTACAAAGGCCTGATGTTCAACGACATCCCCAATTTCTCGAACACGCTGGGCTACACCAACGCCTCTTGGACGCTGAAGGCCGACCTGATCGCCGAGTACGTCTGCCGCCTGCTCAAGCACATGGACAAGACGGGCACGCGCATCGCCGTGGCCGAGCGCAAGGACCCCAACGTCAAGGAAGCGCCGCTGCTGGACATGACCTCGGGCTACGTGGCCCGCGCCGCCGACACCCTGCCCAAGGGCGCCGACCGCGCCCCGTGGAAGCTGTACCAGAACTACGCCATGGACATGGACCAGCTGCACAACGGCAAGCTGGAAGATGGCGTGATGACCTTCCGCAAGGCATCTGCTGCGGCGGTGACCCAGCGCAAAGCCGCCTGAGCTGTCACACAAACCGGCTGCGGGCGCGTTACACTCGCGCCCGTCACTGGGGAGTAGCCGCTGCCCGCCGATGGCGCACTCGCGCCGCGGCACATGGCTGACGTCAACACACTTGGCCCGCAGGCCATGGCGTCAGCAGCCTCACCACACCGCACCGCGCGGTGTGAGGCCTGGCAAGACTTTTGACCACCACGCTGTCGTCCGGGCCGGAGCAGCGTCGTGGTCATTGGTCCTTTTCCGGCCTGTGAGCAGCCATGCAAGCCTTCCTCGAATCCTTCACCGTCTCCACCGGCGTCGTCGCGCTCGCCGAAATCGGGGACAAGACGCAATTGCTGGCCTTCCTGCTGGCCGCCCGCTTCAAAAAGCCCCTGCCCATCATCGCGGGCATCTTCGTGGCCACGGTGCTCAACCACGGCTTGGCTGGCGCTTTGGGCTCCTGGATCACCGCCAGCATCAGCCCCGAGGTGCTGCGCTGGGTGCTGAGCATCTCCTTCATCGGCATGGCGGTGTGGACGCTGATCCCCGATGAGATCGAGGACGACGAAGCCCAGGTGGTGCAGCGCTTTGGCGTGTTCGGCGCCACGGTGGTGACCTTCTTCCTGGCCGAGATGGGCGACAAGACACAGATCGCCACGGTGGCCATGGCCGCGCACTACAGCAGCGATGTGGCCGGCCCGCTGTGGGTGATCGCTGGCACGACGCTGGGCATGATGATCGCCGACGTGCCCGCCGTGTTCGTGGGCGACAAACTCGCCGCGAAAATCCCGATGCGTCTGGTGCACGGCATCGCCGCGGGCATCTTCGGTTTGCTGGGCGCCGCCACGCTGATGGGCGCCGGGAAAGGATTCGGACTGTGACTTCGCTGAGCGCACTCTTGCAACAAGGCCATGGCTGGCTGTTCGTGCCGAGCGCCATCGCGCTGGGCGCCCTGCACGGCCTGGAACCGGGCCATTCCAAAACGATGATGGCGGCCTTCATCGTGGCCGTGCGCGGCACGCTGACGCAGGCGGTGCTGCTGGGCCTGTCGGCCACGGTGTCGCACACCGCGGTGGTCTGGGCCGTGGCGCTGGCCGGCTTGTACTTCGGCCAGCATTGGGACGCGGAGGCCTCGGAGCCCTACTTCCAGCTGGCCTCGGCCGCCATCATCATCGGCGTGGCGCTGTGGATGGCCTGGCGGACGTGGCGCGGGCAGCATGGGCACCACCATGGGCATGACGACCACGGCCATCACCATGCACACGGTCACGGTCAGGCCCATGGGCACAGCCATGCGGCGCACAGCCATCCGCATCCGCACGACCATGGTCACGCGCACGGCCACGCACACGCCCCGACCCACCTCCACCTGGACCACGATGCCGGCGATGCCCACGCCCGCGCCCATGCGGAGGACATCCAGCGCCGCTTCGCCGGCCGCGAGGTGACGACCGGTCAGATCGTGGTGTTCGGCCTGACCGGCGGGCTCATCCCCTGCCCGGCGTCGATCACCGTGCTGCTGCTCTGCCTGCAACTCAAGCAGGTGGCCCTGGGCGCCACCCTGGTGCTGGGCTTCAGCGTGGGCCTGGCGCTGACGCTGGTGGCCTCGGGCGTGATCGCCGCACTCGGCGTGCGCCACCTGAGCCGCCATGCCAACGCCCGCTGGCAGGGCCTGCGCCACCTCACCGAGAACGCGCCCTACATCTCCAGCGCGCTGATCACGTTGGTGGGGCTGTACGTGGGCTGGCAGGGCTGGCAGGCCCTGGGGTGACCGACCGAAACCCTGCGTCAGGCATCTGACGCGTGGGGCTGCAGACACAGTTCACGCAGCCCCTGGGTGACCCGCTGGGCAAGCCACGGGCCTTGGGGCAAGATGGTTTCATCCCATCCTGAACCGGGCCTGTGCGCCCCGCCCCCATGAAACTCGCAGACAGCGTCTTCCTGATCACCGGTGGCAGCTCCGGCCTGGGTGCGGCCACCGCCCGCATGGCCCTGGACGCCGGTGCGCGCGTCCTCATCGCCGACCTGGCGCCACCGCGCGAGGGCTTCGTCACCCCGCAAGACGGCGACCGCGTGGCCTACCTGCCCACCAACGTGGCAGACGAGGCCAGCGCCCAGGCCGCGGTGGACACCGCCGTGCAGCGCTTCGGCCGCCTGGACGTGCTGGTCAATGCCGCCGGCATCGGCCCGGCCGAAAAAATCCACGGCAAGAACGGCCCGCACCGGCTGGACAGCTTCGCCCGCACCGTCCAGGTCAACCTGATCGGCACCTTCAACATGATGCGGCTGGCGGTGGCGGCGATGGTGGCGTCGGGCGTGCCAGGTTCCGGCGAACCGGGCGAGGCGCAGGCCCACCCCGAGGACTCGCAAGGCGTGATCGTCAACACCGCCTCGGTGGCGGCCTTCGACGGCCAGATTGGCCAGGCAGCGTATGCCGCGTCCAAGGGCGGCGTGGTGGCCATGACCCTGCCCGCCGCACGCGAGCTGGCGCGCGAGCGCATCCGTGTCATGACCATCGCCCCGGGCATCTTCGAGACGCCCATGCTGCTGGGCCTGCCGCAAGAGGTGCAAGACAGCTTGGGCCGCAGCGTGCCCCACCCGGCGCGCCTGGGCCGCCCGGCCGAATACGCCGCGCTGGTGCGCAGCATCGTCGAGAACGACTACCTCAATGGCGAGGTGATCCGCATCGACGGTGGCATCCGCATGGCCGCCAAATGAGGAGGCACGCATGAACGATCCCGTCGTCATCCTGGCCGCGCAGCGCACGGCCATCGGCAGTTTCCAGGGGCAGTTCCAGGGCGTGAGCGCGCCGCAGCTGGGCGGGGCCGCCATCCGCGGCGCGGTCCTGCAAGCGAGCGTGCACGCCAGCGAGGTCGACGAGGTGCTGATGGGCTGCTGCCTGATGGCCGGCCTCGGCCAGGCCCCGGCACGCCAGGCACTGATCGCCGCAGGCCTGCCCGACCACGTGCCCGCCACCACGCTGACCAAGATGTGCGGCTCCGGCATGAAAACGGTGATGCTGGCGCACGACCAGCTGCTCGCCGGCAGCGCCAGCCTGCTGGTGGCCGGCGGTATGGAGTCCATGAGCCGCGCGCCCTACCTGCTGCCCTCGGCCCGCGGCGGCCAGCGCCTGGGCCACGGCCAGATGCTGGACCACATGTTCTTCGACGGTCTGCAAGACGCCTACGACGGCCAGCTGATGGGCGTGCACGCCGAAGCCACGGCGCAGGAGCTGGGCTTCACCCGCGCCGAACAGGACGCCTACGCCCTGGCCTCGGTGCAGCGCGCCCAGGCGGCGGTGGCGCAGGGCCTGTTCGCCGGCGAGATCGTGCCGGTGACGGTGCACGTCAAGGGAGATGTGCGCGAGCTGCAGGTCGACGAAACGCCCGGCCAGTGCCGCCCCGACAAGATCACCACGCTCAAGCCTGCATTCGCCAAAGACGGCCAGGGCGGCACCGTGACCGCGGCCAGCTCGGCGTCGATCTCCGACGGCGCCGCGGCCTTGGTGCTGACGCGCGACAGCACGGCGCGCTCGCGTGACTGGCAACCCATCGCGCGCATCGTCGGCCACAGCACGCACGCCGGGCCGCCGGCGCGCTTCACCACCGCGCCCGTGGGCGCCATCGAAAAGCTGTTCGCCCTGACCGGCTGGTCGGACGCCGACGTGGACCTGTACGAAATCAACGAGGCCTTCGCCGTGGTCACGCTGATCGCCATGCGCGAACTCGGCCTGGGCCACGGCAAGGTCAATGTGCACGGCGGCGCCTGCGCCCTGGGCCACCCCATCGGCGCCACGGGCGCGCGCATCCTCGTCACGCTGGTGCATGCGCTGCGGCAACGCGGCCTCAAGCGCGGTGTGGCCGCCTTGTGCATCGGCGGTGGCGAGGCCACGGCCATGGCCATCGAGTTGTTGTGATCGCCTGCGAAAGACACCCATGAGCCACGACGTGTTGCTGACCGAAGACCAGCGCCTGGTGCGCGATGCCGCCCGCGACTTCGCGCAGGCCGTGCTGGCCCCGAACGCCGCGCAATGGGACCGCGAAGGCCAATTGCCCGGTGAGGTCGTGCGCCAGATGGGCGAGCTCGGCCTGCTGGGCATGCTGGTGCCCGAAGACTGGGGCGGCAGCAAGACCGACGACCTGGCCTACGCCCTGGCCATCGAGGAAATCGCCGCGGGCTGCGCCTCGTGCGCCACGCTGATGAGCGTGCACAACTCGGTGGGCTGCGTGCCCATCCTGCGCTTTGGCAGCACGGCGCAGCAGGCGCAGTGGCTGCCGCGGCTGGCCTCGGGCGAGGTCATCGGCGCCTTCTGCCTGACCGAGCCGCAAGCCGGCTCCGAGGCGGATGCGCTGCGCACCCGCGCGGTGCTGGACGCGGACACCTGGGTGCTCGACGGCGCCAAGCAGTTCATCACCAACGGGCGGCGCGCGGGCATGGCCATCGTCTTCGCGGTGACCGACCCGGCCCTGGGCAAGAAGGGCCTGTCGGCCTTCATCGTGCCCACCGACACGCCGGGCTTCGTCGTCGAGCGCGAGGAGCACAAGATGGGCATCCGCGCCTCCGACACCTGCGCCATCTCGCTGCAGGGCGTGCGCATCCCGGCGGCCAACCTGCTGGGCCAGCGCGGCGAGGGGCTGAAGATCGCGCTGTCCAACCTCGAAGGCGGGCGCATCGGCATCGGTGCACAGGCCGTGGGCATCGCGCGGGCGGCGCTCGACGCGGCCCGGGCCTATGCGCGCGAACGCGTGCAGTTCGGCAAGCCCATCGCCGAGCACCAGGCCATCGCGCAGATGCTCGCCGAGATGCACACCCGCCTGAACGCCGCGCGCCTGATGGTGCACCACGCCGCCCGCCTGCGCATGGCCAGCGTGCCCTGCATCTCCGAGGCCTCGCAGGCCAAGCTGATGGCCTCCGAGGTCGCCGAGTGGGTGTGCTCCAAGGCCATCCAGGTGCACGGCGGCTATGGCTATTTGCAAGACCACGCGGTGGAGCGCCACTACCGCGACGCCCGCATCACCCAGATCTACGAAGGCACGAGCGAGGTCCAGAAGATCGTCATCGCCCGCCAGCTCTGAGCACAGCGCCCTCCCCGCAACGACGCAGTTCCAAGGAAGTCCCCATGAGCACCACGCCACACCTCTACGGCAGCCACTCGCCCGTCAGCCACCCCACGGTGCGCCTGCTGATCCAGGGCGAGTTCGTCGACTCGCGCAGCACCGAGCTGCACTCCATCGTCAACCCGGCCACGCAAGAGGTGCTGGCCCAGGTGCCCTTTGCCACGCCGGAAGAGGTCGATGCGGCGGTGGCCGCGGCACGCCAGGCCTTCGTCACCTGGAAGGTCACGCCGCTGGCCGTGCGCATGCGCATCATGCTGCGCTTCCAGGCCCTGCTGCGCGAGCACCTGGGCCGCATCGCCCACGTGCTGACGCTGGAGCAGGGCAAGACCCTGGCCGATGCCGAGGGCGACATCGTGCGCGGCCTGGAGGTCGTGGAGCACGCCTGCTCGGTGGGCACGCTGCAGCTCGGCGAGTTCGCCGAGAACGTGGCCAAGGGCGTGGACACCTGCACGCTGCGCCAGCCCATCGGCGTGTGCGCGGGCATCACGCCCTTCAACTTCCCGGCCATGATCCCGCTGTGGATGTTCCCCATGGCCATCGTGTGCGGCAACACCTTCGTGCTCAAGCCCTCCGAGCAGGACCCGATGAGCACCATGGAACTCGTGGACCTGGCCATGCAGGCCGGCGTGCCGGCGGGTGTGCTCAACGTGGTCCATGGCGGCAAGGACGTGGTCGATGCGCTGTGCACCCACCCCGACATCGTGGCCGTGTCCTTCGTCGGCTCGACGGCCGTGGGCACGCACGTCTACAACCTGGCCAGCCAGCATGGCAAGCGCGTGCAAAGCATGATGGGCGCGAAGAACCACGCCGTCATCCTGCCCGATGCGCACAAGGCACAGTCCCTCAACGCCCTGGTGGGTGCGGCCTTCGGGGCGGCCGGCCAGCGCTGCATGGCCACCTCGGTGGCGGTGTTCGTGGGTGCGGCGCGCGACTGGCTGCCCGAGGTGGTGGACCGCGCCCGGGGGCTGAAAGTCAACGCCGGCACCGAGTCCGGCACCGACGTCGGCCCGGTGATTTCACCGCGCGCCAAGGCCCGCATCGAGGCGCTGATCGCCAGCGGCGTGGCCGAAGGCGCCGAGCTGCTGCTCGATGGCCGCGGCGTGCAGGTGCCCGGCTACCCGCAGGGCAATTTCGTGGGCCCGACCGTGCTGGCCGGCGTGCAGCCGCACATGCAGGTCTACACGCAGGAGATCTTCGGCCCGGTGCTGGTGTGCATGGCCGTGGACACGCTCGACGAGGCCATCGCCCTGGTCAACGCCAACCCCTTCGGCAATGGCGTGGGCCTGTTCACGCAAAGCGGCGCGGCGGCGCGCAAGTTCCAAAGCGAGATCGACGTCGGCCAGGTCGGCATCAACGTGCCCATCCCGGTGCCCGTGCCCTTCTTCAGCTTCACGGGTTCGCGCGGCTCCAAGCTCGGTGACCTGGGCCCCTACGGCAAGCAGGCCGTGCAGTTCTACACCCAGACCAAGACCGTGACGACGCGCTGGTTCGACGACGCCTCGGTGAACACCGGCGTCAACACCACCATCAGCCTGCGCTGACACCCCCGCTTTTCAGGCACACCGCGAGGAGACCCCATGCGCATCGCCTTCATCGGTCTGGGCCACATGGGCGGCCCCATGGCCCGCAACCTTGTCAAGGCGGGCCACCACCTGCGCGTGTTCGACCTCAGCGCCGAGGCAGTGCAGGGCCTGGTCGGCCTGGATGCACAACGGGTCCAGGCCGCGGCCTCGCCCGCCGAGGCGGCCCGCGACGCCGAGTGCGTGATCACCATGCTGCCCGCGGCCCAGCACGTCGAGGCAGTGCTGTGTGGCCGGGACGGCGATGGCAGCGGCGTGTTGTCCAGCGTGCCGCGCGGTGTGCCGCTCATCGACTGCAGCACCATCGACCCGGCCACGGTGCAGCGCCTGGCCCAGCTGGCCGCCGCGCAAGGCAACCCGCTGGCCGATGCGCCGGTCTCGGGCGGCACGGGCGGCGCGGCCGCGGGCACGCTGACCTTCATGGTGGGCGCCCCGCCTGCGCTGTTCGCGCAACTGCAGCCCGTGCTGCAGGGCATGGGCCAGCACATCGTGCACTGCGGCGACACGGGCATGGGCCAGGTCGCCAAGATCTGCAACAACCTGCTGCTGGCCATCTCCATGGTCGGCGTGGCCGAGGCCATGAGCCTGGGCGCGGCACTCGGCATCGACCCGCAGGTGCTGGCCGGCATCGTCAACACCTCCTCGGGCCGTTGCTGGAGCGCCGACACCTACAACCCCTACCCGGGCGTGCTGCCCAACGTGCCGGCCTCGCGCGGCTACAGCGGCGGCTTCGGCGTGGACCTCATGCGCAAGGACCTGGGCCTGGCCAACGACGCCGCCCGCCAGGTGCACCAGCCCCTGCCGCTGGGCGCGCAGGCGCTGCAGCTCTACGAGATGTGGAGCCGCCAGGGCCACGGACAGCTCGATTTTTCGTCCATCATCCAGCTGCTGCAGGGCCAACGCCCCGCCTGAGCTGTCCGCCTTTTTCACCCCATCGCGTTTTTGATTTTCGAGAGACCGACCATGATCGACCTGCACCTCGATGGCAGCGTGGCCACCGTCACGCTCAACCGCCCGCCCGCCAACGCCTTCAGCCGCGAAGGCCTGCTGCAGCTGCGCGACACCGTCCGCCAGCTGGAAGCCAACCCCGCTGTGCGCGCCCTGGTCATCACCGGCACCGGCCCCAAGTTCTTCAGCGCTGGCGCCGACCTCAACACCTTCGCCAGTGGCGACAAGGCCGCCGCGCTGGACATGATCTCCGCCTTCGGTCAGGCCTTCGAGACGCTGGCCAACACGCCCCTGGTGACGGTGGCTGCGCTCAACGGCTACGCCATGGGTGGCGGCCTGGAATGCGCCCTGGCCTGCGACATCCGCATCGCCGAGGGCCACGCCCAGATGGCCCTGCCCGAAGCCGGCGTGGGCCTGCTGCCCGGCGGCACCGGCACGCAAACGCTGGCCTGGCTGGTCGGCGAAGGCTGGGCCAAGCGCATGGTCCTGACCGGTGAACGCGTGGACGCCGCCACGGCCCTGCGCATCGGCCTGGTCGAGGAAGTGGTGGCTGGCGAAGCAGGCCTTGGTCTGGCCCTGGCCAAGGCCCGCGAGATCGCGCAGCGCGTGGCCAAGCAGAGCCCCGACAGCGTGCGCGCCTGCAAGCAGCTCATCCACGCCGCGCGCAATGGCGTGCCCCGTGGCGCCGCGCTGGCGCAGGAACGCGAAGCCTTCGTCGAGCTGTTCAACGGCGCCAACCAGCGCGAGGGCGTCAACGCCTTCCTGGAAAAGCGCCCGGCCCAGTGGTTGTGATGGCTGTGATGGCAGCGATGGCCGTGATGCAGGCCATGCGCCCTGCGCGTCCCACCCTGAAAGACACGCCATGCTGTGGCAGGCGCTGAGCTCGGCGAACTCGGTGCGCGACCTGGGCCGGCTGGAAACCATCGCGTCGGTGCTGATCCGCCATGGCTTTGGCGACATGGTGCGGCGCATGGGCCTGGGTCAGCTGCTGGAGAAGGCCGGCCACGCCCTGCACTGGGACGACGCCGAGGCCTATGCCCACATGGCGCCGCCGCAGCGCGTGCGCCGCGCACTCGAAGAGCTGGGCCCGACCTTCGTCAAGCTCGGCCAGATCCTGTCCACCCGCGTGGACCAGTTCGAGCCCGAATGGATCGCCGAATTCAGCCAGCTGCAGGACCACGCCCCGCCCTGCGCCTGGCCCGAGGTGCATGCCCAGCTCTGCGAAGACCTGGGCGCAGCGCCTGAAACCGCCTTCGCGCACTTCGACCCCGCGCCGCTGGCCGCAGGCTCCATCGCACAGGTGCACCGCGCTCGGCTGGCCGATGGCACCGAGGTGGTCGTCAAGGTGCGCCGCCCCGGCATCGTGCCGCTCATCGAGGCCGATCTGCGCTGGCTGGCCCGCCTGGCCGAGATGGCCGAGGCCGACAGCCCCGAGCTGCGCGCCTTGCGCCCGCGCGAGGTGGTGCGGCAGTTCGCCCGCTCGCTCAGGCGCGAGCTGGACCTATCCACCGAAGGCCGGCAGGCCGAGCGCATCGCGGCCAACTTCACGCATTACCGCGATGCCGACTCGCCCGCGCCCATCGAGGGCGAGGTGCCCGAGCCGCCCATCGTCATCCCGCGCATCCATTGGCCATGGACCCGCGAGCGCGTCTGCGTGCAGGACTTCGTGCAAGGCCTGTCGGGCCGCGACATGGCGGCCCTCACCGCCGCCGGCCTGGACCGCCAGCGCCTGGCCCGACGTGGCGCCAGCGCCGTGCTGAAAATGATCGTGGAAGACGGCCTCTTCCACGCCGACCCGCACGCCGGCAACGTCTTCTACCTGCCGGGCAACCGCATCGCCTTCATCGACTTCGGCATGGTCGGGCGCATCGCCCCGCGCCGCCGCGAGGAGCTGGTGCGCCTGCTGCTCGGCCTGGTGCAGCGCGACCCGCACGCCGTGGCCGACGTGATGCTCGACTGGGCCGGCCAGGACCCGCAAGACAGCGCCACCGACGAAGAAGGCCTGGTGGGTGACCTGGAGGCCTTCGTGGACCAGTACCACGGCCTGACGCTGCAGCAGATCAAGCTGCCGGCCATGCTCTCGGAGATGGTCGGCATCCTGCGCCTGCACCACCTCAGCCTGCCGCCCGACCTGTCGCTCTTGTTCAAGGCCTTCGTCACCCTGGAGGGCATGGGCCGCGCACTCGACCCGGCCTTCAACATGGTCGATGTGGCCCTGCCCTTGCTGCAAGCGGCCATGCGCAAGCGCTACGCGCCCAAGGCCTTGCTGCAGCGCGGCTGGCGTTCGGTCGACGAGGCCTTGTCCTTGCTCGCCGGGCTGCCGCAGGACCTCTCGCGCCTGCTCCAGGCCGCGCGCCGCGGGCGGCTGGAGATCCACATCGACATCGCCAACCTCACCCGCGTGGGCCACCAGCTCGAATCGGCCATGAACCGCCTCGTGGTCGGCCTGGTGGTGGCGGCGCTCATCGTCGGTTCGTCCATCGTCATGACGGTGCAGGGCGGGCCCACCCTGTGGGGCTTGCCGCTCTTCGGCTTGCTGGGCTTCGTTGCCGCGCTGCTGGGCAGCCTGTGGCTCTTGGGGTCGATTGCGCGCAGCAATCGGCGGGACTGAGGCCGGGTTTGAGCGGCCCGCCACCCATCCGCAGCCACGCGCCGCGTGTTTTCGCTTGCGCGCCACCCACGGCGGCTTGCACGTGGGTGCATCCGGCTCGGCGGCCGGCTTGCGGGCCTCGGTCGGTCACACGCACACGCCTTGCGCGCCGCCCCCAACCCGCGGCGCACGACCCACAACAAGCGGCGCGTGGCTCAGATGGACTTGCACGCCGAGTTCACCGGCCTTGCGCGCCACTCACAGCGGGCGGCAGCCCGCACAAAACGGCTTGCGCACGGCCCTGGCAGGGCGGCATCGGCACCGGCCAGGGCGTGCCGTCCACATCGGTGTGCACGGCCTCGGTGTGCCACTGGCGCACGCCTTCGCGGCCCACGGTCATGAACAGCATCCAGCCGGTGCGGTTGTCCAGGCTGCTGAAGCCGTCGAAGACGAAATTGCCCAGGCTGTAGACGATGGGTTTGCCGCGGTAGGTTTCGGTGTCCTGCACCACGTGCGGGTGCGTGCCGACCACGGCATCGGCGCCAGCGTCGATCATCAGGCGCGCCAGTTGCCGCTGGCGGGCGTTGGCCTCGGGCTCATGCTCCTGGCCCCAGTGCATGAAGGGGATGACGAGGTCGGCGCCGTGCACGCTGCGCGCGCGGCGGATGTCATCGACCACCTGCTCGTCCTCGCTCCAGGCCACGCCCGGGTGGTCGTGCCCGGCCTCGAAATGGCGCGGGAAGAACTCGTCGTAGCCCAGCAGCGCGATCTTGAGGCCGTTGCGCTGCACGATGTGCGGCGCGTGCGCGGACACCAGGTCGCGGCCCCCGCCGATGTGCGGCAGGCCGATGGCATCGAGCCGCTGCAGCATCTCGGCAAAAGCCGCGCGGCCGAAGTCGCCCGAATGGTTGTTGGCCACCGAGACCACATCGACGTGGCGCTGGAGCACGCCCAGCACGCGCGGGTGGGCGCGGAAGGTCCAGGGTTTGTCGAAGGCCTTGCCGCCACGGGCCACCACGCACTCCAGATTGGCAATGCGCACATCGGCCTGCTTCAGGCGATCGGCCACCTGCGCGAAGGGGTCGCCCCCGCGGGCGATCAGGCGGCCCGGGCCATCGGCCAGCATCACATCGCCCAGGAAGACGAGGCGCACCTCGGCGTCGGCAAGGGCCGGGCCTGCCGTGCGCGCCGGCGCAGCACGTGGCGCCAACCCCGGGCCAGGCGAAGCGTCGGCGCCGGGCGCGGGCCCCTCGCGCAGAGCACAGCCATACACCAGCTCGCGCCCCAGCACGCTGGAGTACACGTGCTGCCAGCCCGTCAGCGCCGGCACCTCGCTGCCCGTGGCGAAGGGTGGCGACAGCCTTTGCTGGTGCACCAGGGCGGGCGCGCCTTCGGCTTCGAGGTCGTAGGCGTAAAGGCTGATGTGGGTGATGTGCCCTGGCGTGCCGCGCGCCACCGCCTTGAAGGCGAAGCGCTGGTCGATGTCCACGCTCGGCACGCGCAAAGGCTCGTCCGTGGGGCGGGCGTCCACCTGCCAGGTCTGGCTGGCGTAGCGCACCTCGCAGTGCACGTGTTCTGCGGCCGAGGCCGAGCTTGGCGCCACAACGCACGCCCCGGCCAAAGCCGCAGCCACAGCCACCGCCCACACCTCGCTCACCCGACGCGCCATGCCATCCCCCTCGCTTGCCTGGACCCACCTGCCACCCGCATGAAAAAAGGGCCCGCCACGCGTGACGGACCCTCTGCAGTTTGCCACCGGGCGGGCGGCCAGGGCTTCAGCGCTGCGCCATGCGCGCTATCGCCTGTTCGCCGGCCAGTGCGCCTGCGCCCACGCCCGTGCCCTGTGCCTTGCCAGCGCCCGTCCCCAGGGCCTTGCCCGTGCTGCCCGTGCACTTGCCGAACACGTAGTCGGCCTCGTTCACGCGGCGGGTTTCCAGCCAATAGCGCCAGGTGCTCTTGGGCCAGATGGCGAAGTTGATGCCGTCGGCCGTCTGGTACCAGCTCTTGCAGCCCGAGCTCCACACCGTGCCCTGCAGGGCCTGCGTCATCTCGCCCAGGAAGCGCGTCATCGCTTCGGGCTTGACGTCGATGTAGTCCGCGCCCTTTTGCTTGACCAGCTTCATGCACTGGACGATGTAGTTCACCTGCGCCTCGATCATGAAGATGATGGAGTTGTGGCCCAGGCCGGTGTGCGGCCCCACCAGTTGGTACATGTTGGGGTAGTTGGCCGTGGTGATGCCGCAGTAGCTGGTCGGGCTGACCTTCCAGTCTTCCTGCACCGTGTGGCCGCGCAGGCCGCGCAGCTCGAAGCTCTTCATGTAGATGCGCGGGTCCACGATGAAGCCCGTGCCCAGGATGATGCAGTCGAGCTTGCGCGTCTTGCCATCCTTGGTGACGATGCCGTCGGGCGTGATCTCGCGCACGGCGTCGGTGACCAGTTCCACATTGGGGCGGTTGAAGGCCGGATACCACTTGTTGGAGATCAGGATGCGCTTGCAACCCAGGGTGTAGTCGGGCGTGAGCTTCTTGACCAGCGCCGGGTCCTTCACCTGGTAGCTGATGAACTTCTTCAAAGCGGCTTCACCGATCTTGGCCATCCAGGGGTTGAGGATGGGCCACAGGCGGGACTCGTTGGTCCAGTAGCAGCGCCAGCGGTGCAGGGTGCGCGTGAAGGGCAGGGCCTTGAAGAGGAACTTGCGCAGGCCAGAGTAGCTGCGCTCGTCGCGCGGGATGACCCAGGCCGGCGTGCGCTGGAACACGTGCAGCTGCTTCACATCGGGTGCGATCTCGGGCACGTACTGGATGGCCGAGCCGCCCGTGCCGATCGAGGCCACGCGCTTGCCCTTGAGGTCGTAGCCGTGGTCCCACTGGGCCGAGTGCATGACCTTGCCCTGGAAGTCCTTCAGGCCGGGGATGTCGGGGATGGCCGGCACGTGCAGCGGGCCCGAGGCCAGCACCCAGTGGCGCGCCATGAGGGTCTCGCCCCCGGCGGTCTTGATGACCCAGCGGCCCGTGCCTTCGTTGAAGACGGCGCTGACCACTTCCTGGTTGAAGTGGATGTGCGGGCGCAGCTTGTACTTCTTGACGGTGTCCAGGATGTACTGCTGGATCTCGTGCCAAGGCGCATAGCGCTTGCTCCAGTCGGCCTTGGTCTCGAACGAATACGAGTACATGTGCGACTGCACGTCACAGGCCGCGCCGGGATAGTGGTTGTCGCGCCAGGCGCCGCCCACCTCCTTGGCCTTCTCCAGGATGACAAAGTCGTGGATGCCGTTTTTCTGCAGCTGGATGGCCATGCACAGGCCGCCGAAGCCGGCACCGGCGATGGCGACTTCGACTTCGCGCACGTTCGTGGAGGGGGTGATGGGGTCGCTCATGTCGGCACCTGTGGGTTCGAGGTTGAGGGGGTGCGCCGCCTGGCCGATGTGCATGTGGCGGCTTGTCTCCGTGTGCCCCCATGTTGCGGACCGACGCCCATGCGCACCATGTTAGATTCGCCCAATGATTGATCTTTTCGGCCACATCGGGCGTCAAAACCGGCCTCCCAGCCCACCCGACGGGGTCAGATTGACCTGCATCAAATGAGCACACGCTCCATCCTCGGCCTCATCTACCTGGTGCAAGGCCTGCAGCAACTCGGCGAAAACCCACAGCCCGTGCTGGCCCGCCATGGCCTGAGCCTGGACCGGCTCGACCCCACCACGCGCATCGACCGCACGCGCGAGTTGCGCATCTACGCCGACCTCGCCGAGGCCGTGCGCGACCCGCTGGCCGGCCTCAAGCTCGGTGGCTTCTACGGCCTGGCCGGCTACGGGCCCCTGGTGATGCTGCTGATGACCTGCGGCACCGCCTACGACGCGCTGCAGGCGGGCATCCGCTACCAGCGCCTGACCTACCTCTTCGGCACCCTGAGCTTCGAGCCGGGCGAACAGCTCAGCGCCCTGGTGCTCACGCCGATGGCCATGGAGGCCCGCGCCTTCCGCTTCCGCGTCGACGGCGAGGTCTCGGGCACCTACAAGCTGGTGCGCGACATGCAGGTCTCGCTGGGCCTGGACATCCACGCCGAACGCATCGACATGCCCTACCCGCGCCCGCCCGAAGCCGCGTCTTACGAGCAGTACTTCGGCTGCCCGGTGAGCTTTGGTCACGCGCAGGCCCGTTTCTGGATCCGCAACGAGCACCTGCGCCTGCGCCTGCCCTCGGCCGACCCCAACGCGCACGGCATGTACCGCGCCATGTGCGACCAGCAGCTCGTGGCCCAGCAAACCAGCACCGAAACCCTGGCCGACCGCGTGCTCACCCACCTCGGCCTGTTCAGCGGCAGCTACCCGAACGCCGAAGAGGTGGCGCAGTCGCTGGGCCTGTCGGAGCGCACCCTGCGCCGCCAGCTCAGCGAGGACGGCCACACCTTCCGCGACCTGCTCGCCCAGGCCCGCTACGCCAAGGCGCAGCACCTGCTCCGGCACACCACCTTGCCGACCGAGGCCATCGCCCAGCAACTGGGTTATGCCGAATCGGCCGCCTTCATCCACGCCTTCCAGCGCTGGGCGGGCATGACGCCATCGGCGTTCCGGGGGCGCTGAGCCCCCCCAAGCGCAAGCCAGGCAGCGCCACGTCATCACCACCCGCCTACAATCGCGGGCCCTGTTTCCTGACCGGCTCCGGCCGACACCTGCATCCCATGTCCTTCTGCGCCATCGACTTCGGCACCTCCAACTCGGCCATCGCCATCCCCCAAGCGGGCGAAGCGGGCTCGGCTGGCATGCGCCTGGTCCCGCTGGAAGGCGCGCACCTGACCATGCCCACGGCGGTGTTCTACGCCACCGACGCCGACGACCAGCCGCCGGCCGCCCGCCCCGGCCCCACCGTGGACGACCCGCTGCCGCGCTGCTTCGGCCGCGCCGCCGTGCAGGCCTACGTCGATGGCTACGAGGGCCGGCTGATGCGCTCCATGAAAAGCGTGCTGGGCACCGCCCTGGTGGACCAGACCACCGAGGTCGGCCAGGGCCTGGGCGTGAAGTACCTCGACATCGTCACTGGTTACCTGCGTCACCTGCGCACGCAGGCCGAGGCCGCGGGCGGCCAGGCGCTGAACCAAGTGGTGCTGGGCCGCCCCGTCTATTTCGTCGATGACGACGCCGTGCGCGACGCCGCGGCCCAGGCCTCGCTGGAAGCCGCCGCCCGCGCCGTGGGTTTCAGCGACATCGCCTTCCAGTTCGAGCCCATTGCCGCCGCTTTCGACTTCGAGCAGCACTGCACGCAGGAAGAGCACGTGCTGGTGGCCGACATCGGCGGCGGCACGTCCGACTTCTCGGTGGTGCGCGTGGGCCCGCTGCGCGCCGCCCGCACCGAGCGCCGCGACGACATCCTCGCCAACCACGGCATCCACATCGCCGGCACCGACTTCGACCGCCACCTCTCGCTGGCGCGCATCATGCCGCTGCTCGGCCTGGGCGCTTTCGGCCCCAGCGTGCTGGGCCAGCCGCCGCGCCCGGTGCCCAGCCGCGTGTACTTCGACCTGACCACCTGGCACCTGATCAACACCGTGTACCAGCCCGCCCGCGTGAGCGAGCTGCGCAACATGGCCGACTTCTACGGTGACCCGGCCCACCACCGCCGCCTGATGAAGGTCGTGCAGGACCGCCTGGGCCACGCCCTGGTGGGCCGCGCCGAGGCCGCGAAAATCGCGGTGGCCGATGGCGGCCACACCGACATCGACCTGGGGCTGGTGGAAGCCGGCCTGCACAACGGCCTGGACGCCGAGCAGGCCGCCCGCGCCCTGGAAGCCGATGTGGAGCGCATCGCCCTGTGCGCGCTGGACACCGTGCGCCTGGCCGGGCTCAAGCCCGAGCAGCTGGGCGCGCTGTATTTCACGGGCGGCTCGACCGGCCTGACCCTGCTGACCGATGCGCTGCAAGCCGCCTTCCCGGGCGCCCGTGCGGTGCGCGGCGACCGCCTGGCCTCGGTGGCCACCGGCCTGGGGCTGTACGCCGGGCGGCTGTTCGGGGCTTGACCGTCTGGGGCTGAGGACAGCCCCACCGCGACACCTCAGACGGTCAGCACGATCTTGCCCACGTGGCCGCGGCCTTCCATGAGGCGGTGGGCCTCGGCGGCCTGGTCCAACGGGAAGGTCTGGCAGACGTGCGGCACGCAGCGCCCGGCCGACAGCACCGGCCAGACATGCTCGCGCAGGCCCTGGGCGATGGCGGCTTTCTCCGGCGCCGTGCGCGCGCGCAGGGTCGAGCCCGTGACGACCAGGCGCTTGAGCAAAATCGGCATCAGGTTGAAGCCCTCGACCTGCACGCCGCCCATGAAGCCGATCAGCAGCAGGCGGCCGTCGCGGGTGAGGGCGCCGAGGTTGCGCTCGAAATGCGAGGCGCCCATGATGTCCAGGACGATGTCCACGCCGCGCCCGCCGCTCCAGGCCATGACCTGGGGCAGGAAGTCGCCGCTGCGGTGGTCGATGCTGAGCTCGGCGCCGAAGCGCTGCGCCCATTCGCCCTTCTCGGGCCCGCCGTCGGTGGAGATGGCTTTCAGTCCGAACTCGCGCGCCAGCATCAAGGCCGTGGAGCCGATGCCGCTGGTGCCGCCGTGCACCAGCAGGGTCTCGCCCGCGCGGGCACGCCCGGTCTGGAAGAGGTTGGCCCAGACGGTGAAGAAGGTTTCAGGAAGGGCCGCGGCCTGGGCGGCGCTCAGGCCCGCGGGCAGGGGCAGCAGCTGGGTGGCAGGGACCACGCAGTACCCGGCGTAACCGCCGCCCTCGGTGAGGCCGCAGACCGCATCGCCCAGGGCAAAACCGCCGGTCACGGCGTCCAGGCCATCGCCCAAGGCCACCACCGTGCCCGCCACCTCCAGGCCCGGCGTCGGGTTCACGCCGGGGGGCATGGGGTAGAGGCCGCGTCGCTGCAGCACGTCGGGGCGGTTCACGCCCGCAGCCGCCACCTTCACCAGCACCTCACCCGCTCGGGGCACGGGCAGCGACACCTGGCGCGGCTGCAGCACCTCGGGGCCGCCCGGCTGGACGATGGTGACCTCGGTCATGGACGGGGGGAGGGATGGCGTCATCGGGGGGCCTGTCATGCGCACGGGGCGGGGCGCTCATTGTGTCCCGCCCACACCGCCCTCATCACCGTGCGGGTACTCCCGTCAATCTTCTTCCTGCTTGGTGGCGCACTCCGCGTCTGCCGCATTGACGTGGCAGCGGATGCGCTTGAGGATCTTCAAGCCGCGCTTGTCGTACAGGCCCTGCTGCGTGAGCTGCATGCGGGACTCGCGCAGCAGCTGCGTGTAGCGCACGTTGTCTTGGGGCTCCAGGTCCATCCAGGCCTGCGGCGGCACGGTGGCATCGGCCCGGCGGATGAGCTGCATCACGCGGTCGAACTGCCCGGCCCAGAAGGTGCGCGCCTGGGCGCCGAAGCCCGGCGGGAACTTGCTGTGCCGGATCACCATCTGGTAGGTCACCACCAGCAGCGGGAAGCGCGTGATGGCGCCCTTGCTGCCCAGGCCCTTGTGCAGCTCCAGGGGCAGGTAGGCCATGGTGGGCGCGGCCAGCATGTCGACCTGGCCGCTGTTGAACTTGAGGTGGAAGTCGGAGATGGTGGCCGACACCGGGATGCCCTTGATGCGCTGGATCATGGCCGCCTGCGCCGGGTCGTAGGCCAGCGCGACGATGCGCTTGCCCGCCAGGGCCTCCACCGAATTGATCTTGCGGTCCACCATGAAGGGGTAGGCGACGCCGGCCGGCGTGATGCCCGCCACCTCGTGCTCGCCCTGCACCATCAGCTTGGCCACCTGCGGCGAGGGCGAGGCGTAGGTGTGGATGAGCTTGCGCAAGACCTCGTAGGTGCCGGCGATGTCCACATTGCCGTTGCGCACGATGGTGGTGGCGCCCAGCGAGTCGGTCGAGGCCGCCACCGCGTTGAACTGCCGCGTGCGAAAGCCCGTGGCCAGCAAGCCGTCGCACTGCCCCGCGGTGTAGGCGTTGAGCGCCTGCCCCTCGTCGTTGTAGCCCTTGAGTTCGAGCTCCACGCCCTCGCGCTGCATGGCCACGGCGAAGTCGCGGGCGAGGTTGAAGGCATCGCCCGAGGTGCCCAGGAAGTCGAAGATGCAGATGCGCGAGGCAGCCTGGGCGGGCGCGGTCAGCGCCAGCGTGGTGGACAGCACGGTCGCGGTGGCGACCGCGGCCAGGCGCAGACAACGGCGGAGTGTCATGGGCGGGGTCCCTGTCTTTGGATGTCGGTGGATGCCATCCGATTGTCGGACCGCATGCCGGACAGAACGGACCCCATCCCCCATCGGCGTGACAGGGGTTTCCCGAGGTCACCGCCGACCCAGCGCTTCAAAGCTTGACCAGGCGCTCCAGCGCACGCCCCAGCGTGTCGGCCGACTTGGCGAAACAGAAGCGGATCACGCCCTCGTCGCGGCCATCGGGGTAGAAGGCCGACACGGGGATGGCAGCCACGCCGTGCTCGCGGGTCAGGCGCTCGGCGAACGCGCGGTCGCCCTCGTCGCTGATGGCGGCGTACTTCACGCACTGGAAGTAGGTGCCCTCGCAGGGCAGCAGCTCGAAACGCGAGCCGGCCAGGGCCTGGCGGAAGATGTCGCGCTTGCCCTGGTACAGCGCCAGCAGCTGGGCGTACCAGCCTGGCTTCTTCATGAACTCGGCCAGCGCCACCTGCGAGGGCGTGTGCACGGTGAAGACGATGAACTGGTGGGCCTTGCGGAACTCGGCCATCAGCTCGCGCGGGGCCAGGGCGTAGGCCACCTTCCAGCCGGTGGCGTGGCAGGTCTTGCCGAAACTGGAGACCACGATGCTGCGCTGAAGCAGCTCGGGGTGGCGCATCACGCTCTCGTGGCGCACACCGTCGTAGACCATGTGCTCGTAGACCTCGTCGGACAGCACGACGATGCCGGTGCCGCGCACCACGTCGGCCAGGGCCTGCACATCGTCGGCCGTCCACACGCTGCCCGTGGGGTTGTGCGGGCTGTTGACGATGACCATGCGGGTGCGCGGCGTCACCAGCGCTTTCACCGCGGCCCAGTCGGGCCGGTAGGCGGGCGCGGCCAGATCGGCGTAGACCACCTTGCCGCCCTGCAGCATGACCGAGGGCGCGTAGCTGTCGTAGGCCGGCGTGAAGACGATGACCTCGTCGCCAGGGTGCACCAGGGCCGCGATGGCGGTGAAGATGGCCTGGGTGGCGCCTGCCGTGACGGTGATCTCCGAGGCCACGTCGTACCGCGCGCCGTACAGCGCCTCGACCTTGGCCGCGATGGCCTCGCGCAGCACCGGCATGCCCGCCATGGGCGCGTACTGGTTGTGGCCGGCGCGCGCGGCGGCGTCGAGCGCATCGAGCAACTCGGCGGGCGCGTCGAAGTCGGGGAAGCCCTGCGAGAGGTTGATGGCACCGCACTCCTGCGCCAAGGCGGACATCACCGTGAAGATGGTGGTGCCGACATCGGGCAGGCGGGTCGGCAGGGGGGCGGAAAAGCTGGGCATGCGGCGAGCATAGCGGCGCAAGTGGCCTGCGCGTAAGCAGACGCATCATGCAGGCCGAGGCCTGCAGCACACCCGGGGCAGGGCACCGTCAGGGCGCGCTGCCGCGGCGATGCAGTCGCACGATGGCTTCGGCCGTGGGCGCGGCCAAGGCATCGGCCAGGGTGTGGCGGTCGAGCGCGGCGTAGAACGCATCGTTGGCTTCGTCGAGCAAACCCTTGAGCGAACAACGCCCACGCAGCACGCAGGGTGGGTCCGCGCACTCGATGACCTCGGTGGTGCGCTCCAGCGTGCGCACCACCAGGCCAAGGCGGTAATCGGCCGGCGGCCAGGCCAGGCGGATGCCGCCGCCTTTGCCGCGCACCGTGAGCAACCAGCCCTGCTGCCCCATGAACTGGACCACCTTGCTCAGGTGGTTGTGCGGCACCTGGAAACGCGCGGTGACCTCGGCGATCGTGGTGACGGTGCCGGGCGCCAGGACCGAGAGGTCCATCAGCACCCGCAGGCCCAGGTCGGAGAAGCGTGTCAACTGCATGGGCGCAGCATAGCGGCTCGCACGCGCAGGCGCTCAAGCGCTCAGGCGGCCACCCCTCCCGTGCCGAAGGCCTCGGCGTGGATGCGCGTTGCCGGCACGCCCAGCGCCCGCAAGGCCGCGATCTGTGCCGCCATGAAGCCCTGGGGGCCGCACACGTAGTGGTCGGCGTTGGCGGGCAAGGCCTGTGCGCCCAGGTCGAGGCGGCCCTGGGCATCGGGCACGTCGGCGGCGCCCGGCTCAGACGCCTCTTCGTGGACGATCCACGCCGCGCCATCGGGCAAGGCGTCCACCAAGTGGCGCACCCGCGGCGCAAAGGCCTGGACGCCCGCGTGGCGCGCCGCATGGAAAAAGCGCACCGGACGGGCCGAGCCCTGCGCGTGCAGGTGTTCGAGCATGGCCATCATGGGCGTGATGCCCACGCCGGCGCTGATGAGCACCACCGGCGTGTCGCGGTCTTCGTGCAGGTGGAAGTCGCCGGCCGGTGGCGCCACTTCGATGACATCCCCCTCGGCCAGCCTCTGGTGAAGATGGTGCGACACCATGCCCTGCGGACCACCCGCACTGTCCTCGCGCTTGACCGAGATCCGCAGATGCCCCTTGCCCGGCGCATCAGACAGGCTGTATTGCCGCGGCTGGCGGTGCCCCAGTTCGGACACGACCACGCGCACCGAGACGTACTGCCCGGGCTTGAACGGCGGCACGGGTCCGCCATCGGCCGGGGCCAGCTCGAAGGAAGTGATCTCGTCGCTTTCAGCCTGCTTGCGCAGGACCCGGAAGGTGCGCCAGCCGGTCCAGCCGCCGGGCTGCTCCGAGGCCGCACGGTAAAGGCCCCCCTCCATCCCGATCAGCACATCGGCCAGCTGGCCATAAGCCTGCGCCCACGCGTCGATCACGGCCGGCGTGGCCGCCTCGCCCAGCACCTCGCTGATGGAGGCCAGCAAGTGCCGCCCGACGATGCCGTAATGCTCGGCGCGGATGCCCAGGCTGACGTGCTTGTGCGCGATGCGCTCGAGCACCGGCGCGAGCACGCTGGGGTCGTCGATGTGGCGGGCGTAAGCGGCCACCGCCATCGCCAGGGCCTGCTGCTGGGCACCGCTGCGCTGGTGGCCCTGGTTGAAGACCTCGCGCAGCTCGGGGTTGTGCGCGAACATGCGCGCGTAGAAATGGCGGGTCAGGTCGACCCCGTGGTTTTCGAGGACGGGGGCCGTGGCCTTGACGGTCTGGCGGACGATGGGATCGAGCATGGCGGAGGGCAGGGTGGTGAATGAATAGATACATTTTGTATGCATGTTCAAATCCCTGTCCAGTGGAAGGCCGCCCGCACGGCCCCTGCGGGTGCCCGGACCGGTGGCACCGATCGGTGGCATGCTCGCCCCATGCGATCCGCCCCTGCACTGCGCCACCCTGTCTGGTCCTCCGTCCTGCTCACGCTCCTGGCCACCGCCCTGGCCGGCTTGGCAGGGTGCACGGCCGAGCCGCTGAAGGCGTCGGCACCCCGCGCAGCGGCACCGCCCGAGGCGGCGGCATCGGCCCAGGTTGCCGCCCAAGGTGGCACCCAAGGTGGCGCTGACATGACCGAGGCACAGCGCTTCGCCGCTTGGCGGGCCACCTTCCGGCAAGAGGCGCTGGCGGCGGGCATCCGGGAGGCCACCTTGCAGGCGGCGCTCGACCCGGCCCAATGGCGCCCGCGCAGCGTCGAGCTCGACCGCGGCCAGCCCGAGTTCGCGCGCCAGGTCTGGGACTACCTCGACAGCGCCGTGTCGGCCAACCGCATCGGCAACGGCCAAGCGCGGCTGGCGCAGGTGCGCGCTGACGCGGAGGCAGCCGCCAGCCGCTACGGCGTGCCCGCGCCGGTCATCGTCGCCATCTGGGGCATCGAGAGCAACTACGGCCAGAACTTCGGCGACGTGCCGGTCATCGACGCCCTGGCCACCCTCGCCTTCGAGGGCCGGCGTGCGGCCTGGGCCCAGGGCGAACTGATCGCCGCGTTGCGCATCGTCCAGCAAGGCGACATCGACCGCGCCCACATGATCGGCTCATGGGCCGGCGCCATGGGCCAGACCCAGTTCATGCCCTCGGCCTTCCTGGCCCACGCGGTCGATGCCGATGGCGACGGTCGGCGCGACATCTGGGGCAGCATGCCCGATGTGCTGGCCTCCACGGCGAACTACCTGCGCAAGGCCGGCTGGGTGACGGACGAGGCCTGCGCCCCCGAAGTCACGCTGCCCACCGACTTCAACCCCGAGCACGCCGACCCCGCGGTGGCGCAGGACAGCGCCGCGTGGTCGACCGAGGGCCTGCGCCTGGCGGATGGCGCAGCGCTGCCGCCCATGGCGCAGGCCAGCGTCCTGCTGCCGGCAGGCGCGCGCGGCCCGGCCTTCCTGGTGGGCCGCAACTTCCGCGCGGTGCTGCGCTACAACAACGCCACCAGCTATGCGCTGGCGGTGTGCCAGCTGGCGCAACGCATCGGTGGCGGGCCGGCGGTGCAGGCCGCCTGGCCACGCGAGCAACGTGCGCTCGCGCGCAGCGAGGTGCTGGCCCTGCAAACGGCGCTCAACCAGCGGGGCTTTGCCGCCGGCCAACCCGATGGCCTGCTGGGCCCGGCCACGCGCGCGGCCTTGCGCGCCTACCAGCGCAGCATCGGCCTGCCGGCAGACGGCTTCCCGACGGTGGAGCTCCTCCAGACCCTGCAAGGCGTGCCCGGCACCCCGGCCGCGCCCGCGCCCGCGCCGCGCTGAGCGGTCAGATCAAAGGTTGCCAAGGGTCACCAGGGGGGCCCAACGCTGCCTCCGCTCAGCGCATGCGGCTGGGCGCGACGCCGAACCAGCGCTTGCAGGCCTGGGAAAAGCTAGACAGGTCGCTGAAGCCCATCTGCTCGGCGATGTCGGACAGCGACAGCGCCTCGTCGGCGAGCAGCGCACGCGCCTGCTGCTGGCGCGCGTCGGCCAGCAAGGCGCGGAAGCTCATGCCGTCCTCCTGCAAGCGGCGCTTGAGCGTGCGCTCGCTGAGCTGCAACAGCCGCGCCACCTGCGGCAGGTCGGGCACGCGGTCCATGGGCGCCACGCCCAGGTAGCCACGGACCAGCTCGGTGACACCCTGACCGGCACGGCGACGCGCCAGCAACTGGGCGCTCGCGGCCTCGCACGCGGCCACCGTCAGCGGGTTGGCCTGCGGCAAGGGCATCGTCAACCAATGGCGCTCAAAGCCCAGGGTGTTGGCCGCGGCCCCGTGGCACGGCCGCGCGCCGAACTGGCGCTCCAGGCGCGCCAGCAACTCGGGCGGGGCCGCCTCCGGGCTGCGCAAGGTGAAGCGGGTGAGCACACCGGTCTGGCCCAGCGTTTCGTGCAACAGGCGGGCGGCGGCGGTCATGTCGCGCTCCACCAGGAAGCGGCGCAGGTCCGTGGACACCTCGGGCTCGCCAAAGCTCAGCACCCCGGCATCGCCGTCTTCGTGGAAAGCGATGAGCGAGAAGGCGTAGGCCAGCGGCATGGAGCGCAAGGCCAGGCTCAGGGCGTCGGCCGCGGTGGCGCTGCTGACCAGGCCCAGGCCCCAGATGCCGTAGGTGGAAAAGCTGTAGCGCAGGCCCACCTCCATGCCCAAGCCGGGCGTGGCGCCCAGGGCCTGCAAAAGGCGCTCGGCGATGCGCAGCTCCTGCAAGGCGGTGATGTCGGTGTGCGGGTCATCGAGTTGCGCGCGGCTCAGGCCTGCCGCGGACAGCAGCGCACCGACCGGAGCCCCCCGCTCTTCGGCGAAGGCCAGCATCAGGCGGGCGCTCGCCGGGCTGCGGGTGAAGTCGAAGAAGTGCATGTGGCCCAAATCATAAAGCGGCTGGCCCCGTGCAACATTCAGGTCTGACCCTGTCCCTGCCACCATGCGACCCCAGGCTCAGGAGACCCCATGCAGGACACACCCCCCATCCACGGCACGCTCATCATCGGCACCGGCTTCGCTGGCATCGGCATGGCGGTGGCGCTGCAGCGCAGCGGTCGCCACGACTTCCTGCTGCTGGAGCGCGCCGCGGACGTCGGCGGCGTCTGGCGCGACAACACCTACCCGGGCGCGGCCTGCGACGTGCCCTCGCACCTGTACTCGTTTTCCTTCGCGCCCAACCCCGACTGGTCGCGCGTGTTCGCCAGCCAGGCCGAGATCCACGCCTACCTGCGCGACTGCGCCGATCGCTTCCAGCTGCGCCCGCACATCCGCTTCCAGACCGAGGTGAGCGCCGCCCGCTGGGACGAGGCCGAGGGCTGCTGGCAGGTCACGTTGGTGAGCGGCGGGTCCTTGCGTGCGCGCGTGCTGGTCACGGGCATGGGCCAGCTCAGCCGGCCTGCGCTGCCCCGCATCCCCGGTCTGGCCGACTTCCAAGGGCCCTGCTTTCATTCGGCCCAGTGGGACCACACCTGCGACCTGCGCGGCAAACGCGTCGCCGTGATCGGCACGG